>Ga0255345_1004921_pt1 | contig 14136 bp, 12 predicted proteins | sample wastewater_treat_6_FD_192415 | JGI IMG/M metagenome (GOLD analysis project Ga0255345, IMG submission 192415) | Wastewater microbial communities from Lulu Island WWTP, Vancouver, Canada - plant20 | ecosystem: Engineered > WWTP > Wastewater > Unclassified | place: Canada: Vancouver, British... | reverse complement strand
AGAAAATAAAAAGGATATCCTAATGCGAATAAAGAAAAACGCACCACAACATGCGCTATAGCCAATAAGTAGATATGAATTATTTTAGAGCCATACAATAACCAAAAAAACCTTAACAAAACGATAACAACTCTACTTTCTCATAGCCTTACTGGCTATACCGCCGAACGTTGTAGCCCATAGTATTATTTGAAAGAATTATATCGAAAGAAAGACTTGAACCGTATTAAAATTACCATAAGAATGACCAGTCAAAAGCGATTTCTCATTATAAAAGCAACATTCTGATATCGGAGTCATTTTACCCTTTGCTCGCTGTATTAGAAGTGGGATTAAAAAACTCCATTGATTATCAGTTATATAGAAGATTTGACAACAAAAAATGATATGATAATAAGGAGTTTGTAAAAATTGCAACCAGATTTCAAATTGATAGATTATCGCGAGCAAAAACAAATATCTATACAGAAAAAAAGATAGAAGTCACGCTCCCCGCTAAAGCTGGACAGGCTCTTCGGAGCTTAACGTCAGAGCAGGTGGTTTTTGTACTCTGCTTTCAACTTTCAACTTTTACCTCTGAGCTGCGTGCCGCCAGCCGCGTGCCGCGTGCCGTTGGATCACGACCGCAAGACAATGTATTATGTATAATAGGCGATGTATAAACAATTAGCAATTAGCAATGAACAATTAACAATTATCCGTTAGGGCACTAACCATATATCCGGCACGAGTCACATAACCAGCACTACACGAACAACTTACACGACCTGCATGACTTATAATGTATTATAGGCGATGTATTATAGGCAATGTGCCGCATTGGAAGAGACTGCAAGACTGCATGACTGCACGACTTATAATGTATAATGTATTATAGGCGATTTATTATAGGCGATTTATAATAGGCGATGTATTATAGGCGATGTTCCGAATTAGAAGAGACCGCAAGACTGCATGACTGCAAGACCGCAAGACTTATAATGTATAATGTATTATAGGCGATATATGATGTGTTGTAACCAATTGCCAAAGACGGATTCGCCAAAGATCAGCAAAATTAGTAAATTTGTAAAAAACAGGCCATGCAAAAGCTTCTAACTGATAATATTGAAAAAATTAGAGCATTATGTAGAAACCATAATGTTAGGAGTCTTTTTGCATTTGGTTCAGTTGTTACCGACAGATTTAATGACAAAAGTGACATTGATCTTTTAGTTTCCTTTAATCCAATGGAGTATGGAGATTATGCCGACACATATTTTAAACTTGCTGAAAACTTCGAAAAGTTGTTTAAAAGGCAGGTAGATTTAGTGACGGAAAAGTCTCTAAGAAATCCATATTTCATTGAATTCGTTAATAAAACAAAGACTCTCTTATATGAATGTTGAGATAAAGAAATTCTTGTATGATATTAGAGAATCAATAGAGTCTATTGAGAATTACTTGGGTAATGAAAGGGACTTTAGTGTTTATTTATCAAACAAGATCGCAGAGCCGTTGAAAGGGAATTTGAAATTATTGGCGAAGCTATGAATAGGATTGAACGGCTTGACCCAAAAATAAAAATATCAAGCAAAAAGCAAATCATCAATATGCGCAATAGAGTTATTCATGGCTACGACAAAATTGATGATGAAATTGTTTGGGGGACTATTGTTAGGCATCTGCCTACTTTAAAGATTGAGATTTCAAAACTACTAAAATAGCAATAGGTCAGTATATGTCATTGGCGCTCCGTGTGACGGGGGTATGATTCAGTAATCCTTTTGGTTATGTCCCGGCATATCAGGGCCAGTGAGTTTCGTTCTGCATGTCAAGATCAGGTGGTTTTTGTACTCTGCTTTCCAACTTTCAACTTTCTACTTTCTACTTTTACCTCTGAGCCGCCAGCCGCGTGCCGTTGGATCACGACCGCAGGACAATGTATTATGTATTATAGGCGATGTATTATAGGCGATGTATTATAGGCGATGTATTATAGGCGATGTATTATAGGCGATGTATTATAGGCGATGTATTATAGGTGATGTATTATAGGCGATGTGCCGCATTGGAAGAGACCGCATGACCGCAAGACTTTATATCTCTTTGCCTTTTTCTAGAATATATTTTTCAGCCTCCGGATTCCAGATGTTATCGTTAGCTGCCACTATTTCGTGCAGGCCAGCATAGAAGGGATCATTTTTCCCAAGTTCGCCAAGGCTGTCGAGCGCGACAAGAGGCATAGATATATTGGTATAGATCAGTTTTTTCCCGCCGGGAATTTGCGGAAGTCTGAGTGTTGTGTCAGCTACTGCATCAAGGCCTCCCACGTGGGTGATCATCACGGCCGGATTTATTCTGCCTTGCGACATGAGCCTGAGCGATTCGCGCATATCGTCGGTGTTACCTCCCGATGTTCCCACGATATGGGTGAAAGCGTAGTGCACGTTGTAAAAATTCAGTTCGGCCTTGAATTCGGGATTTGTCGGACCTGCAAAGAAATTAAGGCATCCGTCGAAACCGAGAATTGCATCGCCCTGTTCGACCACCTGCCTTACAGGTGCAAAGACAAATACATCATCAAAGCCCTGGCCTTCCGTGAGTTCCCTCAGATGTTTTACCGGGTCGGGAATTTTCGCCGTATTTACATAAAACAGGCGGACTCCTTCTTCAAGAGCTTTTTCGGGCGGAAACAGGCATGCAGCCCTTGCCAGCCTTGCGTCGTCAATATCGGTAACTGCCATCAGGGCAGGCTTTCTGTCCTGGTGAAGAGCGTAATCAATAGCGCCGAGTCCCATCGGACCAACACCTGCAAGTATTGCAAGCTTGCCGCCTTCCCTGATTCCCATTTCGTGCCTGTAGGTTCCGGGGGGCGTGTGATAGCTTGCGTTGAAGGCGCCCACTATGCATGACATCGGTTCTGAGAGAGAAGCGGGGTAAAAAGCCTCGCCATGGTAGGTGAGGAGGCAGTCGGCTTCCATCACAATGTCAGGAATAATAATATAAGTGGCATCGCCGCCGATGTACCTGTAGGAGTAGCCGGGAGCATTGAGTGTCCCCATATGGGCCATCGCGGGCTGGATTGAGAATTTCTGTCCGGGTTTGAACTTATGCTGCCATTTGCTCCCGACTTTCAAAATAAGACCTGAAAACTCATGTCCTATAATTATGGGATTGACAGCGATATCGTCCGGGACTCTTTTATGTTCCGGTCCCTGAATCGCTGCCTTGTGCGATGACATGCATATACTGTCGGAGATCACCTGTGCAAGGATCTCATCATCCTTCATTTCAGGAAGTTCAAATTCCTCAAGACGAAGGTCTTTCTTTCCGTAAATTCTGACTGCTTTTGTTTTCATAGTCTTTATTATTGAGAACCTGGCTTTTGACAAGAAACGGTACGCGGTAAGCGATCTTAAGCCCTGAACTTAGTACTCTGTGCTATAACCCACCCCTGGCCCCCCGCTAAGGCAGGACAGGCTCTCCGGCGGAGGGGATCCTTCCGACACAACCTTTGCTTCGTCCTGCACCGCGTCTTACTGTCTTGCAGGTTTTGTACAATCAGCACGACTTGCAAGACCTGCACGACCTGCACAACCTGCAAGACCAATCACTGTGCTCTGCGCCCTGTGCCCTGTGCCCTGTGCCCCGTGCCCTGCGCCCCGTGCCCCGTGCCTCATCCCAACATCACCTGGCCGCCTGTAACAGGGACGGCCTGTCCGGTTTCGTATTCCTGGTCGATGATATAAAGCAAGGCCTTAACCACATCTTCGAGTCTGCATCCTCGCTTAAGGGGAACCTGTTTCTCATAGTGCTTCCTGACATCCTCAATGGTCTTTGCACCAGGTACCTTACCGGTTTTGAGGTACTGGACAAAGAGTCCCTTCTGAGGGTCGGACCACAGTTGCCCCTCGTAAAAATTTCCGGGACAGATGGAATTGACCTTGATCCTGAACGGGGCCAGTTCGAGGGCAAATGACTGTGTAAGGCCTATACCTCCGAATTTGCCTCCGGCATATGCAAAGTTCCTGTTGCTGCCTCTCAGACCTGATTTGGAATTAATTTGAATTATGTCGGAGAAGTACTCAGGTTTTTCCCGGTTCTGTATTATCATTATTTCCGAAGCGTACTTCGCGCAGTAGAAGTAGCCGTTGTAATTAATTTCTGTAGTCTTTGAAAAAGTCGCAGGGTCCATTTCGTCAAGTCCCCCGGCCTTCAGCACACCTGCATTGCTTACCATCAGATCGAGCCCGCCGAATGCGCTTACGGTGTTTTCAACAAGCTTCCTGACCGATTCAGCATCTGAAACATCCGAATGAATAAACAGCGCCTTGTTTCCGGAGGATGAGGAATTGAGCCCGTCGACAAAAGATTTTCCTGTTTTTTCATTCAGATCGGCAACGACAACATTCACTTTCATTCCGAACAGGGCTTCAGCTATTCCAGCACCGAAACCCTGGGCGCCACCTGTAACGATGGCAATTTTCTGGAACATCCTGTTGCTTTTGATCCCGGCCGTGGAAACTTTTCTCCTGTAGTTTTCAACTTCCCATTTGTCAATAAACTCTGTCTGATCGGGAGTCAGGGTTTTTGTTCCGCCGCAGAGGGATGAATAATGACAGATTTTTATCATATCCTCATAGACATCAAGCACGGCATCAGCCGAGGCGACGGATTCGTCTGCCGCCAGAATCCCGGCATTTTTTATCACTATTATTTTCGGCAGAAAACCGTATTCATTCAGGAAGCGCGGAAGCTGGGTTCTTGCCGAGTCGAGTATCTTTTCAGCCGTTGAAGATTGCTCGATGTAGAGGTATCTGGTTTTACAGTAGACAATTATATCGGGAGTCAGGGGACGTGAAATCTTGTGAAACTCCGCTTCGCTTTTATAGTATTTGGATATCAGGCTGTTGTGCCGGTACCTGATAACTTTTGGCCTGTCTTCAGAGAGCAGCATTCTCAAAGCCGGCAATGCATTTGTAAGAACAGAGTTATACTCCAGTTCCTCAATTTCTTCTGTCTGGCCTATATGACCGTAAATTGCCGACAGGATGTCCTCATATATTTTTTTCACTTCAGTGCATGAATCGGCGCTGACAAAGGATCCGTGGTTTTCAAGCAGGATTATCTGAGGATCGTTCAGGGAATCGGCCCTGTATTTAATAATCTCCGATTCCAGCTTTTTGAAGAGGGTATATCCCGGGTCGGTATACGGCACGAAGAGGGCCTTCTCTCCGAAAAGCTGTTTGACGAGATTCTTTGCATTTCTGCTGCACAGGATTCCGTTTATAAGGGTAGGGTGGAGGTGGACAACAAATTTATACCTGATCAGGTCGTGAAGGGAAGTCTCGACTGAAGGCCTTTTATTCCGGCTCTTGTCGATTATGCTGTTGAAAAGGTCTGTTTTTACCTGTTCCTCCCTGAGGGACGAATCGTTGGAATACTGTTTTTCGGAGATCAGGCGGAGTTTTTCCCTGTCGAGAGCCACAAGTCCGTCTTCGCTCAGTGTTGCCAGGGCTTGTCCGCTTGCCTTTATCCAAATGGTCTGTCCGTCCTTGAATGAAGTGTTTCCTCCTCCGGCAATGACAAAGTCCTTATTGTTCCCGTAGTATTTTGATATTTCAATAAGATCGGCAATTTCCGGTTTCATGGTATCAGTTTTTTGAAAGGAAGAATTCAATTACAAGTTTACCAAGGTAAGTAAGTTCCCTTTTCTGGTCGAAACTTGGCTTTCCGTCGGGCATTATGTAGCCCTGCATGCCCTTTGCCCTGAGGTACTGATGTGCGGCAATGACGCAAACACCTTCCCAGGCAATCTGTTTGAGGTCGTTTCCCAGTTGTTCATTTCCCTTCGCGGTAACGGTAAGGGGAGCAAGACCTGGAGTGTTGTGTTCTGTTCCGAAAGTCACTATGAAATTCCTGTCGTGGAAAAAATGTACAAAATCACTCAATACGGGGAGGCTGTTTCTCCCGGGGATAAGTTCGATGCAGGCTATTTTTTTGTCGGACAGTGATTTGTACAGTTTCCCCCGGTCTCTTTCAAACTCGGTGAAATTTCCTGACGGATCATCGAGCAGTACGGGGTAGCAGGGTATACCGCCTGCCTTTAGGATAATCTTCATTATGGAAGGAAGTTCGGGGAAGGAATCTTCATCTTCCTTGACGAAGGCCGCTCCTCCGCTTTTGAGGAGGTTTGAGCGGATCTCATTTTCGAGTTGGGCGTGGTCGGCAGGATCGGCTGCTGATTTTTTCCCGCCGTATAGTTTCTCGAGGAAACTAAGCTGGTCGCCCGGATCGGGAAAGTTTTCCGTTACCAGGGTTCTCAGCACCCTGGCGAGATGCCGTTCGCGCACCATGTCGCGGGCATGCCGCGATTTAATTTTATCATAAGAAAGTGACAGTGAAGGATTTACAGGTTCAATCAGCCTGTTCAGCTTTGAGATCATTGCCTTTATCTGGGTCTGGCTTTCCCTGACCACCGATTTCAGTTTCAGACTGTTAATGAAGCCCGGGTTAAAGGGAAAGTCGAGTCCCTTTCCGCAGAAATAAATCCTTCCCGGATTATTCGGATCATTGATCCTGATGCCTTTTTTCTGTTCCTCCTTCAAAAGGCCTATGAATTCAATATTGAACAGAGGGAATACCCTGCTGCTGAGCGATCTGTCGTTGAATTCCCTGAATCCGTCCGCGACATAGAAATCATTGATTCCAAGGACGGCAATGTTTTCGCTTACTGCCGTTGAGAAAATGGTCTCCATATCGGGAAAAGAGCTGAAAGAGTATGGAGTATGGATATGCGCGTTGGCTTCCCTGAATTCAGGAAGATGGTTGTTCGAGAGCTTTTTCCTTATTTCTTCGGGTAACGGGTAGTCGGCCAGAAATGACTTCATCATAAATAAAACTTGGTGAACAGCAAATATATAAAAAGTACTACACGCCCTCCCAGTTAAGTCTCAAAGTCTTTTGAGGAGAAACATCTGTTGAGCATCTGTGTCCTTTAAGCGGTACAATCTTCTCATGAATTGCATCCACTATCCACGAAGGCTGAGGGAAGAAATAGTTCTCCATCTCATGTGCCGGGATGATCCAGTTACGTGCTCCCACAACAACGGGCGGGGCATCAAGGTCATCGAAGGCAAGTTCGGTTATTGTATGGGCCATTTCCTTCAGGAAGGAGCCCCTTGATGATGCATCGCTGGCCAGGACTATCCTGCCTGTTTTTCTGACCGATTCCAGGACGGTTTCGTATCTGAACGGGACCAGGGTTCTGGCGTCGATTATTTCAGCACTCATGCCGTAATCTTTTTCAAGGATTTCGGCAGCTTTCAGGGCCGGGTAAAGAGTGGCTCCGATAGTTAGGATGGTGATGTCGTTTCCGGCTTTTTTCACGTCAGGTTCTCCCAGCGGGATTTCGTAATAATCTTCAGGCACACCGCCGCTGTGGAACATTTCTCCAATATCGTAGATTCTCTGGCTTTCGAAGAATATTACGGGATCTGTTCCCTGGAGTGCGCTGTTCATAAGTCCCTTTGCATCATAGGGAGTTGCCGGGAACACCACCTTCAGTCCGGGTATATGTGCCACGAGCGATGACCAGTCCTGCGAATGCTGGGCCCCGTATTTTGAACCCACTGAAACCCTTATCACCACAGGCATTTTGATCAGGTTTCCGCTCATTGCCTGCCATTTCGGAAGCTGGTTAAAGACTTCGTCCCCGGCTCTTCCAAGAAAATCGCAGTACATTATTTCCGCTATCACTCGTCCTCCGCACATGCCATATCCGATTGCCGTGCCCACTATCGCGCCTTCGGAGATCGGAGAATTGAAAAGGCGGTTGTAGGGAAGCGCCTCGGTAAGGCCGCGGTAAACGGCGAAAGCGCCGCCCCAGTCGCGGTTTTCCTCACCCCAGGCGACGAGAGTCGGGTCTTTGTAGAAACGGTCAATGATAGCTTCGAACAGCCCGTCGCGGAGCTGAAATGTCCTGGCCTTTGAAACCGGCTTGCCTTCGCTGTCGAGATAGAATCTTTCCTTTGTCTTAAGTGACTTCACCCTTGGATTTTCCTCCATGGGGATCAGGACTTGCGGTATTCCTTCCGACATCCTGTCGACCGACTGGTTTGAAAACATCATTTTGCCCACAGCATCAGGATCAGAATCGAGGTCAAGTCTCGGGGATATCTCATCATTCACTGCAAGTCTAAGAATATGTGACATCAGTTCGCCTGCATTCTCCCTGATTTCATCAAGCTGGTAAGGAGTGGCAATTGCTGCTTCAGTAAGTTTCTGGCCATAGGCGATTATTGAATCTTCTTTCTGCCAGGCCTCAATTTCTTCTTTCGACCTGTATGAAGAAGCGTCGGAAGGGGAGTGTCCGCTGATCCTGTAAGTAAGAGTGTCGAGAAGTACAGGGCCCTTTTTCTGACGGATGATTTCCATTTTTCTCCGGAAAGCATCGATAACGGCCAGGGGGTTGTATCCGTCGACCCTTTCGGCATGCATCATTTCAGGATTCACACCGGCTCCTACTCTGGCCAGAATTCCGTATCCCATTGTTTCCCCCATAGTCTGGCCTCCCATTCCGTAGAGGTTGTTCATGAAGTTGAATATAATAGGAAGTCCTCCGTTGAATTCGCCTTCCCATAGAGTCCGGTACTGATCCATGGTAGCAAAGGTTATTCCTTCCCAGACAGGTCCGCAGCCCATCGATGCATCGCCTATGTTGCAGACGACGATTCCCGGTTCGCGGTTTATCTTCTTGTACAGCGCGGCGCCCACTGAGATATCACCGGAGCCTCCCACTATTGCATTATTTGGATAGATTCCGAAAGGAGTGAAAAAGGCGTGCATGGAACCGCCAAGGCCCTTGTTGAAACCATTCTCGCGGGCGAAGATCTCTGCCAGGGCTCCATAAAGAAGGAAATGCTTTGCCAGTACCCTGACGGATCCTCCCGTGAAGTCTTTTTCAACCACCCTCAGGGTCCTTCCGTCGAAGTAGCCTTTCATAATTGTATAAAGGTCGTCTTCACTAAGCCTGGCAATTGCAGAAAGGCCTTTTGCAAGAATCTCCCCGTGGCTTCTGTGGGAACCGAAAATAAAATCGTCGATGCCAAGGTTGTAAGCCATTCCTACGGCTGCCGCCTCCTGTCCGATCGAAAGATGGGCCGGACCGGGATGGTTGTATGATATTCCCCTGTATTCATTAGTGGTCTTGATCAGGTTAAGCATCGTCTCAAATTCCCTTATTATCACCATGTCGTGGTAGATTCTGATAAAGTCTTCAGAGCTGAAATTCTGCTTTTCCTCCTCAATCGATTTTCTGTACTGGTTAACCGGGATCTTCCCGAATTCAATGAACCGTGGTCTGCGTAATTCTTCCGGACTGATATACTGACTTTTAGGCATGTTGTTATGTTTTTGGAAAATTGTTTTTAATCCCTTAATAGTTGAATTGTTCAATCTGTTCTTTTATTTCCCTGAGGAACAAGGTGGCCGGACCGCCGTCGATGGCCCTGTGGTCGTAGGTGAGTGACAGGCCGATATAGGGTACGAATCCGAAGGTGTTATTACCCAGGTCGGCCGGCCTGTTTATTATTGTACACACTCCCAGTATCGCGCACTGTGGGAGGTTGATGACGGGAGTGAACATTTCGACTCCGTAATTTCCGAGGTTTGAAACAGTGAATGAAGCAGAAGTGCTCTGGATCAGTTCAGGATTGATGTTTCCCTTCCTGCAGGCTTCGGCGGCGGCCTTCAGGGCTTCGGAGAGACGGGGGAGATCCATCTGGTCGGCATTCCTGATGGCAGGTACCATAAGTCCCCTTGGAGTGTCGACTGCATTTCCGAGGTGAACCCTGTTGAAAAGCCTTATTGAATCGCCCATAAAGTGGGCATTTATCGCGGGATATAAGGCAATGGCTTTTATCACGCACCAGCAGATGATGTCATTAATCGTGATGTCGTGGACTTCCGTTCCGCTTTTTAAGCCTTCCTTGATCTTTCTTCTTGCCAGGAGAATATTGCGTGCATCGGCGCTCATGTGATGGGTAAGCTGGGCGGAATCGCGAAGCGATGAATACATGGCTTTGGCGATGAGCTTTCTTACATTCGAAAGAGGCTGGTCGCTGTATTCTTCCGGTGAGACCGGTTTTGCAGCCGGAGAAGCAACAGGAGGACTGAGCGGGGGCGTTTCCGCGGGAGCGGTGACCGAGACCGGAGCCTTAGCGGAGAGGGCATTCTGAATGTCGCTGCACATTATCCTCCCGTTTGGGCCCGAGCCACTTATCAGACTGTAATCGAGATTGTTTCTTTCGGCAAGGCGTTTTGCCCTTGGCGATATCCTTACACGTCTGCCTGTGAAAGTATCAGCTATCGCCGGCTCTAAAGCTCCGGCAGCAGGATTTTCATACGTCTCCGGTGTTTCGACCCTGACAGTTTCGGCCCCGGCTGTTTCAGTCCCGGTTGTTACGACCCCGGCTGTATCAGTCCCGGCTGTTTCAGCAGGGGATTGTTCTCCTGATGATCCAGGCGTTTCTCCGGGTTCGCCGATGAAAGCCACGGTGGACAGCACCGGAACTTCTGCCCCCTCGTCGTGGAGGATTTCCAGAAGAGTGCCGTCGGCGGGGGATTCCATATCGAACGCGGCCTTGTCGGTTTCATAAGAGAACAGGATGTCGCCCGTTTTAACCGTTTCGCCCTTTTTTCTGAACCATTTTGTTATTATGCAGGTCTCGACCGATTGACCCTGCCTGGGCATTATTACTGCAATTGCCATCTTTGATTATGAAGGTTAGTTTTGTGTTATCGTATCATTTCCGTCGCTCCGTGACGAAAACTGAAGCCGGCTTGTACTTGTTATAATAAGTTGAACAATCTCAAAAAGAACAAGTTTTGAAAACCTTTATATTAATGATGTTACAAAATTAGCAAACAAACTTGTATTTACAAGTAAATAATATTATATTTACGGAAAATTTTCTGACAATGAATTCAGGCGCTTCCATTCCGCAACACAGGAAGTTGTACGAGATACTTCGGAAGCACATCAGCGAGGGTGTTTATGCAGAGGGTGATCTTTTGCCCTCGGAGAATGAATTATGCAGGCTTTACGGGATGACGCGTCCGACAGTAAGGCAGTCGCTGGCAGCTCTGGCCAACGACGGTTACATCAGGAAGCATCAGGGGAAAGGGAGTATAGTTCAGCTTCCTCCGATGGATATCGGGATATTGTCGGTATCTGGAACCACCTCTGCTCTTGGAAACAGGAATCTGAAGACAAGGATCATAGTAAAGCCGGTACTGAAGCCCTGGCCGGAGGAATTCATGTTTAGTCTGACCAAACTGGAAAGGGAGTCGGGTTGCATTTACATGGAGAGGCTCAGGTTGCTTGATGAGGCTCCGATCTTCTATGACATAAGTTATATAGCAAACATAAATCTGCCGCGGATAACGGCCAGGCAGTTTGAGAACAAGTCGCTTTTTGCCATACTCAGGGAACATTACCAGGTTGAGATAAAGGGGGGTGAGCAGAGGATACGTGCCATTTCGCCTTCGGCAAGGATAAGGAGCTTTCTGATGCTTGAGGCGGGTCAGCCCGTTCTGCATCTCGAGAGGCGGATAATGACAAACATGGAAGGACTTTTTCTCTATTCCTCAATTTTTTGCAACACCGGAAAATATTCAGTTTTTGGAAGATTCTGATAATTAATGCTTCGTTTGTAATTAGCATAAATTAGTTTAATTTTATGGCTTGATTTCAAAGCTATCGTAGAGTTTCATCATCAACCATTAATAAACCTTAACTTAATTCGTAAATGAAAGAACAGAGTAAATTATGGACCAGGCGCCGGTTCCTGGGTTCTGCAGCAATCGGACTTGCCGGAATTGCAGTAATACCGGCATTATCAACATCATGTAAAGGCAGGAAGAAAGCCGGAGATCAGGAGAGCGGCGAAGTCACCCTTGGTTTTATAGGACTCGGTCGGCAGGCAATGTTCCTGCTTTCGGGATTTTTACAGGTACCGGGAGTGAAAGTTGTTGCCGGATGCGATGTTTATGGCAACAAGTGCAAGCGTTTTGAGAAACGTGTTACCGATTTCTACACCAATGCCGGTCAGGAGTTCAAGGTAGACACTTATGAGAAGTACCAGGATCTGCTTTCGAGGGAAGACATCGATGCAGTTGTAATTGCTGTTCCCGACCATTCTCATGCCATGATAGCCATTGCTGCCTGCAAGGCGGGCAAGGATGTTTATCTGGAAAAGCCGATGACTTTTACCATTAAGGAAGGTCAGGAGCTTAAGAAGGTAGTCAGGGAGTACAACAGGGTTCTTGCTGTAGGAAGCCAGCAGCGTTCAGATGCAGGTTTCCAGCATGCTGTCAATTTAGTCCAGACAGGTGCTCTTGGCGCTATCTCCAAAGTGAATGCCTACGTTGGCGCGCCTCCGACTCCCTATGATCTTCCTGAGGAACCTATTCCTGCTGATCTGAACTGGGATATGTGGCTCGGTCCGCTTCCGGAAAGCATTCATTTCAACAGTCAGCTTAATCCACCCATTTCCCTCGACCCTGAAAAGAATGAGGATATATGGGGAGCATGGCGCTGGTACAAGGAAATGGGCGGAGGTTTCACCACCGACTGGGGCGCACACATGTTCGACATTGCCCAGTGGGGACTCGCAATGGATTTGAATGGTCCTGTTGAAATCTCACCGATAGGCGACGGAACGGAATTCATGTCCTTCAAATATGCCAGCGGTACTATCATGACATCTGAGCCTTTCGATGAAAAACTCACCAAGGGAGTAAAATTCTGGGGAGATAACGGCTGGATAGAAGTTGCAAGAGGATACTTCAAGGCATCCGATCCCAAGTTTGATCCGCCGGCTTCGGCAACCGCGGCTGACGATGGCCCGTATGAAACAAGGATACCTCATCAGCTCAATTTCATCGAATGTGTAAGGTCGCGTCAGGATCCTGTCGTACCGGTTGAAATCGGTCACAGCAGCTGCACGGTCTGCACACTCGGGAATATTGCCTGTGATCTCAAGAGGACACTCAAGTGGGATCCGGCCACCGAAACATTTATTGATGATGTTGACGGTGAAGCAACCAAAAGGCTGCATTATGAATACAGGAGTCCCTGGACTCTGGTATGATATTCTGTTTTTCGGGGGAATGCCTGTGAATCCCCTGCAGACAATAAAAAGAGAGGCTGTGCAAGGTGCACAGCCTCTTTAATTCCGTAACCTTTTGATACTGTCATACTATCTGACGGTGCCTGTCATCTTTTCGAGTTTTTCTATCTGTAGTGGTCTCTTCTGTCACCGCCTCCTCTGCGCTCGTTATCACCGCGGAAATCTCTTCTGCGTTCGGGTTTCTCAATTGATTCGTTAACAATAATCTTTCTTCCCTGTACCTCAAAGCCATTTAGTTCTTCAATAGCCTTCTTAGCTTCGGCTTCGTTTGGCATTTCAACGAAACCAAATCCCTTACTCTTACCGGAGTACTTGTCGAAGATGATCTTTGCTGATGCAACTTCGCCGTACCCTTCAAATAGTTCCTTAAGTTCAGCTTCACTCATTTTGAAGTTAATGCTTCCAACATAAATGTTCATAATTCAATAATTAGATAAATAAAACATAAACAAAGTTTACATTTTTTTTTGAAATCTAAAAATAAATGTTATGGGATAAAGAGCAGATAGAAAAGATTTATTCGGGATGCCGGAAATACATTATAAGTCGTGCAAGTCGTGCAAGTCTTGCAAGTCTTGCAAGTCGTGCAGGTCGTGTAAGTTGTTCGTGTAGTGTTGATTATGTGACTCGTGCCGGATATGTGGTTAGTGCTTAACGGATAATTGTTAATTGCTAATTGTAAATTGTTAATTGTTATTAAAGCGTTTAGCGTTCAGTGTTCAGCGTTTAGTCAAATGCCTCATTGTATGAGACCGCAAGACTGCAAGACCGCGACCGAAGGGAGCAAGACTTTCCCTGTGCCCTACGCCCCGTGTCCTGAACTTACCACACGCTGTTCTTTCGCCCCCCGCTTGAGCGGGGCAGGCTCTTCAGGGCTTTACATCATAGAGAGCAGTTTACCTCCGGTTGCACCGGAGGTTATTAAAATTGAACCGCTTCACGGTTTCTTCCTTTAACCGCT
>Ga0255345_1004914_pt1 | contig 14153 bp, 7 predicted proteins | sample wastewater_treat_6_FD_192415 | JGI IMG/M metagenome (GOLD analysis project Ga0255345, IMG submission 192415) | Wastewater microbial communities from Lulu Island WWTP, Vancouver, Canada - plant20 | ecosystem: Engineered > WWTP > Wastewater > Unclassified | place: Canada: Vancouver, British... | reverse complement strand
ACAACCTGTGGGCGGGATTGTTCATATCATAATCGACCTTTGCTTTCTGCATAAGGTCAATGCGGAACGACTCCTCAAGCTCCAAAGCTACACAGAATGCCAGTACCGTTTCGAGCTTCACTTTCTTACCGCTGCGCATCTTATTGACAGTGTTCACACCCATACCGCTGCGGTCAGCAACCAGATCCGAGGTGAGCCCGCATCTCTCCATATGGAAACGCACTGCCTTGCCGAATTCGTTGACATCCGAAGGGACGGCAAGTTTATCGTTCTCCTCTGTGATCTCATACATTGCCATGCGGATCTTCTTTCGCTGTTCTTCGCTGAACGAACGGTTTTCTGCCGTGATCTCTGTCAAATCATCCTTGTGCAGCTCACCATAGGTATAGCTGTAATCAAATTCTGCGTAGACACGTTTGAAATCCAGACAGCATTCAGCCATGTGGTGTCTTGCATACTCCGTCAGCCCCATAGCTATGCCGTGTTCCTTACGGATATACTTGTCGCTGTTGATAACAACATGACCGTCCAGATAGATGAACTTCTTGGAACGGACAAGCTCTGCAAAGGTCTCACAGGATGCGAACACATCTGAAATATGACGGAATGACAGGGTATAGGTATAGTCATCCGGGAATCTCAGTTCGACATCATAATCCTCAACATACCCTGTGGTGTTGTAGACATATACACCGCGCACCTCCGGCCAGCCAAGCTCGATGATACGTTTCTTCGCAGCGTTCCGGGATACCCCGAATCTCCATTTCACAAGGTCGATCAATTCTCTGTAATGGTCCCAGTCAGGCTCACCGGGCAGTCGCTCGAAGAAGTTCAGGATGACCTCGGATGTCTGTTCCTCCGGCATCTGAATAAAGCGAGGGATCGCATTTGCCTGTGTTTCCATCCATTTCAGGCAGCTTCGCTGCGTTTTGGAATAGAAGTAGTCATTGAACTCCGGCATCTTCCTGCCAACCATTTTCCGATAATAGCTCTGAAGCTCATAGAAAAGGTTATGAAGATAGGCGTGAACGCACTCATGAATAATGGCGTTCTGTGCTTCTTCCTCCTCCAAGGACTCGTCCACAAGAATCGTAGGACTGTCGATCCGCATTTTGACAGCTTTACATTCCTTATCATAGACGGTCGTATCCCGCTTATCCAGAATCAGCTTGGACTTGACCTTGCCGTTTTTTGACAGGCGGGCATACTTTATATCAAGTCCCATTGCTTTTGCAATCGAAGCTGTATTGATGCGGCAGGGATAATTCGACTTATATGAATAGTAGCTGTTGAGGATATCCTGTGCAATGCTCTCAAAATCCCTCTTTGAAAGGATGGGAACCAGAAACTCATCTAAGGGATTGTTCAGCCGGATAAACTGACCATTGTAGAGCTCCGCACCGCACAGAAAGTCTGAACCGCCATAAGAGCGGTAGAAGCCGTGCACGATATACTTCTGGCATTGCCGGCAGCCGTTCATCTCGAACACGACATCGCATATCACATACATATCAAAGGAATCGTGATCAATGCGGTCATATCTGCCTTCCTCGATGATGACAGTTTCGATCTCGGCATCCTGTGGAACGCCCCACGGCAGCGGAAGCCGACGATAGCAGTGCAGTTTTCGGATATACTGACCGTACTCCAGTGTGTAGTTCCATTTGAGAAAATCGGTGAAGGACACGATCTCCGGCAGTTCTCCGTGCCAGTCGGGGTTACGGATCACTCTGTACTGTCCCGGATGCAGCTTATCGGGAATGGTGAGAAACGGTCCTCTGTCAAGATATATAGTCATTTACGCCCTCCTGTTTCGCAACTTATGGTATTTCCAACATAGCTCCAGTCTCTTGTTCTGTATATCTATCGTGGCGAAGTGGGTTGATGGCGAAGTTGTCAGTACTCTGACCGGCAGCCTGTCCTGTCACACACCTTTAAACAGGATTTGCGGCTACACTGCCGCCGTTGAAGGGTAGAGTGTCTCATTTTCCCGTAGGCGGAATACCAACAAAGCTATTATATCACACTCTTAAACGAATTGCAACTTATAATTTACATTGACAAAACAGTGATTGTGTGCTATAATGTAATCAAAGATGCAATACCTACGGCACTTTTTGCCTTTCTAACATTTTCAACGTTGAAAAGACTTTGAAAAACTTTGTAGGGTTGCACATATTTTGATGAGAATATTTGTTCGTTTCGAGAATTGACAATCTCAGTAATCTGTGAAGGGAGAGCTTTGTATGAAGCAGCGTAAGAAACCGAATATCTCGGTCTCACAGGGAGGCAAGGCGATCGCAGGAAAAAAGAGTAATATCTCTGATCCTGCCCACCGAAAGGACGCTCATGCAGTCGGCGGTCGCATCAAGTATTACAGAGAACACCTGAAATTAGATCAGAAAGTGATCGCAGAAAAGATCGGCGTGACCTCAAATGCCATCAGCAACTGGGAGAACGGAAGAACACGCCCGGATTTCAGCGTTGTTCCCAAGCTCTGCGAAGCTCTCGGCATCACGCTGTATGAGCTGTATGGTATTGATAATAAGCAGGATATCTATACTGATAAGGAAAAGTCTATGGTCGAGCGATATCGTGGACTGTCGCATCCGCATCAGCTTGCAATGGACAGTCTGCTATCCTCGCTTGAAGCGGCAGAGACTGTCGGCAGCTTCCCGGAGATCATCAAACTGACACTCTGCGACAAGGGGCTTGCAGCAGGCTTTGACGGCGGGGCGGAGTTTGAGGACAACGGAACACCGATCTATCTGTATCCGAATACGAACACAGCAATACGGCAGGCAGACCTTGTGTTTCCTGTCAACGGCGACAGTATGGAGCCTGAGTATCATGACGGCGACCTTGTTCTTGTGGAGAAGTATCCCGGCTGTCCGGAGCTGCAATACGATGAGGTCGGCGCTTTCATGGTTGGAAACAGTACATACATAAAGATATATGAGGAAGAAGGTCTGGTATCGTTTAATGATAAGTATGATACCATGACATTCACAGAATATGACAATGTCACTCTGATCGGGCGCGTTCTCGGTATCCTTGAGCCTGCATCCGTAGCAAGTAAAAGAGATGCCGAGCGATATGAAACCATGCATCAGGATGATGAGGAGTAATGCAGATGGCAAAACTGATATTCAGATACGGCGCAATGGGCAGTTCCAAGACAGCCAATGCGCTGATGGTACGCTATAACTATGTGGAAAAAGGCAAGAAGGTCGTTCTGCTCAAGCCGAAATGCGAGGACCGAGACGGCGCAAAGATCATAAAATCGCGCATCGGTCTGGAAGATCCCTGCGAGTTTGCGGAGGATTTTCTGGAGCAATACAAAGGTGAGCATTATGACTGCATCATTGTGGACGAGGTGCAGTTTCTCAGTGAGAGCGTCATCGACAGACTAAGTGATCTGGTGGACGAGCATAATATAACCGTCATCTGCTACGGTCTGCGGACGGACTTCCAAAGTCATCTGTTCCCCGGTGCAAAGCGGCTTATGGAACTCGCTGACGATATAGAGCAGATCAAGACGATATGCTGGTGCGGCAAGCGGGCGCACTTCAATGCTCGGCTGCTGAACGGAGAAATGGTCATAGAGGGAGAGCAAGTACAGCTCGGAGGAAACGAGAGCTACACGGCTCTTTGCCAGAAACATTACAAGGAGAGGCTTATATCCGATCCGAATGCCTGAAACAAACGAAAGGTCGGCGATATTCATGTGTACACGGTTTTATGTAGAGCCTGCATCCTATCAGAGTTTGATCGCACGGGCACAGAGGATACAGCTTGCCAACGACATCATGGTGAAGCTCGGCAAGCCGCTGACCATGTGCGGTGAAATGCGTCCGACCGATGTTGCTGCTGTTCTCGCTCCGAATAAGGACGGGAATGTATCTGTGTTCCCGATGCTGTGGGGATTCAGCCACGAGGCGACTGATGCGCCCGTAGTAAATTGTCGCTTGGAGACAGTAAGCCAAAAGGAAATGTGGAAGGACTCATGGTTCAGGCGGCGCTGCGTGATTCCTTGTAGCTGGTATTTTGAGTGGGAACACTTTAGAAGCCCGGATGGAAAGCGGTCGAAGGTCGGCGACAAGTATCTGATACAGCCGAAAGATAGCTATACGACTATGCTTGCCGGGCTGTATAGGATAGAGGAACGCAGAGGGCTGCAAGTTCCGGTGTTCTCGGTTCTTACGCGGGATGCGACTGAGGAATTGAGGGCAATCCATGACAGAATGCCGGTAATACTGCGGCGAGAGGATGTTGCGGCTTGGGTACGTCCGGATGGGAATCCGCAGGAGATAAGTCAGAGGGCTTTGACGGAGATGTGTTTTGAGAAAACTGGATAATATAGCCTCTGCTGGAGAGCACGCAGTATGATATGGTGCATTCTCCGACAGAGGCTTTTTCTTGTATGCATCAAAAACTGTACTCTTGATTTTTTTATTTTGCCTATTGACAAATCACGCTCTTCTTTGATATACTGGTGCAAAGCGAATCATTTTACAATTGTTTAGCATTATTCGCCATCTGGTCGTATAGTATTAAAAGGAGGCCTTTACATGAACTTTATCAGTTTCCCACTCGCATATGATGACAGAATCACAAGTCAGGAGATACTGCGCACCCGCCGTGAAAAGCTGGGGCTGTCACAGCAGCAGGTTGCAAAAGCCGCCAGACTGCAGCTTCGACAATATCAGCGTATTGAAAGCGGAGAACGGAACCTTGAAACGGCGACACTCAGAACGGCACTTGCAATATGCGCTGTTCTTAAATTAGACCCCTATACATTCTTTCCGGAGGGTGAAGTCATGAACAAGTACATTGAAATCAGCAGCAAACAGTCTGCAACATCGGATATCGAGGAAACGCTTACTACTTTCCTTCAGCAAGCCTGTGAGCTGTATAACGACTATCTCGACACAAACTATTCCCTTGACAATATCAAGGTCGCTTTCTGCACGCTGGATAATATCGTTGAGGTTTACAATGAGTTCACTCAAAAATACGTGTTTTACTCCGAAAAACGCATCATGAGCGATTTTGAGTCTGTTCTTGCTGAGGCCTTCGTAGGTCAAACTGATATCGACGATCCTGCCCATGTTGACGGACTGATGATTCGTGTTGATCCGCCACAAGAGCTGGCTGATTTAGACTATTACAAGATTATTCTCGTTCATGAGCTGGCACATATCTTTTGCACCACACACGAAATCGAGACAGCAGGAAAAGTTGGTCAGCGCTTCTATGACCTATACTGTGCAGGCACACCGGAAACACCCTCTGAAGAATATAATGACGGCTGCATGAATGCCGGTTATGCGATCTGGCGTGAATTCATTGCTGAAATTGTTCAGGATCTCGTCTACCAGCAGCCGTCACTGCACTTGAACGAGATTTCAAAGGAGCTGCATTCTATTGCTAAGAAGGTTAAGGTCGGAAATCCTCTGTCTAAATCTCTGCTACACCGTTATCTATCTGCAATCATGAACTCACGGGAAGGCAGTGAGGCTGAGAAATGGGAGGATTTGGAGAAGAAACTGAACAAGATGAAGATGCCGTTTATGTCGATTATCCACCATGTATTTGATATGGTGCATGATGACTATTGTTACAAGGTAAACCCGGAGGATATAGAATCGCTCGGCACCCTGTATATGGCGGAGATGATAAAGAACACTCCACCAGAGGATCTTGCGAAGTTCGTTGAGTCTTATGGGTTGATGTGATAAGCCGCAGATCATATCATGCGATTATTATATAAAAATATGCTTGAAGTCCGTAAAATTGTACTCTGCACCAGTTGACAAAATTCGCCTACTGTGATATAATAGATTATGTATAAAAACACGATGGAGGTGAGCCTATGGCTGACATGAAAGTGCAGAAAATCAAATTGTTAAAAATTTGGGAGATACTGAACTGGAAGTCTGATGAGCAACACCCGCTCAGTACTCAGGATATTATTGTAGAACTGAGTAAGCTTGGCATCAAATGCGATAGGCGTACCATTTACGGAGACATAGATGCGATGCAGAGTAATGGCTACTCTATTCTTAATCGCCGTCGTGGGCACGACATGGTCTATTGGGTAGAGGAACGAAAATTCGATCTGCCTGAACTGAAGATCATCATGGATGCCATACAAAACTCAAAGTTCATACCCAGAGATAAAACGGAAGAGCTGTTGAATAAGATTGCCTCTCTCGGAGGCAGCGAATCTATGCACCTGCTGAAACGGAATGCGGTCAGATTTCACGTTGTGAAGCATACCAACGACGATATCTATGTCATTACAGAGTGCTTGGAGCGGGCGATAGAACAAGAACAGCGTGTGTCGTTCCGGTATTTTGATTTGAACGCATCCGGCGAGCGTGTCTTTCGTCATGATAATCAGGTCTATAAAGAAGAGCCGCTTGCGATGATGTGCGATGACGGCAACTATTACTTGATCTGCTATCGTGCGGAGCCTGCGTGTGCAAACCATGTAAAAGTATTCAGAGTCGACCGCATTGCTGATATTGCTGTGCTTGATGACGTCATTTCCAAAGAGGCAAAAAGAGCATCAAAGACGATCGCCAATTACCCGAAGCAGGTATTCAAAATGTACGGCGGCAAGATCCGGAAGATCCGGCTTGCATTCGATGAGTGCCTGATTGGTGTGATGTTCAATAAATTCGGCGAGGAGATCAGTATTAAGAAGTACGGCAAACGATATGCGGCTTCTGTAGAAGTGCAGATCAGCCCTACATTCTGGGGGTGGCTCACGCAATTCCCAGGCACGATGGAGATAATCTCTCCGATCGATGTGAAGGAAACATATGCGGCGTGGGTGCGGTCTGCGATTGAAAGTGAAGAATCGAAATGAAAAGGATACCGTGGAGTTTAGAGGAATCGGTAATACTGCATGATGCGTACATGAGAATATCGAATAAGCAAACTACCAAAGCTGATGCGATTATCGAAGTGTCTCAAAAGCTCCGAAAAATTGCTGAGAATACTGGGATGGAGATTGATGAGAAGTTCCGTAATACGAATGGAATTACAATGCAATTAAGTATAATGGAATATGTCGTGACTAATGGGCAGCGTGGACTTGGACACCCTCCAAAAGTCTTTATTCAAGCAGCAGAATTATATAATAATAATTATCAAACCTATACAAGTATTTTGTTAAGGGGATGTAATGTGAATAACAATAATATAGATAAAGTAAAGGCGGAGCATCTGATCAATTCCTTCGTTGGTTGGATGAAAGATAACGGACACGCAGAAGCTACCATAAGAGGATATATATCTTCAATCATCGGTGCGGAGAAGTATGCATCCGAACATTCGCTTGCATTCGATTCCATTATTACAGATGATTTGGACCTATGCACCCGATCTGTTGATGGTTTATTACATGATCCAAAGTTTATGAAATATAACGACGAGCAACATCATCGCTTTTCAGCTGCTATGAAAAAATTCCTTCTCTTTTTACAACAAACGGATGGTCACTACAAATCTGTAGGCGATGACACATTCGCTACAACAGATACACAATCACTGTCCAGTCGTGCAAAAGCTATGCCCAATAATGAGCAAGTGAGTATTTCAGAAGATGTGAAAACTAAGTATGAATATATACTTGAACAATACTTTTCTGAAGACGGCTACCAATTGGGCAGAGCGATTGTGAGAGCGAGATTTAAGCGGTATTATTCCGAGACCTATGGGATAAATGTACCAGATTCCGATGAAATGATCGATAATGTCATCTCAGCAATTGGATCGGTTCGAGATGGTAGAGTTTTTCCAAAACGGAGTGAAGATCAATACAGTATTATCGATCAGATCATCTCTGAAATGACAGAACTGTTTGATTCAGGAGTGACCGCTATATACGCGGAAGCAATCTATGATAAATACCGTCAGAAACTTGCTGATGACCTCCATTTGTATAATAGTGAGGCCTTAAGCGAACTGCTGCTTAGTAAGACAGTTGGGCAGTTCCAGCGCCATCGTAAATCTTACTTCACTCCCATAGGTGTTGCGGGCGATGCGAAATGCGATCTGCAAAGAATAGTGAGTGAATTCCATGTGCCAACCTCTAGAGAAGAAATACATAACAAGGCTTGGTTCATTCCATTTGATAAAATGAAGTATATGCTATCCCAGTATAAGGCGTTTATCAATATGAATGAGGGCAGATACTTATATGCGCCCAATTTGCCTGTAAGCGCAGAGGAATTGAAAGAGATTATTCATCTCATTTCGGCAGAACTTGAATACCGAACCTATATTACAGATGTTGAACTTCAAGCAATGATCGAAAAGAATCTGCCGGGGTTTGTTATAAATACAGAAGGTCTATATGAGAAGGGTGTCCGAGATTGCTTGGGATACCTTTTAAGGGATCATTTTTCATTCAACGGTCCAATCATAACCAAAGCTGGCACAGAACTGCGAATGGCGGATGTATTTACAGAATTTGCGAAGTTTCATGAAGAGTTAAGTCTATCCGAACTTGAGAGCTTTGCATCAGAAATGAACATCCCAATTTACTGGGATGATGTTCTGAGTGAGATGATTCGTGTTTCAGAAGATCGGATGATACGTAATGATTTTATCAACTTTGACATAGACGCCATAGATTCCCTGCTTGAAAGTATGTGTCCTGGAGATTATATTCCGCTTCAGGAGATACAGTTGTTCCTGAGTTTCCCGAACATAGGTTATATGTGGAACTCTTATCTGCTTGAGAGCTACCTCTATCAAGTAAGCAAAAAATTCCACCTGCTCCATGTTTCCTTTGGCAAAAAAGGAGCGTATGGCGCAATGGCTAAAAATACTGCGCCATATCAAGGATACAGAGAACTCGCCATCGAGGTTCTCTCAGAATCAAACGCAGTTAATAGTAAAGAAGCCGCACTGCAGTATCTTGTAGATCATGGTTATCAGGCAAGACGGCGGCTAGATGACATCGATGGAATTCTTAAAGCAGCAAAGTTGCTGAAAGAGCAAAAAGAAAACCAATAAGAAATGAGGTCCCCAGATGTACCAATATTTATGGGACGAGGAAACCGGCGGCCTTTTGCTGACAACCGAGATATCCAAGTTCAGCAAAGAACCAAGACCGGTGTATTATAGAGAACTGAATCTTTTGGGATTTGACCAGTATTGGGATTACCCTCAAGATGACAGTGCGCCCATCATGTGGGCAGAAGCAAACAATTATATTTATCGTGGACGTAAAATAGCTAGTTTAAAGGGTGGTGCATTACATACTGCACCTGAACTCATTATCTACGAAGAAAATCCAGAACCAAGTGGTGGAATGCTTAGATTTGTAGATATTGAGAAAATGCTTAATAAGAATTCAACCCTCATGGAAACCTTAGTACAGGAGACCATTCAAAAGGTTTATAATACATACAGGAAATATAAAAGTAAGGTTGATTTGTTTTATGTTGCCTTTAGTGGTGGCAAGGACAGTGTCGTAGCTTTGGATATCGTTCAAAAAGCATTACCTCACGATGACTTTATGGTTTTGTTTGGCGATACAAGAATGGAGTTCTCTCACACCTATGATGTGATAAGTAAAGTTGAAAAATGGTGCCGAGATAATGGAATAAGATTTGAAACTGCTCGTTCGCATTTTAGTCCGGATTATACATGGACTACGATTGGTCCCCCAGCGCAAAAAATGCGTTGGTGTTGCAGCGTCCATAAAACCACACCACAAATCCTGCTTTTGAGACAAATCATGAATAATCCACATTTCCGTGGAATGGCTATGATGGGTGTTCGCTCTGATGAAAGTGTAACCAGAAGTCGGTATGAAGAGATCAACTTTGGCACAAAGCATCAGGGACAATACGATTACTACCCGATATTCGAATGGGGCTCTGCCGAACTATTCATATATATATATCAAGAACATCTCGTTTTAAATGAAACATATAAACTTGGCAATAGTAGAGCGGGTTGCTTGGTATGTCCAATGGAGGCAGTCAAGAATTCATGGTTTAAGAACCAATGTTATGCAGGATCTTGTGATGATTGTCAAACTACTTCTTTCTATCACAATTTGATTATCGATCAAACTTTTGCGAGAGAATTACCTGAAGACAAGTTGAAAGAGTTTATGGAGATTGGCGTCTGGAAATCGAGGCATAATGGGGCGAAATTGGCCTCCCCACGCCACCTTTATCACGAGGAAAAGAAGAAGAACGAGCTGATTATCACAATTGTCAATGATAGTGAAGAGTGGAAGGAATGGTTTAAGACACTAGGAGATATAACTTACCTTCCTAATAATACAATCGAAGTTTTCTGCAATCAGATTCTTTATAGAATTGAGTATACAAAGGATATATCTGGTCAGCATTTTAGAATGACGGATTTAAAAAATACGCAAAAGGAAATCTACTTCATTTCGTGGCTTAAAGTAGTGCTAAGGAAATCAGCATATTGCATTAGATGCCAAATATGTGAAGCCAATTGTCCTCATGGATATATACACATGACAGATGATGCTTTCTTCATCGAGGATAAATGCGTTAAATGCAGAAAATGTTATGAAGTTAACACGGGGTGTGTCGTTGCGGCGTCACACAGAATGCCTAAGGAGGTCAATCAGATGAACGGAAGTATCGATCAGTATAAAAATATGGGTGTACGCTATCAGTGGGTTGTTGATTATTTAGAAAAAAAGAATGATTTCTGGGATAATAATAATCTTGGTAGTATGATGATTACCGCGCTAAAAACTTTTTTACGACATTCGGATATTGCGGATAAGGGTAAGAAGTATTCTATTACCACATTCGGAGAAAAAATATCCGAGATTGGTGTGGATACCGATATCGCATGGGCATTAATTCTCTGCAATGTCGTATATACAGAGCAGTTCAACTGGTGGGTAATGAACATTGATTTGCATAGAACCTATTCTAAGGTTGAATTAACTGAAATGTTAAAAGAGACCGCCCTTACAAGTAATGGAATTAAAAATGTACTGGACGGATTCAAGAATATCTTCTACACGAATGACATTCTTAGTCAACAGATTAAATTTGGTCAAGTGAATGTTGAAGAAAAGGGACGAAACATTTATCTTGTTGATGTTTGCCGTTCTTCATGGGACAAGGCTGATCCTCGTGTTATTCTTTATGCACTTTATAAGTTCGCCGAACACTGCGGTGATTACTATCAGTTCACACTGACCACGCTGATGGATGATAGCATCGAAAGAGATGGCATCAGCCCGACTCGTATTTTTGGCTTGGATCGTGACACAATGGAGCCGATGCTGAATGGCTTGTCGTCAAATTATCCCGATTTTATTTCCGCCAGCTTCTCGCTTGGACTGGATACGATCAATCTTCGTGAAGATAAAACATCTCAGGATGTGCTTGCGCTGTTCTGAGACAAGGAGTGACAAACATGGCTAATGATGAAAAACTGTATAGGGATTATTTTAACATCGATCCCAAATACTACGCATCTGTTACAGAAGACCTTATAAAAAAGCGTGCAGTGCGTTGGGATGGATTCTATCCCCATGATACATTTGTAAAACTGCTCAAAGCGGTGCATACAATGCTGTCCGGCAAGGACTCGAGATCTCTGTGGATCGAGGGTGCTTACGGAACAGGTAAGTCGCACGCAGCACCGGCGGTAAAGTCTATGCTCGAGGCGTCGGATGATGAAGTTAGAAACTACTTCACAGAATTCGGCCTTGCCAACGACCTCTGTGAGCAGATTCTTACTGATAAAAACGCAGGCAAGCTGATCACGGTTCACCGTATCGGCTCTGCCTCGATTCGTTCTGACCAGGATCTGATCCTTGCTATCCAGGACAGCATCACTGAAGCTCTCAGAAAACATGACATTGAGAATAAGGGCGAAACCTCCCTGCGTGATGCTGCTTTGTTGTGGCTTGAGAGCAAAGAGGCGAACCGTGAATACTTTGGAAAGCTGATTCAGGAAAGCGAATACGCATTTGACTTTGGCGGTGCAAGTGTTGATTCTGTTATCGATACTTTGAAAAATGGTGATCCGCAGGTCGTCGCTAAGCTTATGCGAAATATTCTCAAGGTTGCAGAAGCAAACGGCATCACTGCACTGCGCCTCGATGTACAGGCAATGTGCAAGTGGATTGAGAGCATTATCAAGGAAAACAACCTTTCTGGTATTCTTTTCGTGTGGGACGAGTTTACTGAGTATTTCCTCAACAATCCGAACTCTCTTACTGGTTTCCAGACCCTTACGGAGATCAGCCAATCCACACCCTTCTATTTCCTGATCGTTACACATGAAAGTGAGGCGCTGATTCAAGATAAGGATATGCGGCGCAAGATCCTTAACCGTTTTGTTGGAGATAAAGCGCTCCGCATCGAAATGCCTGAAAACATGGCGTTCCGTCTTATGGCACAGGCAATGAAGGAAACAGATGATGCTGTTCTCCGTCCGGAATGGGAAAGCTATAAGGATGATCTCAATTCGGAGCTTGCAAGTGTGCGTAATATCATCACCACCAGTGCCAAGAAGAACGCAACTATGGGACAGAAGACTGTTATTTCTGATGCCGAGCTTCAGGGAATCGTTCCGATTCACCCATATGCGGCTCTTTTGCTGAAGCATATGTCTGTGGCATTTAATTCCAATGCCCGTAGTATGTTCGATTTCATTATCAGCAATGATATGACTGACGCTAAGGGCTTCAAATGGTTCATTAATACATATGGTCCGCTGGACAAGATCAATCTTCTGACCATTGATATGCTTTGGGACTTCTTTGTTGGCAAAGATCAGAATGGCCTTAATGACGATGTTCGTATTATCCTTGATTCTTATCATCTCTTAAAGCAGGGCAGCCTGAACGCCGATCAGGAACGTGTATTTAAAACAATTATTCTCCTTGAGGCTATTTCTCAGAGAGTACATGATGTCGAACTCCTCCGTCCGAATGAGCAGAATATCGATCTCGCATTCAACGGAACTGGGTGGACAAAGGGTAAAGCTAAGAATATCGCTGTAGGCCTGTTCGAGCAGGGGCTCTTGTTTGAAAAGCCTGTTGGCAATGGTATGAAGGAATATACAGTCGCCAACAGTGGCAGCGACCGAGAGAAGATTGCAAAGCTAAAAACAGATATTCGTGCAAAAACAAGTACTCATGATTTGATTCTTTCCGGCAATCTTGTAGCTGCTGTACAGATTCCCAAGTCAGTACATCAGCGCTATATTACTGAAGGAACAGATCACACTCACTTCACGCAGACTGTCAGCAGAATGAGCGGTCAAACTCGTCACAACCGCTTTAAGGCACTCATCGTATTCAGTATGAACGATACAGAAGCAGCAAACAATCGCAGCCAAATTCTCAAGGTGATTACTCAGCCTAGTAACACACTCTTCTTTATCGAGTGCCTTACTCCAATGGGTGAAGATCTGCTCACACAATATGTTGACAATATGGCTCATAGCCAGAGTAATGCACAGAGCAACAAGGGGCAGGCTGCTGGATTTGAGAATGAAGCGAAGAAAGCTCTGCAAAGATGGCAGCAGAATATCATCAGTGGCGCTTTTATGCTCTATACACCAGATAATAAAAGCGGCATTCGATTTGCTAACCTTGCAGCACTTCAGGAAGAACTTATTAGAATCAACCATACTACATATCATTATGGTATTGAACAATTCTCTGTTAATGACACATTATTTGACAAAGGACCTGTCGGACAGGGCGCAGAATGCGGCATAACCGAAGAGTTGAAAGGGCAGTTCAAATCTGCAAATGCGAATACCAGTCTTTCTACTGCACTGAAAGATGTTTGGAAGATTCCACAGTATTGGGAGGATCCAACCAAAAAGAGCCTTCCGATTGTAAAGATCAAGCAGAAAGTAGAAGAAATCATTTTGGATGGTTTCAATAAACCAGCAGGACGTATCAGTGTTCTTTCAATTTTCGAGGCACTCGAAGATGCTCCCTTCGGTTTTATGCCTAGCAATTTGTCCGCGTTTATCGTGGGATTTGTTCTTAAGGAGTATGCAAATTCTGACTATTTCTGGAGTAATGGTTCTACCAGTGAAGCGATGACCCCGACGAGAATGAAGGAAATGATCGCTGGTGCTATCAATCAGAAGTTTAGCCC
>Ga0255345_1004892_pt1 | contig 14204 bp, 16 predicted proteins | sample wastewater_treat_6_FD_192415 | JGI IMG/M metagenome (GOLD analysis project Ga0255345, IMG submission 192415) | Wastewater microbial communities from Lulu Island WWTP, Vancouver, Canada - plant20 | ecosystem: Engineered > WWTP > Wastewater > Unclassified | place: Canada: Vancouver, British... | reverse complement strand
CTTTATAAAAAACCATAAGCAGCCCCACAACAGCCGCAATAAATATTACTCCATTCATGCCGTATGCCTGGTTTTTACCCATAAAAAACGGTAATGCATTAGAAAGATTTTTTAAGAACAATGACAAACCAAATGCCTCGTCGACAGAGCCAACCTGAAATGAAAGGTTATTATAAGTAAGCATTCTTACCCAAGCTACGGGTAAAAATAAAAGAGGCCAAACAGACAACCGCAATGTAAAATTGCGATATTCTTCCTTTTTCAAAATACTAATAATAAAAGGCAAAATCAATAATACCATTGCTGCCGATTCATACCTTGTTTGTGCCAACAAAAGAGCTGTATACAAAAGAAATTCGCACACAGAAGCGCTCTTAGTTTCCAAAAAATTGTCAAACGCAACCAACAAAATCAACGCAAAAAGAAGATTATAAACCTCAAAACCCGCCGAAGTGGAATACAACACAAAAAGCGGAAAAGATGCCAACAATAAAAGCCCGGAAACACCCCAAAAACGCCCAAATCTCTTGTATGTAATGTAATATATCAAAAACAAACATAAAAACGCAGAGAGGCCGTTTAACACAAAAGCGTTGTTTTCGCTGTAACCCAAAAGAGAATGCAAAACACTTAAAGAAAAAGGAAAAAACAGCGGCCTCATATCAACAACCGATGTTATACGTCGTTGAAAACCGTGATAGAAAGAAACCTGCTGTGTTGGATTCACAGACAAATGATCTTCATACATGGCCTTAGACATCCCTAACAAATTGGTCTCATCGGCCAAAATTCTAAAATCAGGAGTTGATGCGATTAAAATCAAAAAGGTTACTGTCAATGAAACTGACAACGGCATAAAATGAAATCTCAAAAAAGCCAAAACCCGGCGTTTTTCAGGCAAAAACGAGAACAATAGTTGTAACCAAATAAAAAAACCGGCAAAAACAAAATAATACGCATAGTTTTGGTAAAGCTCATACATGGTTCCGTATGGCAAGCCGCCAAAACCCAAATAACAAGCCGCAACTGCAGATAAAACACTTAATTTAGTCATTGCTGATAAAATACTTCTCCCCTATTGCCCATGCAGCATAGTCATCGATAGGGCGCGGAGGCCACTGCAAACCTAACGGAATAAATCTTCTTAACCCCTTAGGAGGATTTTCTTGAAAATACTTTTTACGAGCATTCAAAGTAGTGTTTCGCTCATTTTTCACACAAGGACAGACTCCTGAAATCAAAGCTTTGAACAAATTGCATATTTTTTTCGATCCGGTACCGTCACCCACAACCAATACGGGCTTTGATGAATTCTCATCACTAAAATTACCAAAATATCTGCGAACCAAACTCGAAAGTTCGTCAACGGAAATTATGCCCATATCGCCGTGAGACAAGTCTTCGTAAACAATAGCGTAACCCACTTTGTGCGACCCGGGATCAATAGCTAAGATCCATTTTTTTTCGGCACAGTTTGCTGTCATTTTACATTTTATGCCGATGTTGAAATACGATAAACGTCACATCCCAATTGTTTGATTTCTCTGCATTTTTCAAGAGGCTCTAACCATTTTTGAGACATTTTTCCGTATCCAAACCAAGCTCCGTACATTGCGCCGGCCATAGCTGCAATTGAATCATTATCACCACCGCAATTAGCAGCACAAACAACCAAAGCATCAAAATTATCGCCCGCTTTTAAAAACCAATATAGAGCACAAGAAAAAGCATCCATGCAATACCCGCTATTACCTAAAGCCGATATCACCGAACGAGGCTCTCCGTCCATGCCTTCTCTGATTATTTGACATTTTTTTATTAGTTCTGAGGTAAAGGGCTGCGTTTTTTCACAAACTTTATTTAAAATACTTTTGACAGAGAACTCTGATTTGCGTAGCCCCATTTCGATTATAGATGCAAAAGCATATGAAACCCACGCTACTTTAGGGTCAGTGTGCGTCATTCTGCAAGAATTATCTATGGCATTTTTAAGCAATGTGGGCGAGTTATAATACGCTAAGGCATAGGGTAAAGTCCTGCAAACGGCATTTATACCCGCCGAAAAAAAACCTGCTTGATCCCATGGAATTCCTGAAGCAAGTTTGCGGCATGTATTCACAAGAGTATTGCCGGGAAAACGCCATTCGGAGCGTTTTTTTTGCAATTGATACCAGTCAACCAAACGACTTGCTACGTTTTCAGGAACAAAAGATCCCATTTCCACAAGACTGGATGCCAATAAAATCATTATTTGTGTTTCATCTGAGAATTGCCCTGCATCAAGGTGACTTAACGGGTGCGAAAACGAGGCTTTGGTGTAAAAAACAACCGGTGATTCTCCGTCAGAGGCAGAACGGTAAGTGTCTTCGACAGGAGCGGCTAATGCATCGCCTATAGCATAGCCGAGCAAACTGGCTTGAAATTTTTCAATCATTATTTTCTGTTTCTTTTAAGTTTCTTTTATCGGTAATCTGCATGAGATCACGCAATCGTGCATGGCGCATTACAAGAAAAACTCCGGGATTTTTTTCTAAAAATCTATAAAAATCCATTATGTCAACACTATAATAAACTGTGTCTTCTGAGGCCAACACCGAAAATCTGGAAGTGCCGCGATGCGGAACGGCAAAAATCTTAGCAACAAATCCGCCACGAACAACCTTAGCTATATTTTTATTGCCAATAACCAAATCTAAACAACCCGATTCTACCAAGAAAAAGCTTGTTCTGGTTTTTCCCTGCTCGGCAATGAGTTCACCCTTGCGAACTTTGTTTCTGTTTAAAATACTTTGTAATTGAGTCTGTTGAGCAAGAGTAAAACCTTTAAAAGCAAAAGATTGAGAAAACAATGTTGTTGTCTCAAACTCTCGGTTATGCGCAATTATTTTCATATGACGCGCTATTTCAGAGCCACGAATAAAATACATGAAATCATATTTATCCATTACCAATAATTTCATGTCAGTATCGGCCACTACGTCTGAACTTCGCGGCAAATTTAAAATCATTGAAGTTTCACCGAAATAATCGTTTTTAGAAAACGTTTTAACAACATTGTTTTCGCGCCTTGCCGAAGCCCTTCCGCTAACAATCATATAAAACTTGTCGCCTACGCCGCCTTTTTTAATTATGCTTTCGCCTTCATTTACATACTCTATCCGTATCAAAGTTAAAAATTCTCTGGCTTTTTCAATGGGAAGCTCAGAAAACAAATCTATATGGTTTAAAACATCCAGACATTCCAGAGCCTCATTTGTAGGAGGCGCATTGACGGGAATAACTATAGATTCCTCACGACCGTCAGGAGCTTTTCTTAAACCTGAGCCGTCAGGAATTGCCTTTTCTGTGAGATGAACAAGATATATTCTCTTTTTTACCGATTCAGGCAGATCCATTAAAACTTGCATCGGCGTGTGAAGGGGCGGAATACCGGCTTCATGAAAAATTACAGAATGATGCCATGGAAAATTAGTTAACTCAATCATTCTGTGTTTATTTACATCACCGCGTTCATAAAGTGTTCTGAAAGTTTTGGGATCATAAAGGGTGTCTGCGGAATGAACAAAACTCTTTCCTTGAAAATATACCTCAAACCCAATTGTGGGGATAGAATGCAAAGTATAGAAAAATCTGAATTCCCCGCCGTGTATTCTTATGGGAACCTGAACACAAACCGGATGAAAATTAAAAAGACGCATGAAAGCGCTGTAATCAAGCCCCGTAAGAGACTGATATTTCCGTGCAAAACTTTCCATTACAGTTTCGGTTGTATATAAATTGATTCGCTTTTCTTCAATCAATTTTTGCAGTATACCCGAATCATGGTCTGCATGACAATGAGACAAAATACAATCGTCAATCAAACCCGGATTTATATCCATGGATTTTAACCAGTAGGTTGTGTCCACCGGCGGATCAACCAAAATACCTCGACGATTCACCCACAAAATAAAACCGCTTGTTTGCTCGTTAGTATCAAACCCGGAGCCTGAGCCAATAACAGTTATACCAAACAGGGGAGGTTCAAAAGGCTTTGTTGCCTTAAAACGGCTAAATTGAGCTTCTCCAAGAGTAATATCCAAAGACACCTCTGCCATTATGTTTCTGCCGTCTACAACGCGCAAGGTATCTTTCGTGCGCTCTAAGGCCATTGCACCGAAGGGAACCCGGTTCTCAGGGCCCCAAGGAATTCCGATGGCCATATCTTGCAATTCTGCTCTTCGATTACCTGTTAAACAGAAAGGTCGTAAAAATTCCATTTCGGACCGTAAATTAGGAATCAGTTCTTTAGGGGTTCCAAAGGGATACTCGCGAGACAAATGTAATGTCTTAGGGCCAAGCAAAGCTTCGCTGACAACACTTAAAGATGTATCAACCTGACTTTGATATCCAATAACTTTAATGGGGCGGCGTTTAACAAAAAAATTAAAATAAGTGGGAAATTCGATGTCAGCCAAAGAAATGCCTCTCTCGGGAGAAAACATTTTATTGGGTATAACAAAAGTATCGGGAACATCACCCAGGATCTTCATTGTATCCTTTATAGTTTCAGGTGGCGCACCAACCTGAAGCGTTCCCGTCGGGGTTTTTATAAGAGTTCCACCACGCGACAATTGTAAGACTTCTACTGACATTTTTACACGCCTTGTGACTTAACTGTTTATAGAAAGATAATCAATAAATATAAAATATGCAACAGATTTGTAAGATAAAATGCAATGTGATAAAATCATGTTATGGCAAAAGTAGAAAATTCAAATAAAGATGTCTCGGAAAAAATAGCGGATTTGGCTCTTGCAGCCGAAAAAATCCGAGAAATGGAAAATATGGCAGCAGAAAATGCACCAAAAAACTCTTACGACCTCAAAGAAGATTTTCAAATGCTTTCTGATTTAAACCTTATAAAAGAAATAGCCATAAAAATACAACTAAAAAAACATCCGAATAAAAAGATCAACGATTTATTAGATCGCAGAATGAATCTCGAATCAAGCACTTTTACGGGCCCCCATGCCCTGAGCGTAGCAGCAAGTTTTATGATCATTTTTTTCGTTGCTCTTATAGTTTGGGCTACATTCTGGGTATTCGCAACGCTACTTAATTTTAGCGCTCTTATAACATTTATGTCGGGGCTCTTATCTGTTTTCGTATTCGGAGGGTTTGCGATAGCCTTATTTCGGCCGTTTCCCATAATAGACGAAGAAAAGTTATTAAAGCACATAACAGATGAGATGAAATCACTCAGGTCAGCAGCAAACATAGATGAACAAAAAACAACAACTAACAGCAATAACACAGATACTGAAAACTAAATTTCCCAACCCTCAATGTGCTCTTATCCACAAAAATCCCTGGGAACTCTTAGTTGCAACCATATTATCTGCCCAATGCACAGATAAACGCGTAAACATGGTAACTCCTCAATTATTTGCGAAGCTTCCTGATCCTGAAAGCATGAGACAAGCTCCGATTGAAGAAATCGAAGAGTTGGTCAAATCAACAGGATTCTACAAAAATAAAGCAAAAAATTTAAAAGCATGTGCTGAAAAAGTAGTAATAAATTACAACAACAAACTTCCGCAAACACTTGAAGAGTTGGTCAAACTTCCGGGCGTAGGGAGAAAAACCGCAAGCGTTTTACTTGGTACTGCTTTTAACAAATCAGAAGGCATAGTTGTAGACACTCATGTTTCAAGACTTTCGCAAAGGATGGGGTTTACTTTAGAATCAGATGCGGTCAAAATTGAAAAAGACTTAATGAAATTAGTACCCAAAAGTGAGCGAATAATTTTTTCTCATCTGCTGATTTTACACGGTCGTGACCACTGCGCAGCGCGTAAACCAAAGTGCGAAGTCTGTGAATTAAATGAAATTTGCCCAAAGCTTCCTTATAAAAAGCCCTAAAAATAAAAAAACCCGCTTACGCGGGTTTTTTTATAAAAATTACTTTAGAGCGACAGTAGCGCCGGCATCTTCGAGTTTCTTTTTCATAGCTTCGGCATCTGCTTTTGAAACGCCTTCTTTGAGTGCTTTAGGAACTGAGTCAACAAGGTCTTTAGCTTCTTTGAGTCCGAGGCCGGTCAATTCGCGAACGACTTTGATAACATTGATCTTGTTAGCACCGTTGCTTTCGATGATTACGTCGAATTCATCTTTTTCAGCAACAGCGGCAACAGGACCGGCAGCAACCATAACGGGTGCGTTTGCAGTTACATCGAATTTTTCTTCGATAGCTTTTACGAGGTCAGAGAGTTCGAGAACGGTCATCTTTTCGATGGCTTCGAGAATCTGATCTTTATTCATTTTAAATTAACTCCTTATAAGTCTTTATCAATAATTCAGAATATTAAATTATGCAGCGGGAGCTTCGGCAGGTGCGCCTGCTTCTTCTCTCTTTTTGCGAAGAGCGTCAATAGCACAAGCGAACTTGCGAATGGGACCCTGAACTGCTGAAGCAACCATGCCATATAATTCTTTTTTACCCGGGATTTTAGAGATGGCTGTAAGCTGTTCAACGTTGAGCAACTGACCGTCCATGAAACCGGCTTTAAACTGGAATTTATTAGCTTTGTCAGCAAAATCAAACAATACTTTTACCGGAGCTATAGGGTCTTCGTAACCGAAGGTAACAGCTATGTTTCCGGTCATATGGTCTTCGAGACCTGCCATGGGTGTACCGTTGAAAGCTCGGCACAGAAGGGTGTTTTTAACAACACGTATTTCTGAACCTGACTCACGAACAGATTTGCGAAGAGCAGTAGCCTCAGAAACCTTTAAACCTTCACAAGATGCAATTACAACAACCTGTGATTTGCTTAGTTTTTCTTTAAATTCGCTTACATAGGCTTCTTTTTTAGAAATGTCTTTCAATATTTTCACCTCCTTGGATGAAGGATAAAAAAACCGTTTCCGGTGCAAAACCGGAAACGGCTTGATATTGCTATCTAACTGTTTTCCGGTCTCGGCGGGGAGTGCTTTCGATAATTTCGAGAACACAATTACTAATAACCTGCGGTCTTCGACCAGATTAAAGCTGAATCAAAAATCAGTTTCCTTTTTCTGATTCGGCTCTGGCTTCGTTAGGATCAAGGTCATATGCGGGCCCCATAGTCGAACTAATGGTTATCCCTTTTATATATGTTCCTTTGGCTCCTGATGGCTTGGCTTTATTGATCGCTTGGAAGAAGGCGAAGAAATTTTCTTTGAGCTTTTTAGCATCAAAAGAAGCTTTCCCGATAGCTGAATGAATGATACCCGCTTTTTCAACGCGATATTGAAGTTTACCGGCTTTAAGTTCAGTAATAACTTTGGCTACATCCATGGTAACTGTGCCAACTTTTGGGTTAGGCATAAGGTTACGAGGGCCAAGGATTCTACCGAGCTTACCGACAAATCTCATCATATCGGGTGTCGCAACTGCGGCATCAAAATCAGTCCAGCCTCCTTCTATTTTGGTCACTAAATCTTCAGCACCAACGAAGTCTGCTCCTGCTGCTCTAGCTTCTTCTGCTTTCGCTCCGGCTGCAAAAACCACAACTCTTGTAGTTTTGCCCGAACCGTGAGGCAGTACACAGCTTCCGCGCAATTGTTGGTCGGCATACTTAGGATCAAGTCCTGTGCGAACGGCAACATCAACTGATTCGTCGAATTTGGCGGTGGCAGTCTTTTTAACTCTTTCAAAAGCATCTTCAACTGAATATAACTTCAGATGTTCAAGGTCTTTTGATATATTATTAAATCTTTTGGAGTGTTTCGGCATTTATAATCTTCCTCCTTTCTTGAAGGATCAATAACTTACCATTTACGGGCAAATTAGTCAACTACTTCCATACCCATGCTTCTGGCAGTGCCTTTAACCACATTGATAGCCGCTTCGACAGAAGCTGCTGTGAGATCAGGCATTTTGCGTTCGGCAATTTCTTTGACCTGAGCCATGGTGATTTGGCCAACCTTGGTTCGGCCTGGAGTCTGGTTGCCCTTTTGAAGACCAGCTGCTTTTTTCAGTAAGAACGAAACAGGAGGTGTTTTAGTAATGAAAGTGTAAGATCTGTCTGCAAAAATTGAAATTTCTACAGGTATAATCGAATCGCCTTCTTTACTTGTCCTGTTATTGAAGTTCTTACAAAAGTCCATGATGTTTACACCATGCTGGCCAAGAGCGGGACCAACCGGGGGGGCCGGATTTGCTTTTCCAGCCGGAATCTGCAATTTTACAACAGCTACTAATTTCTTGGCCATAACTTAAACTCCTTAAATAAGAACGTCAGTTAGACGTCTTGCGATTATCAGGCTTCTTCGAGCTGAATTAGATCAACCTCAATAGCCGTATCACGACCAAAGATAAAGACAAGAACTTTTGCCTTGCGCTTTTCTTGGCTGATTTCCTTGATAACACCGATAAAGTCTGTGAAAGGACCATCAATTATCTTAACGGTCTGACCTTCAGTAAACCCAATCGGAGTCATTGCTGCGGAGCGTTGAGGCCCGATGCCCGCCGAACGAAGCACTGTCTGTACTTCTTTATCGTGCAGTGGCGTCGGTTTACTACCCAGCCCTACAAAACCGGTAACACCGGGGGTGTTTTTTACAACAGTCCAAGTATCGTCGTCCATATTCATTTGGACCAGAACATAACCGGGATAAATTTTGCGTGATTGACTCACACGTTCACCGTCTTGAACGCGTTCGGCATTTTCTTCGGGAACAAGCACTTCGAAAATGCAGTCCTTTTTGCCGAGAAGCTCAACGCGATTCTCGAGGTTTTTCTTTACCTTATATTCCGAGCCGGAATTAGTATGAATGACATACCATTTTGCTTTTAAAATATCCACGTTAACCTTACCCTATTCCGCTTGTGCCAATTACGAATGTGAGAACTTGGCTTAAAATTGCGTCTAGAACACCGATGAACAGACCTATACCAATTGAAGAAACAATTACCACTTTAGTGGAAACTTTTACACTTTCAAATGTAGGCCAGGACACACGACCGTTCTTAAAGCGAACTTCAATCCATACTTCGCGCAGGAACTGGGCGGTTTCTTTTAACCATTTTTTCATATTGTATGACCCTCGTTTCGAGTGGGGTAGTCATCAGGCCAAGAGGGAGTCGAACCCCCAACCCCCGGTTTTGGAGACCGGTGCTCTGCCAATTGAGCTATTGGCCTAAGTCCATGTAACAGCCCTTACTTACCTTCTTTGTGAATAGTATGCTTGCGCTCTGCGCTGCAAAACTTCTTCAGTTCGATACGATCGGGGTCGTTGCGCTTGTTTTTCATTGACATGTAGTTTTTGCGTTTGCAGCTGCTGCAAATCAAAGTTATTTTTTCACGCATATTGTACCTCGCTTAAAAAAGCCGAACAAGTCGGCTTAATAAATGAAAAGGGAGCGAGAGCACTCGCTCCCTAGTTAACGAAATTAACCAAGAATCTTTGTAACAACGCCGGCGCCTACGGTGCGGCCACCTTCGCGAACTGCGAAGCGAAGACCTTCTTCACAAGCGATCGGAGTGATCAATTCACAAGCAAATTCTGCGTGATCGCCGGGCATAACCATTTCTTTACCTTCGCCAAGTTCAATAACACCGGTAACGTCAGTAGTTCTGAAATAGAACTGAGGTCTGTAACCGGAAACGAAAGGTTTGTGGCGTCCGCCTTCTTCTTTGCTCAATATGTAAACTTGAGAGAAGAATTTTTTGTGAGGTTTGATGCTGCCGGGTTTGGCAAGAACCATACCGCGTTCAACGTCTTTCTTTTCAATACCGCGAAGAAGAACGCCTACGTTGTCGCCTGCTTGACCCTGGTCAAGAAGTTTGCGGAACATTTCAACACCGGTGACGGTAGTTTCACGTGTATCTCTGATACCAACGAGTTCAGCTTTGTCGCCAACTTTGATAACACCGCGTTCAACACGACCGGTAACAACAGTGCCGCGTCCGGTGATGGTGAATACGTCTTCGATCGGGAGAAGGAAGGGTTTATCAAGTGCGCGTTCGGGTTCGGGAATATATTCATCAAGAGCGTTGAGAAGCTGTTTGATGCATTCGCAATCGGGGCCCTGGCCTGCAGCTGCAACCGCTTTAACGGCAGAACCGCGAATAACCGGAATATCGTCGCCGGGGAATTCATATTTGCTCAGAAGTTCACGAACTTCCATTTCTACAAGGTCAAGAAGTTCTGCGTCATCAACAAGGTCTGTTTTGTTCATGAAAACAACGATGCGAGGAACGCCAACCTGACGAGCAAGAAGGATGTGTTCGCGAGTTTGGGGCATGGGGCCGTCAGTAGCTGCAACAACAAGGATAGCACCGTCCATCTGAGCCGCACCGGTGATCATGTTTTTGATGTAGTCGGCGTGACCGGGGCAGTCTACGTGAGCATAGTGACGGGTAGCTGATTCATACTCGACGTGCGATGTATTAATCGTAATACCGCGTGCTTTTTCTTCAGGAGCTGAGTCGATTTCGTCATATTTCATAACTTTAGCTCCGCCGGCAGCGGCTGATGTCATAGTAATAGCAGCGGTCAGCGTAGTTTTGCCATGGTCGATGTGACCGATAGTTCCAACGTTAACGTGCGGTTTAGATCTGGTAAAAGTTTCCTTTGCCATGTGGCGTCCTCCTGAAATGTTTTGGGAATTACATTACATAACCCAAGATACAAGTAAAAGCCCGCGACCAGGATTGAACTGGTGACCTCTTGCTTACCATGCAAGTGCTCTACCGGCTGAGCTACACGGGCGGGAAAATTGGAGAGAGGTGGATTCGAACCACCGTAGGCGCAAGCCAACAGATTTACAGTCTGCCCCCTTTAGCCACTCGGGCATCTCTCCGTGACAGCCGACAATGGGACTCGAACCCGCAACCTGCTGATTACAAGTCAGCTGCTCTACCAATTGAGCTATGTCGGCAGCCAGTTTTTCTCAAAACTGTACCGCTTTAAACGGTGAAATGATTATAAATTACATACGATTTAAAGTCAACAACTTTTTTTAAATATTTTTCACAAAAAATGATTTTTGCCTCAAAACCTCATACAGAGCGATTCCAAGGCTTACAGAAACGTTCAACGAAGGGGTCTTTCCGACGAGAGGTATTGACACCAAATCATCGCAACACTTTTTCACTCTTTCACCCAACCCAACGTCTTCTCCGCCGGCAACGAGTACAACTTTTCCGTTGTACACAACTTCGTTATATTTTTTTGAGCTGCCGCCATCCAGACCCACAACCCAAAAATTCTCTTCCTTCAGCTCTTCGAGGGCATCACTCAAATTACCAACCCGGGCGACCGGCAAATACGATGCAGCGCCTTGAGCAGTTCTCATAGCCCAGTCGGTCATACCCGCACAGCGATGTTTCGGTATAATAACCCCGCTGCAACCTGATGCTTCAACTGTGCGAACTATTGCACCCAAGTTTCTTGCATCTTCAACTCCGTTCAATGCAACAATGATACCGTTCCCGGAATTAGCGTGTTCAATTATTTTCTCTAACGTACAATATTCAAATGAACCACAAACAGCAGCAAAACCTTGAGATTTGTCACCGAATCTTTTGCCGAACACATCGGCAGGCAAGTCTTTTACCGGAACACCAGTTTTTGAAGCCAGTCCTCTTACAACAGAAGCTATAGGCCCTTTAACCCCCAGAGAGATATAAACTGTTTCTATCTTTTGCGCACTTTCAAGGGCCTGAACAACCTCGTGTCGCCCTTTTAAGACGATCTGTTCCGACTCTTCGCCCGTGGCCTCAACCTTATCGATCACTTGCTTTGCTGCAACACTTTTCTTTTCAAATGGTTTTTTATCAAACGTTGGCTTTTCGGTTGGCTTTTTTGCAAATGGCTTTTTGTCATACGCTTTTTTGGGTGCGCTCTTTTCAAATCTCGGTTTGTTCATAAATCTTTACCTTTTTGGTTTCTTAATTTTAATGCCGTTTCAACAATAGACACCACGCGCTCATCTTGGCCGGTTATAAACAAAAACCCGACCCAAGCCTCTAATGCAGTGGCTTTCGCATATTCACCTCTGGTTCCGGAACCGTATCTGGCAGGAATTTTAGAGTTTCGCCAGTTTTTGACCAACTCTTTTTCCTCTTCGGGTAAATCCGCAAAAACAACTTCAAATACTTTCGCCTGAGCCGGAGAGCTGACTAAATCAACTAAGGAATCATGCAACCGCCCTGCATTATCGATTCCTATTTCGACATGATTCAATCTCAAAGACAGCTCGTAAACCGCATCGCCTATATAGGCCAACGTTCTTGCAGGAAGGCGCAAGGCTTCTTCTTTGTTCCACTGCTTTTTAATTAAAAAAGCACTTGAACCGTCAAGCGAACATTTATCAACTTCCATGGTTGCCCCCAATAAGCTTATTGTCCTTTTTTCCAACGGACACCGCTTTTTGTGTCTTCAATAACTATGCCGGCTTCTTTTAATTTGTCTCTGATGGAATCCGCAACATCATAGCGCTTTTGTGATTTCATATTTGCTCTGAAATCAATAACGAGGTCCATTAGTGGCTCTATGTTAAGATCTGACTTGTTGTTCTCTGAATCCGGCAAAATTCCCAAAATGTCTCCCGCCCAGTTTTTTAAAGTTTCAATTACTTTATTTGCCGTCGCTGAAGATATTTTATCCGCCGCAATAATCCTGTTAACGTCGCTTACCAATCCATAGATTTTTGCAATAGCCCCGGGTGTATCTAAATCGTCATTAAGTCGCTCGCAAATTTCTGATTCGGCTTTTTCGCATATTTTTAGAATCTGTTCATCTGCCATAGGGGACTTAGAAGCTTCGCCCGCGCTTGTTATTTCGTTCAAAGCCTGATACAGCTGGCTCAACCTCGACAAACCCACCGCAGCGGCTTCTATAGCTTCTTCTGTATAATTTGACGGCGAACGATAGTGAGTGCTCAATAAAAAGACTCTTATCGCCTCAGGCGTGTGCTTAGAGAGCAAATCTTCACAGGTTTTAAAGTTTCCCAAAGATTTTCCCATTTTAATACCGTCAACAGTGACCATATTATTGTGCATCCAATATCGGCAGAACGGCTTTTCATGAACACACTCAGACTGAGCTATTTCACACTCGTGATGAGGAAATTTATTTTCTAAGCCGCCGCCATGAATGTCAAACGATACTCCCAAGTATTTATTTGCCATTACAGAGCATTCTATATGCCAACCGGGATAACCGACACCCCACGGGGAATTCCATTTGAGAATATGGCTTTCTTCGGCTTTTTTCCATAATGCAAAGTCTTTTGGATTCCGCTTTTCGCCGCGCCCTTCGACTCTTACCGCTTCCTTTTGATCTTCAAGCCTGCGACCGGATAGTTTTCCGTATTCAGGAAAAGATTCAACGTCAAAATACACATTTCCATCAACCACATAAGCATGATTTTTTTGAACCAATTCTTCTATTGCTTCAATCTGTTCCGGAATATGCTGACTTGCACGAACATAAAAATTAGGGTGAGCAAGTTTAAGCTTTTCCATGTCGTTCATGTATTGTCTTGTCCATTTATCAACGATTTCCCATGGATGCACCTTGTCTATTCGAGCTTGTTTTTGTATTTTATCTTCGCCCGAATCGGCATCATCGGTTAAATGCCCCACATCTGTTATATTTTGAACATATCTGACCTTGTAACCCGACCTTCGTAAATGCTTTGCAAGAACATCGAAAGTAATATAGCTTTTGGCATGCCCCAAATGCGGAGGCCCGTATACGGTTGGTCCGCACACATACATACCTACTTTTCCGGGTTCTCTGGGAATAAACTCTTCTTTTTGTCTGGTCATAGAATTATAAATAACAAACGCCATGGTTTCCTCCATGCTGTTGGAATGCAAAAATTTATTGGGCTATGTTATCACAAAAGTTTATAATTATGAACATTAGCCAAAATGTATTTCATTTTTTAACATATTTAGGTATATTCTTAAAGCATGAGTTTCTCAAACATCAGGAAAAATTTAACATTGCGCAACGCATTTTTGTTTTGTGCTTTAATATTGTTGCCTTTGTTAACCTTGTATTTTACTGCTGTAAACATTGCGAAAGAAGATTATTTGGCAGAAATACAAAAAGTCAAAGACGAACTCGAACTGCAAAACGCTAAAATCGAGAAGTTCGCCCAAGTCAAATATCAAATCAATGACTTTTTAAAAAACATCGTTCTGAACAATCGCTTAACTAAG
>Ga0255345_1004888_pt1 | contig 14207 bp, 11 predicted proteins | sample wastewater_treat_6_FD_192415 | JGI IMG/M metagenome (GOLD analysis project Ga0255345, IMG submission 192415) | Wastewater microbial communities from Lulu Island WWTP, Vancouver, Canada - plant20 | ecosystem: Engineered > WWTP > Wastewater > Unclassified | place: Canada: Vancouver, British... | reverse complement strand
CCGCCGTGTACATAGGATTTGTTGTATGGACGCCAGGGACAGGGGCCCAGCCAGCGGTCCCAATCCAGTTCCTGCGGATCGGGCAGCGGCTGCTCCGGAAGCCACTCGCGGTTCATGTTGACATTGCCCCACGGCGCGAGATGCGCGTAGACCGTCTTGACTTCGCCCAGACGGCCGAGACGCAGGAGTTCGTTACAGACAATGAAATTCGCCTCGCTGAGGCGCTGCATGCCGGCCTGATAGACACGGCCGTACTCACGTGCGGTGCGCACGACGACCTGCCCCTCGGCAATGGTCATTGTGGCCGGTTTCTCAGTGAAGACATCCTTGCCCGCACGCATGGCGCGGATCGAGATCGTGGCGTGGAGCCGGTCACTGGTGGCCGTGATGATCGCGTCGATGTCCGGGCGCGCCAGCACATCCATCATCTCGATGTAGGTCTTGCAGTCTTGATTGCCGTAATGTTTGTCGGTCATGGCCTTGACCGTGTCGCGCCGATCACGGCGGACGTCGCAGATCGCCACGAACTGAGCTTGGGCGTCCGGCAGGATCCAACTCCGCAGATCGCCCATGCCGCGCCCGCCCAAACCGATGCCGGCCATGACGATACGCTCGCTCGGCGCCACCGCGCCATTCAATCCTAACGCCGACCCCGGCACGAGCGTCGGCATGGCAACTGCCGCAACGCCCGCCTGGGCCATCCCCCTCAGAAACTGCCGCCGGCCAATGCCTTGCCGTCCTGATTTCGACTGCCGATCCCTCATCTTCGTTCCTCCCTAATTGGTTAACTGATCGTTCCTCAGTCCTCTTACAATCCGCAACAATACACTATCCATAATACGCCGATCTTCCGCATCTGTCTTGTAAAGCGCCCCTAAAAATGTGTACACTATAAGCATGAATCCGGAAACACTCCAGAAACGATTCCTTGCGCAGATCGGGGATTTGGCCTCGATCCGCCGACTGCTTGACCTGCTGCCGGATGTCGGGTTCTTCATGAAGGACAAACATGGGCGCTTCATGTTGAACAATCAGCGGGCCTGCCAGTTCTGCAACGCGGAAAACGAACAACAGACGATCGGCAAGACCGATTACGATTTCTTTTCCAAGGACCGCGCCGATTTTTATGTCCGCGGCGACCACGAGGTGATGGAGAGCGGTGTCCCGGTCATTAACCAGATCGCGCCCGCACCCGAACATTCGGACCGCCTGATGATCCATTCCAAGTTTCCGCTCTACGACAAACAAGGCCGCGCGATCGGAATTGTGGGGTTTCACCGCATCATCGATGACCTGCGCGACACGCCCCGCTGGCACGGGCGCTTTGCACAGGTCGTGACGCACATCCACAAGCATTACGGGCAGAATCTTGAAATGAAGAAGCTGGCTCAGTTGGCCGGCGTGTCGCAAAGTCAGTTCGAGCGTCGCTTCAATCGCATCTTCGGCACCACGCCCTACGAATACCTCCTGCGCGTGCGCATCACGGCTGCGCGTGCCCTGCTGGAAACGACCGAGCGGACAATCGCGGACATCGCCTGTGAGACCGGCTTTTACGACCACAGCCACTTCACGCGTACCTTCAAGCGGGTCGTGGGACTTTCGCCCGGCCGCTACCGCAAGCAACATCTTGATGCCGGATTGTGAGGTTCTGTGACCACCCCGCTTACCCGTTATCTCGAACTCATCCCGCACATCGGTGCCGAGCGCGCCCGCGCTTTGCAACGTGAAGGATGTCTCTGTTGGCGCGACCTGCTGGATGCCTCGCGCCCGCTCGCCGGACTTGATCCGACGCTCTGGGACACCGCGCGTGCCGCCGCCGAAGCGGCGCAACGCGCACTCGATGCCGACAATGCCACCTACTTCACGACGCGGCTCCCGCCCCGCGAGCAGTGGCGTGTGCTCGTCCAATGGCTCGACCGCGCTTCGTTCTTCGACATTGAAACCAGCGGGCTTGAGGCCGACAGCATTGTCACGCTGATCTGTTGTTACCATCGGGGCCAGTCACTCTGTTTTCTGGCCGATGAAAACCTTGATGATTTCTTGGAGTTGCTCGATGAAGTCCAACTGCTGGTCTCGTTCAACGGATCGAGCTTCGATGTGCCGCGCGTGCTCGACCGCTTCCACATTCCTCAATTGCCCTGCGCCCATGTGGATCTGCGCTGGCTCTGCCATCACGCCGGTTGGCGCGGTGGCTTGAAGGCGATCGAGTGCGCACTCGGCATGCGGCGTCCGCCGGATCTCGAAGGCCTCGGCGGCGCGGAGGCGGTCTGGCTCTGGCAGACGTGGCGCGACCACCAAGACGTCAAAGCGCGCCGCACACTGAAACGCTACTGCACGGCCGATACCGTCACGCTCTACATGCTGGCCGCCCACCTTTGCCGTCACCACGGTGCCGACGTGACGTTGCCGGTGGAGGCCGATCTTTGGGATGCGGTTCATGCGGCATTGCCGGACCTAGGCCGCCCGGACGTCTGCGCTGAGTTTGCCGATCATGCACAGGCGGTGGCCGAGCCGCCACCACCCAAACCCGCGCCCGCACCGGTTGTCGCGGCCGACCTCTTCTCCATCGCGCAAATGGTCGGCGGCATGACCGATGGTCTGTCGCGCGCGGAAAAGCAGGCGCGGCTGCGCGAACGCTGGCGTGCCTTTCGGACGGAATGAATTTTTTTTCGTTCGGGCTTGACCCCCCTTTGTCGATCCCCTATAGTTACGGTATGGTAATGATCGGTTTGATACTTGGCGTCGTCTGACGGGTCTGGGGGATTCTCTTGGTGCGCGTCATGCCGTGTTGATCTGATGCGCGGGAGAACCCGAGGGTGCGTGGAACGCCTGGTGAACATCACAAAAGGAGGACGAAAGTGGCTACACCAGTCAATGAGGTTCTGATGAGGAAAGGGCGCGAATTCATAACCATTGCCCCGTCGGCAACGGTGTTCGAGGCCGTTCAACTCATGGATGCCAAAAACATCGGATCCCTCATCGTGCTCAACGCGCAGGGGAAGATCGCCGGCATCTTTGCCGAGCGCGATTGCTTCCGCAAAGTGATTTTGGCGGGCAAATGGCCCCAAGATGTACAGATCAAGACGGTAATGACTAAAAAGGTCATCTATGTCACCCCAGATATGACGGTGGACGAGTGCATGGCCTTAATGACGGAGACGCGCATCCGTCACGTGCCGGTGTTGGATCAAGACGAGAAGATTCTGGGGATCATCTCGCTCGGCGATCTGGTGAAGTTCGTGGCCTCTGAGCAGGACGCGATGATCCGGAACCTCGAAAAGTACATCGAGGGTTCGCTTTAACCCGTTCCTGTCCAGACGGAGGCCGTCCAGCCGACTCGTTTGAGTGTGCGCTAAGGCAGGCACGGACGGCCTCCTCTTAGGTAAACCGCCCCCTGCGGGGCATTGGAGGCCACCATGACTGAATTGAACGCAACGGTCGCGTCTTGCGACTGCGCGTGTGATGATGCAGTTTCAGAAGAGGAACTGAACGCGCGCCTCGATGAGGTGATCTGCGAATATCGTGACAAGCCCGGCGGGCTGATTCCCGCCTTACAGACCGCGCAAGCCCTCTTGGGTTATCTGCCCGAACCGGTCATCCGCAAGATCGCGGACGGGTTCGGCAAACCCATCAGTGAAGTCACCGGCGTGGTGACCTTCTATTCCTTCTTTACGCTCCACCCGCGCGGGAAATTCCTGGTGCGCGTCTGCTTGGGAACGGCCTGTTATGTGCGCGGCGGCAAGGAGGTGCTCGACGCACTGAAAAAGAAGCTGGCCATCGATGTGGGTGAGACCACGCCCGACCGGCTCTTCTCGCTGGAGGTGGGCCGTTGCTTCGGCGCGTGCGGCATGGCACCGGTGGTGATGGTGAACGAAACGGTTTACCAGCGCGTCAAACCCGCCCGCGTGGGTGAGTTAATCAATCAGATCATGGCCGATGCCGGCATCACCGGAGAAGAAAAGGAGACGGCATGAAATCCCCCGCATTAAAGAAGATCGGGAACGTGGCCGCCCTGAAGGCCATGCGTGATCAAGTGTGTTCTGGCAAGCCGGACCGCGCAGGCGGCGCACAGCGCCAAATCCTGATTTGCTTCGGCGGCAGTTGCTTGGCCTCTGGTGCCAAGGAGGTTCGCGATGCGCTGCGCGATGCGTTGGCGCAAGAGGGGCTGGCCGATGAGGTCGCCCTGGTTGAAACCGGTTGCATGGGGCCGTGCGTGATCGGACCAGTCATCATGGTGGGCGAAGACCGCACCTTCTATCAGGGGGTCAAACCCGAGGACGCGGCGGAGATCGTCGCCACGCATCTGCGTGACGGTCGCCGTGTCGAACGGTTGCTGGTCACCGACTCCTCCGGCGCGACGCCCGCGCCGTGCCGCGACGACCTTGACTTTTTCAAGCGGCAGACGCAGGTCGTGCTGCGCAACTGCGGCTGGATCAACCCTGAAAAGATCCAGGAGTACATCGGTCGCGACGGGTACGCGGCACTGGCCAAGGTGCTGACCGAGATGACGCCGGAGGCTGTGATCGAAGAGATGAAAGTCTCCGGTCTGCGCGGTCGCGGCGGCGCAGGCTTCCCGACCTGGCGCAAATGGCACCTTGCCAGCCAGACGCCGGAGGGCATGCGCTATGTGCTGTGCAACGCCGACGAGGGCGATCCCGGTGCCTACATGGACCGCAGTGTGCTGGAGGGCAACCCCCACAGCGTGATCGAGGGCATGGCGATCGCGGCGTACGCTATCGGCGCGCCGCAGGGCTACGTCTACGTGCGGGCCGAATATCCGCTCGCAGTCGAACGCCTGTCGCACGCGATCGACGAAGCGCGCACCTGCGGCCTGCTGGGCAAAAAGATTTTGGGCAGCAAGTTCTCATTCGATCTGGACATCCGTATGGGGTCCGGCGCTTTTGTGTGCGGCGAGGAAACCGCGTTGATCGCCTCCGTGGAAGGCAAGCGCGGTGAGCCACGCCCGCGTCCGCCCTATCCCGCGCAAAAGGGGCTGTGGGAGCGCCCGACCGTGCTCAACAATGTGGAGACGTATGCCAATGTCGCTCCCATTCTGCTGAACGGCGGCGCGTGGTATGCCGCGATGGGAATGCCCCGGAGCACGGGCACCAAGGTGTTCGCCCTGGCCGGCGCCGTGCGCAATACCGGACTGGTCGAAGTGCCGATCGGCACGCCGCTGGGCGAGGTCATCTACGACATCGGCGGCGGCATCCCCAAAAACCGCCACTTCAAGGCGGCTCAGATTGGCGGTCCCTCAGGCGGTTGCATCCCACGCGAGAACCTGAATGTGCCGTTGGATTATGAGGCGCTCGCCGAGCTTGGCGCGATCATGGGATCCGGCGGATTGATCGTGATGGATGAGGACACCTGCATGGTGGACGTCGCGCGCTTCTTCATTGAGTTTGTGCAGGAAGAGTCGTGCGGCAAGTGCGTGCCGTGTCGTGTCGGGACCCGGCGCATGCTGGAAATCCTTGACCGCATCTGCGCCGGCCAAGGCGAAGAGGGGGACATCGAGCGCCTGATCGAGTTGGGCGAGTTCATCAAGACGTCATCGCTCTGTGGACTCGGACAGACCGCGCCGAATCCGGTGCTCTCGACCATCCGCCACTTCCGGCAGGAGTACGAGGAGCACATCCGCGACCGCCACTGCCGCGCCGGCGTCTGCGCCGGGCTGGTGCGCGCGCCGTGCCTGAGCGCCTGCCCTGCGGGCGTCGACGTGCCCGGCTTCGTTTCGCTGGTAGGCGACAAGCGTTATGCGGAGGCACTGCGGCTGCACCGCGAGCACAACCCCTTCGCCTCGGTCTGCGCGCGCGTCTGCTTCCATACGTGCGAAGAGAAGTGCCGCCGCGCGTCGCTCGACGAACCGGTCGCGATCCGTGCGATCAAGCGCTTCATGGTCGATCAAGAGGTCACCATTCAGGTGCCGGAGGTACGCGAAAACGCGGCCAATGCGGCCCGCAAGATCGCGATCATCGGCGCGGGTCCCGCCGGTCTCTCCTGCGCCTTCTTCTTGGCGCGGATGGGCTACAAACCGACGATCCTCGAATCCGAACCGCGCCCCGGCGGCATGCTGGTGCAGGCGATCCCGGCCTACCGGCTGCCGCGCGAAGAGTTGGCGCGCGAGGTGCGTATGATCGAAAACCTCGGCGTGTCGATCGAGACCGGGCGTAAGCTGGGGAGCGATTTCACGCTCGCCGATCTGAAGGAGCAGGGCTATGACGCGGTCTTCCTGGCCGTCGGCGCGCCGCTGGGCGTGTCGCTGAATATCCCCGGCGCGACGGCACAGGGCGTGACGGAAGCCATGTCGTTCCTGCGCCACTACAACATCCGCGGCTCCGTGCCGGTCGGCAAGCATGTGGCGGTGATCGGCGGCGGCAATGCCGCGATCGATGCCGCGCGCACGGCGGTGCGGCTCGGCGCGCGCAGTGTGACGGTCGTTTACCGCCGCACGCGCGAGGAGATGCCGGCCTATGCCGAGGAGATCGACGAGGCGTTGCAAGAGGGAATCATCCTGCGGACCTTGGTGCATCCGGAGTCGTTTGTGGTCGATAACGGCTTTGTGACCGGCCTGCGGCTGCGCCCGATGCATCTGGGTGAGTTTGACCGTTCGGGGCGCAGACGTCCCGAAAGCGGCGACGATGCGTGCGAAATTCTGCCGGCCGATCAGGTGATTGTGGCCATCGGCCAGGCGCTGGACAAGGAGGCGCTGGCCGGAGGAGTCGAAATAGAATACAACGAACGCGGCTGGATCAAAGCCGATCCGCGCTCCGGCGCGACCTCGGTGCCGTGGCTGTTTGCGGGTGGCGACGCTGTGATCGGCCCCTCCTCCGTGGTGGAGGCGATCGCCGCCGGTGAACGTGCAGCAGTCGCGATCGACGCCATGCTCACCGGTGAGACGCACGCCTTCTGGCGGGGCTATCAAGATGCCGGCGCGACCTTCGATCCTAACGCAGACCCCGTGCCCTACGCCCGGGAACGCCTGCCCACGATCGCGCTGGAAAAACGGCGTCAGAACTTCAACGAGGTCGAGCAGCCGTGGAATGAGAGCACCGCACTGCGTCAGGCTAAACGTTGCCTGCGCTGCGACTACGGCAAACAACCCTGCGGCTTAGAACACGCTTAATCCGGAGAGACACTCATGGTCAACCTGACAATCAATCTGCAAAAAATCCAAGTGCCGGAGGGTACTACGATCCTTCACGCCGCCCGACAGATCGGCGTGAAAATCCCCACGCTCTGCAATCTGGAAAACCGCGAGGCGATCGGCGCATGCCGGGTCTGCCTGGTGGAGGTCGAAGGCGCCCGGACGCTCGTGGCGGCCTGCTCGACGCCCGTCAACGAGGGTATGGTCGTGCGGACCCACAGTGCCCGTGCACGGGCAGCGCGGCGGCAGGTGGTCGAACTGCTGCTTTCTGAGCATGACGGCAACTGCCAGACCTGCGATCGCGGCGACGACTGCGAACTACGTGCGCTGGCCGCCGAAATGGGGATCGAGTGCGTGCCCTTCGAGGGGGTCAGGGCCCGTGCGCTGCTCGATGATTCGACACCCGCGCTGGTTCGCGACAACGCCAAGTGCATCAAGTGCCGACGCTGTGTCACGATATGCGGTGAGGTGCAGGGCGTCGGGGCGCTTTTCCCGCAGGGACGCGGTTTCCAGACGGTTGTGGGACCGGCCTTCACGCGCCACCTCGACAGCGTGGCGTGTGTGCAGTGCGGCCAGTGCGCCGCGATCTGCCCCGTCGGTGCGATCGTCGAGAAAAACAGCATCGCTGAGGTCTGGCAGGCGCTGGAGGATCCGACCAAGCATGTGGTCGTGCAGACCGCGCCCGCGATCCGCGCCGCGCTGGGCGAATGCTTCGGCTACCCGCCCGGCACGCGCGTCACTGGCAAGATGGCCGCCGCGTTGCGCCGGCTCGGCTTTGACGGGGTGTTCGACACCAACTTCACGGCCGATCTGACCATCATGGAAGAGGGGACCGAACTGCTGACGCGGCTCAAGAAGGCTCTGGTCGACAAGGAGCCGGTGGCGCTGCCGATGTTCACGAGCTGCTCGCCCGGCTGGATCAACTTCGCGGAGTTTTACTACCCGCAGTTCCTGCCCAACCTCTCGACCTGCAAGTCGCCGCAGCAGATGTTCGGCGCCGTCGCCAAAAGCTACTACGCGCAGAAGATCGGCAAGCGGCCGGAGGAACTTGTCGTCGTCTCGGTGATGCCCTGTACCGCCAAGAAGTATGAGGCGCAGCGTCCCGAAATGACCGCCAGCGGCGTTCAGGATGTGGACTACGTGCTCACTACGCGCGAACTGGGGAGAATGATCAAAGAGGCCGGCATTGACTTCGTCAACCTGCCGGACGAGACGATGGATGCGCCGCTGGGGCTCTCCTCGGGTGCGGCCGACATCTTCGCCAACACCGGCGGCGTGATGGAGGCGGCACTACGCACGGCCTACGAGATCGTCACCGGCAAGGAACTGCCGGTCGATAACCTGCACGTCAAGGCGATCACGGGGCTCGAAGGCGTCAAAGAGGCGGCGCTCACCATCAAAGGCACACAGCCCGAGTGGTCCTTCCTGGAGGGCGTCGAACTCAAGGTCGCGGTGTCGCACGGCCTCGCCAACACCCGTCGGCTGCTGGAGCACATCAAGGCGCATGGCTCGCCCTATCACTTCATCGAGGTGATGACCTGCCCCGGCGGCTGCATCGGCGGCGGCGGCCAGCCGCGCTTCACGGATGACGCGGTGCGTCTGAAGCGCATCGCCGCCATCTACAGCGAGGACGAGAGCAAGAAGTTGCGCAAGTCGCACGAGAACCCTGATATCCAGACACTCTACAAAGAGTATCTGGGCCAGCCGCTCGGCGAGCGTTCGCACCATCTGCTGCACACGAACTACACCCACAAGGAGACACTCGCGGACGAGAGTGAGTAACGATTTGCTCCGAGTGATCGATCGAATCAAGGGAATCGACCGATTCGAATGAATCGATTTTTTCGAATCAATCGATTCCCTTGTTTTGTTGTGGTTCCGCGAGCCGCTCAAAAAAACAAAAATAAATCGTTAGATTTGCAGCCGAATTGTCCATACTTTACCAGAGCGTATGGCCAATGAGGAACACAATCTGCACCGTCATGCCGAATTCGTCAGCCGCTTGACGGCGGCGCAATTCGCGCTGCACGGTTATATCGCCTTCCTGGTGGGCAACGTCGAGGATGCCAAAGATATCCTGCAAGACGTTAATGTCACGCTGTGGAAAGAGGCGGACACCTACGATTTCTCAAGGCCGTTCCTGCCCTGGGCCAAGGCGGTCGCCTGGTATCAGGTCAAGACCTTCCGTACACTTCAGGCGCGCGACCGCTTGGTTTTCGACGAGGCGCTGCTGGAGCGCGTGGCGGTCGAGGCGGAGGATCTGGACGAGGAGATGCAACGTAAGCTGACGGCGCTCGAACACTGCGTCGAGCAGTTGACGCCGGGGCAGAAGTTGCTTCTGCGCCAACGTTACGCGCAAGGCCGGGGGGTGCAGGAGTTGGCCGTCACCTTGGGGCGCTCTGCCGACGCGGTCTCGATGTTGCTCTATCGCATCCGTGAGAAGCTGGCGCAGTGCGTGGAGCGCGTGCTTGCTGAGGAGGCGGGACATGCCTGACGACCGCGATACTTTCGCCGCCCTGACGGCCTTGGTTCTGGAGCGTCGCGCCAGTCCGGAGGATTTGGAGCGCTTCCGCGAGCTGCTGCGCGCGCATCCCGAGTTCATCGAGATTTATCGACGCCAGATCATGCTGTCCACGTTGTTGCCCGCGCTCCCGCTCTGGGAAGAAGCGACGGACGCGGAGGCGGCGCAGGCGGCAGATGTCGTGCCCCAACCGGCGCGAGGAAGAGCCGCGTTTTGGCGGCGCGTATGGGTGGCCGCCGCCGCTGCGCTGTTTGTGGCCGCCGCCGTGATCTGGCACGGCATCCCCCGAGCCACGGGTCCCGTCTCCTGTCTCCCGTCCCTCGCCGTTCCCGTCACGGTTGTGACGGGGGCAGACAGTCTGGAGCTGCCCTCGACCCTGCCCGGCACGGTGCGGCTAGCGAGCGGCGAGGCGACAGTGCGGCTGGCGTCCGGCGTTGAACTTTTCCTGATCGCCCCGCTTGAGATGGAGGTGTGTGACGCGATGCAGGTGCGGCTCATGACCGGCGGTTTGTTGGCCGATGTGCCGCCGCACGCTGTCGGCTTCACTGTGTGCACGCCGCAACTGGAAGTGTGGGACCTTGGCACCGTCTTCAGCGTGGCCGTCTCCAATGGCGTGTCGGATGTTTTCGTGTTTCAGGGCAGCGTGCAGGTGAGCGAGGCCGATGGCGAACCGGTGGATTTGTGTGAGGCCGGCCAGGGCGTGCGGGCGGTCGCCGACGGCTGGCGACCCCATAAGGTGGCGGCGGATTCGGCTGAGGCGCGCAAATGGTTCGGTGCGGTTGCGGGGCGTCAAAAGGCGCTGCGCGATCCGGCGGCAGCGTTCGCCGCAGCCGGCCGCATCGCCACGCAGTGGGGCGAACGCTGGCTACCGAAGGTCGTGCCGCCGCCCCCGCCGCCCGTGCCGGGTCTGCGGGGAATGGCGGTGGGCAGAGGGCAGTTGGCAGTAGGCAGTAAGCAGTTGGCAATTGGCAATATGCAATCGGCAATGGGCAATCGGCAACCGGAGGACTTCCCGAAAGTCGAGGGACGAGGGTCGAGCGTCGTAAAACGTTCACAAACTTCAGCGGCCGTACAGTCGCCGCAACGGAAGGAGAGCGAAATGAGAGGAAAAACCAATACTGTGGCGGCTCTGGCAGCAGCCGTGGCGATGGGTGCGGGCGCGGCGTATGCCGTGCCGCAGGTGACCAACGTGAGAATGCAGCAACGGGCAGGCACACGCATAGTGGACGTGTGGTACAATCTGTCCGGCGAAGCGGCGATCGTCACGCTTGGCATCGAGACCAACGATGTGCCGATCCCAGACTCGGCGGTGACGCGCCTCACCGGTGATGTCTCGGTGGTGGTGCAGCCGGGCATGGATTTGCACATCGTCTGGGACGCCGGCGCGGACTGGCCGGAGAACGTGACCGAGAACGCCAGGGCGCGCGTGACCGCCTGGTCCACCAACGCACCGCCGCAGGTGATGGTGATCGACCTCGGCAAGGGCACGGCGGCGTCGGAAGCAGATCCGTATCCGTGTTACTACTACACCAGTCTGGACGCGCTGCCCAACGGTGGGTTGTCAAACAACATGTATAAGACCGACCTTCTGGTGATGCGAAAAGTGCCGTCTGGCGGGTTTGCGATGGGTGATGAGTCGACACCCGGGGCGAGTGTTCCAGTTACGCTGACCAAGGACTTCTACGTCGGCGTCTATGAGGTGACCCAGAAACAGTGGTACAAGGTCATGGGAACCGATCCGTCAGACTTCAAAAATCCGGCCGGTTCCGTGAATAAAGTCTCCTATGAGGACATCAGAGGAGGAGAGGCGGACGGAACCGGACACGAGTGGCCGGCGAACGACCTCGTGTATTCTGAGTCGTTCATCGGTCGGATCAGGAGAAAAACCGGCGGCCTGGCCGGGTTCGACCTGCCGACTGACGCGCAGTGGGAGTATGCCTGCCGGGCTGGGACAGCCACCTACTACAATGACGGGCTTCCCGGATCGGCCGATAGCCAATTGAACGAACTGGGCTGGTGGAGTGACAACAGCGGTTCGGTAGCACATACGGTCGGGCAAAAAACACCGAATAGGTGGGGGCTCTACGACATGCATGGCAACGTGTGGGAGTGGTGTTTGGACCGATACGCCTCTGCCTTGGGCGGCGGTATCGATCCGAAAGGACCGGATTCGGGTTCGCAGCGCGTAAGGCGGGGCGGTTGCTGGTACAACTCCGCGTCGTATGCCCGTTCGGCATCTCGCGGTGGCAACAGTTCCACGTACCGAAGCGACCGCGCTGGCTTCCGCCTTTTCAGAACCTTGCCCTGAGGGCGGTCGATGGAATCGAATGATTCGAATCATCGATTTTTGCGATTCCATCGATTCATTTGTAAAGGAGCAGACTGATGAGAAAGAACGTGATCATGACGGCGGCCTTCGCGGTGGCGGGGTTGCTGGCGGCGGTGGCCGTCGCGCAGTCGTCGAGCGCGGTGTCAGACGCCGTGTCGCTGGATACGCGCTCGCTTTCGGCCATGACGGATGACGCGGATCAGAACCTCGACACGCGCAGCCACACGACCGGGTGGTCAGCGGCGCGCAAGCTCAACACCAAGAAGATCAGGGGCACGGCACTCCTGATAAGATGAGCGAGGACGGTCGATGCGTTCGGCAGTCCCCCGCAGGCGGCGTGACCGCCATCAGGCAAGTGACACCTGCCCGGTGTTCCGCGAGTTCTGCAAAGGCCGGGACGGGCGTCCGCTCGTCCGACGGCGGACACGTCGCCCACCCCGAGCAGCGCCTCCAAAGAAACTTCGTGTTCTCCATGTCTTCGCAATGAAACAACTTTTTGTATAGCCGATAAGACACTAAAACACTGCGGTGCCAGACTCGACAATCTGCAGCTTGGGTGTTATGTTTAATCCGACTGATCGGACGGATCCGGCCGATCTGGCGGAGCGGCGAAAAAAACAGGAGACAGAGATGAGAGGGATGACCAATACCGCGGCGGCCCTGGCAGCCGCCATGACGATCGGTGCGAGTACGGTGTATGCCGTGCCGCAGGTGACTAACGTGCGGATGGAGCAGCGGGCTGGCACGCGCGTGGTGGACGTGTGGTACAATTTGGCCGATGAGGCGGCGATCATCACACTCGGGATCGAGACCAACGGCGTGGCGATCCCCGACTCGGCGGTGACACGCCTCTCCGGCGACGTATGCAGGGTGGTGCAGCCGGACACGGATCTGCACATCGTCTGGAACGCGGGCGCGGACTGGCCGGAGAATCTGACCGAGAACGCCAAGGCGCGCGTGACCGCCTGGTCTACCAACGCGCCGCCGCTCTACTGTGCGGTGGATGTGGTCGGCGGCCCAAGCGCGGATAGCTATCCCGTCTATTACTATTCCAGCGCGGAGGGGGTGCCGGGCGGTGTGACCAATAACCTGTACAAAACGGTTCACATCCTCATGCGCCAGATTCCGCCGACGGGTGGAGAAGGATTCATGATGGGCTCGCCCTCCAACGAGACCGAGCGTTACAGCGAGCGCGAGGACTGGCACAAGGTGGTTTTGACCAAAGCCTTCTATGCGGGGGTCTACCAGATTACGCAGAGTCAGTGGTATCAGGTGATGGGTAATGTGCGGCCATGGCCGTCCAATTGGAACAACAACGACTACAAACTGATCCGCCCGGTTGAGCAGATGTCGTACAGCGACATCCGCGGCTCGACCGAAGGCGCGGGCTGGCCGGGCAGTGACGCGGTAGACGCGGCTTCCTTCATCGGACGGCTGAGATCGAAGACCGGGGTGACGGGCTTCGACCTGCCGACTGACGCGCAGTGGGAATACGCCTGCCGCGCAGGAACAATGGGTGCGCTAAACGATGGCACGGTAAACATCACCAATAAAAATTCCGACGCCCGGCTTGGCCTGTTGGGACGGTATGAAAGAAACGGTGGTAGACTGTGGAACAACACGTCATGGGTCGATCCCCCGACGGACTGCACGACGGCGAATGCCACGGCGGCGGTGGGTTCTTATACTCCCAACGCATGGGGTCTCTACGATATGCACGGTAACGTGTGGGAGTGGTGTCTGGACTGGTACGTCGGGCACCTTGGCACGGCTCCGGTTGAAGATCCGACTGGGGCGAGTTCAGGTTCGGACCGTGTAAGGCGGGGCGGGGCCTGGGACTGTGGCGCGATAAACTGCCGTTCGGCATGTCGCAGTTGTAGCGTTCCTTCGCTTCGGCACTATGCCTTCGGCTTCCGCCTTTTCAGGACTTTGCCTTGAGGCAGTCGATGGAATCGATTCCATCGATTCTCTTGACCGTTTTAATCTGTCTGATCTGTCCGATCTGTCTGACTGGCGGCCTTCTTGAAGGCCGCAAACCTTGTGATGTTGAGATAGTTGTTTCCGCCGGTCCATACGGTGAGCAGGATGTACTTCGCGTGGCCGCAGCCGGGCATCGTGATGCTCCAGGCCGCGCCTTTCGGTTCGGCGTCAACGCCAAACGCGGCGGTCGCCGGAGTGAACGTCATGGCATCGGGGCTGCCCCGCAATTCGGC
>Ga0255345_1004887_pt1 | contig 14214 bp, 7 predicted proteins | sample wastewater_treat_6_FD_192415 | JGI IMG/M metagenome (GOLD analysis project Ga0255345, IMG submission 192415) | Wastewater microbial communities from Lulu Island WWTP, Vancouver, Canada - plant20 | ecosystem: Engineered > WWTP > Wastewater > Unclassified | place: Canada: Vancouver, British... | reverse complement strand
TGATGATTTCCTTGTTCAGCCCGTCGATGGTGGTGAGCCAGGCAATGGCCTTCCCGGTGTCAGCGGATTTGGCGGCAAGGTCTGTCTCTTCCTTCTGCTTTGTCTCGAGTGCCTGCCCAATCTCTTGTTCCTGCTCCGGCTCAAGAATCACGATACCTGCCGTTTCAGCCTGGAGCAGGTTCAGCTTGTCCCTCTGCTCGCGCTGGCGCTCATGGACACGGATGGATATCTGGCTGTAGATCTCTGTGCCCGTTATCTGCTCCAGGATCGGAGCCCGATCATCCGGTGCCGCCTGAAGGAACGCGGCGAAGCCGCCCTGGGCCAGCAACATGGATCGGGTGAAACGATCAAAGTCCATGCCGGTAGCCGACTCGATCTGGTCGGCAACCCCTCTGATCTTGGATTCGAAGATCTCGCCGGAATCGGCATTGGCAATTTCGTGTTTCGGGGCCTGGAGTTCGCCATCCGGCTTTTTGCGTGCCCGGTGTTGGCTCCAGTGACAGCGGTAACGCCCAGACTGGGTTTCGAAGGTCACCTCGGCAAAGCATTCGCCGGTCTGGCGGGACATGATTTCGTTTCCGCTTTTGGTGACCTTGTTCAGGCGCGGCGTCCGCCCGTAAAGGGCGAGGCAAATAGCATCGAGGATCGTGGTCTTCCCCGCGCCGGTGGGGCCGGTGATGGCGAAGATGCCGTCAGACGCGAAGGCCGGGTGCATCAGGTCAATTTGCCATTCGCCGACCAGTGAGTTCAGATTCTTGAAGCGTACCTGCAGTATTCTCATCGACAGCCTCTCTATTCTGCCTGCACATCGTCTTCATAGAGAGACGAGACCGTTTCCTGGTAGGCCCGAAGCAGCTCCGGCCGCTGCTCTTCGGGCACGTCATGGACAGCGAGGCACCGTTCGAACACGTCGTTCACGTTCAAATCGTCGAGTGTTTCCTCTTCATGGATTTGTCTCAGCACGCGGTCGATGATGCGGTTGTTCTTTATCCGGAGAACTTCCATTTGGGTGCCGGAAATCGCTGCCTCCAGGCGCTCACGCAGGTCGCCAATAACCTCAGTGCCGTCGTAGATGACTTCGAGCCAGCCTTGGGTGTCCGTTGCCGTCAATTCAAGGATGCGGCTTGAGATGCCGTCCCAGTCACCCTTGACGCGTTCGAGCTTTTGAAACACCGGTACGTCGATCAGCTGTACGGATGCAGCCGTGCTGTGGAACTCAACCTGGCAAACGCTCTTCTGCTGTTTTGCTTCTCCGAACCCCATGGGCAGCGGAGAGCCGCTGTACCGAATGATTTCGGAGCCGTTCACCTTTTGCGGTACGTGGAGGTGCCCCAGCGCCAGATAGTTGAAGCAGGCAGGGAAAATCCCGGCAGTCACGTGAGCCAAGGAGCCGACATAGAGTTCGCGCACGCCATCACCATCGACGGTTTGTCCGCCTGCGGTGAACAGATGCCCCGTGCCAACGATGGGAATATCTGCCCCGAGTTCTTCACGCTTCTGATCGGCCAAAGCCGCGACGGCGGCGTAATGGGTGCGAATGCCTTCGATCAGTTTCCGCTCCTTGTCCTCGACGCTCTCACCCGCTTCCGCCACGCGGATATCCCGGTCGCGAAGGTAGGGCACGGCACAGACAATCAATTCCGGAGTGTCCTGATCATTGCGAAGCACAAGCACTTCGTCTTCCGGGGATTCCGTGCTACTACCGACCACGTGGACATCTAATGCTTTGAGCAGCTCCTTGGGAGCATTGAGAAAGGACGGTGAATCGTGGTTGCCCGCGACAACGACAACATGCCGACAGGATGAGGCTGCCACCCGGCACAGGAACCGGTAATAGAGCTCCTGGGCGCGGTTGCTCGGGGAGCTGGTGTCAAATACATCACCCGCCACCAGCAAGGCATCAATTTCATTCTGCTGAATCGTTTCAGCCAGCCAGGTCAGAAAAGCCTCGAATTCCTCGTAGCGTTTTCTGCCGTAAAGGGTGCGGCCGATATGCCAGTCGGATGTGTGGAGCAATTTGAGCGGCGGCAATTTCTGATTCATTGAGCATCCCCGCCTTCCTGCGGAGAATCGTCATCAGCTTCCGCTTCCGATCCTGCCCAATCGCTGGTGATTTTATCCCAATCGATTGGGCGAGGTTCTTCGTTGGTCCAGACATTCCAGAAATCCGGGTCGTCAGATTCCGGTCTCTGACCGTCCTCCAGATGTTTCACCTCGACGAGCGCGGGTACCTTTGAGGCGATGCCCAGGAGAATGCAATGGCGTGTGGGCAGGCTGGGCAGTTCCCGAAGCAGGCCGCGTGCGTTATCAGGAACCAAGCGGGAGATCAGCTCTTGATCCCGATCATTCGTAATCCGGTGGAGGAGGAAAGAGTTGCATTGAGACAGTACCGTTTCAGATAGTTCAGACGGCCTCTGTGATGACAGCACAAGACCCAATCCGAACTTGCGGCCCTCCCTGGCAACACGCTCAAATATCCCTCGGCACATATCTGCGGGACTTGGGATGTCGTCGCCATGAGGAAGACGCTTTGCCACGAATGTGTGTGCTTCTTCCAGAACGAGTACAGTGGGTAAGTTCTGATTATTGTGTTTTCGGTAACGCTGTAGTGATTCCAGTATTAGACGTGATGAAACTGCAATAACAAGATGGAGAATTTCATAAGGAACAAGGGATAGGTCTATTACTGCCACCGGACCATTAGCTCCACCATCGGAGCCGACATGAAGGTCGAGCCAATCTTTTAGAGACACTGAGGAATCGGGGTTGATGACGCCATTCATTCTCGGATCTGACATGATCCCCTTGATCCGCATCGTCAGAGTAGAGATGAATTGGGACGCCGAGCCACCTTCTTGCATTGCCAATGATTCAAGATGCTCAGCCAGCACCTGAGGATCAAAGGGCAGCGGAGAATCTTCGTTCACCGTCCCAACGTCTTCGCCTTGGGGAAATCCTTGGAGGATATTTTCGATCCATTGATCGACAGTGTTCAAATCGTTGTCGCCAAAATCGTTGAAGCCAGTTCTTCCACCGCTTGTCCATTTTCTGCTATCAACCACTTGAGTAATGGCTGCCGCCGCACGCTCTGTTCTTGTTTTTATGTCACCAGCGAGAGTCGAACAGTAAGATGTAATATCTTCGATAAATCGGCTTAGTTGCTGTCCGCAATTGTTATTGCTAGGGAAGCCAGATGCGCCCGTGCCAGCAAACTGCAACAAATAAGACTTTAGCGACTTACAACGAGCCCTCAGTCGATTTTCTATGGTGAGCGTTATTTGCTTATTCGATCTTAAATTTCGCAAAGCTTCCTGTAACAATGGCCTCTGGGCGCGTGGTGCCGCCTGGGCAACGGCTGCCCACTCGGAGCTATTCCACATCCAAGCAGGTAAAGTGAATTCAGCGGCATCGGTATTGGTAAGCGGTGGAACCTGAAATACCCTGCAGCCAGCTCCCAGGTCCTGGAAACATTTCGAATATTCGCCATTAGGATCAAGGATTATGAAACGTGCGTTTGGATTGTCTTGTCCGCTTTGAGCTTCCTCGGCTCCCGCAGGGATCTCGGGTTTCTTGATGGATTTTTGAGCCGATTCAACGGCAGATCGCACCAAGGCCGCCAAGGTGCACGACTTACCACTGCCCGTGTTACCCAAAACGGCAAGATGGCGGCCAAACAGCTTGTCAGGGTCAACCGCGATTGGCGCATCATGCGCGATAGGACAGGTCCCCAGCGGAACTCGGCTGTCCTTTCCTTGGCCGGTAACTATGGCAATGGTTTGATCCCTTGTTGGCAGAATTACTGGATCGCCAACGGATGGGAAACTCTGGACACCTCTCTCGAGCCGCCATTTATTCTTTTCCGAAAGCAGGGTTCCAATCGGACACACCGCCATTTTTCGCAGCGGGAATGGCAGGTCGATCAGGCCGAAATCCTTGAGCCCTTGTCGTTTGGGATAGGCCGATCTTTCCACGCCCAGCCACACGACGATCCCGACGACCGCCCCGGATTCGTTGGGCAGCAAAACGAAACTGTTTATTCTCGGAAAGGGTGTTGGGACGCCGGTATTGAGGGCGGTATTTCTGGGAGAATCGATATCCAGCAACACCTTGATTTCATCTGGGGCAACGCTCTCCACCGTCCCGATTGTCAGGGATGAAATCTTGGAAATCGGTGAGGTCATGCCTCCTCCTCCCCGCTTTTGTGGGCGGCTGGTTCCCAGCCTCGATTTCGAAGTAATTCAGTCTGCCGAATGGTGATGCGGTCTATCGCTGGCTTCGGAAGGTAGTTTTCGACCAAGGTCGGCATGTTCCCAAAGTGCGGACCGATCAATAACGAAATCTGCGCTTTTCTGCCGACCTGTTTACAAAAAGAGCTGATTCGACCGCCTTCATCGCCATAGGAAATGATGACAATGTGTGTCGATGGGATTGTCAGCATGTCGGCGATGGTGCGGTTGATGTGCTCGTCACCAAAGCCATACCCATAGGTGACAAGCACCGAATTCGGGCGGCAGATCGCAGCCGCATAATCGCGGAATAGTTCAACGTAGGGGTATTCTGATGTCTCCCGGTCCTTGGCCGAGTTCGGGTAGATCATCACGGAATCACTTGGCTGGTCGTTGATCGCCGGATGGTCATCCTGCGGGCCGAATGGCAACCCAACCTTTCTTACAAAGCTATTTCGGTAAACCCAGTCCAATGACCCGTGAAGCTTGGTAAGCCGAACAACGCCCTCCAGGTAACGTGGCTCTCCACGTATGCCAGGTGGGTTGTAGTGCATATCGATGTCCAAGCGCGAAGACCTGAAAATCGGTTCAAGGCAGCCGACAAAGCGATCAAGCAAATGCAGCCCCGCTAGATCTGCACCATATTCGATCAACCGGTCGTAATTGGTCGTGAAGATATGGAGGCGCTCCCTTGTCGCTGTCCGGCTAGAAAAGCTGAGCAAAAAGGAAACGAGCATGACAAGCGGATCGAGCGTCTCCGACGCTTCTTCCCCGGCTTTTTCTTCGGCCGCAGGGTCGGCATCTGCTGGTTCAGCTGCTGCGCATTTTTCGACCGCTGATTTCAGCTCTCGTTCGGTTTTGGATATACCGTTCAGAAACTTTTTGAACAAAGCATCAAGCGCGGTGGTGACCTCGGTATGGCGATCATCTCCCAGAATTTTCAAGCCTTGGGCCAGCGCGTTGGCAGCCCGGATCTGATCCTCAATATTTGCCTCGCCGCGTCCCATGGCGACAGCGGCTTGCTGGGCGGCCTCCTTCAGTTTGTCGTCCAGTGGGAAACCACCATAGTCACAAGCCATGTCGGCTGCGCTCGTTCCGGCCTGATATGCAACTGCCTTTGTGAAACCGCTGCCAAGCAAGAGAGCAAGATGCTCACTCTGAAAAACAGCCGCCAGCCAGGGCTCAATATGCTTTTTCTGGAGCTCGATGCTTTTGCTGTCATCGGGGTCTTGTACGTCAAGGTTTTCCTCGTTCCCGATGCGATAAACGTGAGTTCCCCATATCTTCATTGCCGCCCCTCCTGATCCGTGCTGTTCATAGACAAAACATCTATCTTGTTCCTGAGAGGTCTCATGCTCGCGCCCCTCCCATGCCGACAATCTCCATCAGCTTTCCATAGCTGGTCACCACGTCGTATTTCACGTGTTCGGGATCAATCTTGCGGTTGATCTCTGCGAAGAACTTGCGGGCACATTCGATTTTCGTATGCTCGATGGCCCGAAGTTCCATGCTGGACATGGAGCCCTTGGTCTCGGCGACGAAATAGATGTGCTTGACCGAGCCTTCCTTAAAGGAAATGGCCCAGTCCGGGTTGTAGTCGCCTACGGGAGTTGGAATCAGGAAGCCTCTGGGGAGCTTTGCATAGACGACCACCTCGGTGCTGGTATCCAGCTCTTTCACAAACGCCCGCTCAACCTTGGAGTCGGTAATCACGTAGTCATAGATGTGGTTCTTCAGCTTCTCACTGGCTTTGGTGAAGTCCTGCTTGCTTTGGCCTGTCGTGAAAATATCGATATCGTGGGTCTCGGCAATATTGTCGTAGCTCAGCCGCTCGATGATGATCGTGGCCTTCTGCTCATTGATAAGGCGTGAGCCTTCGGCAATGAAATGCTCCGGGTTCTGTTTGAATTGCTTGAAAACCGCCGTCTGAACGCCGCTCAATATCTCGGCAACGGTCTTTCTTGTCAGTTGGGTGTTTTCGGCGATTTTCCCGAGCAGGTCATAGGTGACCATGGAATGGATTGAGGCATTATGGGTTTCGACTGATGTATTGGTCAGCGTGAATCCGTCACCGCTTCTGAGTTGGCCATCGGTGATCTGATCGCCCTGGACACCGCTTTGGATGGTGTATTGCAGCGGCGTCACCCGCAGCTCTTTGTCTAGAGCCCGGATGCTGTTTCGAATGAGTTCACTGGAATCGAACTCGACACGGTAGACCGCCTTCTGATTGATCCGACTCCAGAGCGCCTTGAACTCTTTTTTCTCGAAGTTGGCATTCAGCGGATTGGTCTTCGGCTTGCGATCATCACCCACGTCGGGCAGCTGGGACTCGCTGAAGACGCTGTCGATCAGGCCAAAAATCTGGTCCGCATGAGGGGCAAGCTCGGGTGGAAGCGCCGCCAGGGTCCCGTTGGCTTTTGCCTCATGGTAGGCTTCGACGACCTGATCCGTGTCATCTGTATAGTCGTTCTTGAGCAGATACTTATATATCTGCTTGGCCATGACCGGGGTAATTTCCACTGTCCCAGCTTCGGTGGTGATGACCTTCCCGGTGAAGTAGGCTTCGTCCGCTTTGCGAGGGCGTGCAGAGAGGGAGTCGCTGATCTCACGCTGAAGATTTCCGACAAAGTCCTTGTAGCTCTCGCTTGCGACTACGGTCAGGATATTCACGTCATGGACCGTTGCCGGGTTGTCCATACGATCCCCGAGCTGGTTGACGCTGATCCGCAACCCCCGGCCAACTTCCTGACGACGCGAGATCGTGTTGTCGCTGTGCTTGAGCATGCACATGACGAAAACATTGGGGTTATCCCAGCCTTCCCGCAGGGCGGAGTGAGAGAAAATGAATCGGACCGGTTCCGCGAAGGAGAGCAGCCGTTCCTTGTCCTTCAGGATCAGATCATATGCATCCACGTCATCGGAAAGCCCGGCTTCCTCTCCACGCGTCTTGAAGCTCGGATCGGTGAGCTTCCTGGTTTTCTTGTCGATGGAGAAGTAACCGTTGTGGGTGCGGCCAACCTGAATGCCCTTCAGATATTCCTGATACACTCCACCATCCAAGGGAAGAAGGCTTAAATATTCGGCTTTGAGCCGCTCGTACTCTTCTTCAAAAATCCTGGCGTACTCTCCCTGTTCATCGGCCTGGCTATAGTCCCGGTATTTGACCACCTCGTCGATGAAGAAAAGGGACAACACCTTGATGCCCTGGGCAAAAAGAACCTGCTCCTTCTCAAGGTGAGCCCTGATCGCTTCCCGGATCTGAATCCGCCGGATAGCCATTTCCGTGATGTCGCCGGTTGCATCACCTGCACTCAGCACATGGCCGTTGGTGAACTCCACCGTGTCCTTGTTGGCGTCGATCTGGGCGATGACAAAGCCGCGATATTGATCCAACTCGTTCGACTCAACGAACAGATCCGTGCCGCGCTCCAGTCGTTTGACGATCCGCTTGATCCCGCCACCCTGGCGCACTTCCATTTCGATTCGGGCAACCGGTGCCTTCTTGGAAATCTCGATGGATTCCAGGTAGAGATAGGCGTTGGTACCAGCGAGACCCTTCACCGCAATGCCACGCACAGCGATCTTCTTCACCAGCTTCTGGTTGTATGCGTCCAGGGCGTCGAGGCGGTGGATCTTGTTGTGCGTGGTCCGGTGAGTGGCCGAGTAGCGCAGGATCATCAGCGGCCTGAACTTGGCCAGCGCCTCCAGCGTCTTTTTGCCCTCCATCTTCTGTGGTTCATCCAGAATCAGGATGGGGCGGTTACTGCTGATCACATCGATAGGCTTGCGCGACTGGAAGTCGTCCAGCTCGTCATAGATGCGGCGGTTATCCTTGCCCGTGGCATTGAACGCCTGGATATTGATGACCATGACGTTGATGCCCGCATCGGAAGAGAAGCTTTCCAGATGGTGCAGCTGCCTGGAGTTGTAGGCAAAGAAGCGGGCCTTCTTGCCGTAGCTCTCGGTGAAGTGTTCGGCGGTAATTTCCAGCGACTTGAGCACGCCCTCACGGATGGCAATGCTGGGCACCACCACGATGAACTTGGTCCAGCCGTAACGCTTGTTCATCTCGAAGAAGGTTTTGACGTAGCAGTAGGTCTTGCCGGTGCCGGTTTCCATCTCCACGTCAAGGTTGACCTTGCATCCGGCGCTTGACACCAGCTTGTCCGACAAGGGCAGATTCTGCCGCCGCTGTACGGCATGGATATTGGTCAGCAGCTGGGCATCGGTCAGCTGGAGATCGGCGTTCTTGAAGCCGGCCTGTTCGATATCCATACCCGGTAAGGTCGGTCCCTTCGCAATGAGTTTTTTGTTCACGCCCGGGTCAATCCGGTACGCAATGCCCGATGTATTCACCTGCCCGGCAAAACAGTCAACCACGGAATCAACCGCGTTGGTCTGATAGGGCTGGACTTTAAACTTTAGTTTCACGCCAGGCCCTCCTTATATAGATTTCACTTCAGTGCCCGGAGACATCTGCTTGAAGATCTGCTCCACGTTGATCTTGACGGCGTCGGAGACAAAACCGGTGTCGCGGAACACAACCCGCAGCGGCTCAAACCGGGCCAGCTCCTTGACCAGTTTCTCATTCACGCCGGTATCGAAGCAGGCGACAAGATCGTAGGGCGGCTCATTGACGAAAAAGACGGTCTTGCCCTGGATGGTCTCTTTGCGGATGGGCAGTGAAAGATCCACGCCCCAGTCCAGCAATACTTGGAAGAGCAGGTCTTCGGGCTTGCGGTCCGACTTGATGTTATCGGTAAAAAACTTGAGCTTGCCTTGCTCGATGGCGTCTGGCGTATAGTAGACGTCGGCCATGTTGGATGAATCGACTTTGAGCATACGAAAGCCGATATCTTTGTTCCAGCCTTCATGGCATTCGCCTTCCAGAATCTTTTTGCCAGCGCGGCGGATACGCTCCTTGCTGATATCGGCGATGGTTTTGTAGCCTGCCTTGAAAGCCTCTGAGTGCTCATCGCAGGGCTCGGGAAGCTGCACCATGATGAACTTGCGGTTACCTCCGTCTACTACATTGATCTGCATAGCAGCGTGGGCGGTTGTTGCTGATCCGGCAAAGAAGTCGAGGATGATATCGTCGTTTTTTGTTACAACGCCTATAAAAGAAGAAATCAAAGCCTTGGGTTTAGGGAATGAAAAGTAATTTGTACCTAACAACTCAACGATGTCCCCACCCCCTTGCTTTGTGGTGTATCCGTCAATTATTGACTTGGGGTGTATCGTGCCTTTTGTCTTCTCATATTGAAGGACACCGTTAGACTTGAAAAAGAAGCGAGTAACTTTTTGCCCCTTTTGGTCATAGATTTCATTTCCATTCAGCCAGCCTATGATCATGTCTTTCATAGTCCACGCAGCTTCGATAGTTACATCATTTGCAAGCTTTCCATTCTTAGCCTCAAAGACACCGTCGATAATCTTCACCGGCTCGCGTTCTCCAAGTTCGGACGGGAAAATCTTATCTATTGATTCAAAATCGATTCCTGCTGGAAACCTGATAGGAGAAACTGGATTTTTCGTTGTGGGCCTTTTTATTGCTCTATCAGAGATACTCTTATCCCCGCCATACTCAAACAATGGTAAAGACAATTTTGATTTTGCATAGCAGAGTATATATTCATGTTCATTAGTAAAATGAGAAGCTGCAGTTCTACCACTTTTCCAAATTAGCACAGATATAAAATTATCTTCGCCAAATATCTCAGAACAAAGCTTCTTCAAATTCTCAACTTCGTTGTTGTCAATCGAGATAAAAACAACCCCATCATCTCGCATCAAATTCCTTGCTAATTTCAGTCTTGGATACATCATAGATAGCCAATCAGAATGAAATTGGCCATTGGCCTCCGTGTTCGTAATCAGCCGATTGCCTTCTTCATCCGTCTGATTCGACCTTCTAAGGAATTCCTTCGCGTTTTCAGCAAAGTCGTCTTCATAAATGAAGTCATTCCCCGTGTTATACGGCGGGTCGATGTAGATCATTTTGACTTTGCCAAGATAGGTTTCTTGCAGCAGTTTCAAGGCCTCCAGGTTGTCGCCCTCGATAAACAGGTTCTTCGTGGTATCAAAATCCACACTCTCTTCCCGGCAGGGGCGCAGGGTTTTGGCGATGGGCGCGTTGGCGGTGAGCAGGGCTTCACGCTTGCCTGGCCAGTTGAGGTGGTAGCGCTCCTGGGGGCCTTCCACGATGGACTCGGATAACTCCTGCCGCAGCTGGTCGAAATCGACCGCTAGCCTCGGCTTACCGTCTTCGCCCTGTGCCTCGGTCACGCAGCCGGGAAAAAGCTCGCGGATACGGGCGATGTTTTCCTGGGTCAGGTTCGGGGAGTGCATTTTCATCTTTTCCATATTCAATCCTTTTTAACCGCGAAATGCGCGAAAATCGCGAAAGTTTGTATTGGCTATTCGGACAATCTCGGCCTTGGGATACGCCCCGAAGTTCACGAGCAATCCGAGTTCAAGGCCGGTTGCCTTGAGGTAATTCAGCAACTGGGCTTTGTGCTCCGGGGCAATCTCTTTGACCGCCTTCAGTTCAACAATGATTTTGCCGTAGCAGATGAAGTCCGGCTTGTAGGTTTGTGCAAGCTGTTCGCCCTTGTATGAAAGAATGAGCTCTTTCTGAGCCTCGAACGGCAACTGCCGGGAGCGAAATTCTTTTTCCAGGCATTCCTGATAGACCGCCTCCAGAAAGCCGCAACCCATCTCGCGATAAACATCAAAGATCGCCCCTTGAATGGCGTAGCACTCCTCTTTGAAGAGCAGTTCCTCTTTTGCGCTTTTCGCGTTTTTAGCGGTTAGATCATCGCGGTTCATGAAAACAAACCTTCAAGTTCTTGTTTCAGGTCACGCAGCTCGGCGTTGATCGCGACCTTGCGGTTGAATTGTTTCTCTTTGCGTAGACGGGCTTCGCATTTCTCCAGCTTTCGATTCAGGGAACATATTAGCTCCATTCTTTCCACCCAGGCCTTCAAGTTTTCTCCCAAACGAGCAGGATGTGGCATAAGGGGCGTCAGTAGCTGTGCGTATAGATCATCGAGGTTAAGCACCATCGGCAAGGGTTTACGCGGCGTGCTACTTGGAACCCAGCCACTTTCAAAGTATTCGCTGATGACCCACTTGCTGGCATCCGCTTCACTCGGCCGCTTAAAAGTAGCGACAGATTTTACTTTCCCGTCAAACCGAAGCTCAAAAATAATCGGGGAACGAATTGCCATGTCAATGTAACGCAGCACCTCTGTGTTCAACTCGCCCGCCTTTAAGGCAATGCTGAACACCTGAATTTCCGGCACGGCCTTTGATTCATTTAGGTTAATCGTCTCGCGAGCAAGCTTGTGCTGCCAGACAACCTGTTCCACCTGCTGAACAAACAACTGTTTGACGGAGCGTTTTAGGCTTCCGTGCTGGTAAATTTTACTCTTAGGTAGAACGCGTCCGAAGGCAGCATTCTTTGGATAGTCGAAGAGCACGGCTGTCATCCTTCCTCCTGCACCACGAGAAAGGCAATAAGCTCAAAGTCATCGAGTCCAGCAATGGTATTCACCAAAGCCGTGGTTCTGCCGCCCGAAAACAGGCTATCCAGATCCTTTTCCTCCTTGACATCGATCATCGAGCGAATGGCGGTGCTCAGCAGGTCGGAACAAGTCTTCATGTTCCGGCCTTCGTCGGTCAGTTGATTAAACAGGCGACAAACGTCATGAATGGGCTCTGCTTGTCCCTTGCAGCTTGAGCGCACCAAGTCGAGCAGTGTTTTAACCTCGGTGTGGTTGGCGATAACCTTGCCGGCGCTTGAGATATACACCAAATAGTAAGGATGCAGCCGGTTCTGCTGATTGATGTTGACCCCGTGGTTGAGATTGCGCAGTGCGAAGATGACGCCGGGGTGCAATCCCTCTTCAGGCCTAGCGGGGACAACCGCATGCATGCCATTGGGTACGTTGGCCAAGTCACCATTGGTCTTCACATAGTTAAGCAGGTCCATACGAAAGTCATTCAAACCAAGATCGGTGATGGAAACTCCTGTTTTAAGGTCTTCCAGTTCGATCACCTCTTCCTGCATACGCCGAAGTTGCTCTTTCCGATACGAAATCTCGCTGCTTTTTGCCGTAAGGACGTTGTCGTCGCCGGTGGCCGTCACGTCGGCAATGACCATCCGGTTTTCGACCCGTTCCTTGAGGTTGATGTATTCGTCCAGAGAAATATCGGGCCAATAGTTCACCAGCTGGATGGTCTTGTTGATGGAGCCGATGCGGTCGATCCGGCCGAATCGCTGAATGATGCGAACCGGATTCCAGTGGATGTCATAGTTGACCAGGTAATCGCAGTCCTGAAGGTTCTGCCCCTCGGAGATGCAGTCGGTGCCAATCAGCAGGTCCAGTTCAGCTGGTTCATTTGGCAACACCTGAGCCTTCTCCTTGGCGCGAGGAGAAAAAAGCGTCAACAGCGACTGAAAATCATAATTTTTTCTGAGGGTTGATTTCGGCGTATCCTTGCCGGTTACTTTTCCGGTGTGCAGCCTCTGCGTTGCCAGTAGGGTATCCGCCAGGTTGTTGTAGAGGTAATTCGCCGTATCGGCAAAGGCAGTGAAAACAAGGACTTTTCTATTGCCGTCATTGATAGGGTTTTCAATCTTGCTGAGAATCAGGGCCTTGAGGTGTTGCAGCTTGGCGTCGTCCTCGGGTGTGACTTTTGTCATGGACTCCAACAAGGCGTTAATGACTTCCAGATCAACCTTCAGATCGTGTTCCCACGAAGGAAGATCCATGTCCGCAAGGTTTATCTTCACCTTGCCGCCGATTTCGGCATCATCCGGAACCGGGATATCGTCCTCTTCGGCTTCGAGGTTTGCCAGGCTATCGGTCCAGTCAGAGACACTGCCAGCATCGCCTGCAACCCTGAATGAATCGATTTTGCTCAGGGTGCGGGTGTGGTTGTCGTGCAGGCTTTTCAAGGTAAGCCGAAAAGCCTCAACCGAGCTCTCCAGGCGTTTGAGAAGATTGGTCGTCATCAATGCCTGCAGGCTTCGTTCGCGGTCCGCCTGCTTCAGCTTCCCTTTGCCACCTTCCACCTGCGTGTCGTACAGGTCTTCATATTTTTTGAGCCGACTGGGCAGGATGTAGCTGATCGGGGCGTAAACGGCGAGCTTGAGCAGCGAGAGCTGCTCAAATATCTCGTTAAAGCTCATGACATCCGTGCGGCCGGTCAGTGGCGAATGGAATGACAGCGGTTTGCGGCGCTCGGGAAACTGGCCTATGTCACTGGTATCGTAGAAGGTCTGGATGTGCTTGCGCGAACGGGCAATGGTGACGCTGTCAAGCAGTTCAAAGAAGTCAAAATCAAGGGAATCCAGAATAGCCCGTGCCGTGCGATCCTCGGGTGCCAGTTTTGACCACTGGTTGAAGACCGTCTGGGCATTGCGGAAGATTTCTTCCACCGATCTGCCAGTACGCAGCTTCTTGCTGAGATTTTCAGAGTCGCCTTCGTAAGCCAGCGCGAGTTGGTTGCGCAGATCATTGAAGCGGTTATTGACCGGGGTGGCGGACAGCATCAGAACCTTGGTTTTAACGCCCTGGCGGACGACCTGGTTCATCAGTTTCTGATAGCGGGTTTCCCTGTCTTTAACGGCATCGTTGTTTCGGAAATTATGCGATTCATCGATGACGACCAGATCATAATTGCCCCAGTTAACGCGGTTCAGAGGAATGCCGAACGACTCTCCCGAGGTGCGGGACAGGTCGGTGTGACACAGAACGTCATAATTGAAGCGATCCCTGGAGAAGATGTTGGTCGTCAGGTTGCTGTTGTAATTCAGCCAGTTGTCCGCAAGTTTCTTGGGGCACAGAACAAGCACCGAACGGTTGCGCAGTTCGTAATATTTCACAACGGCCAGAGCCGTGAATGTTTTACCAAGCCCCACGCTGTCGGCCAAGATGCAGCCGTTATAGGTTTCCAGCTTGTTGATAATGCCTATGGCGGC
>Ga0255345_1004884_pt1 | contig 14218 bp, 9 predicted proteins | sample wastewater_treat_6_FD_192415 | JGI IMG/M metagenome (GOLD analysis project Ga0255345, IMG submission 192415) | Wastewater microbial communities from Lulu Island WWTP, Vancouver, Canada - plant20 | ecosystem: Engineered > WWTP > Wastewater > Unclassified | place: Canada: Vancouver, British... | reverse complement strand
TGATGGGTATGATTGGCTCAAACCATGTACTAAAGCTTGTTTCGTTCACATTATCTCGAATAATGTTTAAGCATTTGTCCCAAAAAGTAGTGTAAAGAGAATTCATAGTCGTTTTTTCATGTAAAAAATTTATCGTTGGGTTGCAAATTTCATAAAAATTATTCAAAAAAAAAAATCATTTTAAACTTGTTTTTTTTAAATATTTGTATCTATTTGTCTTTCAGTTACTTGTTTTAATATCTTGTTAATCAGATGTATATAGTTTCAAAAACTATCAATTTATTGACAGTTAGGCTTTTAAAAAATATGTTAATTTATGAGTCAAAAAGATGAAACTCCTATATAGTAAGAAGTTTCATCTGAATGTTAACTTAATGTTAAGATTGTTGAAAGCTTATTTTTTTTCTTTTTTTGCCCCAAAAACAGAAAAATGAATATAGCGTTTCGGATTTTCTTTTAAATCAATTAGCAATTTATTAGAACTATCCATGGTTGCATTCAAATTGAGATACAACGATGGGTCGTTCAGCAAAAGCCCTACAGTATTGCTCTTTTCATTAAATTTTGACGAGGCTAATTGCAAATTAGCTAATGTTTCATTAAGCGAAATAAGTGTTTTCTCTAAGTCAACCTTGCTCAAATCGGTTGTTACTTTTGATAAATTTTGTGTAACGGTACTCACATCGTTCATAATTACGGGAACATCCGTATGTACTATCTTTTTAAGCGATTGCGACATGGATGCAAGTTCTTGTGTGGTAGTTTCAATATTTTTCATACTATTTTCTACTGCACCACTTTCAATTACTTTGCGAAGAGCCAATAATGTAGAATCAACTTGTGGGATGACTTTTTGGATAGGAGGTAATAACGAATTAACAATTTCACCAATTAATCCTCCAGATGTTTTACCAGGTAGGGTGTCGCCAATTTGGTGTATATCAGGATTGTCTGTCAAAACGAGTTGTATAGCTTTATCGCCCAACATACCTGTTTCATAAAGCTCAGCATACGAACCTTTGGGCACTATTAGGTGTTTATCAACAGATATTTCAAGGGTAATTGGAGCATTTTTTGTGTAATCAAAATCAATATTGCTTACATGTCCAATTTTATATCCGTTAATCAAAACGGGACTCGTTTTTACTACGCCATCTATTCGGTCGTATTGAACGTAAAAATATTTTGTTGGTTTAAATAGATTTATTCCTTTTAGGTAATTAATACCAAAATACAGCAGACCTAGTGCTACAATTACTAATAATCCAATTTTAGCTTCTCGTGTAAAGAATTTTTTCATAGTATATTTATTATTTTTTATCAGATACTTCTTTTATAGCATCGTGGATGTTACATCTTTTTCCATTTTTATATGCGATTACAAATGCATCAGGAAATTTTTTTGCTACATCGTTTTTAAGTTGGTTTATGGCATCTATATCCGATGTTGATCCTGTGGTATATTTATAAAAACCATTTTCCACATAGCTATCAATATTTGTTACTCCTTTAAAAATTGCATTTCCCTCTTTGTATTTTTTCTTCGACACTAAAAACTGAACTTTAAATAGGATATTACTTTCGGTAACAACTGTTGAGGTGTTGGTCGGTTTTTGTGTGGGTGTGCTGGTGGTAGTTTGTTGGGGTGTTGGTGTGGTATGGATGGTTGTATTTTTACCGTGTTCTATCGGTTGACCTCCATTTTTTTTCTCCAATACTCTTTTATAATTAACAAATGCTTCGTATATAGCATCTACCATTTTATCTTGATTTTCCTTTCTGTTAAGGTATTTTTCTTCTTCTCTATTCGAGATAAAACCAAGTTCTACCAATACGGAAGGCATCGTAGTAGCCCTAAGTACCAAGAAACCTGCCTGACGTACTCCTCTGTCTGTTAACGGAGTGTTTTTTGAGAAATTTTGCTGTATCAAGTCTGCAAATTTGATGCTTTGTTCCATATATTGGTCTTGCATAAACTGAAACATAATATACGAATCGGTTGAATTTGGGTCAAATCCTTGATAGGTTTTTTGGTAATCTTCCTCTAATAGAATAACGGAGTTTTCAAGCATAGCTAATTCCATGTTTTCTTTGCTACGGGCATGACCAAGTGTAAATGTTTCCGTACCATTCGCTGTTTTATTTTTTGCAGAATTGGTATGAATAGACATAAATAAATCGGCATTGGCTTTGTTCGCTATTTGTGCACGTTCATTTAAAGGGATAAACACATCAGTTGTGCGGGTATAAATGATTTTTACATCTTTGTGATTAGCAGCAATTTTTTCACCCAAGGCTAAAACGTACGTTAAGTTAATGTTTTTTTCTTTTGAGAAGGAGCCGATAGCACCAGCATCTTGACCTCCATGACCCGCATCCAGTACTAAGGTGAAGGCAAATGAAGATGTGCAAAACAGAATGAAGGTAAAACTAGCTATGACTTTTTTCAATGTATTCATATTCATTGGGCTATAATTAAAATCAGTAAGAAATCATCAATTGTTTGCAAAAATAGTGGTTTTTTACCGAAACTTTGGGTTTTTATCGTAAATATCTCCTAAAAAAAGATTAAAATTTATTATTATATCCTACAGGTAACTTTAAAATGTATAAATTTGCACAAGTTTTTTTAAGTTAGCATGCTCACTATATAGATATTGTCAGTTGAAGAAGTTTTGCCTCTTTTTTTTCTTCCTTCTATTCGTTGGTAAATCCGATGTAGCACTATTTGCTCAGAGCAATGAAAATGTTGCTATGCCTACCGAACGTACGAGTACTCGAATAAGCTCAAAGTCTGTTATAGAGGATAATATCGTATACAATGCCACCGATTCTATTATCATTTTGAAAAATGGAATTATTCATTTACATGGCAATGCCTCTGTTACGTATCAAGATATTGAATTAAAAGCAGCTTATATCAGATTAAACATAGATAGTAGTTTGGTGTTTGCATCGGGTATAACAGACACAGTAGGTACTTATCTTGGTGCTCCTATTTTTAAAGAAGGCTCAGAAACGTATGAGTCAAAATCATTATTGTATAATTTTAATACTAAAAAAGGATTAATTTTTAATACAGTTACACAACAAGGAGAAGGATATGTAAGTAGTGGTGTTACTAAAAAGAGTACTGAAAATGTTTTTTGTTTGCAGCATGGTAAATACACTACCTGCGATCACCACGACCATCCCCATTTTTACTTGTCTCTTACAAAAGCGAAGATGAAACAGGGAGAATACATTGTTACAGGACCCGCTTATCTGGTGATAGAAGATCTTCCGTTGCCTCTTTTTGTGCCTTTTGGCTATTTTCCAGTTCCTAAAACGTATTCATCGGGGGTGCTTTTCCCTACTTTTGGAGACGAACTTCAACGTGGTTTTTATGCACGTAACGGAGGATATTATTTTGCCATTAATGATTATGTTGATTTAGCTCTTACGGGCGATGTATACACCAAGGGTACCTGGTCGCTAAATGCAGCATCTAGCTATGTGCTTCGCTATAAATTTAGAGGGAATGTGAATGTAAGTTTGATGGAAAATATTGTGGGTGAACGTGATATGCCAGATTATGCTAAAAGTAACGATTTCCGCATTATGTGGTCGCATGCACAAGATGCTAAAGCAAATCCATTTTCTACCTTATCAGCTAGTGTTAATTTTTCTACGTCTTCTTACGAAAGAAACAATTTGAATAGTTATTATAACCCTAATTTATTATCACAAAATACACGTAGTTCTACCATTACCTATACGCAACGTTTTCCAGAAAGTCCATTTTCTTTATCAGCAAGTGTATATGCTAACCAACGTACACGCGATTCAATTATCAGTTTGTCCTTGCCTAACTTAAATGTGAGTATGAGTCGTATTTATCCATTGAAACGTAAACAAGTGGTGGGTACAGATAGGTGGTACGAAAAAATTAGTATGACCTATACAGGTCGATTTTCTAATAGTATAACTACAAAAGAAGACAAATTACTCACTTCCTCCTTTACCAAAGATTGGAAAAATGGGGTAGAACATACATTACCCATTTCTGCCTCCTTCACAGTACTTAATTATTTTACTGTTACGCCATCGTTTAGTTCAAAGTTACGCTGGTATTTTAGTCAGGTAAATCAAACTTGGCAGGGAGATGCGTTGACTGGAGCTATTGTAACGGATACCTTGAATGGTTTTTATAATGTATTTGATTATAGTGCCTCTGTCAGTATGCAAACCAAATTGTATGGTTTTTATAAACCAATGGAACGCATTTTTGGTAGTCGGATTAACATGATACGCCATGTAATAACTCCGTCAATAAGTGTGTCATACAAACCAGATTATGGCTTGCCTGCATGGGGGTATTGGGGAACATACCAACGTCCGTTAACTGATGGCACTTTTTCGCAGGTATTTTACGATAAATACCAAAGTCAATTATTTGGCACTCCTAGTCGTGGAGAGGCTGGTACAGTGGGTTTTAGCATTGCGAACAATTTGGAAATGAAGGTTAAAAATAAACAAGATTCGCAAAAAGAATTTACTAAAATTAGCATTATCGACAATTTGAGTGTATCTTCGAGCTATAATTTGATTGCTGATTCGCTCAATTGGTCGAATCCGAACGTGAGTTTAAGGCTCAAATTGCACAAACAATATACCTTGAACTTGAGTTTGTTATTCGATCCGTACACGTATCAGTTAAATGAATATGGTAATCCGAAGAAGGTAAATATTACCCAATTAGAAAAAAATGGGGTCTTAGGACGTTTAATGAGTACGGGTACATCGTTTGGGTACACGTTTAGTAATGCTACTTTTAAGAAAAAAGAGCCATCAACAAATAAGGGAGGATTAACGCCAAACGAAGAACCTGTAGTGTCAGTTTTAGAAAAAGAGATAAATGAGTTAAATCCTATTGAATCCAAAAAGCTGTCAAAATCGACTATGGATGCAGAGGGATATCAAAAGTTTTCGATGCCATGGTCGCTCAATGTCAATTATTCGATGCGGTATGCGTATGCTAGTTTTAATACTGCTAGTATGGAATATAATAGGGCTTTATCTCATGATATTAATGTAAGTGGGAATATTCAGTTTACTGAAAATTGGCGTTTTACAGCATCGTCCTATTACAATGTGAACACCAATCAATGGAGTTACGTTAATTGTAGTATTTCGCGCGATTTGCATTGTTGGTCGATGTCGGCTAGTTTTGTGCCTATAGGGTTGTACAAATCGTATAATTTTATGATAGGTATTAAATCTACCTTACTACGTGATATTAAATATGAAAAACAAAGTAATCCGTACGATAATCAAGTATGGTATTAAATAAACCAAGTATTAATTTACAAAAAACAATAAACAATGAACGAGAAAAAAAGTTTTGTAGCTTTAACATACGATTTATATGTTGGAGAAGAAAATGAAAAAGAGTTAATGGAACAAGCCACAGAAGAACAACCCTTAACTTTCTATACAGGATTGGGTATGATGTTAGATAAATTTGAGGCAGAAATTGCTCCTTTAAAAGTAGGAGATAGCTTTGATTTTGTTATTCCAGTTGATGATGCTTATGGCGAATACGAAGATGAAAAAATCATTGAATTGCCTAAAAATATATTTGAAGTAGATGGTGCTATTGACGAAGAAATGATAGCCGAAGGCAATATGGTACCATTGGTAGATTCAGAGGGTAATCGTATCAATGCATCTATCGTATCTGTAGGAGAAGATATCGTTACCGTAGATATCAACCATCCTTTAGCTGGCGAAGATTTGCATTTTATTGGCAAAGTGATTGAAATGCGTGAAGCTACTGAAGAAGAATTGAAAGCGGTATTTTCTTCGGGATGTGGATGCGGTAGCGGAGGTTGTGATAGTGGCGATTGTGGTAGTGGTGGATGTGGTTGCTCATCAGGAGAATGCGATAGCGACGATATGTGTGGCTGTAATTGCGGTTGTAACTAACCCTTTTTTATAATTTTTACCAAAAGAAAAATAAGAATGATAAATTCATTTGGAACCATTTTTAAATTAACATCGTTTGGCGAGTCGCACGGAAAAGCATTGGGTGGGGTAATTGATGGTTGCCCTGCTGGTGTTAGTATCGACGAGGATTTTATCCAACAAGAGATGGATAGACGACGTCCTGGACAGTCGCGCTTAACTACTGCACGCAACGAACCCGATAGTGTAGAATTTTTATCAGGTATTTTTGAAGGAAAAACAACTGGTACGCCTATAGGATTTGTGGTGTACAACCAAAATCAACGCTCAGAAGATTATGATCATCTTAAAGATGTGTATCGTCCTTCGCATGCCGATTATGTGTACCAAGAAAAATACCACAATAGAGACTACCGTGGAGGTGGACGTTCGTCGGCTAGGGAAACTGTTAGCCGAATTGTAGCAGGTGCCATTGCAAAATTAGCACTCAAGCAAATTATGCAAGGTATTGACATCAAAGCATACACCGCACAAGTTGGGGATATTGCCTTAGACAAACCTTACCAAGCATACGATTTATCTACTATCGAAAACAATGTAGTACGTTGTCCGGATGCCAAAGTGGCTGAAAAAATGATTGAATTGATAGCCGAAACCAAAAAACAAGGCGATACCATTGGTGGTGTTATTACGTGTGTAGTAAAAGGTGTACCATTGGGGTTGGGCGAGCCTGTATTTGGTAAGCTGCATGCTTTGCTGGGCAGTGCCATGTTGTCTATCAATGCTGTAAAAGGCTTTGAATATGGTATGGGATTTGCTGGCGTATCGAGCAATGGGTCGAAGGTAAACGATACCTTTTATGTAGATAATGGGGTAGTGAAAACCAAAACCAACAACTCTGGTGGCATACAAGGTGGTATTTCCAACGGACAAGATATTTATTTTAATGTAGCCTTTAAACCCGTAGCTACTATTTTGCAAGAACAAGAAGTATTGACCCGCAACTTAGAAGTACAAGTACAAAAAGTACGCGGCAGACACGATTCGTGCGTTTTACCACGTGCAGTACCCATTGTAGAAGCCATGGCAGCCATGGTTATTTTTGATGCGTATTTAATGGCTAAAGTGCGTACGCTATAGTGGTTTTGGATGACAAACGAAACAACAAATAAGCAATGGGCAATTATTGTCAATCCGCATGCTGGGGGCAAAAAAGCTTTTCAGTTTTGGCAAAAATTGTCTGTTGCTTTACTTGAGCAGGGCATAGGGTATGACATTGCGTTTACCGAAGGACCATTTCATGCCGTACAGTTGGCTAAAAAATTCCGTCATCAGTCGTACGAACAATTCTTAGTCATTGGTGGTGATGGTACCTTGAGCGAGGTTGTTCATGGTGTTTTTAGTTGTTCTGTTCCCCCAAATCCCACCATTACTTTATCTATTGTACCCATTGGTACGGGCAACGATTGGGCACGTTTTTGGGGCATTACGCCTACTATCGAAAGGGTGGTACAGTCCTTACTCAACCATAAAACCCAAAGCATTGATATCGGTCAAATTTCATTTGTAACCTATCAGGGCATACCACAAACACGTTATTTTATCAATGCCATGGGCGAGGGTTTTGATGCCAAGGTAGCCAAGTTAACCACCTATTTGGGTTCCATTTTTAAAGGAAAATCGTGGTTGTATAGCCTGTCGGTGTTTATTGTTCCTTTTGTGTATAGAGCCAAACCTATACATATTGAGTTTGATAACGGATTGCTGGTACAGAAAAAAATCTACACCTTATCCTGCGGAAACGGTTGCTATACAGGCGGTGGCATTAAGCAAACACCACATGCTGTACCTACCGATGGATTGTTTGATGTGATGATGGTAGAAAGTCCTTCGTTGTGGGGTATTATTACAGGTATTCATGCCTTATTCAAAGGCAAACTTATGCAACACAAATTAGTACAAAGTACCCAAACCAAGCATTTTACCATTTCTTCCGATTATCCCTTATGTATGGAAATAGATGGCATCTCACTACCCGAAACTTACCAAGCCACCATCAGCATACTGCCCAAGGCTGTACGGTTTATTGTTGTGTAGTTATATTTTTTTGGTTGTTTATCTCTGTTTACCAGTTTAAAACTCCTTTTGAAGAAATCTTTCTTCTTTTTTTCTCCTAATATATTCCATAAAAAAAGCGACACCCAAGGGATGCCACTTTAAATGTTTTCACAATTCTTATAGTGTTATTTTTTTTATTTGTGATTATTGTTTTTTTCATTTAATATTCTTACTTTTACAAAAATAAAACCCCACGGAAGTACGCGGGGTTAAAGGAATCAAATCCTACGGCTTATAGCCTTGTTGTGATTTGCAACAGCAAAGATAATTAAAATTTTAATAAATCAATATATTATGACGAAAATTTTAGGACTTGATCTTGGAACTAATTCAATTGGTTGGGCAATTAGAATTAATGATTACTATGAAAGAAAAACATACTTTGAACATTTTAAAAATGATAATCACAATTACCACAATAAAACAATTAATTTTGGAAATGAAATTGTTGATAATGGAGTTATAATATTTAAAAAAGGAGTTGGTGATGGAAAATCTGGTGAATTTTCATTAGCAGCTGAGAGAAGAAATAATCGTAGTAAGCGTCGGCTTTATAATGCTAAAAGGTATAGAAAATGGGAACTCCTAAAAGTACTAATCGAAAATGAAATGTGTCCTTTGACAAAGGATGAGTTAAGGCTATGGAGTGTTGGATATTGGGAAAAATATGAAGATAAATGGAAAAATAAAGGACGGATATATCCTGTAAACAATGAAGATTTCCAAAATTGGTTAGCACTTGACCCAACAATTTTCGGCGATAAAGGAACCTCAATAAATGGAAAACTTGTTAGGAAAAACCCTTATGATTTACGCTGTGAATTAATAAAACAAGAAGAAACTAATGAATACATTAAAAAACTGAAAATTGGAAGAGCACTTTACCATTTAGTACAAAGAAGAGGCTTTAAGTCCAGTCGAAAAAGTGGAAAATCAACTTTTGCAACAAATGAAGATATTGAACAACTTAAAAAAGAGAACTCAAACTTTCAAATTTCATTTTTAGCTAAAGAAAGACTTGATAACGGAGAACGCTTTCGAGCAAGTGGTGTAATTCAAAGAAAATATTTTGAAGATGAATTTTTTGCTATTTGCAACAAACAAAATTTAAGTAGCGCATTAATTGAAAGCCTGTATAAAGCTATTTACTTTGTACGTCCTTTACGGTCTCAAAAAGGATTAGTCGGAAATTGCACCTTAGAAAAAGGAAGACCACGCATTCCTATTAGTCATCCAAAATTCGAAGAGTTCCGTGCTTTACAATTCATCAACAATATTAAATGGAGGGAAAAAGACAGTAAAGAATTTGTCGAAATTCCAATCACTTTAAAAAAGAGAATTTTTGAAGATCTTTTTTTTAGAAAACTTGTAGGTGGTAAAAATAAAGGCAAAATTAGTGAAGACTCTTATTTTAACTTCGAAGATATAATCAAAAATTACTCGGAAAATGGGACTTATGAGTTTAATTATAAAAACTTACCAAATGTTTCAACCTGCCCAACTATTGCCGCATTAATGAATGTCTTCAACGAAGAATGGGATAACAAATTTATTCAGGATGAAAATAATTACGGTATTAATTGGGATGGTTTGGTACTTAACTACACCGTGAAGTATGGGAATAAAACCGGAGCAAAAAGAGACTTAAAGGTAGATGAAATCTGGCATTTGCTTTTTGATTATATACAAACCAAAGATAAAATAGAAGACTTAGAAAAGTTCTGCAAAGATGTTTTAGAGTTTGATGAAGACAAAATTAAAGCATTTTGTTCAATTGATATTCCTCAAGGATATGGCTCTTTGAGCTATAAAGCTATCAATAAAATATTACCATTTTTACAAGGTGGGTACATATATTCTGAAGCAGTATTATTTGCAAATTTAAAAAAGGTCTTAGGTAGCGAATTTGAAAATAAAAAAGAAGATGCAAAGACTATTATAGCAAAAACTATAAAGAAAACTGGGATAATCAAAGAAAGATACAATATTGTCAATGGCTTAATTCAATCTTATTTTGCCGAGGCAGAAACCAACCATGCAAAAGGTGCTGATGAGAAAATAATAGAAACAGCCAAGAAAGAAACAATTGATAGATTAAAAAAATATTATGGTGAAAATGAATGGAACAAAAAACCGGAATCAGAAAAAGAATTGATTCAAAATGAAGTTTTCAATTTGTACATTCGTTTCTTGAATGGAGAACAAGCTAAAGAGGAGAAAGCGTCTGCAAAGGATAATCACATTCCTGAAATAGATTATTATAAACTTCCTCGTCTGGATGAATCTATCAAACAAAATTTAAGAAGTAGTTTTAATATTGCCGAAAGTAATTTAAAAGCACTATATCATCCTTCGGACATTGAAATGTATCCGGTATCAAGAACTGAATTAAAAGATACTAATACAAAAATATTAGAAAGTCCACAGCCACCATCTAAGGGGTGGAAAAACCCTATGGCAATGCGCACATTGCATGAACTTCGTCATCTAATAAACTATCTTTTGAAAATTGGCAAAATAGATAAAGAGACAAAAATTGTTATTGAGATGGCAAGAGAACTCAATGATGCAAATAAGCGTTGGGCAATACAAACCTATCAGAGATACAGAGAAGATGAGAATAAGGAATTTGCAAAAGCAATTGTGGGTGTTGTAAAACAAAAATACCCCAACTTGAACGAAAATGATATTGATAATATCAACAAGGTTCGACTATGGTGGGAACAAGTCGAAAACAACGAAGAAGTATATAAACAGATAAAATCATTAAAAGAAGATATTGAGAAATATCGTCTATGGAAAGAACAAGATTGTATCTGCATTTATACTGGAAAACCAATTAATATAACTAACTTGTTTGATGGAACTCAAACACAAATAATGCATACTTTTCCATTAAGTGCATCATTTGATAGTTCATTAGCAAACCTAACAGTCGGAGATGCTTATTATAATAACGAAATTCAAAGTAATAAGATTCCAACACAATTACCAAATTACTCAAAAGATGCTATCATTAAAGGGAAGACATACACAGCGATAGAGCCAAGAATAGAAAAGTGGAAAGAAAAAGTTGTACATCTCAAAAATCTGATAGAAGAAAATAAAAAGCGGACAAAAAAAACACAAGATCCGGGAACTAAAAAGAAATTGATTCAAAATCGACATATATTGCAATTTGATTACGACTACTGGAAAAAGAAAGTTGAAACATTTACACTTACTGAAATTCCATTACAATGGAAAAACAGCCAATTAATAGACACACAAATTATTTCAAAATATGCACGGGCATACCTGAAAACTGTCTTTGAAAAAGTTGACGTACAAAAAGGGACAAATACTGATAAATTCAAAAAGATATATCAAGTCAAGGGTGATGAACAAAAAGATAGAAGTAAACACAGTCATCATGCTCAAGATGCTGCAATCTTGACTTTAATTCCCAGCTCTGCAAAACGCGAAGCAATTTTAGAAAGTTATTATAAAGCAGAGGAAGAAAAAAAGAAATTCCATACAAAACCATACGAAAGTTTTAATTCTTCTCATATTCTTGATATTGAGAAAAATGTCATCATCAATCATATATCTCATGATAAGACATTAACAGAAACAATCAAGAACATAAGAAAACGAGGAGAAAGAACAGGTAAAAAAGCTCAGGGGAATAGTATCAGAGGACAATTACATAAAGAAACCTTTTTTGGTGCCATTAAAGTCTTAGAAAGAAATGAACAAGGTTTTCCTATAAAAGAAAATGGAAAATACAAAATTCTTAAAAATAAAATTGGGGAAGATGAAATTTGGATTGTATCAAAAAAACCAATTAAGGACATAAAGATTGATAAAGATATTATTGTAGATGACTTATTAAAAAAACATATTCAAAAACAGTTGGATAATGGTATATCATTAGAATCTGTGACGGATTTTAACAACAAACCAATAAGACATATTCGAATTCGTGTAAAAGCAGGTGTTGGATTCTTGTCAAAAGACAAAGCAATGCCAATAAAGACACAAACATACACTTCAAGACATACACACAAGATTGAGTATCTTGTTCAAAATGAAGAAAATTATTTATTTCTACTCTATGAAGGTTTAAATGATAAAAACAAAACAATTAGGCATTACCGGATATTAAACCTGTTTGATATTGCACAACTTAAAATAAAAGACATCAATACAATCAAAAATGAACCTGAATTTAAGACAATCAAAAAAGGCAAATTTGAGTTATCTCTTAAGGTTATTTTAAAAGCTGGAGATAAAGTTATATTTTATAAAGAAAGTAGAGATGAAATTACTCTTGAAAATATTAAGTACAGATTGTATAGACTATATAAATTCAATGAGTTAGGAGAAAACACAGCGTATCTTTATTTACAAAATCATATTGAGGCAAGACCTGATAATGAATTAGATAAAGGAGAAAAGGCTTTTGATCCAAATAAATATCAACCAAGACTTGAATTTACGGCAGATAAAATGAATTGTCTTTTTGAAAATTATGATTTTATTATGAAACCAGATGGGGAGATTTTTTATTTCTAGAAATTATTGTTTCTGTTTCTTGGGTAGTAAATTATATTAATTTACCAATTACTTTAGTAATAATAAATATTTGATTATTTTAAAGGTATTCTAATTAATATAGCAAGGTGAAAATAAAATATTTATGATAAAACGCACCCTATACTTTGGTAATCCTACATACCTCAGTTTACGCAATGAGCAGTTGGTTGTGAAACTGCCTGAGGTTGAAGGCAATGATACGCTTCCTGAGTCGTTTAAAAAAGAAAGTGTGCGTACCTTAGCTATTGAGGATATTGGGATAATGGTGCTCGATCACCCTCAAATTACCCTCACACATGGCTTATTAGATAAGTTGACTCAGCAAAATGTGGCACTTATTACCTGTGGTAGCAACCATTTGCCTACAGGCTTGCTGTTGCCATTGGATGGAAACACCTTACAACAAGAACGATACGAATACCAAGTAGCCGCATCATTGCCACTAAAAAAACAATTGTGGCAACAAACCATACAATCAAAAATAGCCAACCAAGCGTATGTATTACACCTACTGAATGGTGTTGAAGTTGGAAATATGTATGTTTGGTCAAATACCGTAAAAAGTGGAGATGTAGATAATTTAGAAGCACGTGCCGCTGCCTATTATTGGGCAAATATGTTTCCTAATTTTCCTGCTTTTCGCAGGGGACAAGAAGAGGATTACCCCAATAATTTATTGAATTATGGCTATGCCATATTGCGTGCCATTATTGCACGTTCGTTGGTAGCCAGTGGCTTATTGCCAACATTGGGTATCCATCATCACAATCGATATAATGCGTATTGTTTGGCTGACGATATAATGGAGCCATATCGCCCGTTTGTAGATAAATTGGTGGTGGATACTATGAAAAAGTTTCCCGATATCCTTACGCTTACCAAAGAAATAAAAGCCAGTTTGTTGCAAGTACCTGTGTTGGATGTAGTTATCAACAACCAACGCAGTCCGTTAATGGTAGCTGCTGCACAAACTACAGCCTCATTGGTAAAATGTTTTGCTGGAGATTTACGAAAAATAGCCTATCCCCAATGGGAAATTTAATAGGGTTGAAAGTAGTTCTGATAATAATGATCGTAGTTATATGGAACGATTTAGTGAATACCGAATTATGTGGATACTGGTGTTTTTTGATTTACCTACCGAAACAAAAAAAGAGCGAAAAGCCTATACCCAGTTTCGTAAAGACCTGATAAACGATGGCTTTACCATGTTTCAATTTTCCATTTACCTACGTCATTGTGCTAGCAAAGAAAATGCAGATGTACATATACAACGTGTAAAAAAGTGTTTGCCTGAAATGGGGCAGGTGGGTATTTTGTGTGTTACGGACAAGCAGTTTGGCAATATGGAATTGTTTCACTGTAAAAAAAATACCCCCATGAGTACCCCTTACCAACAATTAGAGTTGTTTTAGAACAAAAAAATCCGCTCGAAATGAGCGGATTTTTTGGATAAACAAACATTTTTTTATTCCTGAATAAGCTTTTAATCCTTTGATATTCATAATAATACAAAGATTCAGTTGTTTATCAAGTCAAAGATACAATTTTTTGAAAGCAAATCACAACCTTCATC
>Ga0255345_1004877_pt1 | contig 14235 bp, 13 predicted proteins | sample wastewater_treat_6_FD_192415 | JGI IMG/M metagenome (GOLD analysis project Ga0255345, IMG submission 192415) | Wastewater microbial communities from Lulu Island WWTP, Vancouver, Canada - plant20 | ecosystem: Engineered > WWTP > Wastewater > Unclassified | place: Canada: Vancouver, British... | reverse complement strand
TAATCTCGCCAGTGTCGAAGATGCCCTGTTCTTTCTTATTACTGCATTCATCAATAAAAGTTTTTCTGCCTGGAACATATTATCTCACTGATAAACAACAGTCGTAAAATATTTCATCGTAAAAATTTCTGTGATTCGTTTTGTCTCAGTAAGTTTAAGAAAAATATAACCAATCGGTATACCTATACTAAAAGGTTTTTCAATAAATGCCCTTTTAATCAGCTGTAATATAATGGCTTCGAGTAATCTATCCATTTCTGCAAGATTATTAGGAACAAGCCCAATGACCCTGCGGTATACCTGCGGAATCTTCATTCTTTGTATTGATTCTGAAACATTAAGAGATGCTCGTTTTAATTCTTCAACTGGGATATAACCTCCCCCTGGTATAAACCCTGATACATCTGAAGGAACCTTACCCTGATAATATAGATGTATTCTTCCAAGCCATAAAAGGTTTTCTCTGTCTATTTCTGCACCAATAATCTTTTTTGCTATATCTCTATCAAACCTGGAAAGTTTCTCAATATGCTTATTAAGTTTCTCAAAATACTCTGTATCTATGCGTACCTCAACAGGAAATAATGATCCTGTTTTTAGATAATCCTCCCTGGCTTTTTCAACTGCATCACTATATCCTGAACCTTCAAGGATTTTCACAACATCATCTATTGTTTCTGCTGATGAAAGAGAAGAAAATACTCCGGGTATTTCTATATCTTCACCCTTAATCCTTCTTTTCCACATTCTTAAAGCAGTTTTCAATTCCTCAACCTTATATCTTTCGTCGAGAAGCAGGATTAAGTTCTTTTCATTCCTCGAAGAATAAAACCTTGCGATTTTTTTTATTATTTCTCTATCCTTATCCCTTAATCTATTCTCAAAATCTTCAGGTTTTATATGTTCCCCTGGCTTAAAAATCTCGGCATACCCTGTTTTTCCAAGCATTTCAATAAAACCGGCAAAATCTACAGAAACAGCGCGTGTAAAAAATCCTTCATCGAGAAGTCCTGATATCCTTGCCTTGATTCTTGTATTGGCGTAAGCGTATCTTGATAGTTGTTTCATCAGATATACCTAAAGAACTATTCAAAAAGATTTCCAGTCAGGTATTTTATATCAATAATCTTTTGAAGTATCTTAGAAGATAAAGAACCAATCTTACTCTGCCATTTGGATTGTATTTCCTGAATTCTATCTTTTTCTTTATTGAGAACTTGATTTTGCCTTTCTTTAATCTGCTTTTCTGCTTCTTTTTTCATATTCTCAGACATATTTCTTGCGGTTTGTTTTGCATCATTAATAATCTTTTCTGCTTGCTTCTTTGCATCTGCAATAATTTCATCCGCTACTTTTTGAGCTTCCTCAATCCTTGATTTCGCCTCTTCTTCTTTTTTTACGATTTCCTTCAGAATTTCCTGCATATTAGGACCTTGTGGAAGTTGTGAAAAATCTACAAAATAATTTCATCATAACTACTTATTTTATTCAATTTTTACTTTGAAAAAAAATGGTTGACGTCCTGCGGATATCCGCTTTGATTAATACTATACCATTGAGAAGTTTTTGTCAAATTATTGTACAGGTAATCTTACGGGGTCAACTCTTGATTCTTGACAGATTTGCCTTACTCTGGCTATTAACTACCGATGAACATATGTTTTTTTCTTACATTCCATACCAATATTCTAAACCGCTCCTTCATATCTAATAGCACTATATTCCCTTATTTCGTTGAAGTCAATTATGAAGTTCTATTTAATCCTTTTGTAGTGTTTTTAAGTATTCTTTTTCTTCAGGGGTTTTATCTGGTTTTGTTCTGTAATACTTTATCAGTGCTTCTTTTATGTATGGAGTGTAGATGCTATCCCGATAATGTTTCAAAACATCCATACACGTTTCTATAATCTCCCTTTTTGTATTTATTGAACCATCCGATAAAAATTTGGCGAATTCTTTTTCTTTTATTAGCGCCCAAACTGTTGCGTTTATCCCTGTTGGCTCATTTATATCTATTACTACAGTTTGTGATTCCAGTAGGGTCCTGAAAATATTTAAAACAGCCTTTATGTAATATTTCCCGCATTCAGAAAATACATAACCTTCTTCAATACAGTTTGTTTTGTTTGTACGAGCATTATATATAATTTGCAGTTCTTTCACTGCTACATTCCCCGGCTGTAATAGATTAACTGTTTGATAATAAACATCTCTCATTCCCCAACCCCCATAATATTGCTTAAATATTTTATTATCTTTGGAAATCAGTATTTTTAACAAATCGTTTGCGGGGTCTAAATAAGCATTATAATATTTCAAAGGGACATCCATTTTATTTGTAAGCAATATTTTAATTTTTACGGGTTCTCCTAAAATAAAATCGCTTTTTTCAACATCTATATTCAGTATTATTTTCTCAAAGTTTTCTTCACAGAAAATCTTTGAATCTTTTTGAATTGCCAATATATTTAATAATATACATACTCCAATAAAAGTGTTTTTAAAATATTTCATAGTATTGCCTCCGAAATAAATATTGTTAATATTAACAAGTACAAATTAAACTCCTATATTTCTTTTGAAAAATTGCTATTTATAAAAAACCTACTAAATCTTTTATATACTCTCATATATACTCTCACGGATGACTTATTTTGCGAATTTTATCGAGCGTAATATCTGAAAAATCGATGCTTACTCTTTCCCAAGATTGAGCCATAAGTCCTCCATCAGTATGTAATCCATTAAACAGGTGCCCAACTTCATGGTCCACACTCAAATGCTCTGAAACATAAATAGTAGGTGTTATTTCCGCTGAAACAAAAATTTCCTTGAATATTGTTACACCCATACCGTTTATATCATCCGCCACACCAAGAACACATCCTTCGGAATTAGGATCGTCATCAGTTGTAGTCGTCCCTTGGTAACCACCAAATAAATAAACAGTCCAAAAATTTGCATCGCTCTCTGTACCCTGCGCATCGAAATCATACAGAGATCTAAGATCAGAAGCAGAATATCCTGTTGCGTTTAACTTAAACTCTACATTATCATTGTTATCCCCTACATCAAAAACAGGCAATACATAAGCAGGCTTAAAAACTCTCTCTAAATCTGAAGTATCTGGCATTGGCACATCTCCTGTTATCTGGTCATCATCCCATACCTTGAAAGATAAAGTCGGTGTCGTATTTACCACACAGGTATCTACTCCACTATAATCAACAAAAAATGTATCTCCACATGTGTTTATTATTCCTCCAGCAAAATTTGTCTCTGTAATTGTTGTATCAAATAAGAAAATCTTATCTCCTATATCGTTCATACTTTTTACCTTCCCTGATTTTGTCACACTTCCTTTGGTTATTGTAAATGGTATATTGATACCAGTGCTCTTCTGTAAATAATTCTCTCCATTCCCATCAATGTTGGCTGTTTCAACCTGGTCAATCCCAATTCTTATCTTCCCTTTCTCAAATCTTCCATTTCCTGTCGGTAAGCAGTCAGAACCATCATCTATCGCCTGTGGTGAACAGTTTTCTACATATACTACTGCTGCTTTTGTACTATCCCCTGTTATTTTGACAATATCTCCATCTATAAAGTTCCTTTCAGGTCCTGTTGTCGGTACCTCCTCCATTGAATCTACTTCTATGTGTAATCTCCTCCATACTGTCAGCATTGGTGTTGTATTACCTATTGGTATTTCATTATTGTTTCCATCTATTAGTTTACCTGTTGTATCATCCTGTTTTACCTTAAATCTTTTATAAAAGTCATTATTCCCACTGGCTATTACCCTAAAATTATCTCCTGGTTGCATCGTTACTGTAAATTTGACTTTCGCTATACCTTCTTCATCGGTTATTTGCTGGGTGTATTCTAAACTTCCTTCTTGTGGTGTACCTCTGTTGTTTTTCTCTAAACCTTCATCATCTATTGGACTGCTATTACTACTTCCCTTTTTTATTTTCAGATTGTAGATATTCAGACAAAGTTGTTATTACCCGGGAATTGATTTTAAACTTATGCATACTTGTATCATAAAGATAATTGGTTATATAAACCTCTCCCGCATAATAACTAACAGAAATAATTTCTATCCCCTTTTCGGTTGTAGTAAAATGAAGTTCACCGTTAGTAAGTAATTTTCTGATAAATTCCTTACCATTCCATGCCCAGATTTCTGTTTTTCCTCCCATAGTCAAATCACCTTCCCGAGAAAATGCAAGCTCTAAAATCCCATCATTATCTATATCTTTGACACCAAAAATATACCAGGGATACGTAATTTCTACTTTTTCTAATGTAAGGGGTAAGAATTTTATTCCAAATGTATTTCCAAATCCATCACTCTCCCAGAATTTTCTAAATCCTTTTTCAGTAGTTTCGAAAATAACTACATGGGCTCTTTCAAAAAATTTTTCGTCTGTTATTTTCTGGGTATCTTTTTCAACATAATAATCATGAGGCGGTGTATAATAAGCAACAATAATTTCTTCTTTCTTATCTCCTGTTAAATCAGCTTGTATAATTCCTTTTCTTGTTTTATAAGTTATCTTGAGTGAATCATCCGGGTTTTTTGATCGATACCTAACAGTAGGAATTTCAGCTATTTTTGAACCTTCTGGAAGTAAACTTAAAATTTCTTCTTCTTTTATTTCAAAACTATTTCCTTTAAGAGGAACACAAAACACGATAAAAACCAGATAAACCAAGAGAATATTTTTGATTATCATTTAAACCTCCAATATATTTGAGGATTTGGCCAATTGTTTGGATTATATTCTTTACCCTTCAATCCTTTTATCGCACCTTCAGAAAGGTCTATACTCGCTCCATTAATAACATAGTAGTTAGTATCTTCTGCACGGATCAATCCATACATAAAAACAGCAAGGGGTTTCCATCCAGCGTCATCCCAATAATCGTTATACCAATCTGTATCTTTTGGATAATATCTCCCAAAAGGAAACCACGGTCCTCTATCACGAACTTTTGCCTCTATTTTGGTTTCAGAACTTGTATCTTCAGTTAAAACAACATTTGTATTTATTAAAGAAGGAGTACCATAAGAAAGAGCAGTTCTTGGTAAATTATTGTAGAAATAGCCAGGCCAATCATGACTTTCATCTTCATACGTGGTACGAAAATAAGTTGCTTTTACCTTTGCCCATACATGCTCTTTAGAAGCAGTATAATCTTTCGTAATCCCTCCAAAAGCATCAACAATAACTCTTAGTGTAAAAGGTTCCAAAGTAAATTGAGTCACATTAAAAGTATAGGTTCCTGTAAATTTAACTGTGGTTTGACTTGGAAGTTTTATCCCAAATTGATGAATATAGGTCTCTGTAGTGCAAAGATCCCCATCAGCATTCCAATATTTCTCAGTTCTGCCTATTTCATTATAATCTGTCCCGCTTATTTTACTTATTGTTGCGTTTGCCTCAACCGAGGGAGATAGTGTAATCGTTAAACCAAACTGCTCTCCTACTACAATATCTTGGGGACCAATCAGTTTTACTTCATACACTGTTATCTTTGCTTTGTCTTCTCTTTCTTTTGATCAATTAATTTTGCTACCCCTATACCAATATTTCCATCTTCTTCAATGGAGTATGTTATGAGATTTTGAGGCCCAAACGATGGTCGTGTTCTTATTCTTGGTGTATCAAATACAATCTGTCTCACTTCGCTACCATCCCAATTACATATGAACAACTTACCTGATGTAAGTTTATGTCCATCATCTTCCAACACTGCGAAAATTAGCTTTTGTCCATCAGGACTCCAGGAAAGATATGAACCAGTAGGCAGAGTATAAGTTCTATATTCCTTAGGAAGAATAACTATAGCTCCATAGGCAAAACGTAATACATATTTATCTTGAGCGGGAGAAGCAAAAAAATCAAAGATAAGATTATCTTTACTTTCATTATTTACATAAATGGGGAACCCGTTTTGGAAGATGATAATTCTTTTTATCTTTGATGTGTCACCAAACAAGACAAAATTATATGGTTCTTCAGTTGAATATACCTTTTTGATTTCTCCATTTTGGATCACCCAGAGAGGATAAATCTTTTCAATTTTACTTAAGCTAACATTTATAGGTATAGATAGACTAGCTCTCTTTATAATTATATTTGGAGCATTCTTAATTGTTTTAAAGAGTTTTTTTGTTTTTACTGACAAAAACCCTTCAGCAGTCATCAGATATTCATTACTTTCCGGCAACCAACCTAAAAATTCTTTTGTCTGGCCTATTTCAATAACTTCTTTTGTCCCTACTTTTGCTATATATACCTTACTCTCTTCTACCCATGCAACCATGGAACCATCTGGGGAAAGGCATGGATAAGAACCACCTTTTTCTATTGTCCATATTTCTTCTGCTTGAATTGTTTTAATCTCATCAGCATTTAAATAAGAAAAATTAAAGAATAATATAGTACCAAGCAAAATAATTCTTGAAATAGATTTTTCTTTAATCACTATGCACCTCCTTAAGGGTTTGGTTGTTTTGGATAACTGATATTTTCAACTAAAACTTTTAATATTGCTTTTTTCATTGCTTCTGCTACTGCCTGTTTGAAACTATCTTGTTTTAATCTGTTTTCGCTGATGGAATTAGAAATAAATGTTACCTCACACAAATTTCCATCATGCTTATTATTATGGTCCCCATCGTGATCCAGAACATATAAATACTTGTAGTGAGGGTCAGTAGGCCCATTTCTAACCCCCCTGTCCTTTTCTAAGACAACACTATGAACTTTACTTTGAATTTGGTTTGCAAATGTAAGCTCTAACAAATATGCTCCGTCATACGGAACAAATGTTTCAGTTCCTCTTACTGAAGAATCAGTAGTTCCATTATTATGAATAGAAAAGAAGGATGGATCATAGTCTCTTGTTTTCTGATTTCTAGTATCAAGATCCACCGTCTCGTCAAGAGTTCTTGTCATATCTAATGGAACTTCTGCATTTTCCAGAAGATCCTTCAACCTCAAAGCAATGTCTAAATTAACATCCTTTTCTTTCAGTCCAGTAGGTCCAATTCTACCAGGAGCACTTCCTCCATGCCCAGGATCAATCAAAACACGTCCAATTATCACGGTTGCCTTAACTTTATCTTCTTCCCCCGTTCCAGATGGCGGTTGATAGGTTATTTTCAATTCTACTTCTTTTGGTGTACTGACAGTATATCCTTCAGTCCACAACCAAGTATCTGATTGTAAATCTTCTGAAATATTGTAGTTTTTATAAGTAATTTCAGTAACTTTTTTTGTATCTGTTGATGTATCTTCCCATAGTCTGATTTTACTGCTTCCAGAAGAAATTGTTAAGGCAATAAAACCAGGTAGGTTTGATGGAGAGGGTCTACGAATAATAAGTTTTTTCATATCATTCTCACCAAAAACAGGAGATTGATTCTTGTCCAAAATTGTGTCTGAATTATCATCATCTACATTAAGAGGTATATATATCCCTGTCTCTTCTTCTGCATCTTCACCTAATCCATCCCAGTCAAGGTCTATATCAAAGACAGTGATTATTGCTGTGTCTGTGGATATATTATCAGGGTTTGCCTGTCCTGTAAGAATAAGGATAATGTCTTTGTCTGTATTTGATGTTTGTTCTCCTTTCAATGTAAGGGTTTTTGGTATGGCTGAGGGTGTTGCGTCCCAGGTATATGGAAATGAAAGTAGTGTCTCTGTGCCTGTCCCTTCATAAAGAGTGATTTTATTACTCGCGGTGTTTAATGTTAACTGGATTATTCCTGTCTCTGGCTTTATATAGTCCTTTATCCCTATTGTAAGTGTCCTTGTTGCGTTTTTCCTGATGTATATCCCTGTCTCTTCTTCTGCATCTTCACCTATAACAGGGTCTTGTATCTCATTATCTGGCCTGAATACATTGACCTGTATCATATCAAGATCATCATTTCCTGCTGGAATCTGGATTTTACCATCCCCCCTTTTTCTCAACTACCTTGAGTATGTCGCCTATAATTAAAAACTTATATTCTCAGTTATCCTATCAAGGGACAAACCCGAGGGTTTTCTTCCTGTATATTTATTGTTTATCCTGCTTTGGAAATTGAAATGTGTCTTTGTTTTTCTCCCACCAACTTTCCCACTTCTTCGTGTATTCTTCAAGCGTCTTTTTGCTTACTACTGGTGGTATTCCTCCAAATTTTTGCCCTGTCGTACCTTCAAGCCAACTCTCTGCTTCCCTCAAATATTTCTTATCTTTTAACAGCCCTATCATTATCTCTATTCCTTCCTTCTCTTTGTTTTCTATCAGAAATAGAGCAATATCATATTTCATACTACTATTCCCTTGTTCTACTAAATCCTTTAATACTGGCATAACTTCTTCTTTGTTTGTCTTTATTAGTGTCTTTGCTGTATAGTATCTTATATCAGGATTTTTATGTTTGAGTCCATATTCCTTCAACTGTTTTATCGCTTCCTCTGTCCCTATATTGTAAAGACCACTTACACAGGTAAATTGAACTGAAGACATTATCTTGTTTGTCGTTTCTTCTTTTAAATAGTTCGTTAATATAGGTATTGCTTCTTCTGCTTTCATCTCTACCAATAATCTTAATGCTCTCTGTCTTGCCGGTTCTTTATCCCCTTTCGCCAATTTCAATAAAACAGGAATGGACTCTTTCCCAAATTCTTTGAGTTTATCCTCTGCTTTTATATATAATCCCCACTTTTCATCTGATAGATACTCAGCATATTCTTCAGGTGTCTTAGGTTCTTTGCCTGTTATTACATTAAAAAGATTATATTGATGGTGACCAAGGATAGAAAGTCTGATACATGCAACATAACGCACACTGGCATCTACATCATTCAGTGCTTTTTCTAATAGAGGAACTGCTTTCTGACTTCCAAAACATCCAAGCGCATCTATAGCCTTTGCGCGAATTTCTGAGTTTGGGTGAGTGGCAAATTCAGATATAGTTAAAAATGCCTTTTCTATATTCTCTCTTTCTTCTTGTGGTAGAGGGAATTCCATAATATCTATCTTTGTCTTTTCAATTTCTTCTGGTGTAAGATTTGTTCTACTTATTTCCAATGACCTCTTTTCTCTTCCTATAATCTCTAAAATCGTGGAGAGACAGTGGTTTTGCATTTCTTTATTTCCCTCTTTCAATGATTGTAATAAATATGGTAGGGCTTTTAATCCAAATTCATCTTCAATTTTCCGTTCTATGTCATATTTTTCTCTTTCAGTTACTCCTTCCTTAGAAAATTTCTCTATTAATTTTTGAATCTCTTTTCTAATATCTTCCCTTTCTGTCTTAGTAATTTCAGATGCATCACAGAAATTCAGTAATAGTTGTCCTTTTACGAAGAAAGTATAAGGTGAATAAAGGGTTGGTAAAATTAAAAATATGAATATTTTCAAGATTCTTTTCATTTATAGCCCTCCTAAAATTTTCCACCATTCATTCTTACACCGGTTACAAAATTTATCACAATCTTCGGGTAAATCTCCTGGATTTGCAACCATTAGGCAATTATTGTGATGCCAAGCTGTATAACTATGTCCCATCTCATGAGCAGTAACATAACCGGTTCTCTTAAAAAGTTGGCTATCATGTGGATACACCTGTTGTATAGCATCCCAACGAATTTCAACATTACTATTTCCTTTATACCATCCAAGTAAGCCAGGGGGATTAACAGCAGATGAATAAACTAAATTAAATTCATTATTCCGACAACTTTCGAATTTAGTTTGAACCCACTCATACCTATTTTCAGGGATAATATCAGAAACAAAACAAGTTTTAAGATAAGATTCCATTCCTTGAGGCAAGTCAGGATCTCTCCACACCCTTAATTTCAATTTATCTTTTCCCCGTCTATTTAATCCCAATGGCAAGATAAACATAATACTACCTCTTTTTGCTATCCTTATACACCACATATCTCATGGCAGTTCAAGAACTATCTTCCTGAATATCTTACTAAGCTCTTCAGAACCTGCATCTTGTAATTGTTTCATCAAACTGCTACGTGTCCATCCAAACTCTTTCTTTATTTTTTCATCAAGTTCTCTGGCTTTGTTTTTGTAAAACCTTTCTGTCTCTTCAGGAAATTGTTCCAAAACTTGCTCCCAGAATTTATATACTACCCCCCAATCTTTGAGAAGTTTTCCTAATGCTATAATCTGCTGGTTCCTGACATTTTCCAATTCTTTAGGGTATTTGAGAACTGAAAACCATAAATAAAAATTCTTAACCTTTTCATAGTTCTTCTGCATATCTTCATATGCCTTCTTCCGCGTCTGTAAATTACAAAGATTATTCTCAATAGAACGATTGTAAACAGATTCATCGATTAAAGCATGATATGCATTATTAAAAGCACGGTATTCACATATATGCCATTTTATTGGAGTTAGCGGTATATGTATTGGCTGTGGTTGTTCTATCACCGACACTCCTGTATCTTTCTTGAATCTAATCTTTATGTATGTCCAGGAAGCACGACTTTCTTCGCTTACCGCCAACCCATTGCTGTCAGAATATTGATTTGTATGGATGTATTCTACATCTTCAGGATTAAGAGGTTCAACAGAGGGCTTACTCTCAGGTGGTGCCATCTCTTCTATAAATCCTGTATTATCATAGGCCTCTCCACCTGAAATAGTAAATACTACTATCTTCCCATTTGTCCATACAGATAAGGAGTTATCTATTTTCCCGTTCGGGAAAAATCCTGAATCTGAAATGCTCATTGAGACCAGATTTTCAAGGGCAAGTCCTCCATTATAAACATAAGTCCTGTTCTTAAAAATTTCTTCCCATTCTGGTTCTGATGCAGGTAATACTGCTGAAGCGAGAAAAAATTCGCACTGTTGCCTGATGTAATTCTTGATTCCTTCAGGTAGTTCTCTTTCAGGGAATAAATCTTTGTAGCGTTTATACCTACGCGCATCAGGTAACTGCCCTCGCTCCTTTTCTTCAATATAATGTAATTCATCAACCAATCCCTCAGGAATATCCCAACCTGTCATGCTTTTTATCATAATAACTATATTATGGTAGAATCCTTTAAGATCGAATATATGACCGTTTTTTAGGTAACTCAGGTAGAAAAAACTTCTTACTGCTGATTCATCGTATTCTCCGACTTTCAAATATATTACTTTCTTTTTAATATCAAAATCAGGATGCCATTTTTCTTTCAGAACACCACGAAATCTATCTATGAATGAAGGAAACAATCGTATATCCGGTGGCTTGGAAGTATGCTTCTTCTGAAACTCCTGGGTAATTGGTAACCACCACAATTTCATATAGTCCGATAAGGTATTCAATTCATCCTGAGAAAAAATATCCTCTGGAACTATTTGCTTCTTAATGTCTGCAGGAAAGGTTTTTACTATGAAGATGTTTGCACAAAACAATAAACAAAGAATAATAATCTTCACTGAAAAAACTCTGTTAAATAAGTATCTTATCCTTTTCATACTTCTTTCATCTGTTTTTTGACACTATCTATCTTTATTCCTTATCTTCTACCTTTGTTATACCTACCTAAAAAGATTTTGTCAAGAGATAATCAGGAAACTGTAAATAAATAAAAATATACAGAAAGGATTTTATGAGGGAAATGTAGTGAGGGACTTTAGTCCCGTGTGTTTTCCTCCAATATCATAAGTTCATCGCACATGAAGGTGCTCACTATATTGTCAGTTCAACTGATCTTGTTTTCTCAAATAGGTATAGGGCTTTCGCATTTTCTTTTTTCGAATGCACAGAGGTACTACCTGTGTATCTTAAACTTTCAATGTTTTGTGTGCTAAAATAATTCAATGGGAAGATTTTTTATTATTACAGGAATTTTCCTTGTTTTGATAGGATTCTTTTTTGAAACCAGGATTCCTCTTGGAAAACTGCCAGGGGATATTTCTTATCATCATGGAAATTTTCATTTTTATTTTCCACTAACAACCTGTATCATCCTGAGTATCTTGCTAACTCTGTTGATTATGCTCTTCACAAGGAAGTAATAATGATCCAGAAAAATATCCAGAAGATTTCACCATTTGATAATATAAGAGCCGACTGTTCTTTAATGTTTCATAGATATAAGGTTGCTGCAGTTAACTTTGTTCCTGAAAAATGGAATAAGGCAAGCAATGCAGAAAAACTTGAGTGGTTTTTTTCGCAGGCATCAAAACAAAAATGCAAGATTGTTGTTGCCCCAGAAGGAATTCTTGAGGGATATATCTTCTCAGATGTTATGTGACATAGAAAAAGAATAAATGCTTTTTTTGATATTGCAGAGCCCATCAATGGAAGGTGTATAAAACATTTTCAATCTCTTGCAAAAAAATTAAAGATTTCTCTCTGTTTTGGATTTGCACAAAGGAAAAATGATGAAATTTTTAATAGCGCTATTTTTATTGATTTTAATGGAAAGATCTGCGGAATTTATAATAAACTTTCAGAAGGAACACATCCTGAGTGGAAATTTTTAAGACAGGGCAACAAAATAAGGGCATTTGATACGCCTTTCGGAAGATGCGGTATTTTGATTTGCAGTGATAGATGGTATCCGATTATTTCAAGAACTCTTGTACTTGATGGTGCACAGTTTATATTAATACCAACCTATGGCTCAAAAAACAAAGCACAAAACAGGGCGGTGATAGCAAGGTCAAGAGAAAACGGAGTGCCTATTATCCAGGCAAATGTCGGAATGAATCTTATTGTCAATAAGGGCGAAATAGAAGAATATATTTTTGGTGGAAATGAAATCACAACCGGATTTATTGATATACCTGTGCAACCATCCAGAAAAGCAGTCAGAGCATGCGAAAAAGAGTTTTTGAAATCTCAGAAAAAAATACAGACAAATTTTTATAATACAATAAGTAAAAGATTGAAAAAAAATAAACCGACAAAAGATGAGCAAAAACATTTTATTTCAGATGGATTGTTTGAAAAACTAAAAAAATCAAGGTGGGGTGAAAATCTTATAAAATGGAAACCAGAAAATTAGGCAATACTGGAATCAGCATTAGTGAGATTTCTCTCGGAGGTGTTGCATTTACATGGCTTGGGCAGAAATCATCCCAGAAATTAATTGATTTCTGTGTTGAAAAAGGAATCAACTATATTGATGTTTATTCAGGAACAGGAGAAAAAATCAAAGATTCACTAAAAAAACACAGGGAAAAGATTTTTGTTTCAACGAGGGGAAGTTCTAAAACCATTGATAATTGTTTAATTGAGTTTGGTCTTGATTATTTTGATGTATTCCTTTTAAGTATGATTGATAGCCAGATTCAGTTGAAAGAAGCAATAAGGGAAACCGAATATCTTGAGAAATTTAGAAAACAGGGAAAGTTCAGGATTCTCGGAATTGCAACACACAATCCCCTTCTGTATCCTGAAATAATAAAAAGTAAAAAATTCGATGTAATGATGATACCGGTAAATTGTATTGATGAACCAGCAAGAAAAATTTTTACAACTGCAAGAGATAATGGAATCGGAATTATTGCAATGAAACCACTTGCCGGCGGAAATATAAGAAAGTATGATTCTGCTATCAGATATGTTTTGAATTTACCTGTGTCAACTGCTCTTATTGGAATGGCAAGAATTAAAGAAGTAAAACAGAATATCAGTGTACTAAAAAATCTAACAATCACCCACAAAGATAATCAATACTATAAAAAAATTCGCAGGCAACTCGGAAATGTCTTTTGTAGATATTGTGGTCATTGCATATTTCCTGAACCATGCCCGAGAGAAGTACCTGTAAGAACCATTATGATGCTTGAAACCCTTGCATATCAAGCAAACCTCAAACGAAATATATCAGAAAAAATCCTGAAATCAATAGACAACTGTATTAAGTGTGGACTGTGTGAAAAAAGATGTCCGTATAAACTGCCAATCAGAAAACTGCTTCCATTAAAGGTTAAAAAATACATCAAAATGACGTCAAATATTCATTAATTCTTAAGATTTACAGCACATCTCTTTTCTTATAACTGGCTTTATTGAGCGCCAGCAAATAACGACCCTGATAGTGTTTTTACTGTGCTACGATACAGTAGAACTTGTTTATTTCAGGAATTTTTATCACAGATTTTTCGCCTGATTTTGAAACCTTTATTTTTCCATAGGGACTGAACACCTTTGTAATCTTTGTTCCATCAGGTGGAATAAATTCAACAGTGATA
>Ga0255345_1004875_pt1 | contig 14237 bp, 15 predicted proteins | sample wastewater_treat_6_FD_192415 | JGI IMG/M metagenome (GOLD analysis project Ga0255345, IMG submission 192415) | Wastewater microbial communities from Lulu Island WWTP, Vancouver, Canada - plant20 | ecosystem: Engineered > WWTP > Wastewater > Unclassified | place: Canada: Vancouver, British... | reverse complement strand
CCATATAGAAGATCACTACCAGGATTTGACATACAAGAACTGTAAGCGGATTGCACTGAATAAATAAGCATACGAAGAGTTGGCATTTTTTCAGCAGCGATGCTTTGTATGCACAGATGGAACACCGATGCGTTTTTTGGTCATTCTCTTTTGGCTATTCGGTCTGGGGGTGCGGACAAAATCTTGGACTCTAGAAGGACCGGAGGATGTTCGCATCTATTCGATAGAAAAACGCGTGAAGGCAATCGAGTTGTATATAAAGTATGACAGATGTGCAGCAGATGTGATTCGTGAGTTAGGTTATCCAGATCGTAAAACGCTGCGGAATCGGTATAAGGCGTATCTAGAAGAGCAAGAAACTGGAGTAACAGGTAACCTAGTATACTGAACCCACAAAACATTGGACTCTTTGAAGTGGCCAGGATTTTACAGGTTCAGTATAAGATGTGCACACACTTATCGGCTGCATAGCTGGTTATAATGCCCAAGAAATGAGCCATGAAAAAGAACACCTTCAGTGCCCAAGTCAGACCCATGGTAGATGATTCCCGGCGTAGAGAAATACATCTGTGATTACAGCACCATCCAACCACATGCTTGGCCGGAAAGATTGACACCAGAAGATTATTACTAGCAGTATGTACAAGCTCCTGCATGCTTAAGAGAGGCGGTCTTATCCTGATAGTTTCCAAGGATTGTATCTTGATAGTGGGATGAGCTTTATTGTGGTCATTGCCTGCACATGACCGGATGGATATCTCAGGACATCGTCGCGATGAAGGAAGTTCCGGAAATCTACTAAGACGATATTGAAGGTTAGATTTGTATGGGCCCAGAATTGACCACTGCCTGCTATATCTCGACTCGAAAGATCTGACATCCTGGTTTGCGTGCTTTCGGATAGTTTTTCGGTCATCGCCAGGACGGTTCGCAGTTTGAGCCTGGTTTTGTCCTTGGCAGTCACAGTAGTGGATTTTCACGAACATTTCACTTCGATCATTTTGCCTTGCTCCTTGCTAAATAGATTTTCCTTCTCAAAGAATCCTTCTACTCAGATAAGAGCAAGTCTTTTTTGTTGTCCGGAACTAAGGAGGAATCTCTCCGAAAGTAGGGGAAAGGCCTGTCCATTGACAGCTACGACCATATTTTGCGTAGATATGGTTTTTAGCAGGGAGTGTTGGCAAAGGGGGGCATTGTCCTTCCCATGTAATCGACACTAGTTCTCTTGATTCGGGGTTTGTTTTCCTGGCAATAGCTGACCTGCCTAACAAAAATACCGTGGGCGAACATAAGTTCCTGACTCGGTGTGCCGGTGTATTTTTGATACTATCAATGTAAGCTGCAGAGATGAACACCTGTAGTTGGAATTCAAAACTGAAAACGAGGAAATTTATATAGCGGCCAAGCGCAGTACAGCAGCTATGATTGATTCGCAGCGACAATTTGTCTGCTAGAGGCGGCAAAGCAAGCAGGAAATACGCTGCTGAATACCGAAATGTAATCTTTAAGTAGCAAGATGCGCATTAGAATAGGGCAAGTAGTGGAAAAGACTGGGTTTTGATTTGTTTTTGCCACATTGACTTGTCGAAATTCTCAGAAAAATGCGATGGAGGATAATTCGGTGATGCAAATAGAAATCAACCCCCGATTTCTATGAAGCCTATGGGTTCAGAGCTCTGATTTACCGAGCCTTAGGAAAGGAATACGATGCAGAAAAAGATCGGGAGGAGTCTTCAAAAGGAGATATGATTAACGATTTTGCGGAAGAATATTTAGGTGATGAAGAAACAGATGAACTCTGCCCCTGGGTAGAGAAAATGTCGGTATGGGGTGAAAATCAAGAGTTTAAAGAGAACTTAGTAGCGGGGGTCGGATTCAAACCGATGACCTCTGGGTTATGAAGGAACGAGGAGGTTAGAATATGCCGGGAAATGAGCTCGACGTAAAGACGTTGGAAAATTGGCTATGGGAAGCTGCCTGTAAAATTAGAGGTCCCATCGATGCTCCCAAGTATAAAGATTACATTCTGCCCCTTGTGTTTTTGAAAAGGCTCTCCGATGTATTCGATGATGAAATAAATAGACTCTCCCAAAAGTACGGCTCACGGGAGATTGTTGAACAGTTATTAGCCCAGGACCACAACCTTGTCCGTTTTTATCTCCCTGAAAAGACCAGGTGGGAGGAAATTGCCAAACAGAGCACCAATGTTGGAGAGTATCTAACCGATGCCGTTCGCACCATCGCCAGAGAAAATGCCAAACTTCAGGGCGTTATAGATTCAGTAGATTTTAATGCCACTGCTGCAGGACAGAGAATTATTAGCGATGATAGATTAAAAGAGCTTATAGATGTTCTAGGTAGATACCGGCTGGGCTTAGAGGATGTAGATGCTGACATTTTAGGACGGGCTTATGAATATCTATTGCGGAAGTTCGCTGAGGGTTCTGGACAAAGCGCCGGAGAATTCTACACCCCCGGAGAAGTTGCCATATTGATGTCTTACATCCTGAACCCAGAGCCCGGGGATGAGATATATGACCCCTGCTGTGGCTCGGGAGGTCTACTGATAAAATCTCATTTGCGGTTCAAAGAGAAATATGGTGGGGATTCTTCTCTTGAACCTCTAAAATTCTATGGCCAGGAGATACTACATTCCACATTTGCCATAGCCAAGATGAATACTTTTATTCACGATATGGAAGCTCACATTGCTCTCGGGGATACAATGAACAGGCCTGCATTTTTAACGCCGGAAGGGTCGCTCAGAAAATTCGACCTGGTTACTGCCAATCCGATGTGGAACCAAAATTTTCCTCCCTCTACGTATGAGAATGACCCCTACAATCGCTTCATTTTTGGTTATCCTCCTGCCAGTACTGCAGATTGGGGCTGGATTCAACATATGTTCGCATCTTTAAATGAAAAAGGTAAAATGGCGGTAGTAATCGACACCGGTGCAGTCTCAAGAGGTAGCGGAAATGAAGGTAAAAACAGGGAAAGAGATACAAGAAAGGAGTTTGTCGAAGGAGATTTTGTAGAAGCTGTTTTATTGCTGCCGGAAAATCTGTTCTATAACACAACGGCACCAGGAGTTATCATAGTAATCAACAAATCTAAGCGAGACGAGAGAAAAGGGCAGATATTGCTCATAAACGCTTCTAAACTGTTTAAAAAAGGTAGACCCAAAAATTATCTCCCGGATGAGAGCATAATGCAAATTTCTGATATATATCTCAACTGGATAGAGGAAGAAGGCATAAGCAAAATCATCACCCGGGAAGAGGCAGCCAGAAATGATTATAACTTGAGCCCTTCTCGCTATGTTGCTCAAAATGGTGAAGATGAGACCCTACCTTTAGAAGATGCCGTTGTCCAGCTCAAGGAGGCAGAAGAAGAAAGAGCAAAAGCAGATGCCCACCTAAAAGAAATACTAAAGGAGCTGGGAGTAGGGCCTAATGAATGAGCTAAAGGGAGACCTACCAGAAGACTTCAAAATGACAGAACTCGGACCCTTACCGGAGAAGTGGAAAGTAACGAGGCTGGGAGATGTCATAGAAGAATTGAAAGAAAAGAACAAAAGCAACATGGATCTCAAAGTGTTTACTGTTTCAAATATGGAAGGTTTTGTTCCTTCTGATAGGTTTTTTGGTAAACGAGTTCATAGCAAAGACACGGATAACTACAAGATAGTTCGGCAGGGTTATTTTGCCTATAATCCTTATAGGATCAATGTAGGCTCTATTGGACTGTTCAAGGAAACAATAGGGTTGGTTAGCCCCGCATATGTGGTTTTTAAAGTCAAAAGAACAGATTGCTTGCATCCTGAATTTCTCTTTAGACTTCTGAAAAGTCCATTTTACATGTCTGAAATACAAAGAATTGCGATGTCTAGAGGAAGCGTGAGAAGAAGTTTATCCTATAGAGATTTATCGGACTTTAAAATCCCCCTCCCCCCTCTTCCTGAACAGGAAAAGATTGCCGCCGTCCTCTCTGCCATCCAGGAGGCAAAAGAGAAGACCGAGGCAGTTATAAGCGCTACCCGGGACCTCAAAAAATCGATGATGAGCTACCTCTTCACCTATGGTCCTGTGCCACTACCGGAGGCAGAGAGTGTACCACTTAAGGAGACAGAGATAGGTATGATACCTGAGGAGTGGGAAGTAGTGAACTTTAGCGAAATAGGAAAGTTTCAATATGGATATACTGAAAGCGGAAGCACCGTTAAGATCGGACCCAGGTTTCTCAGAATTACAGATATAGATTTGGCTAGAGGTAACATTAACTGGTCTAGTGTTCCTTATTGTAAGATTTCCGATGTTGACTATCCCAAATATGAGCTTTACGAGGGAGATGTATTGATTGCTAGGATAGGTGCAACTACTGGAAAAACGTGTATTATCAAAAACCCACCAAAAAGCGTATTTGCGTCATATTTGATTCGTTTCATTTATGATAAAGAAAAGGTTGATTCTTTCTTTATTTATTATTTCACCAATTCTCAGGAATATTGGGTTCAAGTTAATGCCAGTAAAGAAGGAAAACTTAAGAAAGGAGTTAGTTCAAGTCAACTTAAAAATTTCAAAGCTCCTCTTCCTCCTCTTCCCATGCAGCAAAAGATTGCCTCGATTCTATCTGCCATCGACCAGAAGATTGAAGCAGAGGAGGATAAAAAGAAAGCACTGGAGGACCTGTTTCAGACTCTTTTGCATAACCTTATGACTGCTAAGATAAGAGTCAATAACCTGGAGGTGGGAGTATGAGCTCATTGGGAGGGGAAAGGTATGCTGTTCAGAACCCTATCATTGACTATGTAAAAGAGCAATCGGCAGAATATACTTCCGAGGATGGAAACAAGATATTCATAAAGCTGGGATGGGAATGTGTCAGCCCTGGTGAAGCCTTAAGGTTGAGAGGTGGCAAGACGGGTCTCGTATTCAGGGAGATATTCATCAATCAGATGCAAAGACTCAACCCCGGTTTTATGGACCATCTTCTTGCCGAAGAGGTAATTAAAAAGCTGGAAACTGTTCCACCTAACATCGAAGGTAATTTTACCGCCTGGAAATATCTCAAAGGCTTAGGAACGATATTCGTTCCGGGTGAAAAGCGGGAGAGAAATATAAAATTTCTGGATACCGAAGACATAGACCGGAACACTTTTCACGTGACCGATGAGTTCGAATTCACCAACGGGACTAAAACTATTAGGCCGGATATCGTTTTCCTCATAAACGGTGTCCCTCTTTTGTTCATCGAAACAAAAGCCGCTTATAAGATAGAAGGGATAAGCGAAGCTTTAGAACAGGTGAAAAGATATCACAGAGCATGCCCTGAGCTTCTGGCTGTTCTCCAGGTTTATGCTCTGACTCACATCTTGAAGTATTACTATAGCGCCACCTGGAACACATCTGAGAAGCTCCTCTTTAACTGGAAAGAAGAAGTCAGTGGCGACTTTGAAAGGCTGGTTAAAACATTTTTAGATAGAGAAAGAGTGATTAAACTTATTGTTGATTTCCTAATGTTTACCAGGCAGGATGATGAACTCAAAAAAGTTGTTTTAAGACCTCATCAGATGAGAGCAGTTAATAAAATAGTGGAAAGAGCAGAAGATTCAACCAAGAAAAGAGGCTTGATATGGCATACCCAGGGTTCGGGTAAAACTTACACGATGATAGTAGCTGCCCAAAAGATAGTGGAAAACCCTGTTTTTGAAAATCCAACAGTCATTATGCTTGTGGATAGGAATGAGCTGGAAAGTCAGCTCTTTGGAAACCTCGCTGCTCTTGGCATTGAAAATGTGGAGGTCACAGAGAGCAAAAAGCATCTGCAAAACCTGCTTTCCCGAGATAGAAGAGGCTTGATTGTTACAATGATTCATAAATTCGAGGATATGCCTGAAAATATAAATCTTCGAAAGAATATTTTTGTTTTGGTAGATGAGGCGCACAGGACTACGGGTGGGAAATTGGGTAATTTTTTGATGGGCGCAATTCCCAATGCCACGTATATCGGTTTCACAGGTACTCCCATTGATAAAACCAGTTATGGCAGAGGAACATTTATCACCTTCGGTAGAGACGACCCGCCCAAAGGATACCTCGATAAATACAGTATTGCCGAATCTATAGAGGATGGTACCACTGTTCCTCTGTATTACACCTTTGCCCCTAATGAGCTTCAGGTTAATAAAGAAGTGCTGGGAAAGGAATTCCTCGACCTAGTCGAGGCTGAAGGAATGAGCGATATTGAGGAACTCAACAAAGTGCTGGATAAGGCGGTAACCCTTAAAAATATGCTCAAGAATAGAGAAAGAGTTGAAAAAGTCACCAGGTATATCGTTGATCATTACCAGAAATATATCGAGCCTATGGGATATAAAGCTTTTGTGGTTGCTGTAGATAGAGAAGCCTGTGCTCTATACAAAGAAGAACTGGACAAACATTTACCGACCGACTATTCCAAAGTTGTTTACAGTCCCTTTTATAATGATCCACCTGAACTTTCCAGATACCATCTTTCAGAAATTGAAGAGAAAAGGATAAGAAATGCTTTTAGAAAACCTGATGAGCTACCGAAAATATTGATTGTAACAGAAAAGCTTCTTACCGGTTTTGATGCACCGATTCTCTATTGTATGTATCTGGATAAGCCAATGAGAGATCACGTCCTCTTACAGGCTATCGCAAGAGTAAACAGGCCTTATGAAGATGATGAAGGAAGAAAAAAGTTCTCTGGATTTGTCCTCGACTTTGTCGGTATTTTCGACAACCTTGAAAAAGCTCTGGCTTTTGACTCTCAAGACATCGAGGGGATTGTCCAGGATGTTGAGGTTTTGAAGAAGAGATTTAGGGAGGAAATGAAAAAGGCCAGAGAGGAATACCTTACTCTTACCGAAGGAAAAACTCCAGATAAGGCATTTGAAGCAGTGCTGGAATACTTCAGAGATGAAGAGATAAGAAAGGAATTTTATAAATTTTTTAAAGAGTTAGCTGCTATTTATGAGATTATTTCACCGGATGCCTTTTTAAGACCCTATGTAAACGATTATGAAACACTTTCCAGGATGTACAAAAGCCTTATAGAAAATTATGAGCGGGGGATTCCTATAGACAGAGAATTTACCCGAAAGACTGCTATGCTGGTTCAGGAGCATACCGGAAGCGGCGTAATTGGACCTACGCTGGATATATGTGAAATAGACGAAGAAACTCTGAGAAGAATTGAAAAGAGCAAAGCCTCTGACATAGAAAAGATATTCAACCTGATAAAGAGCATTGCCTTCACGGTTGAGAGAATAGGCGGCCAATCCCCTTATCTGATTTCTATTGCTGAGAAAGCTGAGTTGATAGCCAAGCTGTATGAGAGCAGGCAAAAAAACACCCAGGAAACGCTGGAACAGCTGAAGGAAATAATTGATGAAATCAACTCTGCTCAGAAGGAACAAGCTGAAAAAGGTATGTCTGTTGATATTTTCACCATTTACTGGATGCTGAAAGAAGAAGGTTTCCAAGATGCTGAGACAATGGCCAATCAGATGAGAGAAGTATTGGAAAAGTATCCCCACTGGCAAAAAAGTGAAAGATACGAAAGAGAAGTCCGGTCTAAACTCTACGAAGTTATATTACATTTCTGCCCGACAGATATTCCCAAAGTCTCAAAGGTGGTTCAGAAGATAATACATATACTTAAAGCAGGTAATACAGAATGATAGCTCCTGAAGAGTTTAAAAATGATGTTTTAATGTTAGCTGAAGAGGTAGGAGTTAGTCCCCGGGAAATCCATATTCGGACGATGAAAAGAAAATGGGCTAGTTGCTCAAGTAGAGGTAGATTAACTTTCGATAAATCCTTATTGAATGAACCTGAAGAAGTAAGATTCAAAGTGATTTTACACGAACTGCTTCATCTAAAATATCCCAATCACGGCAAAATGTTCAACTCTCTATTAGATACATATCTGGAAGCAAGTATCAACTCAAATAACGGAGGAGAAACTGAGCCTCCAGTTGCTGAGCAAAAATAAGTGCAAGAATTTGGGCATTAAAGTGCTGAGTCTTAAGAACTATTGAGAAAGACTTGGTAGCGGGGGTCAGCAATTGCGCATCCATACCGTTTCCATGTTCTCCTTTTTGCGATTCAAGTTCACGTTCATCTCTATTCGCCAATTCCACTCAGATTACATCCTCTTCTCCTATCTACCCGCTCACAGCCCTTCATAAGAGGCAGGGGAAAAAAGAACCCATGGCAGACTTTGTGCAGACGACGATCAACAACACTGCCATAGTTGAGTCCATATAATTGTGTAAAATGGGTTTCCTAAAAACAGGGAGCCAGATTCAAAACTCTCGGTTAGAATAAAGTTAAGCAAAACGCTCTAAAAGGAAGGGCTTTGAATTGGCTCAATACAAAATCACCGTAGATTTAGAAGATTTGCATGAGCTTTTTAGGGAAATCTCAAGATTCGGGGTTAGCCGAATTGCTTGAATCAGTTCTGAATCAAATAGTAAAGGCGCAGGTTAAAGAACAATTGGCAGCAGAACCATATGAAAGGGCTAAAGAGAGGCAAGGGCACCGCAACGGTTCATACCCACGGCAATTAACCATGCGGGTAGGCAACATTACTTTGCATGTGTCGAGGATTCGAAACGGCAATTTCTCGTAAGAGTGTTTTGAAGGTATCAAAGAGGGGAACAAGCGCTTCTGATCCCTTCAATGGAGATGGTGGTAAACGGAGTATCGACGCGGAAAGTGAGTCAGATTACAGAGGAGCTGTGCGGCACTAAATTTTCAAAGAGCGCTATGTCTGAACTACGCAAGAACATAGATCCAATCATGAAAGCTCAGCTCAACAGGTCTCTTTCAGATGATGAATTTCCGTTCGCTTAAAGACCGAAGGCTGCATGGCGTAAACATCTTTACATCTAATGACCATAGTGGACTAGTAAGGGCAATTTGACACTATTTTCAAGGAGTTACATGGCAAAGATGCCAAACCCATTACCAAACGATCTAAAAAATGAAGTGCATTCTCATATACGGAGTATTTTAGAGGCACCGAATGAGAAAACCGCCAGGATGCTTCTTCGTGAGACGATATCTCTTTACGAAGACAAAGCATCCAAGGCTATGGGCATACCTGAGGTTGGCTTCTACGATGCCACAGCAGTGCTTTTACTTCCTGAGAAATATCGTAAGAGATTGCGTACTACTAACAGCATAGAAAGGCTGAACGAAGAAATTAGGAGACGTGAACGGGTCATACGTATTTTTCCAAACAGAGAATCTGTTATTCGTTTGCTAGGCGCGTTACTCATGGAGCAAGACGAGAAATGGACCACAGGCAAGAAATATTCTGACATGGAAGAATATTTTACCTGGCGTGAAAGTCAGATTCCTGGACAAACACATAAGGTAACGAGGATCTTTTAGCAATGTATCTAGCCGAGGGTAATTTTACACACAAATATGGACTTGGTCGGGTAAGCCGAAAGGGATATTTCTTGAACAAGATGATTCGCTATCCGGTTGTATATTATCGCTCCTAGGGCTAGCAAAAAAGAAGGGGGCGCAATAAAGTTTCTGTCAAGAAAGAAACAATCCGGTTTGCGTTCTAAGCGATGAACGCGTAAGGGAGGTGAGCAATCTCAATGAGGCTTAACGTGCAGGTGTTTGTCTTTACCGTGAATCCACATTTCGAGGTCCTTATCCTAAAGCGAACTCCTGAGCGAAGCGGCTACTGGCAACCCGTTTCAGGAGGTATTGAAAAGGGAGAAGAGCCTGAATCTGCTGTCATAAGAGAGGTTACAGAAGAGACTGGGATACGCACCGTAAAAAGGGTCATCAACTTAGATTATGCTTTTTCGTACAAAGAGCCTAAAAACGGGGTGCTAATGGACATGCAAGATTTTTGCTTCGCAGTTGAGATCGATGCTCTACAGGGTGTGCAGCTATCCGATGAACACGAGCAATACAAGTGGTGTTCCTATGAAGAGGCAAGGCAGTGGCTAAAATGGGAGCACAACCTTGTTGCGCTTGACAAGCTAAAGGAGATCGTAGGTACGGCCTGAACTCTTAAAGTGCATCTGGCGTTTTTTCATAAAGGAAGGGATAGAAATCAAGATCTAGCGCAGGCTGCAGCTTTTGCATAGGGCGGGAATTTCGAATGGCTAAATGGAGGCGGAAAAGTGACAGATGGGGAACCCAATCAGTATTCTGGGTATTTCGGAGGATATGATCCAAAGGTGCAAGGCTAAGCTATCTTACGAAAGTGAGAGCGTTAGGCAGAGAGTTATGATAGTTAAATCAGATATTAGCTCCTTTCATATAATAAACAGTTTGATTTGGTAATAGCCCCGTGTAACATCGTTGACCACCTTTGCCAGCCAGGTAAGCTGCGCCAAGCCCTTTATTGCGTAAGAGAGCACTTGAAAGGTTCTTCCACGTTTATCTTGGATAACAGCGTACCAGATATTCCCTTTATGGTAAGGGCAAACAGAGTTGAAAGAGTGTATGAATTTGAGCATCCTCTCATTGGCACTAACATAACAGAAAGTTACAAGGCGCGTTACGACTTTGCGAACCAGCCGGAGTATGATGAGGTTGAGCTAGAAGAATGCGATGATGCAGGCAACTTGCTGAGGAGCGCGTTTTCCCGAGATACCCTAACCTATTTTCCCCCAGGGAACCGAGGTTAGTTTTGGAAGTTTCAGGCTTTGAGATCATTTCTGAGCAAGGCTCGCTGTTAGAACCTGTATCTGTATCTGCTGAGTCTTCCGACATGGTTTTTGTATGCCGAAAAGATAAGGGGATCACATCACATTTGTCCAGCCGATGACTGCTGTCCATACCTCTTGCAGATATCATGCTATTGGCAGCTGCTCTACTAAAATCGGAGACCCATCGCCTAATGAGCTCGGCGCAGAGAGCCCCATGAACTTTTTTACCCTGTTCAACTTATTATCTTCGTTCCAAAGATGAACTGCATAGCCTCTGTGCAGAAATGTATTAGTAGAATTCTTGTAGGTGTTTTAGGTTAAAAACGAAGGCAAGAAGCCTTAAATCCCGAACTATTAGATTATGAAGAAACACAAAGGAAGGCCCCTTGTGCTGGATATCGTTCAACAGGTGTTTCGGTTTTCCTTCAAAGATTTGGAGATGTCTTTGTTTAAGGAGATACAAGAAGCGTTGGGGACATATTGAAAGAGATGTTGCTCAAAGAAGACAAAAGAATTAAGGAATCACGAGACCAGAAGCGGTTCAACGTTGTAAACAGCCGAAAAATCACAGTGGCCACTTTGTTTGGGGATGTAACGTTTGGGCAGACGTATTACAAAGATTGTGAAACAGGAAGGCATGTATACCTGCTGGATGAGGTTTTAGGCCTAGACGGAAGAATCAGCCCATGCCTCGCTGCGGTAGCAGCAGTAGAAGCAGTGATAGGGCCATCATACAGAGCAGCATGTAAAAGTTTGGAGGAGCTTTATGGGCACCATGTGATAAGCCACGAAACCATGAGGCAGTTGGTACTAAAGACTGGTAAACAGATAGGGTCGGAAGAGAAGAGGAGAAAACAAGAGCCTGAGGGGAAGAATAAAGTTCCGATTATTTTCATGGAAGCAGACGGCTGCGTCTTACATATGCAAAGGCAAAACAAAAGGAATCAGGAACTGAAAGTGATGATTGCCCATGAAAGATGGGAGAATAGGACGCCTGGGAACAAAGAGTATGAGTTATTGAACAAGACATACTATGTTTCATTTGTTTCAGAAGAGTTTTAGGATGAAGCCAGCAGGCAGCTTTACTGCGAATACGACATAGATGATGACACGATAGTGGTGATAAACGGAGACAGGGCTTCTTGGATAAGGGAAGCCGTAGAATATTTCCCTAAGGCAATGTACCAGGTAGACAGACTCCACGTGAAAAGAGACTTGAAGCACTCTTGAGGTTTAGCATAAAGGCACAGTTTCATCTGGCATCTGAGGTTTGGGTTCGGTAAGAGGCGGTCGACTCAAATCCTTGGGCCAGATCTCTGTCACCTCTTCCTATCCTCTTTAACCTGTTAGTAAGTTTCTGGAGCAGGAAGCTCTTGGGGAATCTGCATAGTTCAGCCCAATTGCCATACAAATGTAGCCGGTCGCGTTCAAATAATGTAATGCGGGAATTAATATTATTAAGATATGTATTGACAATCATAATGTTATGCTTTATCTTAACAGTGAAACAAGAGAGTCGGCGCGTTTAATCCGTAATATCGGCGAGAGGTAAGGAACCAGTACCTTTCTGGAAGATAAGAAAAAGGTTCGAAGGCTTCTTTTGCAGAAAGACCGTCTAGGAACCCAGTGTAGCGCGCTTGGGCGGCAAGACTTCGTCACCAATAATAGGGGGTAGATTTGTGTCGAAAGAAGAGAAGATTCTAATTATTGAGATGGTGAGAGACGGCAGAATTACCTCGGAAGAAGGTGTTGAGTTACTCAATGCGCTAGAGCGATCTGCAGCGCCTATTGAAACGCCAGTGAGATCCAGTCACGACGCTTTCCATGAATCTGAAGATGAAGAGGGCTCGCTAGAAGAAAAGGCAGAACAGATAGGTGAGATGATTGAGAAAAGGGCAGAAGATTTTGCCCAGAGCATAACCAACATGTTTTCAGGTGGTACCTTTCAAAGGCCCAAATTCACGTTCTCAGACGAAATAAGCGGCCAGTTTTCGGAACAGGGAGAAGTTGAGGTTACGCTCTGCTCACTAGATGGCGCTATTGAGGTAGGAACCTGGGAGAAACCCGAGTACCATCTAGAGGTTGTAAAAAAGGTAAATGCAAAGACGGAGGAAGAGGCTAAGAAGATCCTCGAAGGCTGCCTCGACTTCAGACAAGACGGTCTGTCACTTGCTGCGACAACAAAGCCAGGTAGCGAATTTCGAAGTAGAAGCGTAACAGTCGATTTCATACTCACTTTGCCCGCAGATAGAAAGGCCCGTTTGGATCTCCATTCAGGAGACGGCAGTATAGTTGTCCAGGGTGTGTCAGGATCTTCGTGCAAAGCTGCTACAGGAGACGGTAGTTTGAAGTTGGAAGACTGTAGTTTTGACGCTCTGGAGGTAGGTACCGGAGATGGCAGTATCGCCATGGAGGGCCTTTCAGTCGGCAGGTGTATAGCTAAGACCGGAGATGGCAGCATCAAGTTGCTCAATAGCCGAGCAGGCATAGCAGATGTGAAAACTGGCGACGGTAGCATTGCGCTCGGAGGTACTCTAGGCAATGTGACGGCGGAAACAATGGATGGGAGCATAACCGCCGAACTTACAGGGATAGGGGACTGGGTTCTCAAGACGAAAGACGGACCTATTGCAGTGAAAATCCACAAGCACGAGCACGATTCTTACGAAGTAGACCTATTCAGTGGGGATGGGCGCGTGCATGTAGAAGGAATGGAAGAAGCGAACGTCTCCCTGGATGAAAGAAAGACATCTTGTGGGGTTAGACGATACAAGGCTAGAAGCAGAGGATTTGAAGAAGCGGATTCGCGAGGCCATCTAGAAGCCTCAACCGGTTCGGGTAGCGTGTCAGTTGGATTTGTCCGAGAGTGACATGAGGTCCGTTACGCACAAAGAGATGGGCTGAGACGTATTCTTACAAGGCGTAGAGCTGTTGGTTGGCTGTTACGCCTGTTTTGTTTCATGTGGCAGAAGGGGGCAGCCTGCTGTACTTCTCCCTATATCTACTCCACTATCTCGATTTCCAGATAGTCTGGGTACTCTTTTTCTTCCCCTGAATACTTGAGCAGGGACCAATTACCTTCTTGCCTCACTTCCTCAAATCCCATTAGTTTGTAAGTCACGTACATGAGGCGGTTTCTACCAGTCGAAATGAAGTCAGCCAGAAGATCCAAACCTTCGGCCTGGGCGGTCTTTGCCATATGTACCAAGAGAGCTGAGCCGATCCCTCGGTCCATCACTCGGCATGACATAAGCAGCAGTTTGATGGTGAGGGCTTGTTCTGATCTTTCAGCGAGTGCTAAACCAATCTTGCCATAGTCACCGAACTTGTCTGTTAGATCTGCAATCAGAAACACGTGGTTTTCTGAGTTCATGAAGCTAAGGAGTTCCTCGTAATCGTATGTTGCTCCAGTAGAATTGAGTTGGTTCGTGCGGAGGGTCAGTTCTTCAACTCGCTCAAGGTCGCCTTCTTTTACCCGTGATAGAGTGAGTTTCATGTTGAGGCTTCTTAGAAAGGCCTCCGA
>Ga0255345_1004873_pt1 | contig 14239 bp, 16 predicted proteins | sample wastewater_treat_6_FD_192415 | JGI IMG/M metagenome (GOLD analysis project Ga0255345, IMG submission 192415) | Wastewater microbial communities from Lulu Island WWTP, Vancouver, Canada - plant20 | ecosystem: Engineered > WWTP > Wastewater > Unclassified | place: Canada: Vancouver, British... | reverse complement strand
AGGCAATGATAAGGGTCAGGACCACCGCCGCAGTCCCGTATATGGGAAGATAGGGACCCTTCAGAAATCCGGGGTTCACGAGTTTCTTCTGCGCCACTGACCGGTAAACGCATTCAAGCCCCCACCCTGCAACAGAAAAAGTAGCAAACAGATAAAAGTAGACCGGAGTTTCAAGCACAGGTGATACTCTTCGGATCTAAAATTCCTCCGCACAAGAGGGTGATAAGTTCATCGAGATCCGTATCGATATCGGCATTATCGGAGTCCAAAAGCCAGGTGAACTCGAATCCTCTCATGGCATAGACAATCGACCGTACCGTGTGTGGACCGCAGCTGTTAAAGATCCCTTCCTTCACCCCTTCGTTCAAGATGGTTTGGAGAATGGCCGTCTGCGCAAGAAACAGGTTTTTCCGGACAGAACCGGCGCACGGAAGAAGCCGGTGAAGGAGATCAGAGCGAAGATTCAGGATATCTGCAGCTTCCTTTACCAGCTTGAAACTCGTGAGAATGAAGGCGCGAAGTTTTTCTCTGGGTGACTTCACCTGCTCAACGGCTTCGGAGATACGGGAAGCAATATCGCTGACCTCCCGGTTTAGAACTTCCATATAGACCCGGTCTTTGCTCCCGAAATAATGGTAGATCGTCGCCTTTGCAACCTTCGACAGACGGGCGATATCCTCCAGATTTGTCTTCTGCATCCCGTATTTTTTAAACATCTGCCGTGCTGTATTGAGGATCGAATCCACTTTATCCTTTTTCATGAGCCCTCCTAAAAAATATACTTTTATACTGATTATGTTCAAAAATTTATAATGTGTACTGTGCCTTTGTCAATCATTAACTTGGCGTATAAATTAATAATTTCTCTTATCCCATCTTCCAAAGTATTCTTTCTCCATTTCCGCCAGGCATTCAACGATCTGCCCTGCGTATTCTCTCTGGACTTTGAGTCCGTTGAAAGCCGGCCTATGCGGCTTAAGGACTTTCACCGCCACCGTAAATCGCTCCCGGAATCGGGGAATAGTTCCAAAAGATTTCTGTTCGTCTCCGCGCAGGTAGATGCATAGAATGCGACAATTCGAAAACTCCTTTACGAAACGGCCTGCGCCGTAAGAAAACTCTTTTTTATTAATTCTCCCTGTGCGGGACCTGCCGCCTTCCGGAAAAATAAGAAGGTTCTGTCCTCCCGACAAAACATAATCACATTTGTCGAGAGCTCTCTTCATTTCTTCACGGTTTCCACCCCGGTTGACGGGAATGCATTTGGCAAGATAGCAGAGAACGGCGAGAATCGGATTCCACTGAAAATTATCCCGCTCCGGCAGATTCCATGGAATCCACCGGAAATGGGAAAAGTGCTGGAACAGCGAAAACATGACATAGGTCAAGATCATGGAATCCACCATGGTCAAATGATTAGCACAGATGATCCAAGGTCCGTTATGTTTTGCAAACTTCCCGAAGCAGGCCTTTCGGAGCCTTTTGAGGTCTCGGATCCTGTATCCCATTGCCCTTATGAATAGAACGTTGAGAGGCGCAATCAGGAACATCCCGATTTGTCCCAGGAGATATTGAAGCTGCATGGATCTGGTGACTCCCGACCGCATATGGCTCAGTTCAGTTTCTTTTCAATCAACAAAACCGCGTCGCCGATGGTTTCGATCTTGTCGACTTCATCGTCCTCAATGGTGATGTTGAAAACATCTTCACACTTGATAATGAAATCCACCAGTCGTGCGGAGTTGACCTTCAGATCATTAAGGATATGGGTCTCCCTCGTTGCCTTTTCCAGCGACGAAAGATCTTTCGTGTAGGCCTTGAGAATGTTCAACATCTCCTGAAAAATCGTTTGCTCATCCATTTTGCAATTGCTCCAGTTCAAAATTAGAAATCGGAAATTTGGAATACCGTCAATTCAGGACCCGATTTGACGAATTCACCGTTTCACTAATCTCGATATGTGAGACTATTGATTCTACATGGGTTACTGTTCGCGTCTCCAATGCAGATATTCTTCGTTATCTTACTCAATTCGGGTATCCCAACGCCATTTTCGCAAAGCCTTTATGCATGCAAACGTGCAGGTGAAGGACACCACGAAAAGCACGGTAACAAATAGGAAAAACAATTTCTTAATTGCTCGCCCCAAACCTTTTCTCATTTACGATTTGCGAAGCTACTGTTCCCACTGCCTGAAAATAATGCAGCTATTCATGTTTCCAAAGCCGAAACCGGTCTTTGCCATCGTAGCTGTCGTGCTCAATCCAGGGATCCCAATACCTCTTCGTGGATATTTTTTTATGCATGAAACCGTGCAAGTAAAGGACGCTACGAGAAGCAAGGCAAGAAACAGAAAGAACATTTTTTTCATTAGTCATTACAATCCTCTCATTGACAACTCGCGAAACTACTGATCCCACTTCCTGAAAATTATACAGCTGTTCATGTCTCCGAAGCCGAAGCTGGCTGTTGCCATGGTACGCAATCCGGGGATCTCCAGGCAATTTTGCGGAACCTTATGAGCGAAGTCTGCCATCCCAAGGTGGATATCCTCGCAATTCACCGAGGGATGAATAAATCCCTTGTGGAGCTGCAAAACCACAGCCACACATTCAACAGCGCCGGCGGCGCCAAGGCAATGTCCGACCAGCGATTTTGTTGACTGGATGTAAGGAAAATTCGAGGGACCTAAATCCAGGGCTTCCGACCAGATGTGGACTTCCATGGGATCCATGAAGGCGGCCGTGAGATGGCCGTTGATGGCGTCGATTTCTCCGGGTTCGATCCCGGCATCCGCCACGGCCGTCTGAATGCAGCGCCGGACTCCTTCAGGGTTCGATACCGTGATGGAGCCTCCCATGCGATGGCCGCCACTGTTCACGGCACCTCCAAGAACTTCTGCATAAATTCTGGCGCCGCGGTCCAGTGCGGATTCCAATTCTTCAAGAATCAGGACAGCGCCTCCTGAGCCGGGAACAAGTCCACACGCTGACGCGCTCATGGGCCTGGACCCTTTCTCGGGCTCTTCGTTGAACTTGCAGCACATGGCTCCTATGGCATCAAACCCGCCCCAGACAAAGGGCAAGGCACCTTCCGATCCGCCCGCAAGCATGCGTTTGGCGAGACCCGCGCGGATCCGCCACATCCCTTCAATAATCGCCTCGTTCCCGGTGCTGCAGGCCGATGAATTGGAAGTCACCTTGTTTCCCAAGGCAAGAATTCCCGCGATGCAGGCACTGGCCCCGCTGTTCATGACCTGTTCAACGATGCGGCTTCCCATCCGCCGCACCTTGCCTTCGTTCACCATGGGCACCAGTTGCATCGCGATGGTATCCATGCCGCTTCTGCCGGAACCGATGATGGCGCCAGAGTCCCAATCGACGCAATCGTCTTTGGCATCAGGCACGGTCAGGCCCGCGTCCATCCAGGCATCAACCGCCGCTACCGAGGCGTATCCGATATTGTCGTTGATGGACAGAAGCTTTTCGTGATCGAAATACCGCTTCAGGGTAGTGTCGAAATCCTGCGGGATGCCGCCGATCTGGCAGGCGAAATTCAGGGCCCTTAGCTCGGGAATAAACCGGATGCCGGACCTCCCGTTCCTTAAAGCGTCTTCATAGGCTTCGAGTCCGTGCGCATTAGGAGCCACAATTCCCATGCCGGTAATAACGACTCTTTTCTTCAATTTGATCACTCCCTTGGGTTTGAAATTTCAAATCCCGACGAAAACACCCGCCCGCGCACCGCCGATATGGGCGATCAGTTCATCATCCACAAATACCTGTCCATCGCCGATGGCAATACCGGCACCCGAGTCCCGTAAATGAGAAAAGCGTTTCACGTCGATCTCGTATCGTACAACCCGGTTGAAAGGACGGATCTGCCCGTTTAGGGACACCGCGTCGCACCCTAATGCCCTGCCTGATCCGAGAGCCCCCCGCCAGACGCAGTAAAAACCTAGAAACTGCCAGAAGGCTTCCACGCAAAAACACCCCGGCTGCACCGGATCTCCCGGCATGTGACACTGAAAATACCAGGCATTCATCCGGATATCCTGTTCGGCCAGGATTGAACCTTGCTTCCCGCTTTCCTTAAAAGAAAGAATCCTGTCCAGCATGAGAAAGGGCGGTGCTGGAAGGCGGGCATTGAAATTTTCCGGAGGATCTTCTACGAGATTTCCGCAGGCGAAGAAAACCAAGTCTTCTCGACTGAAATATTCACGTGCTCTGAATTCCGCATACTTCATGTGTTCTCCTCGACCTTCAGCGTACGCACCCAGGTATGAGACCGGTTCCCGCAACGGCAATCGCCATATAGCTGATGGAATCAGCAGAAAGCGGAACACAGTGTGACCGAATGCCCTTTATCCACGACCCACTTCTCACTGGTTTCGAGGGTCCGGTTTTTTAAATAAATTATACTATTAAACTTTTTTGGTTTAATAGTATAATTTATATGCTGATGTCAATAGATAAAATGATCCTGAATTGTTTTGGATCGCAACTGAGCGACTTTTGGCTTCAGGCCAAGGAATTCAGCGACGGTGCTATGGATGATGATCATTCCTAATAAAGGCATGCGCTTGGGAGAAAAATCAATATGGTCTCGGCGATGCGAAGATCTTAGGGAAAAGTGCTGTGAAACAGGGATGTCTCGGGATTCATATGAATGGGCTAAGGGAAAAAGGTTACGTCATTAACTTGACATTTACATGCAAAACACGTAATAAATTTACGTATATTGTTAATATCTGTCAAGTCAACCCGCTTACGATCCCAAATAATACTTGACATTTGATGTCAAAACACGTAATTTAATTACGTGTTACGCTGATAAACGTCAATGGCGATCCGATGAAACTCGAACATTTTTTCAACAGACATCCGGTATTTACGGGTGATGAGCTTGCCGCCTTCCTTGCCTCCGAAGGCCCGCGTAATGTGCGGACGCAGGAGGCCCTCCTGCTCTATCATGTGAAGTCGGGTCGATTGGCCCGAGTGCGCCGCGGTCTCTATGCCGTTGTTCCGCCGGGGGCGTCTGCCGTGTCCTATCCCATCGATCCCTTCCTGCTGGCCTCCCGGATGACGAAGGATGCGGTGCTGGCCTACCACACGGCCATGGAGTTCCACGGCAAGGCCTATTCAATCTACGAGCACTTTACCTATCTTTCCGCCGCCCCTGCTCGGCCCGTTGTTTTCCGATCCCACCAGTTCAAGGGGGTCCGCTTTCCCAGGGCTCTGCCTCCCGACGTCGCTGCCTCCTTCGATGTGGTCAAGGCCGATCGCTCGGGTCTGGAGATTCGGGTGACGGGTCTGGAGAGGACCTTCGTGGATGTCAACCACCGGCCCGACTTGGCTGGGAGTTGGGAGGAGATATGGCGCTCCCTTGAGTCCGTGGAATTTTTCGATCTTGACAAGGTGACTGCCTACGTGCAGCACTTGGGCAACGCCACAACCGCGGCCAAGGTCGGCTTCTTCCTGGAGCAGCACCGGAGAAGTCTGATGGTCGACGAGGCACACCTGAAGGCTCTCCGTGACCTCCGGCCACAGCGCCCCCATTACCTGGAACGCAGTCGGCGGAAAACGGGCCGCTTCGTGGCCGCCTGGAACCTCGTCGTTCCCCAAGAGGTCTACGAAAGATCCTGGGAGGAACCCTCATGAAGATCTCCCCTGAAACGCTCGCCGTCCAGGCGGAGGCCACTGGCTTTCGCCCGGACATGCTGGAAAAGGTAGCGCTGCTGCTCCAACTGCTCGATGCCGTCCGCAGCCATCCTTTCCTTAAAGACAAACTGGTCCTCAAGGGCGGCACGGCCCTGAACCTCTTCGTTTTCGATGTCCCCCGCCTCTCGGTGGACATTGATCTCAATTACGTGGGTGCGGTGGACCGGGAAACGATGCTCCAAGAACGGCCCAAGGTCGAGGAGGCCCTGCAGGCGGTCTTTGCCCGGGAGGGATACACGGTGAGGCGCGTTCCCACCGAGCATGCGGGCGGCAAATGGCAGCTCCGTTATCCCAGTGCCGGCGGCCAGGGAGGCAACCTGGAGGTGGATGTCAATTTCATGTTCCGGATCCCCCTGTGGCCCGTGCAACGGATCGATTCACGACCCGTCGGCATCTGGCAGGCTGCAGGCATCCCGGTGGTCGACGTTCACGAACTTGCGGCTGGCAAACTCTCTGCATTGCTCTCACGGCGGCAGGCGCGGGATTTGTTCGATTGCAGCAACCTCTTCCATCTGGGTGTCCTTGATCGGGAAAGGCTGCGTTTGGCCTTTATCGTCTACGGTGCCATGAGCCGCAAGGACTGGCGAACCATAGCGCCAGAGGACGTGGATGTCGACACCACCGATCTGGAACAAAAGCTCATCCCCACGCTAAGGTCCGCAGGGAGCGAAAAGATCTGGAAGAATCAGTTTGGGAAGGGCCTTGTCGAGGACTGTCACAATTTTCTTTCCAGCCTGCTGCCGTTCACTGCGCCGGAGCAGGAATTTCTCGATCGTATTTTGGACAGGGGCGACATAGCCCCTGAGTTGCTGACCGGCGATGAGACTTTGCAGAAACGCATCCGGCGCCATCCACTTCTGGAGTGGAAAGCCGTGAATGTAAGAGGCCACAAGAAGGTCCGCTGAAAATCCATTCCTTTCCAAGGAGGCATTAAAAAGGTTCTCAGGAGTGATGTCCAACCTTCACTTCCCAATTTTTGGTCATTACTTGGTCAGAAAAGAATACAGGGCAAGCGGGGTCGGCAGGTTCCTTCTGGAGGAAGCCCTGAAAAAGGTTTTCACTCCCCTGGTCTGTTGCACCGTCCGATCGGACAACAAGAGGAGCGCTGACCTTTTTTGAAGAACTCTTTCGACATCATGGACATCTTCCGGAATTCCATGACGGACCGGGAGATTTTCCTCATGGTGAGGAACCTGCAGCAAAAGGAGTGAGTCGGTATCAAACGAGGGGCGGCCATGCCGCCCTTTCTTGTTGACAAAGATTGCAGACTGCTAATATGCCGATACGGTAAATATTCTTTAAGAATTGTAACGTGACATAAGTTCTTCGATTTCACCTCTATTCGCCAGGACTATCTGCTGTTCATGAGCTGGCCGCAGTGAACATCCTTTGTCCAGCCCCAAATGTTTTTCAAGATAGAAATAGAGAGCTGCTCTGACCTTTAGGACCCCAACTCCATTTTTCATGTCGTAATCCCTTTCGATGATCTTTTTTTGGGCATCTGATAAGCCTGGATGGGGTTCTATTTTAACTTCAACGATGTTGTTCCAACGGCTATCGGCAGAGGGATCAATTGCAGCGGGCTGCAAATTTCTTAACTCTAGTATTCTGACCAATAGAAAGTCCCTAAAATCATTGTGAATATAGCAGTAAGCCCGGATGTGCCATCGAAATCCATCATACGCGAGAGTATGCGGTGCTATTTTTCGCCAGATTGATTTATCCCGACTCATCGATTGGTAATTTATTTCCATGGACATCTTTTCATTAATGCCCTTAAGAATATTCCTGAGAATCTCGGAATCTACGACTCTTGCAACACTCGGTATTGAATCGAAACTTGGTACCATGCCTAAGAACGATTCCTCTTTTTTAAGGACTCTATCAAAAAGCAGGCGTAATTGAGAAAAATAATGAGACGAATCAATGACTTTGAAGACGGGCTTGAATTGCTTAGTGGCAAAATAGAATTTTCCGCTTTTGTCATAATCGATATTCTGGGGGGCCTTTAACTGGTATGTTCTAAGGTCAGCAGATGCTTGCGGGATTGAAATATCAAAGAAATCAGTGAGATCTTTTCGGTTTATACGTCCTTCCCAATAAAGGCGAAAATCAATAAATTCAAGGCGACGTTCGACGCTCCAAGTCATGAAAAATCCTCCTAAGCTGTTGAAATCACATGCAACAATAAATAAAATAACTATATCCATAAAAAAAGTATATTGACATAGTTACTATACGTACATATATTATTCCCACCTCAGAATGTAAAGCGAAAAGTTATCGAACCAGGGACAAGCCATGAGATAGAAAGGAGCAAATTATGTCGGAAAGTAGATCGCACAAGGCAGGTAAAGGAAACGCGGCAAGGACTGAAGTGTCCATTCCAGGGAACCGTCGCTTGGATGCAATACGCGGCACTTCGGCAATTGAAGTCGAACGAGGCGGCACAGTTCGGAAAATTGACCAAGCCCTTTCGCGTCTGGTCACGCAGGCAAACAGAGCAAAGATTCTTCGAGTCCCTCAAAACGATATGCCCTTGGCTGTAGAATGTGTAAGAAAAAAACGAATTAATGTTATTGTGACAAACTTATCAAAAACAAAACGAATTAAACCTTAACACAATTCAATGCTGTAAGGAGGTCCCAAGAAATGGCATCCACCATTACATTCTTCCCCGTTGATAACGGGGACATGACCATCATTACCCTCGCCGACGATACAACCATATTGATCGATATCAATTTGCGAGAGCGTGCTGAGGACGAGGAAGACCCAAGTTGCGACGTGATAAAGGAATTGAGGAAGAGGCTCAAGAAAGACGGCAAGGATCGACCCTATGTAGACGTTTTTCTTCTCAGCCATGCTGATCAGGATCATTGTAGGGGTATAGGAAAGCATTTTCACCTGGGACCGCTCAGTGATTACAATTATGACCCGCCCGAAGGAGAGGATCTGAAGATTGTGATACGTGAGGCGTGGTCATCTCCGATGATGTTCAGAAGGGCAAGCAAGGGCAACAAATTATGTGAGAATGCGAAAAGCTTTAACACAGAGGCCAGAAGAAGGGTGAAGCTATTGAAAGAGAAGAAGTCCGTGCTTGAAGGAGATCGCATTCTCATTATCGGCGAAGACGAGAATGGAAAGACGGACGGGCTTGAATCATACCTTGTCAAAATAGACGAGACGTTCAATCGGATCAACGGCAAAACAAACCAGTATATTAACCTGCGGGTACTCGGGCCTCTCCCTCCACAAGAAGATGCGGAAGAAGAGAAGTTGAGCAAAAATCATTCGAGTGTAATTCTACAGATAGCTTTCAAAGCCGATGAAAAAGAAGATGCTTGCCTGTTCCTGACCGGTGGCGACGCTGAAGTCTATATTTGGGAAAATCTATGGCAGAGCAAAAAAAATAAGCTATCTGAGATTCAATATGACCTTCTCTTATCGCCGCACCATTGTTCATGGCATACTCTTTCTTACGATAGCTGGAGCGATAGCGAGAATCCTCAGGTTAACCAGAAGGCGAAATCGGCGCTTTCGCAATGCCGGGAAGGAGCCTTTATCGTATCGAGCAGCAAGCCCATTAAGGATGACAAGAATGACCCACCCTGTTGGGGTGCGAAAAAGGAATACCTCTCAATCATAAAAGAACAAGACGAAAGATTCTTCTGCACCGGAGAATGGTCCAGCGAGAAAAGCACCGAACCGCTCACTTTTAAGGTTTCCAAAGAAGGGTTTCAAGCGCCTTCAAAAAAGAGCGTCTCCATCACCGGTCCCGCCGTCATTTATGACAGCACCAGGGAGCCTAAGGGACATGGTTAAGAGCAAGAGGGGGGCTCACAAACAGAGACGGGACAAGAAAACTAACACGGCGAGCAGAAAGATTCATGCCGAAGCGGCCTCGGTACACAAAATCATTCTATCCCATCCGTGCATTAAGAAGTCCGCCTCTATTCCTGAATCACGCCCCGATGGAGGATTCAAAATAGAATTCAATATGCAAGTGTCTCTACCATCCAGGGCACTTGAAAGAGGCGTGACTCAAACGGGCGTCCGTGCGGTTGAACCTATCACTTTTCTGTTTCCGCCTGCATATCCTTATCGAGCGCCTTGCGTTCTGTTGAGACCGGATTTTAACAGCTGTCTTCCCCACATCAACCCGGTCCTTAATGAAGATCGGCAACGATACATATCCCCTTGCGTCTATGATGGCTCACTCAATGACCTGCTCCACGAGGAAGGTGACGGTTTAAGCGAAATCCTAAATCAGCTTTCCGATTGGCTCGACAAAGCAGCCATTGATGATTTGATAGATCCAAAACAGGGATGGGAGCCAATAAGGCGTGATTATACCTCCGGATCCGTACTGTACGATGTCTCTCGCTTTGAGGGGCGCATTCAAAAGGAAGAAGGGGCCTGCGTGTTCCTGTGTAGAGCCTTTAGAAAATTGTGGCACAAGGAACAGTTTAACTATGCTTGGGTTATTGATGAAAAGCCCCTGGCTGTGACTCCTCGGTTGATCTCAGATTCCTGCATCTTTGAAAATACTCCTTTCGGCCGATTATATCAGCTGTTGACGGTACTTGTCTGGGGATCAGAGTCGTCAATTGTATCGAGATATTTACCTGATGATGTTGAGAATCTTAAACAGCTCTATGAAAGAGCTAAGAACTACGGCGTTTTCAACGCGCTGAGCGACACGATCAACAATCTAAGTTGGGCGGCAAAAGAAGCATCTTTTAATCTAACAACATTGCCCCTTTTTGTGATCCTTTGCGTTAGGAGACCCTATCATCTTATAGGCAATGAATCATCATTGGAATTCATTCCCTATTTGGTTGAATGTAAGATTGTCAATTTGATGGGACATCTGCCAGCGTCTGCCCTTACGATCAGCGAAGATTCCTGTGTGATACCGCTTGGTCATCGTCATAAAATAACCGGGAAATTACTCAGAAGAATGTCCGGGGTAAAAGAAAACATGGAAAGTGGCTCAATTGTACATATCGGGTGTGGCAGTGTGGGATCAAAAATAGCCATGAGCCTGGCAAGATCTGGGCACGGGCCATTTACGCTCATAGACAAGGCCGTATTCTCGCCGCATAATTCAGCGCGCCATGCGCTTGTGCCACCATCGGAAATTCCGGGCATACCCAAAGCCATTCTGCTATCGGAAGAAATCAAACGGCTGGGACTTGAAGCGGAGCCAATCGCTGAAGATATTATCGACCTTTGTAGAGGGGAAAGTGGAGGTGCGAATCCTCTTCGCAGCGATAATCGGATCGTTGTTGAATCGACAGGATCTATCGCGGTCAGGGATATGCTTTCGTCACTACCGCCTGGACGCCTCCGCGGAAAGTTAGTACATGCCATACTGTACGGTCATGGAAAAGTCGGCATACTGGCGATTGAGGGACTCGATAGGAATCCAAATGTCAATGACTTAGTCCTCAAATTCTATGACGAATGCGTCGATGATCCGGAATTATCAGCTGTCTTTTCAGGAAAACATTCGGTCAGTCGCCAGGAAGTTGGGCAAGGATGCGGATCACAGACCATGGTGATGCCCGACACACGAGTTTCCTTATTTTCGGCCGGGATGGCTCAACGGGTCATGCAAATTCTTTCAAATAAGGATGGCAGGACCAGAGAAGGCGAACTCTGGATAGGGAAGCTTGCCGAAGGCGAGATGGGTGTTTCATGGAAACTTGTGGCGGTAGGGCCGACAGCGACTTTGCTCTTTAGGGGGCAGCATCGCTGGGAAGTGAGGATACCAGAAAGGGTGCAGCAGCGTATGTTGGAAGAAATGAACGCTTGGGGTACAATAGAGACGGGCGGCGTATTGATGGGAAGATTATCTCTTTACAACCGCTGCTTCAACATTTCCAGGCTGGTCGAGGCACCACCTGATTCTGTAAGAGCCATGAACTCTTTCATCCTGGGTACGGAAGGTCTGCGATGTAAGGTTCAAGAAATTCATGACAGATCCGGTGAAACGCTTACCTATCTTGGCACATGGCACAGCCATCCTCAGGGAGGAGAGGCGTCATCACTTGACAAGTCTACACTTGCGCAGCTCAGGGGGCTTCCGTTTGGAGCGCCCGCCGTGGGGCTGATAGTGACGCCTTCCGGGTTTCGGGTCATAGTAGATGAAGGGAAACTGGCTTGAAAAAATGACGTTCCATAATAGCTATCCACATCATGTCAATTTATTGCGGCGGCTAAGAACCGCGCTTACTTACTGGTAACGGGAGGTTTATCCAAATGAAAAAAATCATTGCCTATCTTCTCTTCATGCTTGCTGTCGATATTTCCTTTCTAATCACTATAAAAACTCGTATGTTTCCCGAGTCGTGGTACGCATTGGAAAATGCTTTGCTATGCACATTCACCGGTGGATTAGGTGGTGCGGTATATTGCTTGCGAGGGGTATACCTTAATGCGTGCGTAAGGAAACAGTGGGATAATGATTGGCAACCATGGTACTACATAAGACCATTGGTGAGCCATGTTTGTGGCGCGATCAGTTTTTTGTTCCTGAAAGCTGGTCTTCTCGTACTGGAGGCAAAATCGTCTTCTGATTCTACAAATCTAGGCTTTCTCGCTTTAGCGTTCATTGCTGGCCTTAATGTTGATAAATTCATTACAAAGATTGAAGACATTGCACAGGCGTCATGGGGGATTGAAAAGTCCCGTACTGCAAATGGCGGACATTGAGTGGCATGCGCATGGTAGGCAACACTTCTTTGGTCATTACTTGGTCATTACTTTTCAAAAAATACCCTCTGTTTTCCCTGCATATCCTTGATCCACCTTTGGTTAGAAAAACGGGATAACTACTCGAAATTTAACTTTCTTTCGTTATCCCGCCTTATCCCTAACTATCCCTGAACGTGCGTTCAGGGTCTAGTGGGTAGGAGTGCTCCCGTCGAGGATCAAATCCCCCGAATACGGGATTCCGGCGAGTATCCCAGTGCATTATCCTTTGATTGTCTTGAACGGAACCAACACGCCGTTTGCCTTTAATCCGTCAAGATAATCCGCCCATATCTGCATCATTTTCCGGCGTTCTTCAAGGTGGGCCGTCCGATTGTAAGCCCGCCCGTTCGGGTCACGCACGGCATGGGCAAGCTGATGCTCGATGTAATCAGGCCGGACATGCAGGACTTCATCGAGAATGGTCCGCGCCATTGCCCGAAAGCCGTGGCCGGTCATGGTTTCCCTATCGTACCCCATGCGGCGAAGCGCTGCGTTAACGGCATTGTTGCTCATTGGCCGCGCGAAGGAGCGCCCGGACGGGAAAACGTAACGGCTTGGCCCGGTCACTTCCTTCAGTTCCGTCAATATCTCCACCGCCTGGCGGCAAAGCGGTACGATGTGTGCCTGTTTCATCTTCATCTTGTGCGCCGGTATGTTCCAAACGGCTTCGTCAAGATCAATCTCCGACCATTCCGCATTGCGCAGTTCTCCGGGGCGAGTGAAGAACATCGGCGCAAGCCTCAAGGCGCACTTCACAACAAAATGCCCCTGATAGCCGTCCAAGGCCCTTAAAAGGGGGGCAACTTCTTTGGGCTCCGTAAGCGCAGCATGGTGCCTTTCTCGCGGCTGCGGCAAGGCTCCTTTAAGATCGGCCGCAGGGTCGCGCTCTGCCCTTCCCGTGGCAACGGCATATCGGAAAACCTGCCCGGCAATCGTCCTGATCCGGTGTGCCGATTCGAGAGCGCCCCGGCTTTCCACCCTGCGAAGGACGGCGAGCAGTTCAGGCGCCTTGATTTGATTGATCGGGCGTTTACCGATCCATGGAAATAGATCACGCTCCAACCGGCTCATAATCGTGACGGCATGCCCAGGCGTCCACGTCGGCGTGAATTTCGTATGCCATTCCCGGCCAATGACCTCGAAGGTTTCGGTTTCTTCTGTTTTTGCCTGCTTCTGTGCCTTACGAATGGAATCAGGATCAATGTTGTTTGCAAGTAGCCTCCGGGCATCTTCCCGTTTGCGACGTGCGTCTTGCAGACTGATTTCCGGGTACGATCCGAGAGCAAGCTTCTTCTCTTTTTTGTCGAAACGATATTTAAACCGCCACAACTTACCACCGGAAGGCGTTATCAGAAGATATAGACCGCCTCCGTCAAATAGCGCAATTGGTTTGTCTTGCGGTCTGGCTTTTTGGACCTTCATATCCGTCAAAGGGATGATTCGTTTCGGCATGGTAATATCTCCACTTTTGGGTACCCGCATTACATTATGGGTACTCTTTGCTTCATTTTAGGTACCCATAAATCCCGGATTTTCATGAATCGTATAGCATGTTATTAGACGGAAATCAAGAAAAAACCCGCTATTTCTAACGGGTTTTGTACTTCTTTGTATTGTATTGGATTATGTCTTGGTGGAGGCGGCGGGAGTCGAACCCGCGTCCGGAAATCTTCAGCTGCAGCTTCTACACGCTTAGTCCCCGATTTGAGGTTCGCCTCGGAGGCCTCCCGGGGACGGGATCCCTCTCCGGCTATCCT
>Ga0255345_1004843_pt1 | contig 14293 bp, 10 predicted proteins | sample wastewater_treat_6_FD_192415 | JGI IMG/M metagenome (GOLD analysis project Ga0255345, IMG submission 192415) | Wastewater microbial communities from Lulu Island WWTP, Vancouver, Canada - plant20 | ecosystem: Engineered > WWTP > Wastewater > Unclassified | place: Canada: Vancouver, British... | reverse complement strand
GTATTGATATCCCAATAGGAAAGAATGAATTTGAATTTAATATTGATGAATTTAATAAAAGATATAATTTAGAAAATTTCCTTTCATTAATAAAAAACACAAAAAGTATTTAATAATGATTTCAAAACTATTAAAAAAAAATTAAATGTTCAAGTCTTAAAGCTGCGGTACCATCACAATCAACAATCAAAAATATTCTAGAGATCTTATTACCTATCCTAATCACATATCTTCAAACTTGCAAAGAAAAACAGGTCATTTGTATTTCATCTCTGTTTAACGCATTAATAATTTTCCTTCTTTTGATTATTTTAAACTTTTATGTTATTACATTTGTATAAAAAAAGAAAAAGAATTAAAAGGCAAACTAACTCTTTAAATGTAAGCATAAAGATTGTGCAGACAAATTTTAACGGATGTATTCTGCGCAATCAGGTACGGAGCAAATTTTCCCAAAGTTTTTCATCAATAATATTTATTTTTAAATTATCTCTTATATTTTATTCTCATACTAATATGTAAATTAAATTGCAAATTCTTTTTTCATCTATAAAATAATTCTTAAATAAAGAGGAGATCTATAAAATTGGATTCAGTAGGGAAGCTAAAAGAACAAGTTAATGATATTAAAACTTTTTTAAGTTTTTCCGGTTTATATGGTATAAGCAGAGAAAAAATATTAGAAATGAAAAAAAGATTCAAGAATTAGAAGTAAATATAACTGATTTGGCTAATACACATAAAAGCTTTAATTCAATTTTTTCAGATCGTGGATGGATTACCTATGATAGCATAAGCGTAGATTTAATGAAGCAGGCAATAACTACATTTGATTCTGAAGGTATTGATAAAGCAGAAGAATTAATATTGGAATACTATAAACCTGAAAATTTAAAACAAATGTTAGTCAGGCTGAAAGCAAGTCCAGAATTAATTAACAGATACAAATTTATTAAATATGCTTTTAAAGATTATACTGAAGGTAGGTATTATTCAGTAGTTCCTTTATTATCAATGATTATTGATGGCTCTGTTAACGATGTTGTTGGTATAGGTTTTCATTCAGATAAAATAAAGTTGGATGTATGGGATGCTATAACTTGTGCTAATGAAGGAATTGATAAAGTAAGTGATATTTTTAGGAAGGGTAGGTATAAAACTAATAAAGAGATAATAGATTTACCATATAGAAATGGCATACTTCACGGAATAGACTTGGGTTATGATAACTACAAGGTTGCTGCTAAGTGTTGGCATTTTTTATTTATAATAAGAGACTGGATTCTATCAAAAAAATCAGAAGATACAAGGAAAGCCAGGTTTGAGGAAGAGAATAGAATTCCCGCTTTTGAAGAGTTGGCAGAAAAACTCGATTCAATTGAGGTAATAAAATCTGCACAAAAAGAATGGCAGTCAAGGGAAATAACCGAAGAATATATAAATTCTTTAAATCTTGAAAAATCAGCTAATAAAACTCTACCAGAAGGTGTTGCCATTGAGTTTTTAAATTTATGGATAAAGAGAAATTATGGGTTTATGGCAAAACTTTATTCCAAACATTTTCATCCTGATGCAAAGAAAAAAATTATTGAAGTTCGGGAGGACTTTGAACATTATCCTATAGATTCATTTAAAATATTAAATATAGTTGATGAAAGTCCGGGAATAAGTGAAATCAATATAGAAGTAAAAACTGGTATTGATATTTTAAATTATACTTTCAGGCTTTTATATGAGGGCAGTAATAATATAGCTAAACCAAGAAATCTTGCAGGTGGAAACTGGAAAATTGCATTTTTAAATAGGAAATATAAATAATAACCTGAAAACATTGATAAATATTTGTAAGGATAATGGTTTTTTATGTTTGATTTAAATCTGATTTCTTCAATGGTCAAAGCTTCAGTGCAAAATGCACTTAATTTACTAGAAGAGGCCAAGATATTGGCTGATAATAATAGAATTGAGTGAGCTTTTTTCCTGACAGTGATTGCTGTTGAGGAGATGGATAAAGCAACTATGTATAATAATAGCGTGCAGTGTGGGGATGATAATAATTTATTCAAAAATAAATTTAATAAGTTTAAGACCAAACACTCATTTAAAATTTTTAAATCAATAATTTTGGTGGATCACTTAAAGTTGGATTTTAACCTTGACTTTTCAGATATTGAAGTTTTATCAAGAGATATAAACTCTATTAAAATGAGTTCGCTATATGTAGATATAAAAGATAGGAAGGTAGTTTTTCACCAACAATAAGCTCTGATGATTTTAAAAAAATGTTTGAATTTGCTTCTCAGCTAATGGGTAAACATTTATATTTTTAGATAGTGGTTTTTATAATATTGAGTTTTTACAGAGTGTGAAGGATTTTTATTCTGATAATGAAATTCAGGATTTACATAAAAGGCTGTTTAAAAGTGAAATATCTGCGGAACAATATTTGAATAGCTTAATTAATATAGTCATTGAAAAAAAGATAATCCGTTTGCTAAGTTCTTGCTTTTAAGTTTATACCTCACTATTAATAGTTGAATTATAGCAGGTTTACAGATTCTGTTAATTCCTCGCCAGTAACGTGCATATAAATATAGGTTGATTCTATTCTTTTATGACAATGACACATTAATTGCTGTATAATGACGAGATTAGCATTCCTTTTTAATAGCTGTGTAGCGAAAGTATGCCTCAGGGGAGTGCAGGCTATAGTGTCTATTATTTATACCGCTAATTTTTAAGTAATTATTAAAAATATATATCAGTACATTTTTGTCTATTCTTTTACCCTGATTACCCGTGATTAAAGCCTTGTCCCTTAAAGGCAATCTTTGGGTAAGGTATACCTCCAGTAATTCCATAACTTTAGGATGCAATGATATGACTCTTGACTGCTTATCCTTGCTCTTCCGAATTATCAGCCAATTTTCACCCAGATTAATATCATCCCAGTTTAGATTTATAAGCTTTTGTCGACGTATACCTGTGTAGGCAGCAGGGTTAGTATTAGCTTGTTCCTTACTATATTCCTGCTGTTTTTAATGTGCTCTGGGGCTTTTAGCAGCTTATTTAACTCTATCTCATTTAAAACTCTGGGCAGCTTTTTACTTTTCTGCGATGTTTTTATAATTTCAGCAGGATTTTTATCTGGATATCCGGACTTAAATAAAAAGCTGAAAAAATGCCTGATGATTATAATCTTGTTAGCTATACTGCTTGACTGGTAATTAAAGGAAGAGGCAAGATAGGCGAGGTAACTGCGGATGTGATTAAGCTCAACATCATTAAAATCTGGAATATGGTGATTAGCTAAAAGATAGTTTTTAAACCTGTGAAGGTCTGCCCTGTACTTGTTGCGGCTGCTTTTTCTACGCTGATATAGCTGATAAAATACTCTATAAAATCCTCCACCCTGTTCCTCCCACAGGTAGCGAAGGATTTAAGTATTTTTAGCTTAAATCTCGGCTTATAGACTAGGTCTGTCTTAAAAGATATAAGTTATTATTGCTATTTGACTTTATTGCTATTGATTTTAAATAAATGCATTGATATTATAAGACCTATTAAAATTAATGTTTTAATTTGTGCTATCTAAATATTAATTTATTAAGTTCTTAACTGAGTTCTTTTTTAAGGGAATGAACTATTTTAATAGTTTTTGATTTGACTACGTAGAAATGGTAATATATTAAGCCAAGCTTTAAGGCTTTAAGTTTAAATAAGTTGATTAGATATTAAAAGTGGAAGATTATTTAGCAATCAAACAATATAACGGGAAGTTAAACGACTACCTTATTCCTAGTTTAGCTAAGGTGATTATTGACATGTTCATCTGGCTAAAAGATAATACCTGCTGGCGCAGTTTATTTACAATTTAGCCAGTTTGGAATTATTCTATCCTTTCTAATTCCATATTTCATTCTTAGTTTTTTTGTGTTATTCCCTCTTACTTTGTACCGGTTTTGCTAGTTTTTATAATGTTTTATCTTATTTGAGGGAATTTATTTGAAGTTCTTTATCTTTATTCTTTTATTCTTTTAAATTGTTTTATTAGATAAAACTTCACTATAAAATTAAAAGAATAAATAAAATATAAAAAAATAAGCTTACGAAAATAATTTATTGATCATTTAAATAATGACTAATTAAAAGCTAAAGCTTATTTAAATAAAAAATTAAAGAGTATTTCCAAACAGCTTAAATTTTTGGAATTGTTAGTTTGGGATACTCTTTTTTATTTCAAATAGAAAGTTTTGACAATAGTTTTAATAGGGAAAGTTTAAATAATAAAAGATTTAATAAAAATAAAATAACAAGTAGGGCTGAAATGATTTTTCCAACAAAAAAAGAATATATCGAAAAAGCTGAAAATTATAATTTAATACCAGTTTTCAAGGAATTTATGGTAGATACTGAAACTCCTGTTTCGATATTTATCAAGGCAGGGGGGCTAGAAACTAAAAGTTTTTTGCTTGAAAGCATAGAAGGTTCAAAGAATATAGCCAGGTATTCTTTTATTGGTGTGGGTTATAATTCAATAATTAATTTTAGTGAAGGGAACCTAATTTTTGAATCTAAGAATAATAAAACTGTTAATATAAAAACAAATGCACCTTTAACTGAAATCCAAAACATACTAAATTCATTTTGCTTCTATAAAAATCCAGAACTTGAACATTTTACCGGTGGGGTAGTAGGATATCTTAGCTATGATCTCGTAAGATATTTTGAAAATATTCCTCTTCCACCAAAATATGTTCATTTTCCAGAAATAGCACTTTTTTTAACCGACCTTATAATAGTTTTTGATCACATATTAAATCGAATGAAAATTATCTCAACCGTCAAAATTAGTGAAGATTTATCTCCAGAAAAAGCTTATTTTTTGTCTGTGAAAAAGATCAAAGAAGTAGAAGAAAAGATTTACAAATGCCAAATTGCAAATTGCAATAATTCAAACTTCAAAAATAGTAATTATAATAATTTTTATTCTCCAAACATTAATCTAAAACATACTAATTTTAAAAATTCAAAGGAGAAACTTAATATAAAATCAAATTTCAAAAAAGAAAAATTCATAGAGTCTGTTGAAAGGATAAAAAACTATATTATAGATGGTGATGTTTTCCAGGTAGTATTATCCCAAAGATTTTTTACTAGTTATTCCTCAAATCCTTTTAACATATATAGGGCTTTAAGAACAGTTAACCCATCTCCATATATGTATTATATTAATTTTGGAGATTTCAAAATCATAGGTTCGTCTCCAGAACCGCTTATAAAAATTAATAACAGAAAGGTTCTAACATATCCCATTGCCGGTACAAGAAAAAGAGGAATCAATGAAAAGGAAGATAGGTTTTTGATCAATAACCTTTTAAATGATGAAAAAGAAAAAGCAGAGCATAATATGTTAGTCGATCTTGCAAGAAATGATCTTGGTAGAGTATGCAGGTTTGGATCTGTAAAGATTACAAAATATATGTATGTTGAAAAGTATTCCCATGTAATCCATTTAGTTTCAAGGATAGAAGGAATCCTTGATAAAAATAAAACTATATATGATGCATTAAAAAGTGCATTCCCAGCAGGTACATTAACCGGAGCTCCGAAAGTAAGAGCAATGCAGATTATAAGTGAGCTTGAACCCGATAGAAGAGGACCATATGGCGGAGTGGTTGGCTATATTGGTTATGATGGAAACCTTGATACTTGTATAACAATAAGAACTGCCATTGTAAAAGATAATCTTGTTTATATTCAAAGTGGGGCAGGTATTGTTTATGACTCAATTCCTGAAAATGAATGTGATGAAACAATAAACAAAGCAAGTGCTCTTTTTAAGTCTATAGAACTAATTAAGTAGAGTATGAATAGGTAGAATGTGAAGATTATAAAAATTAAGAAGGAATTTAATAAATGATGATAAAAGAAGCGACTGAAAAAATAATGAGATTTGAGAATTTAAGTATCAATGAGGCATATCAAGTAATGAAATATATAATGGATGGCAATGCAAATGATTGTCAAATTTCTGCGTTTCTTACAGCACTAAAAATGAAAGGAGAAAGTATAGAGGAAATTAGTGGGTTCTCAAAAGTAATGCTTGAAAAGGCAGACAAACTAAATATTAGTTTTGAAAATGTCGTTGACACATGTGGAACTGGCGGGGACAACAAAAATACTTTTAACATTTCAACAACTGCTGCATTTATTGCTGCTGGCGCAGGTGTTTTAGTAGCAAAACATGGAAACAGGAGTGTGTCCAGTAAGAGCGGAAGTGCTGATGTGCTTGAGGCTCTTGGTGTAAATATAAATCTTAACAGTAGTCAGATAGAATATTGCATCAATAATATAGGAATAGGTTTTATTTTTGCCCCCAAAGCACATAAAGCAATGATGAATGTAGCAAATGTAAGAAAAGAAATAGGGATTAAAACGGTTTTTAATATTTTGGGTCCTATTACAAATCCTGCTATGGCAAGTGGTAGAGTTCTTGGTGTTTTTGATAAAAAATTAATTGATATTATGATTTATTCATTAAAAAATCTTGGAGTAAAAAAAGCTTTTGTTGTCTATGGATGTGATGGTATGGATGAGTTTTCAGTTTGTAGTTCAAATTATGTAGCAGAATTAAGCAATGAGAAAGTTAATAAATATTTACTTAACCCATGTGATCTCGGGTTTAAAAGATATAAATTAAAGGAGCTTCAAGGTGGTGATGCAAAAGAAAATGCATCAATTTTAATGAATATATTGACTGGGAAGGAGAAGGGAGCTAAGAGAGATTCGGCAATACTAAATTCTGCTGCTGCAATTACTGTTTCAGGTAAAGTAGATAATCTAAAAGACGCACTTGATATTGCGATAGCCTCAATAGATAGTGGTAGTGCTCTTGAAAAATTAAAAAAATTAATTGATTTTACTAATAATTTTAATTAAAAAGTTTAAGTTAACAAATTAATGAGAAAGAAAAAAAGGTAGTAAGAAAATGGAATATCTAAGAAATATATTGATATCTAAAAAAAATGAAATAGAAACTTTATACAACAGATATGATTTTTCTTTAAGGGAATATTCTATTTTGGAGGAATCAATTTATAAAAAAGAGGTAGAAATTAGAAGAAGTCTTATAAAAAATATAAGACGAAACCAAGTAAATGTAATAGCGGAGGTAAAAAAATCTTCGCCATCAAGAGGCTTAATTAATGACTCTATTAATATCAAGAAGGTTGCTGCACTTTACAATGAATATGAAAGTTTTATTTGTGGGATCTCGGTGCTTACAGAGCCACTCTTTTTTAGTGGTAGTCTTAGTTATATAAAAGAAGTTAAGGAAGTATGTAAATTACCAGTATTAAGAAAGGATTTTTTATTTAATGAGATTCAAGTTTACGAAAGTTTCTTTGGCGGGGCGGATTGTATTTTGCTTATAAGTTCTATTCTTAGTAGCAAGAAGTTAAAAAGGCTTTATGAGTTAGCTTGTAATCTCGGGATGGAAGTTATTGTAGAAGTTCACAATCTTAAAGATCTTGATAGAGCGTTGGATATTAATCCAAGAATTATTGGGATAAATAATAGAGACCTTAAGAGTATGCAAGTAAATAAAAATAATATATTTAAAATTTTAGAATATATATCTAAGGAGAATCTAACAAACAAAACATTTATTTGTGAGAGCGGGATAGGGGAGACGAATATTAAAAATGATTTAGATTATATAAAAGAGTTGTATGAAAGAGGGGTAAGAAATTTTTTAATAGGCACTTATTTTATGCAAAGTAAAGATCTAAAAGCTACTTTAACAGAAACTGAAGAATTATTTAAAAAAATTAGACATTAATTGGATGGATGATTTTTATGGTATTAATAAAAATTTGTGGAATAACAAATAAAGCCGATGCAAAAATTGCTTATGAATCTGGGGCAGATATAGCTGGTTTTGTATTTTATGAAAAAAGTCCAAGAAAAATAGACTTAAATAATGCCCTGGATATTATTAATTCAGTATCTCACCTAGCATTTGCAGGTGTATTTGTTAACGATGATATAGATAAAGTTGTCAAGATAGCAAAAAAATTAAATCTTAATTATCTTCAATTTTCTGGTGAAGAAAGTCTTGATTATTTAAGTCAAATCAAAGAAAAGATTAAAGGAATTAAAAGAGATTTAAATTTACAAAGTAGCATTAATGAAGGTGCTGTTAAGAGTAAGAAAAATATAACAAATATAAAGATAATTAAGTCTATTAAAATAAAAGATAGTTTTAATTTTGAAGCCAAAAAAAAATTACTAAATGAGATAGAAATTTATGCTTCTGTAGTCGACTTTATATTGCTTGATAGTTATAGTGGAAAATTATATGGGGGCACAGGGAAGACTTTTAACTGGGAATTATTTAAAAATATCGGCAAAAAATTTTCAGTTATTATATCAGGAGGATTAGATTCTTTTAATGTTAATGATGCAATAAGTATAGTACAACCTTTCGGGGTTGATGCTTCTTCAAAGCTTGAAGAATATCCAGGTAAGAAAGATACTAAGAAAGTAAAAGAGTTTATAAATGTCATTCGTAAGTCTTATTAAACTTTAATACTCTCTTTCATAAATCTTGCAGTATCTTCTGGAGTTGTGATGCATATGTCTATTCCTGTTGCAATTTCAAACCCTGCTTTTATTGATAATTTTGGAATTAATTCAAAATGCCAATGATAATAATGATGTGTTCCCATGCGCAAAGGCCCTGTATGTATATAATAATTAAATGAAGGGTTACCAAGTTGCTCGTAAAAAAAGTCAGCTAGTATTTTAAGGCATTCAGCAAAAGACGGTATTTCTTCTGTACCGATGTCTTCAAAATTAGGATAATGTTTTTTTGGAACTATCCATGTTTCAAAAGGATTTCTTGATGCGAAAGGCTGTAGTATTATAAAATGGTTATTCTCAAAAACAATTCTTTTGTTTTCTTGTGTTTCAAAAGCCAAAATTTCACACATAGCACAATTTTTATAATTTCTATAATATTTTGAGGTTCCCTTAAGTTCTTTTTCTAAAACTGGGGAAATAAACGGAATAGCAAAAATCTGGGAGTGAGAATGCTCGATTGAAGCTCCTGCATCTTTTCCTTGGTTTAACATTATAATTACGCTTTCAATTCTTGAATCTTTTTCTATATCTTTTAACCTCTTGGCATAAGCTTCTGTAACAATTTTTAATTGTTGTTTACTTAGTTGATTTAAACCTAAAATATGTTCAGGCGAATTTATTACAACTTCATGTAATCCAAAGCCATCCATAATGCTATATATACCAAATAACCTTGAACCAGGAGCAGCATAAGGTTTTAATGCAGGAAATTTATTGGGTACAATTCTCACTTGCCAATTAGGGTTAGAAGAGTTGATTATTTTACCGTTTTCATCTACTCTTAATATTTCGGGTGGCGTCATATTTTCGTTTCCTTTATCAAACGGGCAAATCATTTTAGATGGGCTTTCAACCTTTATTTCCTCTTCTTTAAATAATTCGGGCCTTTTTGCTCTTTCGGTGGAAATAATTACCCATTCATCTAAAATAATGTCTTTTCTGTATTCTGGCATTTGACCTTCTTTTCTTTAATTTTTAAACTTTTTAATTTCTAACATATTAAATTATAATTGCACAATAGTAGTGATGAGTTAAATTGTGATGATTTTATAATAAACTTATTCTTAATTTTGGTTTATTTTTCGCTGTGCAGAAGCTCTTTAATTTTAGCTTTAAATTCAGTCAAATCTGAAGATTTAACTAAATATTCATCTGCCGCCCAGGTAGAAAAATTTTGGGTAAATTCACCATAAGCAGTATAAATTATTATTGGAATATCTTTATTCTCTTTTCTTATTTTGTCCAAAAGTTCTATTCCATTCATATTTGGCATCTTTAAATCAATAGTAATTAAGTCTGGCTTTTCTTTTTTAAATAACTCATAACCAACTAACCCATCTGCGGCTACTACAACTTCGTATCCCTCGTCTTTTAATTCTTCTTTATATAAATTTCTAATAGGATCCTCATCTTCCACTATTAGTATTTTTTTCATAAGTAAAATCCTCCAAATTGAATTAGAAGTTAATTGATAGAAATTAACTTTATTTTAATAAAGTTTTTTAAAATTAATAAAGTTAAATTAAAATAAAAACTAAGAAAACAAAATAGATAAAATCTAAACCATAATAGAAATTATTTATTATTTATACATTATTTTCTATTTTAATTAAAGGCAATTTTACAGTAAAAGTTGTCCCAATTTCATTATTGCTTTCAACATTAATATTTCCATGGTGCCCCTCAATGATTTTTTTTGTTACAGCTAAACCTAAACCTGCACCATGAATTTTAGTTGTATAAAATGGCAAAAAAATATTAGATAAATTTTCTTCATTTTGAATTGTTGCTTGGTTTGTAATTTGTACTTCAGCCCATTTTTGATCATTATTTTCTATTATATTGATATTCATATCAATCACCTGTTTTGGCTTACTTGCCTCAATTGCATTATTTAGCAAATTAATGAAAGCAGCTTTTAAGTCATCATAAGAACCAAGAATAATTAAATTATGATTTTCTAAAATTTTATCTAATCCTAAAGAATTAATTATTACGTTGTTTTGCTCAGCTGGAATTTGTGCTAATTCTAAGCAGTCTAATATTACTTTATTTAAACTTATTTCGCAAAACTCTATTCTTCTATTCGAAGTAAAGTCCATAATATCATTTAATATTTTTTCGAGGCGGTTTATTTCTTTTATTATTATTTCAATATTTTCTATATCAAACTCTTTATTTTCTAAATATTTTCTTTTAATTCTATTTGCATAACCTCCGATTGCAATTAAAGGATTTCGAATTTCATGTGCTACTGTTGCAGCAAGTTTACCAAGTTCTGAGAATTTTCTTGTTTCTTGTAATGCTTTTTCAAGATTTACAATTTTTGTGATATCATCAATAAGTCCAATTACCCCTATTATGTTGCCTTTTGAATCTTTTAGGGTAACAAGTGAAAGATCATAAAAAGAGTCCTCGCATTTATTATTTATACTAATTTTTGTTTTATAAAAAGCTCCTATTTTTTTATCATCCATTACTTCTTTAATGCAGTCTGTAAGAGCAAAATCACCAACTTTAATAGAAAAATCATTTATATTCTTACCAATAATTTCTTCTTTAGTAAGATTCATCAAATCTGAGAAATTTTTATTACAGGAAGTAATGTTAAAATAATTATCAATTACAAATACATTTAAAGGTATACTTTCAATAATGTTTTCATTATATTCTTTAAGAATTTTTATTTGAGCATTTACCTTTGCTAATTTGTTAAAACTTTCTTTAAGCTCAGAATAAATTATTGTATTTCTTATTGAGGAAGCAACGAATTGGCCTAACATTAATAAAAAAGTTGCATCATCCTGGGTAATTTCTCTATTATTATATTTGTTATCTACTATTAACATACCTACTCTTTTTGTTCTGCATATAAGTGGTACTATGCAAAATTTAGGGTGGTTAAGTAATTCGAGTATCTCATTTTCAATCATCGAAGGATCGTTAACAATGCCATTATCTGAGCTTGTTTCTGGTAAAGTTAGATCAACAATTTTTGGATTTTTACTTTTAAAGCACTGATCAATAATTTTACCAGGTATAATAGGAATTTTTAGATTTACTAGTTTTTTATTTAAAGCTGAATTATCTTCTCCGCCTAATTTTTCAATAGACAGAAATTCCTCTAAAGAATAGTTTTTTTCTTGTATTTCTTGCCACGTTTTCCAAGCTTCCTCAGCTGTTTCAGTACCAATAGCCAATTTCCCAACTAGATAATTTTCTTTTTTATCTAAAAGGAATAAAAACGCTCTGTTAAAACCAAAACCATCACCAAAAGTTATACCCTTTAGTGTCGTTTTTAATATTTTGTTTAAATCATTATTTGATGCTACTATTTTTGATATTTTATTCAAGATATTATATCTTCTTAAAATATCTTCATATTTTTTTATAATTGTTTCTTCTTCCATTTTTGTATTTACATTTTTTAATGATAAGAGATTAAAAGTCATAAATAAGAAATTTATAAAAATTAATGATTTTTGTATTTTTATAAAATTTACTCAAAATCAAAAGCTACTTTAGCATTATTGATGTTATTATAACTCAATTAATTATAAATTAGTTACTAAATAAGCTTGTAAATAATTCTTTATATTTTCTTGCAGAGTAGTCCCAGGAAAAATCACATGACATAGCATTTTTTATTATCATATCCCATAAGTCTTTTTGATTAAAATAATAAATAGCTCTTTTTATAGTTTCAAATAATTCTTCATATTTATAGTTTAAAAATTTAAAACCTTGCCCCCCATTTCTAATATCATCAGGTGAATTTATATCTACTACTGTATCTGCTAAACCTCCTGTATTTCTGACAACTGGAATAGTTCCATATTTTAAACTAATTAACTGTCCTAGCCCACATGGTTCATATTTTGAAGGCATTAGAAAGATATCAGACCCTGAATAAATATCTCTTGCTAATTTATCTGAAAAGGTTATGTTTATACTAAACTTTTCTTTATATTTCTTTTTAAGATTTTCTAAAATCTTTATATATCTTTCGTCCCCTGTTCCGAGAATAACTAAATATAAATCCTCATTCATTAAGAAATCAAATGCTTCGACTATCAAGTCAATGCCTTTTTGTTCAGATAGTCGCGAGACCATTCCTAAAACGGGCTTTGTGAAATCACTGTTTTCAAAAAGACAATTTAACAAATATTTTTTACATACTTTTTTCCCAGAATAATCATCTATGTTATAGTTTTGTTTAATAACCTTGTCTTTTCCAGGATCCCATATATTGTAGTCAATTCCATTAATTATACCTAATAAATCATTCTCTCTAGATTTAAGAACATCTTCTAGGCCATAACCAAATTCTTGTGTCAATATCTCCTTAGAATATGTAGGGCTTACAGTAGTAATTTTTTTTGAATAAATAATTCCACCCTTCATAAAATTAACTTTGCCATAAAATTCTAGCCCATTAATATTGAAGTATTCTTTGCTTATTCCTAATAAATCAAGGGTACTTTTATCATATATTCCCTGATATGCTAAATTATGAATCGTAAAAACTGTTTTTGTATTCTTAAAAAAATCATCAACTTGTTTTTTCTGCAAATCATAGACTAAAAGTGATGTCAATGCTACATGATAGTCATGCAGGTGTATTATATCTACTTTTATATCTAACTTCTTTAATAATTCTAATATAGCTTTAGAAAGAAAACCAAATCTTAGGTTGTTATCCTCATAATCTCCTGATGAAGTTCCATATAAGTTTTCCCTGTTAAAGAATTTATCGTTTTTAATAAAGTAAAAATCGACATTATTGTATCTACATCTATAAATATCAAAGCTTTCTTTATAATCTTTATTAATATTAATACTTACATTTTCTGATATTTTTTCAACATTTTGGTATTTTGAAAAAATAAAATTATAGCCTGGCATAATAACTATGGTATCCATGCCGACACTTTTATAGTAGTGCGGCAAAGCTCCTACAACATCTGCAAGACCACCTGTTTTGGCAAATGGTACTGCTTCGGTTGAACACATTGCTACTTTTAACATAATTACCTCTTTTAAACTAATCTTATAAAAATACCCTGTTAGCTAATTTTTAAATAATATTATAAATATTTTTTTAAATCCAAACTTATTTTTTTGGATACATTTTATCCTAAAATAAGTTAAGATAAAATAGGTTAGAAACTAAAAGCATAGACATGAAACTTTAAAAATTAGATTTTTCTTAAATTATCTCTCTAATTAATATATATTATATTAATTATTATTTTTTTAAGATTAATGAGATGGATAATATAAAATCTTTTAGCCAAATTACGGATTATGATATTTACCTTTTTAAAAGGGGCAGTCATTTTGCGCTTTATGATAAATTAGGGGCACATTTAAAAAAGATGAATGGCATGGAAGGTGCTTTTTTTTCTGTATGGGCTCCTAATGCCGAAAAAATAAGTTTAATTGGAGATTTTAATAATTGGGATGAAAATATAAATATTCTTAAAAATAGAGGCGATGAATCTGGAATTTGGGAAATGTTTATACCCAATATAAAAGAGGGAGCTTTATATAAATATAAAATTAAATCAAAATATAGTTTAAAATCTTTTGACAAAAGCGATCCTTTTGCTTTTTTTACAGAAGTTCCTCCAAAGACCGCTTCGGT
>Ga0255345_1004840_pt1 | contig 14297 bp, 10 predicted proteins | sample wastewater_treat_6_FD_192415 | JGI IMG/M metagenome (GOLD analysis project Ga0255345, IMG submission 192415) | Wastewater microbial communities from Lulu Island WWTP, Vancouver, Canada - plant20 | ecosystem: Engineered > WWTP > Wastewater > Unclassified | place: Canada: Vancouver, British... | reverse complement strand
CGAAATTCAATGTCAATTCGGCGTTCTTGCTTCGTGTAGTGCTTGCTCATGCCCATAGTATAGCAAGAGGCGAGTCCAATTTCACCCGTAGGGTGAGCTTTTCCCCGGGTCGCTAAGGATTAGGGCGCCAGCTCCCCCATGTTTTCCCATGGTGTGGGAAAATTAGTTGGCTGTTGGCAGATTTTTTCTAGCCAGCGATCCCGGTTTCTGCGATAAGTTCGGTAGTGCCGAATCAATCACGTTCGGACCAGTTCTTTGAGTTTCGCATTTTAGTATCTTCCCCGCGTGTGCGGGGGAATCGTTCTAATCGAAATCCGCCAGATTTAGTGTCAAGGGAACGAGACTTGAGATGCGCCCGTTATGGGCGCGGCTCCTTGTCTTGTGCTCCCTTGAAGGGCCTGGCGGCCCTCGATTAGGGCATGGGCTTGGTGTTCGCGCCTCTTTCCAGTTTGTGCGTCACCAAGTTCATGCCAACCACCCCAGGAGCATGAGCAATGAAAAATCTGAACAAGCATCAAATAATCGCCATCGGGAGCAGCATCGCCGCTCTCTATGCTGTGCTTTGTCTTGTCGCGTTTGCATCGGCTGCTTCCCGCACCGAAAAGCCCGCGGCCGTTGATGCTGAGCAGTATGCCGATTTCATGGGGCGTGAGGTTTTGGATATTCAGGATTTGGCGGAAGGCGCGGAAGTCCAGCGCCGGATGTTCAACCGGATTACTCCGCCAGGGCTTTCATGGACTCAGCCAATGTTCCCGCCGGTCGCGCCTTTTGACGCCCAATACTTTGACGGTCAGTTTTTGGAAGGGCTTTTAGGCGAGGACAAAAACAGCGTGGCGATTTATCCGCTTTCGCTTATTCAAGACCCCCAAACGCGCGAAACGCTCATTTACAATGCCGAGGGGGAGCTAATCGCGGCCATCCCCGCCGATGGGGTTTCCCGCGAGTGGCCGACGGATGCCGACCCGTCCCGCGTGATTCTTCAACTGGATTTGCTGCCTGCTGAGGATGTCGAGCCGTACCTGTACACCGAAAGGCGCATCGAGGAAACACTTGCGCGGCACAACGCGCCACGTTCAGCCAAGTCCGGCGGCGCGGCAACGCGAGGTTTAGAGGCTGGCGAGTTCGGCATCTGCAACATTCAGGGAACAACGAATGGCACGATGTTTATCACCGTGACCAATGGCGTGAATGTCGCCGAAGTTTTCGCCTATACCGTCTGGCACACGTCGTCGGTGGTTGTGGTCACGTGGACCAACGAGCAGTCCAACGTGGTAACGGACACCAATACGGTATGGCATCAGGTGTCGCCAGCGTTTAACGGGCTGGAAAGCGCGTGGGAATGCCTGGCAACCAATCTGGCGCTGACGAATGGCGTTGGCGTGTACGAGAACGCGAACATATCCAGCAACGCGCGGATACGGTTTTATGCCGTTGCCAATCGGCAGGATACCGATGGCGATGGATTGACTGACGGCGCGGAGTTTTTCATTTATCATACAAACCCCGGCACGAATGATACCGATGGGGACGCCATGCTGGATGGATGGGAAGTTTTCCATGGGCTTAATCCTCTCGCGGATGACAGCCTGGATGACCCGGACCAGGACGGGCTTCCCAATGTGTATGAACAGTTCAGCGGCACGAATCCCACGAATAGCGACGCCGCATCGGCGCCCGTCCTTCGTGTGGACCCATCCGCAACGGGGTCGAATGTGTATCCCCATTTGAGAGCCGCATTTACTTCTTCCGTGCCGTATTCGATTATCGAAGTGGCGGATGGCGTGTATTCCGGCGTCAACAACACACATCTTTGGTTCCCCGCGCATCCCGTCATGCTCTGCTCCGACAGCGGAGGGTCGTCACGAAAAACGGTGTTTTTATACGATGGCGAAGCGGCCGCCTTCTACCTTGATGCGCAACAGAACAATCATACGATTGTGAAGGGGATTTCTCTGCGCCTGAGCGGAAGCCGGTCTCAACAATATGGTTTTTGGCTGGGACCCGGAAATTATTATTTGAGCCAAGGGATGGGTGTTGCTCCTTTCTTCGACGGCGTTTCTGTCGAAATGGGTGAAAGCACGGTGAATGTCGGTTTTCTCATTTACGGCCCAGCTCCCGAACCCATTATTTTCAACAACTGTCTTTTCCGCGGCAGACCTGGCAAATCCGTCTCCTTGCGCGGAATCTATTCCATGGACGGCGCGGACTTGAAAATCGTCAATTGTTCATTCTTGAACTTCCCTTCAGCGCCCTATGCCTATGGCGTCCAGTTGTATTCCGTCTATCTTGCGAGAACAGGGTTTGTTGAAATCGCGAATTGCCTGTGGGATTCCAGCTTCACCGCATCCAATCCAACCCCGCCATTTGTTAAATCGGTGGAATATGCAGATTCTTCCGCGCCATATCTTGTCCACATCTCCGATTCCATCATGCCCGCCATGCCCACATGGTTTCTGCCCGATGCGCAAACCAATCTTTACATCACCAACGCGCTGGTGGCGATGGGCGGGCATTTGCGGCCCCTTTCGCCGGGGATAAATATCGGTGGGGCCACCCTGACTTTGACCGATTTCGAGGGACACCCCCGCGATGCCGCCCCCGACATCGGCGCGGATGAATACGCGGCATTGGGCGAAGGGGACAGCGACGGTGACGGGCTTTCAGACGCGTTGGAAATCAATACCTACGGCACGGACCCTTACTGCCCGGGTTCCGACGGTGATAATATCCCGGATGGAACCGAAGTTGCGGATGGAACCGACCCAACCAATCCCTGGAGCTATCGTTTCGACGTACAAGCCTCGGTAACCAATCAGACCGGCAATTCCTCGCTCGTTTGGCTTTGCCATCGCTGGGGCGCGGGGGCTTGGAACACGAATACGGCTGTCATGGTCACCAACGAATGGATTGTGTTAGAGATTTTGGCTAGCAACCAGTCGAACACCTTGTTTGTAGGCGCGTTTTGCGACTACAACACGAACAGCCTGCCGGATGTCGTCGAGCCCGTCTATTGGAATGAAATTGTGGCAACCGGCTCTCTGATGCACACCAGCTTTTTACTCAAAGATTACGATGGGGATTGTCTTGATGACTGGCAAGAAATTCTGTGCGGAACGGATCCTTTCTCGTCCAACGACTATTGCTTCTCTGTATCGGGAAATCTGACCAACCTCTTGCATTTGGAAACATATCATATCTGCGTGGGCATATCGGCCAGCGCCAACGCTTCCGAGATGTTCGTTGTGACGAATGTATCGGCCGACGGCTCGTTTTCCTTCCCGCATATTCACATGACAAACTATATGAAGAGTTTCTATCCCATCCATTTTGACGACGTGAACACCAACGGCTTGTGGAACTCTGGCGAACTATACGGGTTGCAACACCCGATTGCCTCTTTAAATCGCACTGGGCACGACCACCAGATTACGCTATATTCGCGTGACAAGGACTTCGATGATATGCCGGATTTCTGGGAAGCACGCCATAACTTGTGTTGGACCAATCGCGCGGATTGCATGGAAGACCCCGACGGGGACGAGATTTACAATGTTTTGGAGTATCAGGCAAACTTAAATCCGTGGGTAGCCAATGGCTCTGGGAACACCGCCATCCGCGATGCCGTCAATGCCGTGGATGCGAAGCTGGCCGGCCTCAACCCCAGTGTGGCCTTGCCCATCTTCAGCGTTGCGGACTATACTACGACAAACTATGTGCGAAATACCAATTGCTGGGCATATTCATATGATTTAACCTGTTGCAGCCCGTGGAATAGCGTATTTCTCAAAGGGCAAAGGGGAACGCTCATCAGCCCACAGCATGCCATATTCTGCGCACATTCAGGCAGACTCATCCCAACAAATACGGTTTTCCGTTTTATTGATCAGAACAACAATGTTGTGGAGAGAAGATTAGTCGATAAGCGGGTTCACACAAACTATTTCGACGGGTATCCCGATGTTATGATAGGTTTGTTCGATTCGCCGATTACCAATGGCATAAGTTATGCTAAAATTCTTCCAGACGACTACGAGAGATATCTTGGCGGTGGAACTCGCTTGCCCGTCGTCCGGCTGGATAAGGAGAGGAAGGCTTTGGTGGGTGACATTCAAATGATATCCGCACCTGTCGACTCACAATGGAAAACCAAATGCAGCATTCCTATTTCATCGGCCCGTTATGCATTCTATGAAAAACTGGAAGATGGCGACTCTGGAAATCCGGCCTTCCTTATTTTATCCGGCGAACCGGTTCTACTGACTGTATGGACTCGGGGGGGGGGCCGGCGACGGAACCTCAATAATTGCACTTAAAGATGACATTAATCAGATGATGTCAGAGCTTGGGGGCGGTTATCAACTGACCCCGATTAATCTTAGTGGGTTTTCGGCCATTACCCAGTAAAGAGGAGGTATTATATGAAACGGCGTTTCGCGGTGTGTTTTTTCCTGTTGTCGCTTTCGCTTGCTCCGCCCTTATGGGCTTTCCCTGTTGTGGAGTGGAACACGGTCCATGGAGGCGGGAATGGAGGAAGTTTCAAACTATATACGGACCTGAAAGGGTTTAGTGATGCTGGCATTGAAGGGACAATGGTCGCCGATTACCTTTTAGGAAATATATTGTTACTTGCAGATGGCGGAACTATTGGCTGTGCCCATAGTTGGTTCCCGGTTGTCTATGGTTCATTAGTAGACGAAACCGCTTGGCAAACGGCGACAAACTTCTTAGCCGATATTTGCGGTGGCTACAATCTTGGCAGTTTAACACTTGCTAAGGATGAGCCGTTGTATTTGGGCTTCCGATTGGATAGCGGAGACATTCCTCCCTACAAGAGAGAATACGGATGGGCAGAATTGCTTTATGATGGCACAACGGTTAGCGTGGCTTCAAGCGCAACGGAGCGAACCGGATTGGGAATCTACGCTGGAACGGGAATGGCAATTCCGGAACCGGCTACTGCGGGGCTATTGATTCTTGGGGCAAGCGTTTTGGCGCGGCGGCGGCGACCACATTCCAACCGCCGTTGAATGGCCCGCCTATGTTTTCCACACGGTGAAAAGTCTGGAGCGAAGCATGAATCAAAGGTGGAAATGGGCTGCGGCAAGTCTGGCCCTTCTATTGGCGGCCACGCCCACATGGGCTTTTCCCGTTGTGGAGTGGAACACAGTGAATCTATCCTACTCCATAGTATATAATGATGTTGTGGGATTCTCCTTATCCACGGAGGCATTAACTGGTGGCGCGGGCGTTGAGGGCGGAGGGCAATGCGAAGTGGATGGCTGGTGGACACGGCTGGACGCAATCGGTGGAACGATTGGAATTGCCTTTCGTTTTTTCGAGGTCAATTACGGCGATTTGATTGATTGGGACCTGGCTGAAGCGTCCGCGCCATTTGCGGACAATGTCACTGCAGAATATGGCAGCTTGCTTCTCAACTACGATGAGCCGGTATATTTGGGCTTTCGGCTGGGAGGGGCCGACTATTGCCCGGCAGCAGAATATGGCTGGGCGCAACTATATTTTGACGGCGACGTGGTCAGCGTCTTGTCAAGCGCAACGGAGCGAACCGGACTGGGAATCTACGCGGGAACGGGAATGGCAATCCCGGAACCGGCTACTGCGGGGCTATTGATGATTGGCGCAGGCGTTTTGGCGTGGCGGCGGCGACCGCCTCCCAACCGCCGTTGATTCGGTTGGTGGACGGGAGGGGACTCGAACCCCTATGGATTGCTCCACCAGATCCTAAGTCTGGCGCGTCTGCCAATTCCGCCACCCGTCCGGCGACTGGTGCGCATTAGAAGGGTCGAGGGCGTAAATTTCAAGCGCTTTCGCGCTTTTGGGTTTCCGTCGGGAGCCGGAGGATGGTAGGATGGTTCGTTTGTTAGGAGGAATTGTAGATGGACACGATTTATGACTCCAAAGCCATTTTGGATATTTTGCCGCACCGGTACCCGCTTATTCTGGTGGACCGGATTGTGGAGTGCAACAACAAGGATTGGATTGTTGGCCTGAAGAATGTGTCGGCGAATGAGCCGTGTTTTCAGGGGCATTTTCCGGGGTTGCCCATTTTCCCAGGTGTCCTGCAACTGGAGGCAATGGCGCAAACGGCGGGCGTTTTGCTGAATACGCTGACGAAGTCGGATGTCAAAATTGCGTATTATCTGGCCGTGGACAAGGCGAAGTTCCGCCGCATGGTGGTGCCGGGGGATCAACTGCGGATGGAAATTAAATTCCTGAAGATGCGCATGGGGATGGCCAAGGTGTCCGGGCGCGCGCTGGTGGACGGGGAACTGGCGTGCGAGGCGGAGATGATGTTTGGCAGGGATAAGTAGCCGTGGGCTCGACCATCCATTCGTCGGCGGTGGTTGCGCCGGGGGCGGAGCTGGGCGCGGATGTTTCCATCGGCCCGTTTTGCGTGGTGGGACCCAACGTTCGCCTGGGCGATGGCGTAAAGCTGCGCTCGCATGTGAGCGTGGAGGGGCATACCACGTTGGGCGCGGGGTGCGAAGTGTGGCCGTTTGCCAGCGTGGGCGGAAAAACCCAGGACTTGAAGTTCAAGGGTGGCGTGCCTCGGCTGACGGTCGGCGAGCGCACGGTCATTCGCGAGTGCGTCACCATGAATTGCGCAACGTTTGACGGCGGGGTTACGCAGGTGGGCGCGGACTGCCTCGTCATGGCCTATTCTCATGTGGCGCACGATTGCATCGTCGGCGACCGGGTGATTATGGCGAACAACGCGACGCTGGCGGGGCATGTCATCGTTGAAGACGATGCCATCATCGGCGGACTGACAGGGATTCACCAGTTTGTGCGCATCGGGCGCATGAGCATTTTGGGAGGCTTCACGAAGGCGGTCAAAGACATCCCGCCCTACATGATGGCGGATGGCGACCCGCTGAAAGTGTTCGGCCCCAACAAGGTGGGGCTGGAGCGCCACGGGATTTCCGCCGATGCCCAAAAAGCGTTAAAGGACGCTTACAAAATTGTTTTCCGCACGGATTTGACAACGGCCAAGGCGCTGGAGAGAATCGAAGCGGAGTTGCCGCAGGTGCCGGAGATTGTCCATTTTGTGCAGTTTATACGCGCCAGTGAACGAGGAATCGCCAAATGAAAACATGCCGCTGGGTCCGGGTATGGCAGCCGTTGATATGGGTCGGGGTGGCTGCGGTCTGTTGGGGCGTGGCGGAATTGGCCGTTGCTGGCACCGAGCCGGCCGCGGCACCGGCGCTGTCAACGCGCCCGCCGGTGGAATTTAATTACGAACAGGCGGATATCCGCCTGGTGACGCAAATTGTCGGTAAAATCACCGGCAAGAAGTTTGTACTTCCGGATGGCATCACCGGACAGGTGAGCATCCTGACCCCCCGCCCCATTCCGGTGGAAGAGGTCTATCCCCTGTTTCTGACCATGCTCGAATCCAGCGGCTATGCCGTGGTGGAGCGCGATGGCGTGTGCCATATCACCGCGCTGCCGGGCGGGCCTGCGTTCCCGCTTGGCGAAACGGCGGGCGAAGGGCTCATCACCAAGGTGCTGCCGTTGCAACACGTCAGCGCCCAGGAAGTGAAAAAGAGTCTGGAGGGTCTGGTGCGCGGCGGGCGTGAGGGCGCGTTGGAAGTTTTTCTGCCGGGCAACCACTTAATCATCACGGATAGCGCGTCGAATGTTGCGCGCGTGGAAGAGCTGGTGGCGCGGCTGGATCAGCCCGGCGCGGGCAACACGATTGAAATTGTGCCGCTGAAACATGCCAGCGCCAACGAGGTGGCCGACCAATTGCGAGCCACGTTCGGCGCAACGGATAGTGCCGCCAACAAAATCAACCGCCATTTTCAGCAGGTGGCGGGTGGCACGGGCGCGATGCCGACGGATTTCACGGTGGTCGCCGCTCCGCAGGCGAACAGCCTGATTCTCGTGGGCATGCCACTGCAAATTGCGGAAACCCGGCGCATCATTGAGAAAATGGATATTGAGAACCCGAGCGGCTTCGGGCGGCTGAATGCGATTTTCCTGAAGTATCTGTCGGCGGAAGAGGCCTCCAAGAGCCTGAACGCGCTGCTGGCCAAGGCGCCGGCGACAGAGGGCGCGGCGACGGCGCGGGACATTGCCATTGAGCCGAGCGTGGCGAATAACGCGTTGCTGGTGGATGCTTCGGCGCAGGATTTTGAATATGTGCGGCGGCTGGTGGAGCGGCTGGATGTCGTGCCGCAACAGGTGCTCGTGGAAGTCCTGATTGCGGAAGTAAATCTGTCGCAGGGGTTGGACTTGGGCGTGGAGTGGTTTGGCATTGATCAGCCCTCTGGCGACGGCACGGGCGGTTTTGGCCGCACACGCTACGGCGAAAACGATTCCATGATGGCGCTGCTGACCAACGCCAGCTTCCCGCAAGGGCTGGCGATGGGCATCATCAGCGGCACGTTCACCGGTCCGGATGGCCGCACCTATAGCCAGATTCCCCTCTACCTTCGGGCCGTGGCCGGCAAGCGCGACCTCAAAATTCTTTCCAACATTCCGCTCTGGGCGCAAAACAACTTGGAAGCGTCCGTCAGCGTGGTGGAAAACATCCCCATTCTGAAATCGTCGGTGGAAGGCTCCGGCTCCAGCCGCGATTATATCCAGAACATTGACCGGATGGATGTCGGCATCAAACTCAAGCTGACCCCGCATGTGAATCCGGACCGGGAAATTCAGTTGGATTTGAACCCCAGCATCGAGTCCGTGGTGGAGGAAGGCAGCGACGCGCTGAGATATACGCCCACCATCGCCAAGCGTGAGGTCAAAACCACCGTGACCATTCCCGACCGCAGCACGGTTGTGTTGAGCGGCCTGATTCGCGAAGACACGGCAAAAATCACAACCAAAGTGCCGCTATTGGGCGACATTCCCTTCCTCGGCGCGCTCTTCCGCTCGACCAGCGACACCAAGCGCCGTACCAACCTGTTGATTTTTGTGACTCCGCGCATCGTGACCGAATTGAACATGGCCGAACTGGAAAAAACGCGGCTGGAGCAAGTCGCCGGTCTGGAAGGCGCCGCCGAAGCGCTGAGCGAGCCCCCGCCGCCAACGGCAGAAGAGGCGTCGCCGCCAGCCCAAAAGAAATCCGCCGCGAAAAAGAAGCCGCGCCCCAGCCGCAAGCGATGAGTCAGCCCGCATCCAACTTGCCCGCGCTGGAGCACATCGCCGATGACTGGCTCGACCCGGAGCTGGTCAACTCGGTGCCGGTGGATTGGGTGCGCAAGCATCGGCTGATTCCCATTCGTAAAGATGGCATGGTGATGATTGCGGGCGCGGCTGACGCCCCGTTGCAGGCGTATGAAGACCTGGCCCTGCTGCTCGACACAGAAGCGGTCTGGGCCACCGCACCGGAAGATGAAATCCGCCGCGCGATTGACCGCTGCTATTTCCGCCGCAGCGGAACCACCGACGAGGCCGCCGCGCAAGCGGATTTGGCCGCCAGTATTTCCGATGTGACGCCGCAGGTGCGCCACGAAGCCGACGACCTGCTCGCCGGCAGCGCCACCGCACCGGTCGCCAACTACGTCAACGCCATTCTGCTCGACGCCGTCAAGCAGGGCGCTTCGGACATCCACGTGGAACCCTTTGTCAACAGCTTGAGCGTCCGCTATCGCATTGATGGCCTGCTCTATGAACAGCCCCGCCCACCCCGCCAATTGGAACAGGCTCTGGCCGCTCGCCTGAAAGTCATGGCCCGCCTCGACTTGGCGGAAAAACGCCTGCCGCAGGACGGCGTGGCGCGAGTTCGCGTGGGCGCTCGCGAGATTGACGTGCGCGTGTCCTGCATCCCCGTCGCAGAAGGCGAACGAATTGTCCTGCGCCTGCTCCACCGCGAAGCCACGCGCTACTCGCTGAATGAGCTGGGTATCGCCGACGACCGCCTCGCCCAATTGCGCCAGATTCTGCGCGAACCTCACGGCATTGTCTTTGTCACCGGCCCCACCGGCAGCGGTAAAACCACAACCCTCTACGCTGCCTTGCAGGAGTTGGACACCGAACATCTCAACGTCCTGACGATTGAAGAACCCATCGAGTATCAGTTGCCCAACATCGGCCAGATGCAGGTGCATCCCAAAATTGGCCTGACCTTTGCCCGCGGTCTGCGCCACATTTTGCGCCAGGACCCCGATGTCATTCTCGTCGGCGAAACCCGCGATTTGGAAACGGCGGAAATCGTCGTGCGCGCCTCGCTGACCGGCCATCTGGTATTCACCACGCTGCACACCAACGACGCCGTCGGCGCGGTGACGCGCATGGTGGACATGGGCATTCCGCCCTACTTGCTGGCGGCGGCCACGCGCGCCGTTCTCGCGCAACGGCTTGTGCGCCGCCTGTGCCCGGCCTGCCGCCAGCCCGCCGTCCTTTCCGCCGCCGATGCCGCGCGCCTCGGCCAGCCATCCTTGGCCGGGCGCAACGTGTGGACCGCGCCGCCCGCCGGCTGCCCCGAATGCCTCGGCGGCTACAAAGGCCGCACCGGCATCCATGAGTTGCTGATTGTCACGCCGGACATGGCCGAAGCCATCCGCGCCAACCTGCCCGCCGCCGAATTGCGCCAGATGGCCCACGCCGCCGGATTCCAGGACATGGTGGCTGATGGCCTCGAAAAAGTGTTGGCGGGCGTGACCTCGGCGGCTGAAGTCTTGCGCACCGCCGGCACCCGCGAAGAACCGTGATTTTCCTGCTGCGATGACGACATTTGAGTACAAAGGCTACGACTCGTCCGGGCGCACGCAATCCGGTCTGATTGAGGCCGCCGACCCCAAAGACGCGCGCAAGCGCCTCGCGGTGCGCGGCATTCTGGCGGAGACCGTTCAAGCCGCCGGCCCCTCCACCCGGCGCGGCGGGCAGCGGCAAAAAACATTCACCGCTGACATCCGCACCATGTTCTACCGCGAGTTCGCCGCGCTCCTCGGCGCGGGCGTCGCCATGGTGCCCGCGCTCGACGTTATTTTGCAGGCGCCGGAGCTGAAGCAAGTGCGCACGCTGCTGGCCGCCGTGCGCGATGCCGTCCGCGAAGGCAGTCCGCTCAGTGCCGCCCTCGCCAACACCGCCCGCCAAGTCACCGCGTTTGAAGTCGCCGTGATGGAAGTCGGCGAACGCGCCGGTGGCATGAATGAGGCGCTCGCGCGTCTGGCCGTCTTTCTCGAAGAACAGGAAAAACTGCGCGAAAAACTCGTCACTGCCCTCATCTATCCCGCTCTGGTCGTCGCGCTGGCCGTTATCATCGGCGGTCTGGTGTTGGTCTTCCTGTTGCCGATGGCACAGCGCGTCTTCGTGGAAGCCCGGATGGAATTGCCCATGCTGACGCGCGTCATTCTGACTGGCGGGCGCATCTTCGGCGTGCTGTTATTGCTGGGTGCCGTCGCAACCGCCGTCGCGTGGGCCGAACTTCGCCGCCGTATCCGAAGCAAAGCGTCTTGGCGCATTCGCCTCGACCGCCGCCTGTTTCGCCTGCCGCTGATTGGCGGCGGCTGGCAAAATCTGGTTAGCCTGCGCTTTGTCCGCGTGCTGGAACTGCTGCTGGAACGCGGCGTCGGCCTGATGGAAAGCGTGCCGCTGGCCGGGCGCGCCTCCGGCAGCGCCTGGCTGGAAGATTGCGCCCGCCGCGAAACCGCCGCGCTCGGCGAAGGCAAGCCGCTGGTAGCCGTCATTCGCGGCATCCAGCCGCTACATCCCTCCCTCGCCGCCTGGGTGCAGGCCGGCGAGGCCGGCGGCAATCTGCCGGAACTACTCGACCACGCCGCCCAGCGCTATCAGCAAAGCTGGGACCGCCTCGCCACGCGCGGCATGATGTTTCTTGAAGTCGGCCTGACCATGGTGGTTGGCCTGTTCGTGGCCTTGATTGCGCTGGCCGTCCTCCTGCCCATTTTACAGATGAACAAAGGGTTTCACCCATGATTTGGTGGATATACAATTTCATTTTCCCCATCGTGTTTCTCTTTTTGCTGCCGCATTACCTGATGCGCATGTTGCGCCGCGGAGGCTATGCCCGCGACTTCTCGCAGCGCTTCGGCTGTTACGGCCGCGCGGAATCCGAGTTGCTTGACGCCCCTGGACAGCCCATCTGGATTCAAGCCGTCAGCGTCGGCGAGCTGAGCATCGCCCTCTCCTTCATGGATGAATTGCGCCGCCGCGAACCCGGCATACGCTTCGTGCTCACCACCAACACCTCCACCGGCCACGCCCTCGCCCTCCAGAAAGTTCATGCGCCCGATGTGACACTATACTTCCCGATGGATGTGCCCTTGGTTATGCGGCGCGCGCTGCGCCGCATCCGCCCTGCCATCGTTGTGCTCATTGAAAACGAAATGTGGCCCAATCTGATTCGCACCGCGGAAAAACGTGGCATTCCCACCATCATGGTCAACGGGCGCATCTCCGAAAACTCCTTCAAGGGCTACCGCAAAATCCGCTTCATCACGCGCGATTTGCTGCCGCGCATCCGCTGGTTTTGCGTACAAAGCGCCGCCGACCGCGACCGCCTGCTGTATCTCGGCGCGCCGCCGGAAAAAGTCGAAATCACCGGCAGCGCCAAATACGACTTGCCCGCCACGCCCCCCACCGTCGGGTCCACAAAGCCCTGCATCAACTTTTGCAGCGAGCCCGGGAAAATGAACGTATCCGAATCCACGCACACCATGAACTCGCCACGTCCCAGCAGCACCCCCACCGCCCACGCATTGCACAAGCCGCGATTCTTCGCAAAGCTCACCACCACCAGATTAGGATGGTGCGTCTGCGCCGCCAGCATTTCCTGCAACGTGTTGTCGCTCGACCCATCGTCCACGCAGACCACTTCCAGATTCTCGTTCGGATAACCCGCCGCGAAAATTCGCTCAATCGTCTGGCGAATCACCGCCTCCTCGTTCATGCACGGCACCAGAACCGTCACCGTCGGCTCATAATTCGTGTTAGGCGGCGCCACATAAATCGAAGCAATCAAAAAGCGCGACACCACAAAAATGCCCGCTATCAACGAATAAATACTCACCAACGGCTGATAAAAATAATTGCCCGCGCTGCGCAACTGCATGAAAACCGCCACCGCCAGCATCACAAGCGCCACCGTCAAAATCAAAAACGACAGCCACTTCGGCGGCCGCCGATACAACCGCGCCATCCGTGCGCGCGCCTCATCCAGCGCCGGAAACTCCACGCTCGCACCCAGAGGCACTTCCTGCTCCGTACGCGCCAAGGGCTGCTGGCAGAACGGACACGACGCCGGCAGCGGCGTCCCGTGCACATACACCGTCAAGCCGCACTCCGGACACCGGCACTGCTGAATCAGCACCGTCTTCTTCGCTTCAAATTCTTCAGTCTTGAGTAACATGAACATCTTCACCCAGCCGTCAAAAACTGGATGACAACCAAACTTTCTGATTCACTGCTTTAGTCGGAACATGCTAGCGCAGTGTGCGTTAGATGTCTACTGATATACCGCAATCTCCGGGTTTTTACTTTTTCGACGCTATTTAAGCGACTTGCGGCAAAAATAAAACGTTTTTTTTCTTCCTCCGACGCTTTTTTTTTTACAACTTCGCCCCTTCGAACACCTTCAGGCCTTTTAACAAAATTCGCATTGCCGATTTCCCCCCCAGCCCCTATCCTCTCCCCCCATGAAGACAAGCCATTTCATTTCATTCGTCGCCACCCTGCTGCTGGCCATCGCCATTCCTCCCCTCCACGCCCAAACCCCGGTACGCATCACCGCCAACAGCGTCAACCTGCGCGCCAAGCCGGAGCTAACCTCGGAAGTCCTCGCCCAGGCCAACTACGACGAACGCTTCACCGCCGCCGAAATCGGCGACGAATGGGTCAAAATCCCCGCCCCCTCAAAAGTGGACCTGTGGGTGATGAAGCAATACGTGCAAACCCCGCAAAACACCATCGGCGCCAACCGCGTCAACCTGCGCGCCGGCCCCAGCATCAACTACAACATCGTGGACACCCTCACCCTCGGCGAACCCGTCGAACCGCGCGGCGAAGTGCAAGATTGGCTAAAAATCGCGCCCCCGCCCACCGCCTGCGTATGGGTCCACAAAGACTACGTCGAAGTCCTCCCCGTCGAAACCGCTTCCGTCACGGAACCAGCCCCCGACACCCCCAAAAAAGAAAAAACCACCCGCAAACGCAAAACCAAAGCCGAGACCGTCGCCGAAGCCCCCGCCCCTGAAACACCCGCGCTCGAAGAATCCCCCGCCACCCCCGAAACCCTCGCAGTCACAGCCTCAGCCCTCGCCCGCCCCACCCCCATCATCTCCCCCTCCATACCCGAGAAAAACGAACCC
>Ga0255345_1004835_pt1 | contig 14316 bp, 12 predicted proteins | sample wastewater_treat_6_FD_192415 | JGI IMG/M metagenome (GOLD analysis project Ga0255345, IMG submission 192415) | Wastewater microbial communities from Lulu Island WWTP, Vancouver, Canada - plant20 | ecosystem: Engineered > WWTP > Wastewater > Unclassified | place: Canada: Vancouver, British... | reverse complement strand
CTTTAAATAAAACCTTTCTTACCAGTTTTTTCTTCTCGAAAAGTTCGAGTGTCCGGTAAATGGTAGTTCGTCCCACCTTGTTAGTGGTTAATAAATACTCATAAAGTTCATCAGCACTGACAGGACTGGCTAAATCTATAATAGCCTGCAGGATAGCCTCGCGCTGTTCAGTAATCTTTTCTCCTATTTTTCTCAGTATTTCACCAGCATTTTCCATCCTTACCTCTAAATGGAACTAAGTTTCATTTAAAATTATAAACTAAAAATAAGAAAAGTCAACAGCTGGAATAGACTTATTAGCCCTTCCAACCATTAACCTGTGTAAGTCAGAGAGATATTCAAACCTCCTTCCCAATATTTTATCTTTATTATAGATGAAAAATGAAACTTTGATAAGGAACCAGCTTATGCTATAATGGGGATAAATCTGAAGAAACTTTCAAAAGGAGGGAATAGAGATGTCAAAAATAGCGGTGATTGGTGCTGGAAGTGTAGCATTTTCAATGAGTCTGATCCAGGATTTTGCTCTCACAAAAGGACTCTCTGGCTGTACAGTTACATTTATGGATATAAACCAGGATAGACTCAATATGGTATATAGTCTGGCGAGCAGGTATATAAAAGAATTAGATATGGACCTGAATCTAGAAAAAACCACCAGTCGAGAAGAGGCTATCAGAGAAGCAGATTTTGTTATAAATACAGTCAAGGTAGATGGTTATGACTTTATGGAAGCAGAGAGAGAAATCGCAGAGAAACATGGATACTACAGGGGGATAGACGATAAGGTGAGTGATTACTATGGAGGATTCTTCGCCTATAAACAGTTAAACTTCTTCCTAGACCTGGCAAGAGATGTGGAGAGAATAAGTCCGAACGCCTGGTTTATGCAGGTATCCAATCCAGTATTTGAAGGAACAAACATCATAGCCAGGGAGACAGGGTTAAAGGTGGCAGGGTTCTGTCATGGGGCTCAGGGTTATAAAGATATAGTAAAAATCCTGAAACTCAATCCGGAAGAGGTTGAGGCACAGGTTGTAGGCTTAAATCATTGTAACTGGTTAACCAGATTTTTATACAGGGGAAATAATGCCTATCCACTGATAGACGAATGGATAGAGAAGGAGTCTGAAAATTATTGGAAGAGCGATGAGTATCTCCATAATCCCTGGGGATATCATATTACTCCAGCTGCAGTTGAGATGTATAAACTATATGGTGTATTCCCCGTAGGAGATTCTGTGAGAAGCGTATCCCCGTGGTGGTTCAACACTGACCTAGTGACAAAGGAAAAATATTTTTCCTCCGGCGGACCAGATTCAGAGGTCGGCTGGACCATGTACCTATTTGGATTAAAGATGCGGTTAAGAATGATGGAAGAACTTGCCAAAGATGAGAAGACTCCTATAACTGAAAAGCTTCCTCCCAGACCAAGCGGAGAGGTAATAGTACCGTTTATAGATTCAATCATAAATAATAAGAAAGAGAAACTTATCTTAAATATACCAAATAATGGAGCCGTAGAAGGACTTCCTGATGATGTGGTGGTGGAGATTCCTGTTACAGTAGGAAAAGATACCCTTGAAAGAGAAAAGATAGGAAGATTACCTAATCGACTTATGCTCCATATTATAATACCCAGATGGCTCAGGATGGAGATAGTCTTACAGGCATTCAGAGAAAGAGATAAGAAAAGTATTTTACTGATGCTTATGGAAGACCACAGAACAAAATCTCTAGAACAGGTAGAGGCGTTGATAGAAGATATACTATCCCAGCCATGGAACGGTTCTGCAAAAGAGCATTATCGATAAAACTAAAACCTAGTACAGTTTATTAAGCACCGCCTGCGCTGTCATCTCTGTGTATCTCAGTGCCTGTTTTCCCAATCTCATAGCTACCCCTGTAAACAGAAGGTCAAGAACATGGAGCTGGGATACTATAGAGCGAATTGCCCCACTAGCAAGCGGAGCTTCTGGAGAGGCTGTGAGCAATACTATATCTGTAAATTCAGTTATTGGAGACCGGGCAAAGTTAGTAATGCAGATAGTTGTAGCCCCAGCATTCTTTGCCACCTTTATTGAATCCACAGTATCTTTTGTCGCCCCAGAATGAGAGACCCCTATCGCTACATCTCTGGAATTCAGGGTTGATGCTGACATCGCCTGAAGATGTGGGTCGGTCAAGGCATCGCAGAGTATACCAATTCTCAGGAATTTGTACTTTGCCTCAAGGGCTGTAAAGCCAGAAGCCCCAACACCATAAAACTCAACCCTTCTAGCTTTATATATCGCCTCTATAGCCCTGTTTAGAGAGTCTATACTTATAAGTTGTGTGGTATCTGCTATAGCCCTCAGGTTTCTATTGGTAATCTTTCTTACAATATCTTCCAGGGAGTCTTCCGGCGATACATCTTCCAGGACGTATTCAAAAGAATTACTCAGGTCTCTGGAGAGTATCAGTTTTAATTCCTGATAACCGCTCAATCCTATATCATGGGCGAATCTAACCACAGTACCATCTCCAACATCGCACTTTTCTGCCAGTTCAGTAACAGACATATATATAACTTTCCCCGGGTTATTCAGGATAAAATCTGCCACCCTCTGCTCAGCAGGGGTGAGAGATGGATAATGACTGCGGATCAATCCCAGACAGGTTATACTTTCCTGCATCCTCTATCCTCCATTCACAAATGGTAATCCCCTGGCACCAAGGACAAACCTCTTAACGATATACTGTGGTCGAGTCACAGCCGAACCTATCACCACTGCATAAGCCCCAAGGTCAAAGGCGTATCTGACCTCTTCAGGTCTCCATATATTCCCCTCCATAATCACCGGTATAGATATTCTCTCCACCAGCTTTCTAAGAAGGTCAAAATCAGGCTTCTTCCTGTTTTCTGTGTATAAAGTATATCCTGATAAGGTGGTACTCACCACATCTGCACCTGAACTGTAAGCTGACATCCCCTCTTCTACCGTAGATATGTCAGCCATAACAGGTATATCAAATCTCTTCTTTATCTCTTCTATATACCTGTCACCTGTAACTCCCTCTGGATGAAGCCTGCTAGTTGCATCTACAGCCACTATATCTGCTCCTGCAGAAATAACCATCTCCACATGCCTCAGTGTTGGAGTAATATATGGTTCATAACCGGGGATAGTATCTTTATATATTCCTATTACAGGTACAGGGACAGCCTTCTTTATTGCCCGGATATCCTCCACCCCATTAGCCCTTATACCTGCCGCTCCAGACTCGAAGCTTGCTTTTGCATAAGCAGCCATTATGTTGGAGCCATACATTGCATCACCTGGATATGCCTGACAGGAGACTATAACCCCGTCTCTGAGTCTTTCTATAATACTTTCCATCTATTTCTCCTCAAAATGGATATCTATCTCGAATAACCTGTTCCACGGCAGGTCTATCCTCTTAATCTTAAACGGGAAAGTCTCTTCAGACCTCTTCTCTACCTCTTCCTTCAACTTCTCCTCTACCATTATTCTTGCCATTTCCACATCCTCCAGCTGCCACGGATTTATACCCCGACTTTTAAGCTCTTCTATAACATCTGTCCTTACCTTTGCTTGATATAGCCAGTCATCTATAAATCTTACCTCACGAAACTCTCTTAAAGCCATCTCGCAATCTTCAATTTCAGATCCAGAAATCCATGCCGAACCGGCTGCTATCACTGTCCCCAGTGTATTCCCCGATGTATTCCAACCAGCATAACAGGTAAGGTTTTCTACAAATCCTGTTTCTTCCAGAAGTTCTATCAGTTCTAAATCTGCCCCATTCGCATACGCCACATCAGCTAAAACCACCGGCATATTTAATACTTCAGTGCAATACCTCCCAATCTGTTCAAGAGAGAGGATGTTCCTTGCCGGTCCTTCCACCTTGTCCATATTATAGAATAGATATGCCTCTCCCTGCTCTATGGCAGGGGTGTTTACAAGCAACTCTATACCTGCCAAACTTATAGAATCAACCAGGACACCCCCTACAGCATTTATCTGTCCCTTTATACCCTCAAAAAGAGGTCTATCTTCATATCTTGTAATTATATGCGGTCCATTTACCGAACTGAAATCAGCTTTAAAGATAGGCTTAACACTCTCTTTAACATTTACCGCCCTTGCTATAAGAAGCATCCCCACTTCATCGGCTCCAGGATATATAATTACCTTACTCTGAACTCTTCCCTCTCTTATCTTAGCCCTCAGTTCTTTTTGCTCCATTGCTGGAAAACCATAAGGACTCGCATCATCCTGGGTAAGAAGGGCAAAGTCAACTATATTTTCTTTCACAAGGTCTATAAGAGCAAGATTTACTTTATGGTTTCTCTCTCTTCCATTCAGATAATCCTTAATAATCCCTTCTGGAATATTTCTCTCAACTTCGTGCAGTAATTGTTTATCTTCTTCTCTACTGAATAATTTAACCTTATGGGTGAGCTCTGAGTACTGAAACAGTAACATCCCATAATCCTTCCAGTATTCCTTCTCCTCTTCGTTATTGTTAGAATTGGATGTCCTCATAATAATGTTAAATGCATATATGGGGAGATCTCTGTGTTTTAATTTTATATCTCTTATCTTCTCCAGTCTCTCTACAGATTCTTCAGTAGAAACCTGTGAAATCCTCGATGCTATAAGCCCCCCATAGGTGAACATATCAATGGATAATACCAGAGCATCAAAGTTATCAGACTCTCTTTCTAGCCACTCATCTATCGCCTTCAGGTCTGCTGGAGTTCTCTTCCTGCTTAAAATCTCCTTTGGTGGAAGAGTTAGCTCTACTCCAGCTATTCTGGCTATATATTGAGGGAATTTAAAGTTACACGGTCTTTCATCTAGAGGTAAAAATCCAATCTTCATTTAGCCTCCTATATATCTTCCATAAATTTTAGCTGCTTCTACCATTGCCTTTACATTTTCAACCGGAGCATCTGTGGGAATATCATCTCCTGAACCCAGGATATAACCCCCACCTCTCCCAGCTGATTCTATACAATGTTTAGCCTCTTCCATCACATCTTCCGGAGTTCCTCTAAGAAGAGTAAGAGTATTTACCCCACCTTTAAGGCATACCTTATTCCCAACTCTTCTCTTTACTTCAGCGATATCTACCCCTCCCAAAGGGTCCAACGGTTCAATAGCATCTACCCCTGTTTCAGCCATATACTCCAGGATAGGCATAGAGTTTCCACATATATGGAGATAAACAGGAGTTCCCTTTTTATGGAAAGCTTCGGTAGCTTTTTTATGATATGGAAAACAGAACTCTTTATACTGTCCTGGTGAGATGATGGTAGAGGATGCCCATGCATCTCCTATATAAATGGCATCTACCCCTGCTTCTATAAGGGCATAACCTATCTGTATGGAAATCTCTGTTCCCAATTCCATAATCTTATGAGCTAATTCTGGATTATCTATCAGGTCTAGCAGTGCCTGTTGTGAACCTCTCATAGAAACGAGAAAATTCATAGATTGGCTGGCGGCTGTTCCAGCTATAAAGGCATCTTCTCCTACTTCTTCGAGAACCTTCTTCACCGGTTCTGCCTGTCCATCCTGAATATACTCCTTCCATGTCTTTATCCTGATCTTTTCTATATCCTTCTCATCTTTGATTGGAATCTCATTTTCAAGCTGGATTGGCATATCATACTCCTGAAGTCTCGCCAGTAGCCTTCCATTCCTACTCAGAAACTCTTCGCCACTTTTCTTCACTATGGAGATATCTTTATCCAGCCTAGAAGCTAATCCTACCTCGAAACCGTCGAACCCATACAGTCTCCATGCCCTCAACAATGCCTCATAGTTTAACCAGGGGTTCAAAACTACATCCCTGTATCTTATTCCGGTGGCTCTGGCTGCATGTAAAGCGGTAATTACTGGGAAAACAGGAACCCTGTCAGGTTCCTTTCTCTCTAACGCCCTTCTCACTCTTTCTTTTGCCTTCATATTAACTCTCCACTAGTTTATCTATATCTACCATATTCTTTCCCTGTCTCATACATCGTCCTCATATGTTCTATCGGTGTGCAGGGGGCTACATTGTTCCCCTCACAGAGGAGAAATCTTCCCCCTTCCATAACTCCGGACTGCAAAACTTTTATCACTTCTCCTCTTATCTCTTCTACAGGACCTTCCCTGAGTATCATCGGACTTATATTCCCCCTGAGTGTCACTTCAGGACCAAGGACTTTCCTCATCTTGCCCAGATCTGTGGGATATCCGGTATCAAAATCCATCACATTCAACTCCTCTTTTATTGTAAGGAAATGATGCGATGCCTTACCACAGAGATGTATTGAATTTGGACCACCAAGAGAAAACGTATTGACCAGTTTTTTATGATAAGGAAGAACAAATTCTCTATAAGTTTTCTCAGAGAGAAGTTCAATACTATCATCAGCAAAACCCCAGGATTGAGCAGGATGTTTTATACCGAATCTATCCATCATGTAAGTAATCCTTTTTATGGTGGCATCTGTTATAAAAGAGAGCAGGTTATGGACAAACTCTGGATCTTCATAGATATCAATACAGAGTTGACTCGCACCTCTTATCTGGGCAGCTACAGTAAAAGGACCATCTGTTCCTAAAAGTGGGATGTGTGGATTTCCCACAGGAAATCCTTCAAACAAATCTTTAGAAATACTCAGAAAATAATCATAGTAATCCATAATCTGCTTAAGGAAAGGATTATCCTCTGGCTCAGGGTTAATATCTTTAAGGAATTCTTTATTATCCTTTAATACAGGTTCTATATCAGGTAGGGAATCTTCCCAGTAGAAAAGTTTACAGCCAAAGTACAATGCCTCATAAGAATTCTGGAAATCTACCCAGCATCCTCCCCAATCATTCTCTGGATACCCCATCTCTCGATCCTGAGGGACATTAAACCTCACCCATTTTCTAAATTTCATCTGTACCTTTGCCATCACCTCAGGAGATTCAAAATAATCTTTAAATGTAACTCCTTCTTCATTTAATTCAGGGTCTAAAAGAATCATCCTGGGATTTGTATTGAAGTATACAGGTACCCTTACAGGCTTACCTGAATTATATGCGTCCCATACCTCTTTAACTTCTCTATTATGAGATGAAAAATCGATATCCATATCGCTCATCCTTTTATCCCGGTAAATGTTATACCCTGAATAAATGTCTTTTGTGCCAAGAAAAATGCCACTATCATAGGTATAGAAACAACTGTAGATGCTGCCATTAGATAAGCCCACTCTGCTCCATGCTGTGTCAGAAAGTATCTTAGCCCTATAGCTAATGTATACTGTCTCTCATCCTGTAGATATATAAGGGGACCAAGAAAATCTCTCCAGCTACCAATAAATGCAAATACTCCCAAAGTGGCTATAGCCGGCTTAGATAATGGGAGCATTATATTCCAGTATATGTATGGATGAGAACACCCATCTACCTTTGCAGCATCAACTAATTCTTGAGGTATAGTCATAAAGAATTGACGCATCAAGAATATGGAGAATGCTCCCCCGCCAAAAAATGCAGGGACAATGAGCGGCTTAAATGTCCCAACCCAGCCTATCTTTTTAAACATTACAAACACTGGAATCATAGTTACCTGACTTGGAATCATCATAGTGCTGAGCAGGATGAGGAATAAGATATCACGCCCTGGCCATTTTATCCTGGCAAATCCATAAGCAACAAAAGAAGGGGCTAATATTGCAGCAATCACATTAAAAGCGGTTATATACAATGTATTCTTGAGAAATCTAAAGAATGGAAAATACTCTAATGCTTTCTTATAGTTAGACCATACTACTGGATTTGGTATCCATACCGGAGGAGAAGTAAAAATCTGTTCGTTAGATTTTAAAGATGTGCTTATAAGCCATAAAAATGGCAGTAAAAATGTGAATCCCAGAAGAATCAATAAAGCCTGAAGACCAACTTCTTTTATTATCGCTCTTCTTCTTAAGGTTTTTCTCCAGTTTTCCTTCATCTTCTCCTCCATCATCTAGACTCTGAATGATAATATACCCATCTTGCAGATGTCTTAAATACAAGAATGGTTAAAGCTAAAGTTATTAAAAATAGAATCCAAGCCATTGCCGAAGCATATCCCATCTTCCACCATTGAAAGGCATTATAGTAAAGATAAAGTCCATAAAACATGGTAGAATATGCTGGACCACCACCAGTAGCGACAAACGTCTGGACTGAAAACTGGAATGTCCCTATAATACCCATAATAAGATTAAAAAATATTACAGGACTTATCATAGGTAAAGTGATATTTACCATCTTCTGCCATCCTCTTGCCCCATCCAATTCAGCAGCCTCATAAAGTTCCTTTGGAACATCCTGAAGACTAGCCAGATATATTATCATTCCTCCCCCTACCCCCCATAATCCCATAAGAATAATAGCCGGTTTAGCCCATGCAGGATCTGCCAACCATCCTGGACCTTGTATCCCAAACCACGATAATATGACATTAACCAATCCATAATATGGATTAAAAAGCCATACCCAAAGTATGGCGGTAGCAACTTCTGGCAAGATGGAAGGCAGGTAAAATATTGTCCTGTGTATAGCCATCCCTTTAACATTGGTGTTTAAGAGCAGAGCTAATAATAATCCAGCAATTAGACTTAAAGGTAACCCTAAACAGAGCATATAAAAAGTATTACCCAATGATTTCCAGAAGATAGGGTCTAAGCGAATTAACCTTCTATAATTATCAAGACCTATCCATAAAGGCTCTTGAACGATATTATAATCGGTAAAACTATAATAAAGAGACATGATTATAGGATAAGCAGTAAATATTATAAGACCTAAGAGCCACGGAAAAGTAAAAAATAATCCCCACATCAGTTCTTTCTTTTCTAACTTCGTCATCTTATCCTCCAAATCTAGAGAGGGGGAAATTATCTTCTCCCCTCTCTAATAACTAGAGCTTATCTCTTTTGCCTAGAGAAAAAAGTATCCAGTTCTTGTTGCATCCTTAACGTGACCTCATCAAGCGCTTCCTTTGGTTTCTTTTGACCATTAATTACCATACTTTCTGCGGCACCAAGTTCTGTAAGATACTGTTCCCATACAGGCATGGAAACAGAGGTAAATGCGTTACCCTTTTCCATTAAAGGAATCGTAAGTTTTAATACAGGAATGGCATTTAAGACTTCTGGATCTTTTGCTACTGCGATTCTAGGAGGCATATTAGTAAAAATTATCGCAAGTTTTTTCATCGGCTCCGGGCTTGTAAGCCACTTGATAAATTCCCATGCTGCATCTTTATTTTTAGATCCTGTCGGAATACAGAACATACTGCCGCCAAACTGAGTGGAATTTCTGGTTCCGCTTGGAGTCACATATGGGAATATATCGTATTTGAGCTTTGGATTATATTTCTTACCAAATTGCACGATCCATTCACCATAATCCTGCATTGCCATCTTTCCTGCAAAGAACGGGTTTTCTGGGCTCCAGTAGTTACCCAATGCTGAAGTGAAAGCTGTATACTTTGTGGGGTCCAGGAATTTATTATAAGAAAGGAGATACTCCATGGCTGCTACTACCTTGGGGTCATTAGCCGTTACCTTCTTATTCTTTTCGTCATATAACTTACCACCAAAGAGTCTTCCCCATAGAGATATACCACTTGGTCTATAACCAAGGATCTGTATATTACCTCTATCATCGAACTTTGTAAGTTTCTCTGCCCAAATGTAAAGTTCCTTAGTATTCTTTGGTGGAGTTTTAGGATTCAAGCCGGCAGCCTGGACCATATCTACATTAAAAGCAGTGAAGTTACAGTTGGTAGTCGCTGCCAAAGCATAAACCTTACCATCATATTGGAAAGATTGCCAAAGTCTTGGCCAGAAATCACTACTACGGATCTTATCTTTTTTGATGTAACTATCAAGAGGAGTAAGAGCATCTCTAGCAGCTAAAGAAGCTAACTGAGAGTCCCAAACAGCTGAAACTACATCTGGAACTGTTCCACCAGCTATAGCAGTAAGAAGCTTTTCATAAGCCCCAAAGATTGTTACTGTTTCTACCTCTATATCTGTCCGCTTTTTGTTAAACCCCTCATCTATGATCTTTTTAAGATCTTCTAATTCTGAACCTCCCCAACCTGTCCAGTAGGTAATCTTTACCTTAGCATAAGCCGTAGTAACTGAAAACATACTTGCTATAAATGTTAAAAGTAAAATTACCGTTAAAAACTTTTTACTCATTTTGCTACACCTCCTAATTAGTTTTTGATACAAATCTTTAGATCTCATCATCCCCCTTTCAAGTACTGCACACAAAATATCTAAAGCCTCTTCTTTCTCACCCTCTTTCATTAATATATTCGGTTAGTTTATAGCATAAATTTCTATATATGTCAATAGAATTTTGAATTTTATTCCACAAGGATTCTAAATAAGATGTTCTTTATGAATCCAGAATTTTTATTGAAAACACCAGGTAACAGTTCTAAGTAGAAAAGAAATACAAAAAGCCCAATGAATTTTACTTATCTCAGAGAGTAGTGAGATATCTTTAATTAAAGATATCTCACTATAGGGTTGAAAAATACTTTCTTATTCTATTTGCCATAAGTTCTCTTCTTTTTTCTAAATACCTTTCATATTCCATACTCCAAAATTCTTCTGGTAGATCATATGTAGCGTATACCATTTCGAAATTACCATTTTCATACTTATCAACTAATTCTGGGAAATATTCCCTTGGATGTTTATCTTTAATTCTAATATTATCTTTATACTCCAGGTACAAATAATTTGCCACCTGATTAATCTCCTCTTCATTTAACCCCTTACCTTTCAAAACTGCCTTTGGAAATATATGATGAACATCTATTGTTTTTTTCTTCTCCTTAATAAAGGGATTCAGATAATCCTTCAGATAGGTATCAGAGAAAAGGATCTTGACATTATCCCTTATAAGACTCGAAATATACGTTAAAAAGGCATAATTTCTAAGAGAGGAACTTTTCAACCTTTCAGGTAGTTGAATATTCCAAAAATCATCTGTCAGACTCACTTTAATTTCATTCTCTATATATGCAGCATAGTTAGAAGGAGACAGATTCTTTAAATCTTCCTCAAAAATCGATTCAGATGAACCGGTATATCTCTGAGTCAAAATTGATGCTACGAACCATTTGCGGATAAGAGATTCAAGGTATTTATATTCTATTTTATACTCTTTCCCAATCAAATAGAAACTGTAAGTTATAAAAAAGGTCACTTTACTGCTGATCAATTCTTCACTGATAAAACCAGCCGAGTAAATTATCTTGACAAAGTCATGCCAATTAATAAGATCTAAGACCTCCCTTTGAGCCTCCTTAAACTTTTCAAAATTTTTCTTTCTCAACTCTTCAGTTATTATCTTATTCTCCAGGTCTCTTCCTTTTAGAATTAGATAAGCATAACCTAATCGACCTCTTCTGAACGCCAATCCAACAATAGAACGGATCAGATTCTCCGGGGTAGGATTAATCTTAATTAAATTATATGGAGAAGGTCTCTTATCTGCTTCTTTAAATGATTCTTTATAGAAACTTTCAATCTCTTTTCTTCCTTCTGGCCAATAAACAGACATTAATGTCATAATAAAGTCTGACTGATTAAGTCTTTTCCCTGTACTGTTAATTCTAACAAATATTTCTGACACCTGTTCCGGGTTTAACTCAGAAGATAGTTCAATTATAGAAAATGGATATTGAATAATCCCTTTCAACCTCTCAATCTTTGAAGCCACCTGACCCTCATCAAAAGTAATACCTTTTTCTTCAAGTTTACTGACATAGTTATTAATGAAACTATATATAGCTGGTTTTTCGAATATCTCGCTTATATCAGCTATCCATCTGACATCTTTTTCTATTGCAGGATTAGACACTTCAAATCTTTCTTCAATCGGATTAAAGGCGATCTTAAGTTTAAATTTCTGTCCACTTTTTGAAATAATATTTTTATTTTTGATAATTGAAAATAGAGAGGTAAGTCTTTGTTGCCCATCTATAACCAGGTATTTCGGATTAGATTTAATTTCTGGGTTTATTTCTTTAACACCATTGACCTCATAGATATCCCACAAGATTATCGAACCGACAGGAAGACCTTTATATAAAGAATCTATTAAATCTCTTGCCTTTGTAGGGTCCCATACATATGGTCTTTGTATTTCAGGTAAGGCAATATTGCCCATCTCGATGTCATTCAATAGATTCTCAATAGTAAAATTCTTAAGATTAAAACTAAGATTTGGCATAACTTATATCTCCTCACTCTCTCTTCCTTTTATTATTTAAATGATAACACCTGATGCTGTTTTAAGTCAATGATACGACGGCTCTTCAACTTTTTGCGTGGGGTAAATCTGTTATATATATCCTATTTACCCTCTGTCAATAGTCTGTGAAAATGTCAGGGAAAGGAAATGAAACATATGAGATTAATTTGTATCCCCGTAGGGGCAATTCATGAATTGCCCCTACAATTTCGTCTTTTATAATAATCTCGCACCTCTTTTCTTTACGCGTCACCCATTACCCATCACGCGTTACGTATCCATACCCGACAATATCACAGAACGTTAACATATCATTGACCTTGAAAGATTAATAGTGTAGAATATAAACGAATTTAAGGAGGCAAGATGATAGAGGTCCTTTTAGTTCTACTGGTCATCTTATTATGCATAGTTATACTGTATCTTGTCAGAAGAGAAAAACCCACATCTGGAGAGGATATTGGGGCAATAAAGGTGCAGGCAGAAAATATACTGAGGACACTTCAAGATACTTACACTAAAATAGAGACACAAAGACTTATAGACGAAGAGATCCAAAAAGCTACAAAGAGGATAGAATCTGCCCTTTTGGGGAGTAAGTCTAAGGGGGAGATAGGTGAGAATATAATCTATGAATCTTTGAGACAGTTTCCACCAGAGATGATAGATATAAACTTCAAGGTAAATGGAAAACCGGTCGAGTATGCAATAATCCTGAGTGATGGAAAGAGGGTTCCAATAGACTCAAAATGGGTTGGGCTCGAGGCTGAAGATTCTCCGGATGTAGATATAGAAAAAGTTATATCAAAGAAAGCGAAAGAAGTTTCTCAGTATATAGATCCAGTATCCACTATACCTATGGCTATAGCTGCAGTACCGGATAGCGTCTTCGCAAGATGTAAGCAGGCTCATATAAAAGCCTATAGAGAGAACAGAGTACTTATTATGCCATACAGTATGACGGTTCCATATATACTTGCCCTTTACAGTCTCCACAGGAGTTATGTGAGAAATATAGATACAGAAAGGATTCACTCTTATCTGAGTGAGGTAACAGTCTCAATAAATAGATTAGAAAGTCTGCTGGAAAATAATATTGCCAGATCAGTTACCATGATAAACAACGCCTATAGCGAGGGGAAACAGATATTATACAAAATCAGGGGGGCTATAGATTATATAGAAAATTCCAATGGAATGGAGGAGAAAAATGGAGAGAAGACTCTATAGATCAAGAAAGAACAGAATGATTGCAGGGGTATGTGGCGGAGTAGCCGAATATCTTAATATAGACCCTGCAATAGTAAGACTTATAATGGCATTATTAGTCTTTGCCGATGGCTTAGGGATTATTCTCTATATATTGGCACTTATTATTATCCCTCAGAATCCAGAGCAGAGTCAAGGCGGGGTTGATCAAACAGAGGCTGCAGTTCATACGGGAGCCCAAAACCCAGTAACAATTGGAATTATTCTCATTATAATTGGGCTAGTTGCAATATTATGGACATGGGGAATTCCGTGGCTATCTATAATAAGACCAGGAATATTCTTGGGAATACTGATTATAATTGCTGGGATTTACTTCCTGATAAAAGGGCGGGAATAATTTGTGCATGATGTGATAGTTATTGGAGCTGGTCCCAGTGGAGCTAGCTCTGCTCTATTTTTAGCCAGAAAAGGGATAGATGTTTTAATCATAGAGAAGAAGAAACTACCGAGGTATAAACTCTGTGCGGGAGGAACTTCAAAGGTCATTTTTGACATCCTAGATGTTCCCCCTGATTTTTTTAATGCATTCAGTATAGAAAAACTCAGGGTAGTCTATAGAGGAGAAGAGAAAGAGTACAGTATACCACCTGATAGCATATTCACCCTCCGCAGAGAAGAGTTTGACTATAAACTTACAATGTTAGCCTGCCAACATGGGGCATCGCTTGTGGATGGAGAGAAAGTTACAGGCATAGAAGAGGATAAGAGGACTATAACATTA
>Ga0255345_1004833_pt1 | contig 14317 bp, 24 predicted proteins | sample wastewater_treat_6_FD_192415 | JGI IMG/M metagenome (GOLD analysis project Ga0255345, IMG submission 192415) | Wastewater microbial communities from Lulu Island WWTP, Vancouver, Canada - plant20 | ecosystem: Engineered > WWTP > Wastewater > Unclassified | place: Canada: Vancouver, British... | reverse complement strand
GAAGGGGTGTTCCCAATGGGTCGGCGTGCGGGCGGGGGGTGTGTTCGTAAGGGGCGGGGGGTCGACGGTCATGGAGGATCCTTGGCGGGGGGGAGAGAGAAGTGGAGGAGAAGGAGGCAGGTCGTCGGAGACGCCTGGCCACGGGAGTGTGGGGTCGTAGACAAACTGCCCAGGCCGGCGTCCGCGCATGGCCACGACGGCCTCGCGGAGGATCTCGGGCAACGAGAGCCCCTGCGAGGCTGCCTCGGCCGCGGCGGCGGCCCACAGGGCCTCGTCGTCCGGGAATCCGAGGGGCGGAGCAGGGGCACCCGTCATTGGTTTTTTTCCGAGGGGTGGCGCGGTGGGAAGCCCATGGCCTCGCGATAGCGTGCGTCCGTCCACTCGCCTACGGGGAGGCGAGTGGGATTCCACCCCGGCCTGTACACACAGCACAGGTTGCACCCCATCGGGCTCTTCTCCTCTCCCCGCCCCTCCCGTTCTTTGCATTCAGGGCACTCTGATCCCTTGGGTGGTGGCCCGAACGAGGCCGCCACGTGCGCCCACCGCTCCGGGCCGACGGGAGGGAGGGGCGGGGGAGGAGGGGGAGGAGGAGGGGGCGCCCCCTGGTCGACAATCTTCTGGAGGAGGGCGACTGTTCGCTCCTGGGCCTCTTGGATCTTCTTGAGCACGGCCACGTGCGCGACGTGCGAGGGCGAGAAGGGCCGGCGGCGGCGCGCTGTGCTGACGGTGGGTGGGAGAGACATGGGAAGGGCTCCTTAGTGCGCGGGGGAGGGGAGAGGGGGCGCGTCCTCGGGCGACTCGTCGTCGACCTTGAGCTGCGGCCCGTTGCGGTAGAAGGTGATCACGTCGAGCGCGCGCAGGAGGGCGAGGAGTGTCCGGCCCCGCTCGTCCAAACCCGAGCCCGTGCGCTGGTACCGGTCGTACGCCGCCACGTAACGCGTGGCGCAGCACGAGACGTGCTCGAGCGCGGCTTGCTGCTCGAGCGAGGCGCCCCAGGCGCCCGCGGTGGGCACGGGCGCCTCGCCCGGATCCTCGGTCGCGAGGGCCCTCGTGAGCGCCTCCACCGCGCTCCGGAGGGCGAGCACGGACGCGGCCCTCTCCCGGCGGTGCGTGTTGCTCGTGATGTGCGTGAACGCAAACTGCACGTGCGTCTTCGCGGCGTCGCAGACGTGCCATTGGCACACGAGAAGCGCGGCGTTCACGTGGGCGTCTTTCCCTGGCCAAGCGCCAGAAGGAGCTCCTCCTGGCCGTGCGGGTGCTCGAACCCCTTCGCCCAGAGAAGGGTGGTCGGGGGGATCGCGTCCGAGCCGGTGCGCAACACGTACACGGGCTTGTTGTTCCCGTGCGCGAAGAAAGCTTCGAAAACGCTGTCCAGGCGCCACGTGCGCGGCGTCACCAGCAGCACCAGGGCGTGGCTCGAGCGTACCTCGTCGAGGCGCGCGGTCGCGTCCGCCTCCAGCTCGTCGAGCGTGGCGTAGAGCCCCGCCTTGGGGTCCACGCCGTACTCCTGCGCGTGCCACGTGCTCGCGATCGCGAAGCCTTGCGCCTCGAGAGCCGCGGCCAAGGCGCGCGCCTCGCGGAACAGGCCGCGGGGCGCCGCGATGTACACGCGGCGCTGGAAAGAGAGGAAGGGCGTCATGCGCGCACGGTCCGGAGGGGCACGTAGGACAACATCGCGACGACCAGGTCGATCAGCGTCGGCTTGTGGAAGAGATCGCTGGTGAGCAGGATCGTCGGCAGCACCGCGTCCGCGCGGTGTTGCAGCACGAACACGTGCAAGCCTCGGCCGGCCGCGAAGAAGGCCTCGCCGACGTTGCCGCAGCGGTCCGACCGAGGACCGACGAGCAGCAGGAGTGCGTCGCTGTCGTCGATCTCGGACAGGCAGGTGTTCGCGAGACGGCTCTGCTCTGCACGCGCCATCACGTGCTCCTTCTCCGGCGTGGGATCGTCCGCGAGGGCGTGCCACGAGCTCGTGACCGTGAGGCCCGCCTTCGTCAGGAACGCGGCCGCCTCGCGGGCGTCGTGCAGCAGGGGGAGGGGCGCCGCGACGTAGATGCGGTGCGGGCGGGAGGGGGGAAACGGGGCGAGGGGAGGGGGTGTCATCGGGCAGGATCCTTCGGGGTGGGGTGAAGCAAGAAAGCGCCGTCGGGGAGGCTTGTGGTCTGGCCCAGGCGACGACGGAACGACGCCACCGCCAGGACGGCGGGCACGTGGCAGACGAGCCACTCGAGGGCGTGGAGTTGTCGGGCCAGGTCGTCGACCTCCCCGGGGTACAGGGACGTCCGATCGAGGTCGATCGTGCCGCAAACGCCGATCTCACCTGCGTGCGCGAGCTCGATGAGATCCCCATCGGGCCCGTCCTCTACGCCCTCACCCGTGGCAGACCTGCCGTTGGCGTCCCAAGGGCCTGACCAGATCTCGAACAACAGCGAAGGGCGCTGCGTCCCCTCTTCCGCGAGCTCGACATCGTCGAGCACCACCACCACCGCACCATCCTCGTCTCGGTTGAGACCGTTCGCGTGCGGCACGAACACGCACGCGAGGGCGCGCCCGAGTGTGGACGCCGGCAGCGCGAGATGCGGCGCGGGCGACGTCACCCGATCTCCAGCGGCGCGGGCGCCGGCAGCAGCTCGAGCAGACTGCGCTGCCCCGAGCGCCCCTCGCGAAGCGTGAGGCCCACACTCTCGTGCCCGAGGCGCTCGCGGGTGACACTCGCCCAGTGCGGATCGCCCTCGGCCCCCCGGAACTGCCGCCCGAGGCGCAGGCAGGACGCGCCGGTCGTGCCGGAGCCGGCGAAGGGATCGAGCACGATCTCGCCCGGTCGCGAGAAGTCCGAGACGAGCGCGTTCATGAGTGCGATCGGCTTTTCCGACGGGTGCTCGTACGTGCGTTCGGCGTTCTTGCTGACGAAGGTGTACACCCCCGAGCGGCCGCCGCCGTTCCAGTCCGTGCGCCCCTTGTGAGGCAGGTGAAAGAGCACCATGTGCTCGTAGCCCGTGCCCGGGCGATCGCCCGACAGCTGCGGCTGAAAGTCGGGCTTCACCCAGACGAGCGTCCGGATGTACTTTGCCCCGGCGGCGCGCATGACGTCGATCCACAGGTGGACCGATTCCACCTGGCAGAAGAACAGGATCCAGCGCTTCGTCACGCGCACGGCGTGCTGCGCGCAGAGCGCCCGGTCGCTCTCCGTGAGCGCCTCGAACGGAAGCGGCGCGGCGACCATCCCCTTCTCGCCGCGCGCGCGCTTCCCCTTGTCGAGGCGCTTCTGCTGCTTGTGGGCGCTCGCGTCGTAAGGCGGATCGGCGAGGGTGACGTCCACGCTCTTGTCCGGGCACGTGGCGAGCCACGCGTAGGCGTCGCCCTCGTGAAGCCACCAAGCAGGCGCTCTCACGCGCCCGCTTTCGGCAGCGGCTTCTGGCGCGGGAAGGACGTCACACCGCGGCCCTCCATGAAGGCGACCACGGCCTGCGAGGTGCCGTCCCAGGCCATCGGCTGCAGCATGATCGTCTGCGAGAGCCACGAGGTGGTCTCCTGCACGAGCCAGGGGCGATCGTGCCCCGCCACCAGCGTGAACGACACGTCCTCGCCCTTCACCGCCTTGACGCTGTCGTGCAGGTTCTTGGCGTTGAAGCGGCGCGCCTGGGGCGTGGTGATGGGCGACGCCGTCGGGATCACGTCGTGCCCGTCGCCCTTGCCGGCCGCGAGCAGGTGCACGCTGCCGGCCTCGACGAGCATGTAGAGCGCGATGTCGATGTCATCGACGGCGACGAGCAGCGCGCCCACGGCCTCGGTGATCGCGCGCTTGCTCACGACGACTTCGTCGTGGTGCTCCCCCGCTTTCGGCGCGAGGCCGTCGAGCAGCAGCTGCAGGTTGATCATCGGCACCGCCGGCAGGTACGTGCCCATGCGCGCCCCGTCGGCGTCGAGGTAGAGAGAACGGTCGTTGCCGCGCACGGTGACCAGGGTGTCGCCGAGCGCGCGGCACGTGGCGACAATCTCGCCCGCGTTGCGCAGCTGCACGGGGAAGACGCCCTCGCTCAGGGTCGGGTGCTTCACCCGCACCTGCGCGGCCTTGGCGCTCGAAGCCGCTTCGACGAGGACCTCGCCCGCGTGCGGGATGATCCGCACGACGTTGAGCTCGGGCCGCCCGACGTCGCTCGTCTCCGCCGTCCACGACGCCGCCTCGATCAGGGTCGCGAGGCCGTTGCCCGGCATCTCGAAGAGCGCCGGCACCTCCTCGCCCCAACGCAGCGTCGGGTAGTCGATCTGCGACAGCTCCACGGCGAAGCTCCGGCGCGTGTCGTGGCCCTTGATCTTGAGCTTCTTGGGCCCCTCCTCGAGCAAGAGCCAGCCGTCCGGCATGGCCTCGATGCGCTGGAGCATCCCCCTCGCTTCGATGCACACGGCGCCCTCCTTCTCGACCGTCGCCTGGGTCGTGCCCGAGAACTGCAGCGTGTAGTCCGTGGCCGTCAGCGTCAGCACGCCCTCCTTGGCCTCGAAGCGCACCATCTTCGCCTCCTCCTTCGTGCCCCGCGGTTCGGTGCACGCGACCGCGCGCTTGAGCAAGGGGAGCAGCGCCTTCTTCTGGATCTTGAGCTTCATCATGGGGTCTCGCGGGAGGGGGGAGGCGTGGGCGGGGCGTCGGGGGCAGCAGGGACAACGGGCGCGGGCGGGAAGAGCACGTGCGCCATGGCGCGGTGGAGGAGCCAGCGGCAGGCGCTTGCGCTCTGCTTCGAGGCCCACGTGTCGAGGTACTGCCGGGTCGGGAGCACCTCGTACGCGGCCTTGAACGCGCCGAGCTCGAGATCGGCACGGTCGCCCGCGCCTGCGATGAGGGCGCCCTCGAGCGTCCACTGGCAGGCGCGCTCGTGGCGCGGATCGCACGCCATGCCGGACGCTGTCCACGCGCGAGGCGCGATCGCGTGGCCCGGCTTGGAGACGCCGTACGCGCCGTCGAGGAGCAAGCGCTCGGCGTACCGAAGCACCTCGAGCACCGTGGTGCGCGGGGCGCTCTTCGGAGCGGCGCTGCTCATCGCGCGGGGTCCGGGTACATGCGCTGCACGACGCGGCGCAGGTGCTCGTACTGCTCACCGAGATCCTTCACGTGCGCATCGACGGCCACCCTGGCGCGAGCGCGAAGCTCGGGAGAGAGCTTCGCGTTGTCTTCGTCGGCCAGGTCGGCGCGGAGCGTCCCGAGGGTGCGGTTCATGATCGCGAGCGGGACGACGAGCCCGATGGGGGCACCCGCGCTGAACTGGTGCATCGCGTCTTCGAGCGTCGAGGCCAGCTGGTGCTCGTTGAGGTCGTCGATGATTTTCATGCGCTGGGGGCCTCGTGGGGGGAGGGGGAGGAGGGGGAGTGGCTCATCGCCTTGCGCACCTGGTCGTGCAGCTGGCGGAGGCGCTCGAAGGCCAGGCCAGCCTGCCGGATCGCCGTGCGCTCGTCGGCGGTCATCTTCGACTGCATCGAGGCGGCGATCAGCAGCGCGGTGTAGGCGAGGTCTAGCTGCGCCGGCATCTGAGCGTGCGGGATCGCGAGTGCCACGGGCGCGTCGCCGTAGTCGCGCACCAGCTGCTCGAGGAGGTGCGTGTTGCTGACGTTGTCGGGGCTCTTGGACATACGGGACTCTCTTTCAGGTCGCGGGGGTCGAGGAAGCGACCGCGACCGAGCGAGGGCAGGAGGGGTTCAGCCTCCTACCCCCCAACAGCGAAGGACTGCACCCGGCGTGGCCCGGGGAACGGGCACACGGCGGGGGGGTACCACGCAGGGGGCGAGGAAGGGATGAGCGGTTACATGGCGGCACCTCCTGGGTTCGTTCGTATCAGGGTTTCGTGATAGACGTCAAGCGTTGTGCGTGACGATTGTCAGAAGCGCGAGGCGACCGATCCGGGGCCGGTCGGGCGAGTGCCGCGGAGCGGCGCTTCAGGCACCTGCGCGCCTCGGTCGTAGCCGATGGCGCCCGCGCGAAGCATCTCGACCACGACCGCGGCGCGGCGGTTCGTGAGGCCTCCTTGCTCGACGGGCAGGCGCGCGAGGGCGTAGAGCAGGCGCCCGGCCTCGGCGACGTGACGGCCGTGGTAGCGCGCGGTCTGCACGAGCTCGGCATCGGGGGTGACGATGGCCTCGCTGCCGTCTTCCTCGGGTTCGATGGAGAAGAAGATCACCTCGTGCGGAGGCCGGCTCGGATCCGTTCCGGGGCGCAGGATGGAGACCTCGACCGAGCCGTCCGCGGAGGAGACGTCCCAGCGCGCGCGACCCGTGCTCGTGATGTGCGTCAGCCCGCCCACGAACGTGCTGCTCCCCTTGCTCAGCTGACCGACGTCGCCGAGATCGGCGGCGAGCGCCCCGAGCGAGGCGTAGACCACGCCTGGCTTGAGGCGGCGCACCCAGGCTTGCTGGTTGACCCGCGCGAAGGCGATCCAGATCGCGACCGAGCGGGCGTGGTGAAGGGGCGCGGCGGGCACCGCAGACGGCGCGTTCATGCTCGCACCGGCATCAGCGCAGAGAAATCCTTCTCGCGGGAAGGCTCCCCCGCGAGGCGGTCGATCGTCGGGCGGACAATCACAATGTCGAGCGCGCCGCGCAGGTCGAGGCGGACGCGCGGATCGTTCGTCGCCACGCAGGATCGCAGGTAGCTCGCGCGCACCCACACCCGCGTGCGCTCCCCCGACGTGGGGGCTTCTTTCTCCCCGAGGAAGACGGACGACGCGAGGGGCGTGAGTGCGCCCGTCTTGGCGTTGGCCACGTCGGGCTCGGCGCCGATCGACAGCACGAGCTTTCCGTCCCCCTTGGCGACGTCCAGGCACACGAAGGGCGTGGTCGCGCGGCGCTTCTGCAAGAACGCGTCGGTGCCCGGGGGAAGGGCGGTCGCGCTCTGCTTGGACGCCTGCCCGATCGCCCTCCGCAGCTCTTTGGCGGAGACCTCGATCGCGTGCCGCGGCGGCGAGCTCGGGACGAGCGCGCTCGTGCTCGGCGCCTTCGTGAGGGCGGCGGACCGCATCGTCAGCGCGAGGGTGTCGTAGGTCACGTCGTGCGTGAGGACGCACGTGCACGAGCGCTTCTGGCAGGTGAAGGCGGCGTTCTCCTGCGCGCGGGTGAGCAGCCACCACGGCACGAAGCCCCGTTCCTCGTCGGCGTCCTCCTCGCCCTCGAGCAGGGTGCGGGCGACCGGCATCCGGAGCTCGCTCGCGCGGATCTGGCGGATCGTGAACCCGTCTGTGACGAGGAACGTGGCCGCCTCGCCTCGCTTCCAATCCACGTAGACGTACCCGAGGTCGGACTCGGGCTTGGCCGGCACGTGCGGGGCAAGGATCTTTCGGAGGAGCACGGCGCTCGACCTCAGCCCGAGGCGCACGTTCGAATCAGACAGCGAAAAATGGAGGGTCATGGCACAAGACTCCGAGGGACCACGGGGAAGCCTACGAACGGGGCCGCCGCCGCGTGCGGGGGCCCGAGCGCCCCCGTCCTGGTTCCCCAGGGCGAGGGCCGACACGGCGAGCTGCTACTGGTTCCACCACTGCTTGCCCTCGCGCTGCTGCGAGACCGCGCAGCGAGGCAAGGAGAGCGCGCGGGGCGCCTTGGCCCCCTTGCGCTGCCCCACGCGGGAGAGCAGCCGCTCGTCGCTCTCCTGCTGGGCGACGCGCGCCTCGCGGGCACGCACCACGTGGCCGACGGGCGGCAGCAGAGCGAGGAAGCGCCAGAGGCTCTCGAGCCTGTCCCGCGCCATCGCCAGCTCCATGCGCCGCGTCGGGGCCGGCCCATACCGGCCCATGTCATCGAGCAGGTTGGCCGTGTCGCGCACGAACACCGTCACGAACGGATCGCCCCCCGACTGCGAGGCGATCCACACGAGCTCGGCCAGCGGACCGCTGACGTCCGCGGGCGCGTCCGCGTACCGGAGCACGTCGCCGAGCGCCTCGGCCACGTCGACGATCTGGGTGGGCGACGCCTCCAGCCGCGTCGACCACGTCTCCCGCAGCCACTCCGGCACGCGCCGATCACTCACCAGCGGCGCGACGAGAAGTAGCACGGGCGTCACGCCGACCTCCGGGCGCGCATGGCCGCGAAGGCGGCCTCGAGCTTGACCAGGGCGCCCTCGCGGACGAGCCCCCGGGGCGTGGGCGGGGTGCTGCTGTCGACAACCTCCTGGGGCGCGAGGGGCAGGCTGTCCCGCGAGCGGACGGTGGCCGAGATCGGGCGACCTTGGACGACCGCAATCGTCACCTGCCTCTCGTACCCATCGCGAAGGGCGCGGCGGGCGTGCTTGCCAGCCGCGATCGCGGCGGCCTTGGCCGTGCGGTGCCGCGACAGGACGCGCCCCTCGGTGCCGTCGAGATCGCCCGTCGCTTCGAGGGCGACGTGGACGGCGCCGCGGTTGTGGTGGGGCTTCGGGCTCTGCGGGTGACGATCCTGGTTCGAACGGGTGCGGGACATGGCAGACACTCCTCGGGACAGCGGGGGAACAGCAGGGCGAGACAGCGAGAGGCGGCGGCGGATTCAGCAGGGCGCGCAGCGAGGCTGCAGCGCCGTGCAGGTCGAGATGCGGACCAAGACCGTGCTCCTGCACGGCCAGATCCAGCCGAGCTCGCGGCCGGTCGTGACCGACACGAGCACGAGGGCCGCCGTGTCGCAGCGGGCGGCGCGCTCGAGGGCGGGCGCGAGGTTGCTGCGCAGCGCGCAGAAGAGGCGGAATTGCTTGTCGTCCTCGTCGCTCGCCTCGTCCTCGTCCTCGTCGGCGGGGAGCACCGAGCAATCGATCGACTCGCAGCGCAGGCCCTCCCAGGCGGCCGCCTTCCGCTCGGGGCACAGGCCGCCGCGCGACCAGAGGTCGAGCACCTGCAGCACGCCTGCGTCCCAGCGGTAGCGCACCACGCGGTCGCGGTAGCACCGCGTGGTCCAGCCCTGCGACGGCGGGCGCCCTTTGCGACGAACGCGGCCTTTCTTCGGAAGGGAGGCGAGGAACGTCCGCAGCGCCGCGGGGGCGTTTGCGAAGCTCACGAGCCGTGCGCCTCGAGCGCGGATACGGCGACCTCGAAGAGTGCGGGCACCGACGCCGCCCCCAGGTACCCGCCCTCCGTCAGGCGGCCCTGCGCGTCGCGCGTCTCGGCCGCGACCGCGAACGAGGCCGGCTTGTTCCAGGCGAAGTCGGAGGCGTGCAGGGTGATCCAGCGCACCTCGGAGTAGCCGCGGATCCACCGGCAGCAGCTCGTCCGGGTCGGAGAGTCCCGCACGACCTCCCAGCCCCTCGACCGGGCGTACGCCGCGAGGCGCTCGCTCATCCGCGACGGCGACTCGCCCGCGACGAAGGCGGGCGACGCCTGCCCGTTCACTTCGCCACCGCTTTCGCCAGATGCTTGAAGAAGCCGCGCACGTCGGCGTTGGCGAAGTCGAGGCGCACGATCTGCGACTTGATCGCGGCCTGCTCGGTGGCCGGCGCGCTCTTCGCGAGGTCGATGACGCACCCGAGCGGGATGAGGTTCGGGCCCGACGGGCCCTCGACCTCGAAGCACTCCTCGCGGTCGAGGCCCTTCTCCGCCACGAAGGTGTCGATCCAGCGGTGGAAGCCCGGGACGCGGGGCTGCTGGGTGGCGGCCTTCGCGGCCTTCCTTTCGATGCGGGCGAACAGGGCGTTGACGTCGAGGATGCGGGCCATGGCAGACACTCCGAGGGACGGCGGGGGAAGTAACGAGAAGGGCGGGAAGACGAGGTGATGGTTCGGGGTCGGGCCCTCGAACCGCAGATCCGGCGGCAGCTCGGCGCCGTCGTCCGGACCTTCGGCGCAGGACTGAAGCCTCCGCAGGAGTGCGTCCCCCTCGACGAGGCCGGCGCGCACGCCCGGCCAGACGAGCAGGTGCTGCGCCATCCAGGGAGGCTGCGGCGGGGCCACGGTGACGGCCCAGCCGAGCGCCTCGAGACGGCTCCGCACGCGCGCGAGCGGGACAGCGCTCGTGGGCGACGGGTAGAGAAGGATCTCGTTGGGCGGGCGAAGCACGAGCCGGGGCGGGCAGGTCACTTGCGCCCGACCTTGCGCGCCGTGCCGCGGAGGACCGTCACGAGGATGCCGTCGCGGCGGGCGTTGCCGCGCGCCGGCTTGACGACGTGCACCTGGCCCGTGTTGCAGATGAGGCGACCGATCTCGTTTGCGGCATCCTTCGAGTCGAAGAGCGCGGGGACGGAGGGGACGACCGGGCGCATCACCTTCACCAGGTCGCGCGCCTTGCTGGGCTCCGGGTGCGCGTAATACGACGTCTGCCCTGCGATGCAGCCGCCGGACATGGGGTGGTAGCCTTCGATCTCGACGACGTAGAGCGGCACGGGTCTACTCCTGGGCAAGCGGGGAGGGAGGAACGACGGGCGCGGGCGAGCGTCCGAGCACGAGGGAGAGGCGCGCTTCGAGGCCTTCGATCGTGAGGTCCGTCCACGAGCGCGCGGTCGATTCGTTGGTGCCGTAGACGATGCGGGAGACCTGCCCGCCCGAGGCGCCCCCGGACGTCCACCAGGCGGCGCGGACGCGCTCGGCGCTGTCTTCGTCGTGCGGCAGAGAGGCCTCCACAACGCCAGGCACCTCCGACTGGCCGACCACGAGGCCGAAGCGACGGACGAGCACCCGAAAGGCGCGTTTTCGCGCGACGGCTTCGCGGGCGAGATCAGCACGACGGGGCGTGGTCATCTCAGGTACCCGTCGAGCGAAGGTAGTGGGCGGGGACGTCGGCGTACATGCGGATGGCGCCGTAGGCGTGGCGGTCGATGCTTCCGTCGCGGCCCTCCATTTTGCCGACGGCGGCGTGGGCGATGCGGTCGAGCGCGGCGTGCGCAGCGACCAGCGCGAGGCGGTTCGGGTTGCGGCGGTAGGCGGAGAAGCCCTTGACGACCGTTTCGAGGCGCCACGCCTCGGCCGGCTCGAAGCAGCCCTCGACGATGCCGCCCTCGACCACGGCGACGAGACCGAAGTGCCAGGTCAAGCGAAAGGCCTCGGCGTGCTCCGGCAGGATGTCGCCGTCGGCGAGCGCCGCCTCGACGTGCGCCCACAGCACGTGGGTGCGCGTCTTCACGATAAACTGGTAGTTTTCGCTCGGGAACTGCCGGACAACGACGTCACACGCCGACTCGCTCAGATCCATCAAGTACGACTCTTGCTTGGCCATGTTTTTTTCTCCCCAGAGATCCTCGGGCTCTTCCGTCTCGCCCGGTGCGATGCATCTCGTACGGCGACTCCGCTTTGCTTCGTGTTGCTCTGTGTTGCTCTGTACTACGCAATCAATATCGTTCTCTTCCTTTCCTTGGCAAGGCCTTGCCTGTCGATTTTTCTCACTTGCCTTGTTTTTGGCTTCGAAAACGACGCGAAACATCCCAGGCGAGCCGCCGATGGGAACCGCGAGGCGTCCGAGGCGAGAGAAGAATCGCGCACGTGGCGTGCGACGCGCGCGGAGAGAAGAACTTCTCTGTTCTGTTCTCCGCGCGGGGCGCACGTCGCCTGCGCGGAGAGAAGATTGGTTGGATCTTGGTCTCCGCGCGCGCAAAGCTTCGTCGCGTCAGGCGACGCGATCCCTTCGCTGTCCGCGGCGCGCCTCAGCTGCTCGCGAGCGCGTCGGCTTCGTCGAAGATGGCGTGGACCTGCTCGAGGCGAGTGATCGACAGGTGCGCGAGGCGCACGCCCCCGCCATACGAGGCGTACGCCTGCATGCGCTGACGGAGCGCCTCGACGCGGGCCGTGTGATGCACCCGCGCGCGCGCCTCGTCCGTCAGCGGTTCTACCCACGCGGACGCCGGCTGCCGCCACGCGTCCACCAGGGCGCCACTCGCCGAGAGGCGCGCGCGGGTGTGCTCGAGCCAGACAGGATCGAACCCGTTCTTGACGTACGCGCGGTCGATCGACTCGCCCCCGCACTCCGTTACGACCAGCACCTCGGTCGGCTCGGTGCGGCGCAGGCTCTCGAGCCAGGACCGTCGCTCTTTCGTGAGGCTGGGCCGTTTCCGGTCCGCGCGCGTCATGCCTCGTCCTCGCCCCGCGGGGCGGGTGGCGGCGGGGAAGGCAAGGCCTCGCCCGCGCGCACCAGGAGCACTTCGGCGAAGCGCGTCACGCCGTGCTCGCGCACGAGCTCGTCCCGCACGGCCTTGCGGAGGCGCGGGAACACGGTGCGCACGATCTGCTCGACCGTGCCCTTGGGGCGCATGCTCGTGACGGTCAGCCGCTGCACGAGCGCGCTGTCGTTGTCCTCGGTCTGCGCGCCGATGGCCACGCGCGGGTCGCCACCGTCGGCCACCTCCCAGTGGATGCTGGCCGACCCGAACGCGCTGTGGATCGCGAGGGTGCCCCTCGCGTCGAGGAACACGGTCGCGAGCCACCCGTTCAGCTCGAGCACGTAGCGCCAGACCTGGACCGCGGACGGGCGCGTCACGTGCCCACCCGCGCGAGGTACGTGCGGAGCTCGCGCGCCGCGAGGCGCAGCCCCTCGGCCTTGCCCCACAGGTGGATGCGCTGCAGGTTCGTGACCATGCGGACAGGCGCGAGCGCCATGGCGCCCTCGGCCCGGCGCTCGATCGCGCGGGCCATCTGCTCGAGTGCGCCTTCGTCCGGCACCTCGCTCGTGAACGGGCGAGGCGTCCACGTCGGAAGGGCGAGGGTGCGCTTGCCCGAACCATCCGCCCAAAGCCGCAGCGGATCGCAGAGGTGGGCGCTGCGTCGCTCGGCCGCACGGACCGCCTTCGCCGCGGTCGCGAAAACGGCCGCCTCGTCGAGCCGCTCGGTCTGCGCGCCGAGCTGGTGTTCGGGCGAGAAGTACATCCGGATGCCCGGGAACCACGCGATCCACCCGAGGACCTTCGGCGCGGCGGTCACTCCGGCCACCCGATCGTCGCGAGCGCGCTCGTGAACGGCTCTCCGCGCTCGACCTCCGACTCCACGAAAGGCTGCTTCGCGTGCGTGGCCCGCAGCACCTGCACCTGCACGAAGACGGCCTTGCGCCCCTCGGCCACCTGGGCGCGGTAGAGTCGCTCTGCCTCGAACGCCGACGCCAACGCCGGGCTGGCGTGCTTCCTATCAAAAGCCAACCGAGGCACGCGGGCGCCCCCTGTCGGATGGCGGATTTTATCGAAAACGATCGTGGCGTACCGAATGTACGGGCTGGTCGGCGCATGCGAGATCGCCTCCGTCTCGCCCTGAACCGTCGCGAACACCACGCCGGAGCGGGGCGCGTCCGGGCCACTCCGCCACTCCGCCATTCGCGCGTTGGACGCGCGGAGTGCCCGGTTTTCGCCCTCGAGGAAGTCCACCCGCGCCGACAGCGTCTCCTCCCCCTCGAGCTGTTGCTGCAGCGCGTCCCGCTGCCGGGTCACGGCCATGATCGCGGTGACCTCGGACTGGTTTTTGCGCTCGCGTTCGGCCTTCTCGCCCAGGGCGAAGGCCTCGCTCGACTTGCCCTGGAGCAGCTTCTCGAACCTGAGCGCCTCGACGAGCAGCCAGCCCGGGCGATCGGGCACCAGCGCCAAACCAGTGGCACGGTCCTCCGCAGACAGCGAGGGCAGGTGCGCGCCCAGGAGTGCGTCCTCTCCTCGTGCGTGGGCTGGCGGACCCACGAACGGCCCGGGGTACCCCGGCGCGAGCGCCGCTGCGTCGAGGCCCTCTTGCTCGAGCTGCCAGCGGCCCTCGGCGACGCCAAGGGCGCGCGCGCTCGCGAGCAGCCCCTCGAAGCGAGCGCGCTCGACCTCCTGCAGGGCGTCGTGGGCCTTGTGGGCGCCCTCGACGGCGGTGGTGTAGTGATCGATGGCGCGGTGATGCGCCGCACGCGCGTCGCGGATGGCGGGCGGGACTGGCAGAGGGGGCTTCGGCATGGTCGCTCCCTCGCCCCTCAGTTGTCGTGACCAGCGACGGTGTGACGCAGATCGATGCTCGCGGTCAGGCCGCGCACGCGCGCCGCCACCAGTGTGAACTCGGTCGAGCAGAGCGACATGTCCGCGCGCCCCTTCGAGGCGCTCCGGAACTCGCTCGCCTTCTGCTCGAGGATGGCCGCGATCGCGGCGGTCAGCTGCTCCGCGGACGCCTTCACGACCTTGCGCACCTCCTCCTCCGTGAACATCAGCGACAGGCCGGCGGGCGGCGCCGAGCCCGACGAGGTGACGGCCACCGCGGGCCCGTCCATTAGGCTCGCCGCCGAGCCAGCCTGCGGCGGGTACGGCGAGGAGGGGGCGGCGTCCTCGGGCGCGGGGGGCGCGTCGCTCGCGAACCCGAGGCTGCCGTCGGGCAGGAGCACGGCCGTCGCCAGAGGGGGCGACGCCTCGGGCGCGGGAGCAGGGGCGGGAGCCGCCTCGGGGGCGACCG
>Ga0255345_1004821_pt1 | contig 14333 bp, 8 predicted proteins | sample wastewater_treat_6_FD_192415 | JGI IMG/M metagenome (GOLD analysis project Ga0255345, IMG submission 192415) | Wastewater microbial communities from Lulu Island WWTP, Vancouver, Canada - plant20 | ecosystem: Engineered > WWTP > Wastewater > Unclassified | place: Canada: Vancouver, British... | reverse complement strand
GTAAAATGAACTTTGTGTTTTAGATGAAGTGAAGAAGATTGGATCATCTGTAAATGAACTAAATTGTTCAGTACTCTTTTCCATAACTTTATTTAAATCATCTTCACAGCTGTCTATCGTATCCATGTATGTTCTTACAACAAGAGACTTCAGTCCATTATTCTTGATAGTTGTTAAAAACTGCTTATCAAATAAAGACATCGCCCCTGATACAACATATAAAATACGACTAGAAGCGTCAAACAATTGAAGCGTCTTTTCAGTGTGCTCTTTTAAGACCGTATTTACACCTGGGGTATCGGCAATAATCAAGCCATTGATGAACAGTTCGCTAGGAATAAAAATATTTATTGACTCCAGTTTCTCAAGCTTTTCGGGAGAATCCGTGTTCTGCTCCAACTGCATTGTTTCTTCGATGGAACACGGAATAATCGTACCGTCAGAGTATACAAGCTCTGCACGTTCTTCTGCACCATATCGCAGATAGGTTACAACAGCAGTTGTTTCAGTTTTATTGACAGGAAGCACCTTCTTACCGACCAGCTCATTTATAAGTGTTGATTTTCCTGCAGAAAACTGCCCCATAACAGTAAGAACATAATTACCGTTATCAAGCATCTTTTTCATGTTGTACAGTAAGACGGTTATATCTGTTTCCTTAAGATACTCACTGATCTCTATCAGTTTTGGAATATCGTTATTCATAGTATCACCCTTTCTTAATCACTCAATGACAACTTCATCGATTGCTTCAAGTTCTTCCTTTAGATCAAGAGCATCCAATCGCATTGGGCGAAGCTTTTTCAGCAATTCATCCAATTCAGCTAATCTTTGCTCTCGTTCATTTGCTTGTAGGAGTATCTGCCGTTTAATGGTATCGATTTCACGCATCTTTTCCTCAATTGCCTCGGTCATAGAGCCAGTCACCATCGCAACAATCATTTGTATTACTGAATCCTGGCTGTTTCTAAAATACGAATCCATTATATTTTTAAGCTGACGAACAGCTTCAGTTACATAATCCGTGATTTCTTCTTTCTGCGTCTGCAACTGTCGAGCACAAACCTCTTTGATCTTGTCAGCAAATTCTTTTTGAAGCTCAAGTTCCTTCTTGCGTCTTTCTTCATATTTTTTACGAAGACGTTCTTCAATACGCTCAGCCTGTGCAGGATCTACACCACTATAATGATCATACTGCGATTGCAACTGAGCAATTTCTTCCGTATATTCTCCAAGAATTGCAGACATCTGTCTTTGATACTCGTCCCTTGCCGAACTGTCAATATAGTCTTCAAATTCGGGGACTCGTTTTCTGCCAAAGACAGTATCAATGATACCACCGAAAAATCCATCTCTTTCTTGATAGACTTCTTTTTGTCTTTTGCCTTTAAGAACATCAGGCATATTTATGATTGCAGTTCTTCTATACTCGTCCTTGTTCTCCTCGAGGCGGTCTATTTTTCTGCTAATTCTTGCCCTTTCAGCAGCAAGTCTTCTGGCTTCAATAGCTTTGTCTTCGGCTTCTTCAATCTGTTGCTGTAATTTGTCACTTGCACGTCGCAGTTCAGCCAGATCTCTTTCAAAAACATCAAGTCCTGAATCTAAAGAGGTAAGCTGTAGTTCGCCAAGCGATGGAGCAGAAAAGCCATCTAACCCAAGAGAATTTAACAATTCACCGTCCATGGATTTATTGAAAGAACTGAGTACTTCTTCAATTCTGGATGTATAACCTGACATTGCATCTTCCAAAATTTGTCGAATACCTGTCTCAAGCCCTTTCTTTAACACATCAGGATTGATATCTTCAATATCAGTGAAATTGTTAATTCTGTTGCGAAACCTCGATTCAAGACTGGAAGCATTAGCAGCCAAATCTTCTTTGAATTCTGTTTGTGCAGCAGTAATAGTGCTACGGATTTCTGAAGTCTTGCTTTCAATTATTTCTCTTATTGATGCAATAGCCTCTTCCAATTTTAGGCGTGCGGCTTCCAGTTCTTTGGCATCAGCATTTCCATTTAATAGCGAGCATTCTGTATCAACGCTGTTGTTAACATTTTCAAGTTGATTATTAAGCTGAACTGCAGGTCCGAGAAGCATTTGTCTGCCTTTAGGTCCTTTGGTGAGATAAGCAAACAGATATTCCTCAAAATCTAACATGCCGGATTTTTCAATCAATCGAATCTTCTCTTCAGGAGAATAATCAGTTCTTCCAAATATTTCGATTTTTTTTGCACTACGTCCCACCAATGCCATTTTTGCAGAAAGGGGATGGAATTTAGTCAGCTTTTTATCATTAGGATAGTCACTATTATATTTGGTTTCAAGAGAGTGTATAATTGTATCAACGGACTCGCTTCCTTCGATTAAGTCAGCTTGTGTCAAAACAAGGATGATGCTATTAACCCGTTTGCGAATCATGGCAAGTGCTGCAAAATCCGTTTCTTTTCCAGGTTGTTTAGCACTGAATAAAAACACACTCGCGCTAGATTTTTCAATCTGCTGTTTTGTCATATCTGCGTGTCCCGATATGAGTCCATTTAAGCCAGGAGTATCAACAAGGGTTACATTATCCAACAGGAATTTACTGTCCAGAAAAATATCAATATGATCAATATCAGTAACACCTTCCGATTTTGTACAAGCATATTTTTCAATCGCGGCCTGATCTGCAGTATCAAATGGAATAACCCTTCCATCTTTATAGTGGATACATCCTGCTTCACCATTTTTTGCTTTTTCCTTATGCCTTAAAAAGCAAATTGCCGCAGTTGCTTCATCACTATACGAAGGGAGTAATCTATCACCAATCAATGCATTAAGAAGATAAGATTTACCAGTGCTGAACTCGCCAACAATTGTAATGATGAATTCTTCGTTCTGTAAGTTGTCATATTGTGCTGTAAGGATATCCGCTTCTTTAACAAAGCCGCTATCCTGCAATAGATTAATTGCATCCTGCAGGTACTTCATCACTTTTTCTTTACGTTCAAGAAACTCTTTACGTTCCTGGTTCATAGCTTTCTCTCCTTTATATGCTTATTTTTTCAATCTCATCAAAAATGCTTTGAATGATTGCGCATTCATCCTCATTGCTCTGGTATCGTTTAGCAAGATCGTCTTCATGCTGATCAATCATGGATTTTAAAGAAGCAATCTGTTCAGCGACATTTTTGTGAAAAGCTTCAATTCCCTTTTGAATAATGATACTTTCATAGCGTTCGAATATTCCTCGTAAGTACTCGATGTAATAAGTAATTGTGCTTGTTGGATTGGATATATTCAACAAGCGATCTTCGATACTTGTCTTCACCAATCCCTTTTGTCGTTCACAGAATTTTCCTTGACTAAGCTTCACTTCATTGTCGTAGATTTCTCTTAATTCTCGCATTTGAGCTTGATAAGAAGAAATATCGCTTTCACAATTTCTGCACTGTGCTTGTTTCTGACGAATATCCGCTTCAAGACTTTCTCTTATCCCAATAGTGTCCTCAAGGTTACTATACAGTTCACGTTCTCGTCCTGCATACTTTCTATGAATCCCACTATTGTTGAGATCCCATCTTTCTCCCTCAGAATCGTCATAATGGTAATCAGGGACCTTTTTCTGCCTTGTATTAAAAAAATCTGCAATTTTACCAAAGAATCCATCTCTTGGGTCATCTTCATAGTGGTATGTAGTCCATTCTTTTGCTGCCGGACGAGAACCTAATGCTGCGAGTTCGCTCTTTTTTGAGCGCTTACATCTATCGTATGCACTTTGGGCCACCTGTTCAGCTTGTCTTGCTGTTTTTTACGCACCTCAATTTCGTTTATTTCAGTCCTTAAAGTCTCAAGCTTCTTCTTGGATCTTTGAATGCGTCTTTGTGTATCCTCAATTGCATTCATAGTTTCATTATCTTCCATCTCAAATACTTCTGTCGGAGAATCAATGATAAAATGAATATCAACAGGAACACTCTTTCGGCTTGTATATGTCTCAACACGCGCAATGGTCTTTTCATAGATATGGTGAAGAAGAAGATTGGCATCACCAATAAATTCCTGAGTATATTTGTCTTTAAGTTGCTTTTCAATCAATTGGCTGAAATAAGCCGAGATTCCTTTCCCATGTGTTTTAGAGAAGTCTAAATATGATTGATAATTAGGTATTTCACAATCAATTTGATCACAAATACTTTCATATAGCTTCTGTAATTGCGATTTGATCTCATTCTCTAGCATTCTGCGTTGATCAGCAGAAAGACTTTTTACAAAATTACTGATTCGTCTCTCACGGTCTTCTTGCGTATTTTGGATTTTTTGCAGAATATCCTGTGCTGCTTGAATCCTCTTTGTGTCTTCATCGTGCTCACGCATCGCTTGATTCAGTTGTTGCTCTTCATCCAACTTTCCAAGAAGACCTTCGAGGAGGACTCTCAGTCTTTTGAAGACAGAATCGATTATAACTTCTTTATATTTACCTGTTGTGATCAAATCCTCGATGTATTGCTCAAGTTGAGAAAATCGTGATTCCTGGTATAGTCTTGGTCTATCAGACTCTGTTATTTCTTTTGCAAATTCGTCTGAATACAGTTTTTTTATAGATGTATCTCTTGAAGCCAATGCTTTAAGTGCAGATATTCCAAGCACTTTATGATGAAGATTTATCCCTTGATTTATGAAATATTTCTGGATATCTTCTTCATCTCGCTCAATTTTCTTTTCAGGAGTATCGCCTTCAGATATATCTAACATATCAATTGAGTTCTGCAAAAAAAGAAAGCTATTCTGATAATCAATTAAAAGTCGTATTAAGCTACGATCAGATTCGGTGATTCCCTTTGAATCAAGTAAATAGAAGCAGGCGTGTGCCTTTTTTATTTCCTCTAATGTGATTTCACGATGATGTTCTGCAGTACCATTTAAACCAGGTGTATCAACAAGAAGAACAGGTTCGTCCACACCAAGAAAATGTACAAAAAGTGTAACAGAACTAATTGTTTCGGCAACTTTGCCACCACTTTGTGCAGTTGTATATGTTTTGATATCTTCAAAATGGTCAAGTTCTTTTGTTCGTCCATCTCGAAATGCAACGAGTCCTGTTCCACAACGATGATCATTCACCTGAACATTTTGAATATAGGTGATAGTTGCCGTTGTTTCCTGTCTAGCATGGGAAAGGATATCTTTGCCGATTAAGGCGTTTATAAATGTGGATTTACCTGAACTGAATTCACCAACTACAGCAATTCGAAAAACATTATCACTGATTCTATTAGATAGTTGATAAATCTCATTGCTAAGATATTCGCTCTCGTTTACTGATTTTAGGGATTCCATTTGTTTTAGGATGGTTTGTATTTTATTCAGCTTTTGAGCTACATTCATATCGGCATACCGCCTTTCAATTAAAGGACGTAGGCTTTATCCACCGAACCATCGATTCCTCTGTATCCTGGAGTCAATACTTTGCATACAAAAGGATTATTCCCCTTAAATTGTTGCATTTCTGTTTGATTGAAATGGATGCCTTGTCCAGTTGTTTGATTGAATGAGAAGCCTTCTGGCATAAATAGAACATCCCCTACAAGCTCCTCACCATATTTTTCTTGGTAAAATGTGTTGACCGCTTGGATTAAACCGATTGCATCAGAGTTTATTGCGGGCGGATCTGAAGTGTTACGGTCAGGCGTTAATATATTCTTCACTGTTCGTGCAAATCCTGTTTTGTCACCTACAAGACTGATAAAATGTAGCAACGTATCCATTTTGCCATCATCTTTAAGTCCATTATCCTCACAGTATTTTTTCATGGATTGGCATCTAAACACTTTTTCTAACAACACCTTCCATTTTGCAGTCATCGATTGGAATTCTTCTGCAATTAGACTAGAAGTTGCCCCCTCTTTTTGGGCAGTATCCAGCTGTGACTGAAGAGCGTTATAGGAATTTCTTAATGTCACAAGTTCTGTTTCATTACTCTGAATCATAGTGGTCAATTCTTTATTCTCGTTTTCAAGTGTTTTGATTCTTTCTGATAATTGACCGTTTTGTTCAATAAGTGCGTCCTTTTCAGATGATAACGTATCCACTTGAGGTCTCAGCGACTCCATCTGATTGCGTTGCTCTTCATAAGATTGTATTTCCTTCTTTAGCTGGTCATTTTCCTGCTTCAATTCACTCATTTTAGCAACGTCATCTTTAAGTGTGCTAATGGTTATATCTTGATTCTTCTGAGTAGTTTTCAATTCAGCGTTTTCCTGCTCTAATTCGCCGATTTTTGTTTGTAGTGATACCACTACAGCATCCATTCGTTTTCTGTAGTTTACCATATCAGAAGAAATCTCGCTCCAAATCTCATCTAAGGGGGATGGATTGGCTACTGGAAGCATTACCCCCTTATCCCGTATAGTCTCTAGAAGCTGCTGAATGAGCGAAAGCATCTGCCCGTTTTGGATCGTTTCATTTTGATTCGTTTCCATGAGTAAACCTCCTTAATTGTTAGCTCAATTTCATTTCTGAGGGCTCAGAATCATATTCGTCAGTATTTGGGTCACATCCAATTGGAACAGCGATGTAAGCGATAACATCTCTTCCGTTTTCGCTTCTGCGAATAAAACAAACCTGCGGTTCATCATTGTCTTCAAAGTCAAGCGGAATAGGATGCCATGCCATCGTGTTTTCTGTATAAGGATGAGAACTACTATATATTATGAATTCGCCATTTTGAACAATACCAAGTCTATGCCATTTATTGTCCTGAGTATCTCCGTTAAGCACTAACTCCAGTTTCGACTTTTTCTCAAAAGCAACATAAATGATACTCAAGTCTATAGGCTGATAAACTTTCATTCTACCCAACTTTAAGGCACCAATTGCAACAGCAGTTTTAGGAGTGATTTGATAGCGATTATTGTCGATTTGATTACTACTCTCTCCAATTAAGAAAATACGTCCTTCTTCCGATCCGAATAAATCCTCCAAATGTTTACGAACCATTGGATGACGTGAACCATTTCCAGCCATTATTATTTTGATACAGCTTTTAGGATCGCTTATTCCTGCCTTATTTAACTTTTCGATGGCGTTCTGTGTTGAGAAGGCTTGTTCCATCGACTGACTGAACACCTGGCATTTCGCTATAAATAATGCCTCAAGCTTACTATAGAGTTCATCAAATTCAATATCCAAATCAAGCGAGACATAAGCATTAGTCTTGATGCTGAATAGATCTGTGATATTACATGAAGCACTACCTTTATATTCAATCCTTTGAGTTGCTTTGTCTTCATTATATACATCACTGGTAAATTGAACTTTTTCAGCTTTTGTTCCCTCAAAAAAGGGACGTGAAACCATTTCGCTGATTCTCCGGATATTTGCTCGTGCAGCAATTGTGCTTTCTAGTAAATTGCCAAATCCAACCGCTGTCAGTTCATCTTCCGGTTTTTCAAAAGGTATTCCAGCATTAATCACTTTCTCTTTATTCTTTTCACTTGTTAAAATCCAATATGTGATTCTATCAATAAGGATTTCTCCACCAAATGCGTCATCGCCATCAACACCGAAAAGTTCTAGCGCTTCTTCATATCCTTCGGTATCAACATCTGCCCTTCTATACATACCAAAGGAATAATCGGCAGTTCCACCACCAAAATCAAATACACCAAAGAGAACGCATGGAGCTTCATCAGTTAACACAAGCTCATTTCCACAAGCTGCACCAACGCAAGCAATTGGTTCAGAATACTTCATAATAACTTGGAACAAAGGTTTACCTTTGGAATCAGTAAGACGACTTACTGGTTCTGGAAGCGAACGTCGGATACCTCGTTCTAAGGATGCTCTGATCATATTTCTGGTTGTGTCTGTGAATTTAACAGGAAAAGAAAGCATATACTTTGAATAGTATTGATTCTTATCACCATTGGGATGATTGATTGCTTTACCAAGCAAATAACCGAAAAACTCAATTGGATCAAATGTACTGGTACCTTTACTGCCGCATTTTAACACAACTTCATCAGAATTATCATAGTCTCGAACAACCAATGTTTTTCCGTCTTCAATCATCTTTGGGATCATTTTTAAGTGTTGAATGATTGCATCCAAACATCTCTGTTCAGTAATATCTAATCCCTTGACAGCGTGACCGAAATCATAAAGCTCCTCGCTATATGCTTCAAGTCCTTTGTAAAGTTCCATGCCTTTATCCGCACCAGTGCGGGATTTTCTAAGAACTGGTTGTGTCTCGTTATTATTCCATATCTTAGAAAAATGTTCCCATTGATATAGCATCAAATAGGTAGGGTTTTCATAAATGCTATATGCGCTCTTTCCATACTCATCCATTGACATTTCAATCATTGATGTGGGCAGTGTACTAATAGCCGCACAAGTAGATGATGTGCCAAAGTCAATCGAAACGGTGTAATTCTTATTGATGCGCAAATCCTTGTTTTTAGGATCAAAAAAGTCAGAGTTATTGAATCTTAATGAGATAGGAAGCTGATATGTTGTTTTGGTTCCATCAGCTGCACTGATAGATGAAATTGTGAACCAGCCTTTTAATGTCGATTTTGTAGAATCATAAGGCAAATAGGCATTGAATTCAGAGGAGTCAATGCTACATAAGAAAACGGAATTGCAACAGCGTTTTACCTTGGCAGTCGGTTTCGGGTCAAATAATTGCGAATTTTCCGAACAAAAGTAGTCGGTAAAGATAAGACTGCAGTCTTTTTCTTCCAATTCAAACGGTACATTCTCTAAAGAAACCATAAGGACACGTTCTCCACAGTGAGACCACAGCCCTTTTTCTGTACCATTGATGATTTCTTCGGAGAGATACGGAAAACCAAGAAGAAGATGCTCTGTAGCGTCTGCATACGAAATGTTGGGGATTACATCATCAGAAACATGAATATTCTCAATTATGAAGCTGTAATTTGATCCGTCTAAAAGCGCTCTTGCGGTCTCGCGTTCTTCAGTGGATAAAGCCGAAGCGTCACCTAGTTTTAACGAAGCAAAACTCTTGAAGCTAATTACATAAGATTGTCCTGCGCTATCGCTTAGAGTAACGTTGGATTTGGGATCGAAACTTGGCATATTTAGTTCTGTAATACCATTTGGGTTCTCAAATACTGCCTTGCATCGTTTTCCGTTTTGTCGATAATCAACCGTAATGTTAGTAATGATTCTTTCTTCCATAAAAATTTGCCCCTCCTCGTTAATTTGATCTTGTCGCTTAATCAATTGTTCCAGAAGGCTTCCTTCCTGAATTTGAAAACGTGTCAACCAGCCGGAATAAGATGTTTTATTCTGTTCGCACCAAGCTTTAGCACAGCCTGCTGCCACTTTAGGTAGATTGTACGATGTAAGCCACCGCTGCCATTGACGCACCCATTCCAAAGATAACTGCTCCAACGCAAGAATCCCATTGCAAAAACTTGAAAAGAATTCTGAAAGACATTCATCTTGCCAGTTATAGTACAGTTCTGTTAATGCGCTCAATGAACGGATTCTATTCCAAACAGTGTAAACCCTTTCAGCAATATCCTTTCTCTCGGATTGTGCTGCAAAAAGAAGAACACTTATCACATGTTTTGAATTATAATACTCCGGATCCTCGACCCTGCATTCTTCATACATTGCTAACCAGTGTTCAGCGGTTTCCCAAGTCTCATACTGATTTTTTTGACTTAGTTTTTGATTTAATTCGCCAACTTTGGTTGAGCAATAAAGAAAATCACTCTTCGTGCTCATTTTCAAAAATATCCTTCATTTTATTAATCATTTCATCATCTTTCAGCGTGAACTTGAATTCTACTCGTCTAGAAGCATCCATGTCAATTTTACCGTCTGCCGAATATATTGGATTGCTCCAAGAGCGCCCATTTGCTGTGGTAATACTCCGAATATAATCACTATCGAACCTATCATCATCTGAAATAATATCCAAGCAGTATTTACATACTGATAATGCACGTTTTTGAGATAATTCAAGATTGTACATATACTCTCCCTGAGTATCTGTATGTCCTTCAATAATGATTTCTGCAATATAATCTGAATAATCGCTGTGCATCAGTGTATCAAAATAGACTGGGATAAAACTGTCAAGGAAAGCCCTACCTTCATCTGTGAGATCGTATGATGCAACAGCAAATAGAATACTGGAATCAAAGGCAATCGAACCGGTCTTAGGATCTACTGCGACCGAAAGATCGGTTTCTGAGAACTCTTTGCTGAGATGGACAATTATCTCTTCCTTCACTCCGACCAGCTTTTCTATTTCTGCTTGTTGTTCTTCAATCAAAACAAGTTGTCCCTCAATTTGTTCGTTCAATCGTTCATGCTCTAGCTGTTTCTGCTTCATTTCCTCTTGAACCTGTGCTTCTTCTTCCATTTTGTCATGATATAGGTTCATTGCCTGCAATAATGTTGTTGACATTACAAGAACAAATATCAGTAGCAACGCAGACATGAGATCGGAATAGGACTGCCAGAAACTATAGCTTTCATTTTCATCGTTACTATACCTATGTCTATTTGGCATAATCTTCTCCCTTCCTAGTCAGTTACAGTAATTGTTAATATCCAATAGGCTTTTAATTTAGTACTGCCGTGCTGTCAAGAGGCTCTGGCACTCCTTCATTTGGCGATTCTTCGCTTGTGTCATCCTTAGATTCACTCGCTTCATCCGCTTGTGAACGGTATCCACGAACTACCTCTAAAAGTCGTTGACGTTCTTTATACCATTCTTCAAATTCTGCTTTACGCTCCTGTTTCAAACGAATAGGAATATAATCTGCCGAATCCTTTATATCTATCAGCAGGTTATTGAAATATGCAATGATTTTTGCGGTTTCGGAATCAAGAGCAGAGAAAGATGTTTCTAGACCATTGTTTAACCGTTCTGTTACCTCAATATACTTTGAACCAAGTTCATCCGCAGAATGGTCACACTGTTGAGAAAAGTCTCTAAGAAGCTGCAAATTAGCATCAATCTGGAGCATAGTTTCGTTTCTAGCACTTTCTGCAGCAGCACGATCTGCTTTCATAGTTTCTATTGCCGTTATGCTAACAGAATCTATTGTACTTCTAAGCTTCTGAATCAGTTCAGTCACAGCGCTTGTCCATTCGAATCTGTTTTTCTGATCATCGTTAAGTGCTACATCCATCTGTTTGCAAATCTGATCAAGGTTAACGACGATTGCGGTTAAATCTTTCATCTTATCAATGAGGGTTGTAAGAGTATCATTATGCACGTTATATCCCTTCTGCATCTCGGACATATGCGCAACTAGCTCAGTATTAGATGCAGTTATTTCTGACTGATAGCCTTGAATGGCAGTGACATAGCCTTGGAAGTTATTGATATTCTCAGTATACTGATCGCTCAATTCACGAAGTGCTTGACCACTAGCTTCAATTTGCTTGGACAATTCTGCAACACGCTTATAGTGAAGTGCGTTAGACTCATTAATCATGCCCAAGGTCTTACGTAATTCTTCAAATTCACCGCCCAAGATTTCCTGATTCATAGTTTTCAGATACTGTTCAACCATCGTCCGTAGCTTGTCCTGTTGCGATGATTCGGATTTTGTCAAGTAGTTTTCAATTTCAGAAACCATAGATTGTAATGATTTTTTGTGCTGCAACGGCTTGATCCAAGTGTCTATTTATGCTGTCAACCATGGAATCTTGCAATTCTTTCTGCATCTGCTGTATTTTTTCCATATGTGATAAAAATCTGTCTGTCATAGATTTCATACCACTTGTAATCTGGTCTGTAACTCCGCTTTCTATGCTGGAATAGAGTTTATCCACACTTATGTTGGTCTGCTTTAATTCTGGAATCATTGTACGCTCTAAGGCAGTAATAAGGCGTGAATTGATATCATTCTGTGAAGGCTGATTTTTTTTGTGAAATTCTTGATAAAATTCATCAAGTGTATTCATCATCTCCGCATAACAACCTCTATAGATTCGATTGAATACCAGAGAAAATAATACACCATAGACTGATGTTAAAAATGACATTTTTATGCCATTCAGAAGCATGAGAATACTATTTTGGATTTCATTATAATCTGTGCTGAAGTCTTTTAAGCCAATAATAAGCCCCAGAAAAGTGCCAAGTAAACCTAAGCCGGTCATAGTGCCGGAAATAGATTCACAAATTGGTTTTTTTATGATGTTATTCAAAAGCTGTGGATAAATGTATTCTTCAATATCGCATGAAATACGAGGACTATCCACACTTTCTGCTTGTGACAACCGCTCCATCTCATTTTGATAATTCTCATAAGCAGTTTCGAGTTCTGACATTTCAAAGGAAATATTTTCCCAATCTTCACCCTTTAACTTGTCAATTGCGTTTTTTAGCTGGTTTCTGATATTGATTGCCTTTTTAACATTTGTAAGAATAAAACCAAAGACAAGCAGGAACATGGATACCAGAAAGATAAGATTGAATATAAAGGAAAACTGACTATTTGAACGGTTTACGCCCATAAAGAGTGTAAACGCCAACAGTGCAATAAAGATGGATGTTACGATGAATATATAGCAAAGGCTCCCTTTTTTCTTCATAATTTGCCTCCAATAATGATAAAGAGTTATTCAAAAATTACGTTTTAACACATAATCCGTATTGGTAATATGGAAATCTTAACGAATTTGGAAATATCTGTATTTAGTATACCATATTTCCCCTCATTTTGTCAATAAATCCGACTGTGAAATTTCTATATTCACAGTAAAGTTTTATGCAATATATACAATGAGGAGAACGTGACAATTCCTTGAAATGAAAAGTCTCCCCAAGAGGAAACCATACTATGTTATGCGGTTTTCATCACTCAGGGAGCTGTTTTTTCTATTCAATTTTATCGTCGGCAGTGCCGTTCACTCACTATATCGAGGAAAGTGTGCTATTATAACTCGATTTCATATACCAAGATGCTTCTCAAAGATCAGCATAATCTCCTCGGCTCTCTTTTCACCGATACCTCGGATAGCTCTGATTTCCGACTCAACGGCACGCAAGTCTAATGTATCACCGCCATCGCTGCGTTCAACATCCTCTGCGATGATCACACCTGCCTCAGCAAGTCCCTTCTTCCGACCACGCTCGAAGATGTCCTGTATAAGTCCTTCAAGCGTGGCTCTGTCCATTTTCTTAATGCGTCTGTATGTATCTCGGTCGAGGAAGTTTTCCTCGTCAATTTGCTTATCTACGCCCATTTTGCTCTATCTCCTATATAGTGTAATCATTATTTTCTATTATAGCACATCTGTGGATGCTTTTTAAAGATGTGACTAAGGGAAAGTTGCAAAAAGAAGAAGCGGCTGTGGATAGCCACAACCGCCTTACTGTATTCAACTATTCTATTTTTCTTTCAAACTTTCTCCAAATCCTTTGACTATCGGATCAAGGAAGTACCTCATGACAGATTGCTTTCCGATCTTAACTTCGACAGCTCCTGATAAGCCAGACATTACATTGATATTCGGGTTTGTGTTATCAACATCCAGCTTCACAAGATAAACGCTGCCTAATTGCTCACTGTTGAAAGAACTGGGACTGATATACTTGACCTTTCCTTTTACAGTTCCATATTTGTTATATGGATAGGCTTCGAGCTTTATTTCTGCTTCCATACCAACTGTAATATCAGCAATGTCCATGTTTTTCACATAGCAAACCATTTCGACAGGAGTGTCCGCCGGAACTATGGTAATAATTTGCTGTGCAGATGTAACCGTCTCACCGACGTTGTTAACTGCAATGCTGTTGATGTAGCCATTTACTGGTGCGGTAATCTTCTGATATTCAAGCGAAAGCTGGTACTTTTCAAGTTCAGAATCAGCCTGTTTCAGCTTACTGTTGATATCTGAAATATTGGAATTGACCTGCTCGCTGTAAGATGTCTGAGCATTAAGAATGTTCAGTTCTGCTTGCAAATATTCATTTTCAGCTTGTTTAAGGACAAGTTCCTGTGCATTGAATTCCGCCTTAGAAATTGCAGGATTTGTATTATAATCGTCATATTTTATCTTCGCTATATCTCTTGTAAGACCAGCGTTTTCTTTTGTACTTTCAAGTATGTCAAGATTATTTTTATAAGCCTTATCATTATCTATAATGGTAAGGATGTAAGGCTGTAAATTTGTATTATATTTCGTTATATCTACTTCCGAAACATCCTCACCGTTTTTTATCATGGTGTATATCTCTTTTTGCGCTTCAAGAACCTCTTTCTGCTGTGTAAGCGATTCTACATCGATGTCAATGCTCTGCGTATCAAGTTCGATAAGCACATCTCCTGCTTTCACGTATGCTCCTTCCT
>Ga0255345_1004811_pt1 | contig 14349 bp, 10 predicted proteins | sample wastewater_treat_6_FD_192415 | JGI IMG/M metagenome (GOLD analysis project Ga0255345, IMG submission 192415) | Wastewater microbial communities from Lulu Island WWTP, Vancouver, Canada - plant20 | ecosystem: Engineered > WWTP > Wastewater > Unclassified | place: Canada: Vancouver, British... | reverse complement strand
GCCAGAGCTCGGGACAGGATGGAGTTTTTAAAGCGAGCTGGGACGGTTGTGGTGAAAATTATGTTCAGCAAACACTTGAATTTTTGCCGATCAAGGAACAATACGGTTTCGTCTCCAATTATTCCAACCAATGGTTGACTTATGAGTTCAGTTCTACAAATTCGACCATTCCTACGGCAATTAACATCACCGAACTTTATTGCGATTGGCAAGTTTTGGCTGAAGGTTACAGTTCGAGCGGAGCGGTTTGTTCGCCGCAAAAGCTGGAATTGCCTCCGTTTACGCGAGCGATTATTAAAGGCGGTAAGTTTACGATCAACCAGAAACCGGCATTCAACACCAATGCCGATTATGAGTACATTCTGGCTTATAACCGGCCTCAGACGTCCAGTAATATGAATCTGTTTCTGGATATGGTTCTTAAGGAATGTCCGCAGGAAGCGATTCCCAATACCGGATATTCGTTGCGATCTCCTCAACCGATGATGTCTGTGAAAGATCAATCGGAATTCATTTTTACCGGTAATTCATTGCAGATTCCCGCCATCGGATTGGGAATGGAAACACCGATTCCGATCGTCCATGTCTATTATTTGAACGGAGCCTTCGAAAACGGTTGGGATTTATCGATGCTGGGCGGGTATATTGGTGAGCTGGAAGGCGGAGCTTATATTCCTTATCCGGGAAATGCGGTACTGACCGGGCATTTTTACAGCCAGGGCGTGTTTGTTAACTTGGTCAATTTGAAGCTCGAGGATGAAATCATCGTGTACGCCACCGACGGGATGAAATATATCTATAAGGTTACCAATTCTTATTGGACGGAACCGAACAATGTCTATCAACTGTTCCAGCCAAACGGCGAGAAATCGCTAACCCTTGTAACCTGTGATGACTATAACTTCATCGATGATACCTATCAAAAACGCTATATTGTTCAGGCTACGCTGGTATCTTCGGAACCGTATCAGCAATGATCTAAAAAAGCAGAGATGCCGATTCCCGGCATTTCTTGAAGCATAACAAACGACACCCTTTCCACGTGGAAGGGGTGTCGTTTGTTATAAGGAATCATACTAAAAATATTTGAATACGTGAAAGTCTTGACTATTGGTCACTCGCTATTGAGAAAATATTTCTCGGTAAAATTTGCAGGATATTATTTCAAATTTATTCATGCTCAAAACAATTGTTTCCAAAAATATTTAAAATTATTCAAAATAGGCAAGAAGATCTTGAATATATGATGATAAAGGAAGATTTTTACTCCAAGATAATGTGACATCTCGATAGGGCAATTTTTCAATCAAGGGGATTTTATAAACATCTTTATTTTCAATTTCATTTCGGACAAAATTTTCTGTTACCAGACCGATTCCGAAATTTGCTGAAACCATTTTTGCTATTAAGTTTGTATCTTGAACTTCATGGATCGGGTTTATGACGAGTCCATAATCCAATAGGTAAGAATCCATATGCTTCCTCGTAAGACTTGATTTTGGAAGTGTTATGATTGGAAAATAATTTATCAATTCATAAATTGAATGAGAACCCGTCTCCGTCAAATTTTTGTATTTTTCACCAGTGATAAAGCAATCCGTAATCGGAAAAAGTTTTTTCGAAAAAATCTGATCGCTTTCCAAAGATTGTGTCATAATACCTATGTCCAAGCGATTATCCAGCAATGCTTCAATAATAAGTTGAGAAGAAAGCATGTCAATTCGAAAACGAGCTGTCGGATGTAAAGCATAAAAATTCTTCATTCTCGGAAGAAGATAGGAACTGAAAATATCCCGACCGACTCCAATTCTTACCTCAAAAATTCGATTCTTTTTTATATCGGAAATTTTATTTTGTGTTTCACTCATCAAAGAGAAAATTTCTTTAACTCCTCGAAAAAGAATTTCACCTTCAATGGTCAGTGTCACTCCTTTCGGATTGCGAATAAATAATTGGCAGCCCAAAAGATTTTCAAGATTTGATATCGCTTTACTCAACGCCGGTTGAGAAATGTAAAGTGATTCTGCGGCTTTTGTCATATTTCCAATTAAGGCGGTTTGATAAAAATAATTGTAATTTTGTAATAGCATTCCAGTGACAATTCTCACTATTCTATAAAAAAAAGTTATGGGGTAAATCAGTAATTCATATTTTACAACCTTGCCTAATATCCCTATAATGAAAGATATCACCGCCGGATAACGGCTTGGAATTCTTTTGAGTAGTATTAATTTATATCGTTACTTTATATACATAGCTGTATCAGAGAATAATCTGTGAATTAAACATAAAAAAAGGTAAATCTCTCAAATTAAATATCAGTCTTTTTGGATTATAACTTGGATTTATATTTTAGTGAAGAAAAAAATTGGTAAAAGATCTGTCAACAGGAAAGAAAACGGAACAAATTTATGAACAATTCTTGAATATAAGAGGAGGTATTTCTAATAAGGAGAAAATGTGTTGAAAAGATTCAATAAGAAATCATAAGAATTTTTGCTTTTATAGAAGCATCGTATCCATATAATTTTAATCATAATTTCTAGGAGAAAAAATGAAAAAATATTTCGCTGTTTTGATTGTATTAATCGTTGCTGTCACTTTTTCGGTAATTACTGTAATGGCTGAAGATAAATCGGTAGAAGGCGGAGTCTGGGGAATTTTGGTTCCAAACATTTCCAGAAATACCTATTATGCTTCTTGTGTCAATGGTATGACAAAAGCAATTAAAGAAAAAGATCCGACCGCAACTTATGTTATTGCTGAGTGTGATAACGATCCGGCAAAACAACTTGATCAAATGGCAGATATGATCCAACAAGGTGTAAAAGCTATTATTGCAATTCCCTGGGGATCAAGTGGCCTCATTTCGGGAGTAGAGGAGGCAAAAAAAGCAGGAATACCGGTATTTTTGGTTGACACACCTTTGAATGATTTGAGTAACGTTACATCAACCATTGTTTCGGATAATTTTAGCGCAGGTGTTATCGCGGGTGAAGGATTAGTGGAAAAACTTCCCGATGGCGGTAAGATTGTCACGTTAATGACAACTGGTAGTGAAGCAATTAATCAACGGGCTGCAGGTTTGCATTCCGTGATTGACGGGACAAAAATCACTGTTGTACAAGATCTGATTCTGAACCAGGGAACAGTTGAAGAAGCGATGACATTGGTTGAAAATGCTCTCCTTTCAATTCCTGATCTTAAAGGAATTTTTACGACCGGGGATGTTTTTGCAGATGCGGCAGTCTCAGCTTTGAAGGCGAACGGATATAAAAAGGGAGATATTGTTATCGTATCTGTTGACGGTAATGCAAAAGGATGTGAATTAATTAAAGATGGTTGGGTATACAGCACTTCTGCGCAACAGACTGTGAAAATGGGTTACGACTCTGTTGTAAATGCCTTGAAGTATCTAGCCGGGGAAAAGATTGAAGATTACATCGAATTACCGTGCTTAAAAGTTACAAAAGAAGTATTGGATGCGGGAGATTATGTAGGATTCTAAAAAAGTATTTGATAAAACAAAAGTTACGAAAAAAGGAGCGGTCACAAAATAGACCGCTCCAAAAATTAAAAAAAGTGTGGGAATTGATTAAGGGATTTATATTATGGAAAACTTGGAAAAAGGCACAATTTTAACGGTAAATAACCTCTCCAAATCATTTCCCGGTGTACATGCTTTGGATAAGATTCATCTGGATGTTAAAAAAGGCGAAATTCACGCTCTTGTGGGGGAAAACGGGGCGGGAAAATCAACTCTAATAAAATGTATCACCGGAATTTATCATCCGGATGATGGAGAAATTTTTTTCGACGGGAAACAAGTGTCAATCCCTGATATCGAAACGGCAAGGGAACTTGGGATTGCTGTTATTCATCAGGAATTAACGGTAGTTCCACATATGACTGTCGCAGAAAATATTTTCCTCGGAAAATTTGCCGTCAAAAAAAATGGTTTGATTATTGATGATGACAAAATGATTGATGACGCTACCGAGCTTCTTCATCGCTTCGGGTTAGATTATGTTGCTCCGGATGAAAAAGTTAAAAATCTTAGTGTGGGGCAGCAACAAATGGTCGAAATCTGTCGGGCTTTATCGCAGAATGCCAAATTTTTGATTATGGATGAACCCACGGCTTCTCTCGCAAGCAAAGAAACAGAGATTCTGCTAAAAATTTTATTATCGTTAAAGGAAAAGGGCGTATCAATTTTATTCGTATCTCATAAGCTGGAAGAAGTCTATAAAATTTGTGATCGAATCACAGTTTTTCGTGATGGCAAATATGTTGGGACTCGTTTTACGAATCAGCTTCCATATGATGAACTGATCACAATGATGGTTGGCCGGGCTATTAAAGATATTTATCCTAAAAAGACTTTTAATCCCGGAGAAATAATATTTCAGGCGAATCATATAAATTCTGCGAGAGTTCATGATGTAAGTTTCAATTTACGAAAAGGTGAGATTTTAGGCTTTTATGGTTTGGTAGGCGCCGGAAGATCTGAAACCATGCGAGCTATGCTTGGGATCGATAAAAATATTAAAGGCAATATTTTGTTAGAAAATCAAAAAGTGGTAATCGATTCTCCGGTAGACGCAAAAAATCTCGGGGTTGTTATCGCTCCGGAAGACCGAAAAAATGAAGGTTTGATTCTAAAACAGAGTGTTGATTTTAATATCACGATTACGATTCTGAAAAAGATAATTAAGGGTATTCATTTTCAGAAGGAATTGAACGATCGAATCGTTGCGGAAATCTGCACGAAACTCCGGGTGAAAACACCATCCTATGATGAAAAAGTCAGATTGCTTTCCGGTGGAAACCAACAAAAAGTTGTTTTAGCAAAATGGCTTGTTACCGATCCGAAAGTGTTAATTTTGGATGAACCGACCAGAGGAATTGATGTCGGAGCGAAGCATGAAATTTACAATTTGATGTTTGACATTGCTCAAAAAGGGATCAGTATTATTTTATTACTTCCGAAATGGGAGAAGTAATAAATCTATCAGATCGGGTAAATGTGATGCGCGATGGCAGATTGGTAAAAACCCTTGAAGGGCCGGATATTAATGATGAAAATATTATAAAATATGCGATCGGAGGAATAGGCGATGGTAAATAATCAAATAGTCAAATCAAGAAAAAGGGGAAACAGCTTTCTTAATGAGAATAAAGCCATTTTGATTGGTTTAGTAGTTATCATGGTTGTTGTTTCCATTATTCAACCAAATTTTCTATCATCAAAAAACTTATTAAATATTATTCGATCCATCGCAACTACCGGAATTATTGCATTTGGCATGACCTTAGCGATCATCATTATGGGAATTGATCTTTCCCAAGGCTCAGTCATCGGATTATCTGCCTGCGTTTGTGCATGGTTAATCGGACCCACCTCTTTTGGTTTTCCTGATTGGATTGGAATCTTAGGTGGTATTTTAGTCGGATTTATCGCAGGGGCATTTAATGGTTTTTTTCTTTCGAGAACTTCTCTTCCTCCTTTTGTTGTGACATTAGCATCACAATTGATCGCTAGGGGTTTTTGCTATGTCGTCACACGAGGGAATATGATCTACTGTGATGCTGACTTTGGAAAATATGGAAATGGTTATTTGTTTGGGATAATTCCTCTCCCTGTTATCTACCTGTTAATTATTTTTGTGATTATGTATATTTTGTTGGCTAAAACACGTTTCGGAAGAAATGTATATGCTTATGGTGGAAACATGGAAGCTGCCAGATTTTCAGGGATCAATATTAAACAAACGATCTGGTGGGTCTATGTAATTTCAGGTGTATTGTCAGGGATCGTCGGTATTATTATCTGTTCTCGAATTGCTCAAGGGTCACCAGCAACAGGTGTAGCTATGGAATTTGATGGAGTAGCTGCATGTTATCTTGGGGGAATCAGTTATTTGGGAGGTGAAGGACGGATTGAGAGTACTTTATTGGGAGCAATTTTATTGGGTGTGGTAGCTAATGCGATGACGATGCTTTTAGTCCCATGGTATGTTCAGAACATCGTAAAAGGTGGAATCATTCTTGGTGCTGTATATCTCGATTGTATCCGCAAACAAAGAGAAAATGAAGTAAAGATATCCACAACAGCCGCATAGTTTTTCGAAGAATATATATAAATAAAGTGAGAGATCATGAAACCGGCAATAACTGCTATACCAATTGATTACGAGAGTTTTCAGCCTTTTGGAACATTTATTAACATGCTTGAACCGACTGGCAATTGTTTTGAAGATGAAGGGAGTATATTTTACCCCGACCCGGTACAAATGTCTGTAAGCGGGAGAGAACAAATAGCTTTTTCTCCTTTAATTGTAAAAAAGCAGAATCCAATCATTGTAAAACGAGCAGAATATCATAATTGGACAGGAGAGTGTATTTACTTTATTGATGATGATGCCGTAATGCATGTCGCTCCTCCATCCAATCATGTTATTGTGCCTGATAAGACTAAAGCTTTTATTGTCCCTCAAGGGACTTTGGTTAAACTGAACACCGGAGTCTGGCATTTATCGCCGATTCCCATTCATAACGATCTTCTGCATTTAATCATAATTATGCCGGAGCGCGTATATGGAAATGATTGTTTTGTTTGTGATTTTCCTGAAGAAGATTATTTTGAAATTAAATTTTAATTAGAACGAAGGAACTATTTAATGATACTGACACCTTACTCAAAAATACTGGACTATGCGGTAAAGCACAAGATTATGGTTGGAGCGTTTAATTCATTCAATCTTGAATCATTGCAAGCTGTTGTAACAGCAGCAGATAAGATTCAAACACCCCTTATTGTTCAAACTTATCATTCACATGTCGACTATGCAGGTGCAAATTACATGGTTGCGCTTGCTGAAGTCGCCGCAACAAAAACGAATGAAATGATCGCAATGGGTCTTGATCATGGAAGATCATTCGAACAGGCGAAGATGTGTATTGATGCCGGCTATTCAGGTGTTATGATTGATTTATCTTCGGAAGATTTAAAAAGAAATATTGAGGAAACAAAAAAAGTTGTTGAATTGGCTCATTCGAAAGGTGTTTCGGTTGAAGCTGAACTCGGGACAATTATAACTGCTGATCACACTGTCCAGGAAATCGCTTCCGGGTATACAGATCCGAATATTGCCAGAAAATTCGTGGAAGAAACAGGTGTAGATTGTTTGGCGGTTTCTGTTGGTACAGCCCATGGATTGTATAAATATAAGCCAATGATCAATTTTGATTTGGTTGAAGAACTTGTTAAAAGCGTCGGATGTCCGATTGTTGTTCATGGTGGCTCAGGAGTCCCTGATGATGATGTATTAAAGTTGGTAAAATTAGGGGTTGCTAAATTTAATATCGGAACTGATTTTTTTGTGGCATACAATTCCGCGATCTATCAAGTCATAACTGAAAACGGTCCTAAGTGTGATGTAATTGATATTATGGCAGCTGCCAGAGAAGCGGTTGAAAGAGTTGCGATCCATAAATTGGAAATCCTCACAGCTTATCGAATCTGATTTTTGAGAATTGTAAATGCGATATATTGGATTAGATGTCGGAACGTCGAGCTGCAAAGCATCCGTAATGGACGGAAAGGGCCATATTTTTGCATCTTCAGCTTATAGTTATCCGTTGATATATACCAATGAAGGTTTTGTAGAAATAAGCCCGGATGCAATATGGCAGTCGTCAACGCGGGCTTTAAAAGATATTGCTATGAAGTCAAGGGATGCAAAAGCTCTCGCGGTGTCTTCACTGGGCGAAACAATGGTAATTTTAGGTGCCAATGATAGACCGGTGACAAATGGGATCGTTTATTTGGATCAAAGATGCAAAAGAGAACTTTCTGAGATTATTACAAGAATAAACCCGAGGGATTTATATGCGAAAACACTGGTTCCATTGAACCAGATGTTTTCGCTTTGCAAGATTCTGTGGTATCAGAAAAATGCTCCGTGGATATTGAGGGATGGGAAAAAAATATTCTTGGTCAGTGATTATATTAATTATATGCTTTCAGGAAACAGAGCGATCGATCCAAGTATGGCTTCGAGGACGATGTTTTTTGATGCAAATGAATTAAAATGGTCTAAAGAAATTGCTGACCTGTTTGATTTACCGATTGACAAATTTTCTGAAATTGCAAAAGCTGGTACATATATCGGGACGATATTACCTAAAGTTGCCTCAGAAATCGGATTGCCTGTCGATTTAAAAATTTTAACCGGAACGCATGATCAAGTTGCCGCGACAATAGGATCAGGGGCGCTTAATAACGGCGATACAGTTTTAGGTGAAGGAACATCAGAAGGAATCAATATCATTTCAGAAAAAAGAATGATTTCTTCTGATTATTTTGGACATGGGATTTGTTTTGAACCTTACCTGGAACCGGAGAAATATATTTTATGTACCGGCCAAAGTGCACATGGAATCTCTGTCGATTGGTTCATTAATCTATTTAAAAATGATTATGTGGCATTAAAAGTGAATGACCAAAATGAATATACAATCGCAGATGACTTATGCAGTAAAAAAGTCAGCAATATCTTTTTCCTTCCCTATCTTTCAGGGACAAGCGTTTCAGAAAGTGGAAACAATGCCTCCGGTTGTTTTATTGGGCTTGGATTAACCACCGAGCGAAATGATTTGTATAGGGCTGTTTTAGAGGGATTGAGCTTTGAGACTCGTAGATTGATTGATGATGTTCAACATTTCGGTACGAAACTATCCTCAATAACAGCAACGGGGGGAGGAACGAAGTCGTACAGATTGATGCAAATAAAATCAGATATTCTGAGGAAAAAAATTAATACACTGAAAAATAAAGAATCAGGAATTAACGGATTATGTATGATTTGTGCTGTTGCTTGTGGTGAGTTTTCAAATTATCGAGACTCGGTAGAACAAAATATTCGAATAGGTGAAGTTTATACCCCCAAAAACGATTTAGAAGATAAATATCTTCGATATTTACAGATCCGGGAATCTATTTTGAATCTGTATCAGAAATAAAAAACACCTGTAAGTTCTTTTATTAATTCAGAATAAAACACCCTTTTTCAAAATAGATGTGACAATCAGCACTAAATAAAGTGACATTAATCGTATCGCTTTCATCTAAAATTGTTAATTCATAACAAGTTACGGCATCATTTTTTATGCCGAAGAGGAAGTAACGGAGCAGGGTTATGCAATTTTCGGATATTGTGCCGATTTCAACCCAGTTGGAATATTTTCTGCGAGTGATGCTTGCCGCAGTATTTGGGGGTGTCATCGGTTACGAACGTAAGAATCGATTGAAGGAAGCCGGCGTCAGAACGCATATGATCGTCTGTCTAGGCTCGGCATTAATGATGGTCGTTTCCAAATACGGGTTTGCGGATGTAATCGCGCAGGGAAGAAACGCCGATCCTTCCCGAATTGCGTCTCAAATTGTTTCCGGTATCGGTTTTCTTGGCGCCGGAATGATTTTTATCCAGAAATCGACGGTCAAAGGTTTAACAACCGCTGCCGGAATTTGGGCGACAGCCGGAATCGGCATGGCGATCGGGAGCGGTATGTATGTTTTAGGTATGATTTCGGCGATTGCCATTGTCGTTCTTCAGGTAACTTTACGCAATCATCCTGATTTTTTCCACATTCCCACCGCGGAAGCGATGGAAATTCAGGTAAAAAATATTCCGGATGTTCTCAATCAGCTAAAATTGTTGTTAAATCAACATCACATTCGGATTATGAGCGTTCGAATTGAAAAACAGAGCAGTTCGGCGATGTTGGTTGATTTGATGGTAAAATTTCCTCCCAATTTTCATCCGGAAGAGCTGTTACTGATTTTTAATGATATTGATTACATTCTTTCGATTGAATTATAGAAGAGTCTGATCAATCCGATACCGGCTCTTGTTTTTTCTTTCCGTATAAAAACACTTCCATTAAAAACAATATCAGCGAAACCAGAGAAATGCCCGCCCCGACCTTTAATCCTTTCGGCCGGAAGGAAAGGATCAACTCTTTGGAACCGGCCGGAATTTTTATTCCGATCAAACTCCCCATTACCGGAACCGTCGGGACTTTTTTCCCGTCAATTGTCGCTTGCCAACCGGGATCATACGAAACCGATGTTAATAAATATCGATCTTGTTCAGAAGGATTGATAGCGAATCTGAAAACAGTTTTTCCGTCAAAAACGTACTGTGGGGCATTCGTTTGAATTATTTTTGCTGCATTTGCAAACTCGGCGAGATCCAATGAGAATAATCGCACTTCATCAGAATAATCAGTTGATTTTGCAAGGTCGATGAGAATCTCAATTTTGTCCCCCGCTTGATATTTATCCAAATCGATCAGAAAAGGTGTGTAATTTTTATTATTATCAAAGATCTGTTCACCGTTCAGCCAAATATCGTAATTCAGGCTGACATTCGGAATAAACAGAGTGTAAGGTTGTTCATCCGGAATTGTAAACAGATAACGGATGGTGGCGGGTTGGCTGAGGTTGATCCTTTCGAAAACGGATCGGTTTTCATCGGTTGTGAGCGCTCTAAGGTTTTCCAAAGAGGCCGGTCGTAAGTCAACCTCCTCAAACCAGGTTTTGTCGGATCCCATAAGCGCGTTCAATATTTCGTTTTGTAACCAAATTGGATCATCTGGTTCTAATGTGGGAAATGCGCTGAAATCGGATTGAGAATAAAAAGCCGGCGGAAACGCATAGGGATTTTCATATATGCCTTCGCTGGAATTCGAATAAAAATTCAATGGATCGTCCGAAACAATAAAACGAATCCCCAGTAATGAGTCGGAAAATATGGTTCTGCCTTGATAGGTGCACCAAGTTGCATAGCAGTCGAATCCGATTTTTTTCAGGAAAGTACTTTGGGAAATGTTAGCGACCGAACTGAAATTTCCGATTCCAGGATAACCCAAAAGCATGGCATCATTATAGGTTCGTATGTCGGCTTTTTCGACTCGATAAAATTCACCTTCCGATGGCAATACGGATCGGATTTTACTCAGATTCCGTTCCCTGAAATCGACTAACTCGGTGCGGAGGGCATATTGTGGAACATACTGTTGTAGAGACGAATCGGCATTCCAAGCTGTTTCGACCAAGCAGAGCCCGACCAAAAGCCATGCAACAAACGGTTTTTTCACATTCCCGGAAAACAAAATAAAACTATCAATTAAAATAAACATCAGACCAATATAAAAAGTCTGATCATCGAGGATGGTCGGTGACATTTTTTGAACAAGAATGAGATAGAAAATCATTCCGAAAGCTGACAGAAAAATGATCTTTTTTTCTATATTCTCCGAGCGGACAATTCCTTGATATCCCAGAAACAGCAGATAAAAAGAAAAAAGAAATGCATATCGATAAGGAAACCAGCTGGGATGATCGAATGCGTGCCAGAAAAAATCGAGCGGAGAAAGGTTGAAACTGAATATCATCAGAATAATGATCAGGAAGGAACAGAGTTTTTCCCGTTTTTGAACAGAGCGGTTGAAAAAATAATAAGGCAGGCAGAGGATCGTCAGGATGCCGCAATAAATTTGGGGAAGACTGTCTTTATACCCGTCAAAAATACCCGGGAACGATTTTAGAAAAAGATCAAAAAGCGGAAATTTCGATTCAAAGCCGGGAGCGGCTTGTCCGAACAATCCCATATTTTCTTTCAGGACAAATCCAGTAGGAATCAACAGGACCGCATTCAGTCCTGCTGCTAACAGGACTGAACCGGTAAAAATCAAGAATTTTTTTTCGATTACTTTCCGATCCGATTGCTGTAAGCTGAATAAATTTGCCAGAAAATAAAGAGCGCTGAAGATTCCTACCATATATCCGATATAAAAATTCGACAGGAAGAGCAGCGCGTAAAGGAGTACTGCCGGAATCCATCGGTTATCTCGGACAATTAAATCAATCGCATAAAAAATCAGCGGAAGAAGGATGACTCCATCTAACCAAATCATGTTAAATAGGTAGGTGACGGAATATCCCATCAGCGAATACAGAACAGCAAAGGCAACGGAAAGCGGAGATTCATCTTCTTTCGGAAGATGTTTTTTAAGGAAAAAAGAAAAGGTCAAGGCACTGAGGGATATTTTCAGGGTGGTAATCAGAGTAATTCCGTCCGCTAAATTTTTCTCCGGAATGGCTGCCAACAGCCAGTTGAAAGGAGAAGGCAGATAGAATGCAATGATTGCCAGAAAGTTTAAACCGAGACCGGCATGAAAAGAATAGAGAAAGCTGCCGTTTCCTTGAAGGGCTCGTTGATATTCTGCCAAAAAATCGGCATAAATAGAATTCATATCGCTCATGAACAGCGTGCGTGGTCCGAAAGGGAAAATTCCGATTCTTGCTAAAAGGCCGATAAATATTGCCAGGGATAACAGAAAAGAAAGACCTACATACCGATATTCTTTTAGAAATCCCTTCAATTTCATCATAGGGGGTAATTGTCCTTAATGTTTATGATGTTGCAAAATTTATTCCATCATTCGAGAACGACGGGTATTGCTCCGGCAAGCTTTAGAATAGTCAGAATCCCCGCTTTGCCGATGTCAAAAGCATATTCTAAATTGATTGTTTCGATTTTGTCACCGGGGAGGTGCCAAAAATCCGTTCGATCGGTCACTCCCTCACAGCCTCCGGGAGAATAATCGGGTAAAAAGTTCTCCATTACCGTAATCGCCGGAATATTCCGATCCCAAAAAGACTTTTGATCGGCTTTGGCATAGGCGTTACTTACCAGATAATCCGCTTTTAGATTCATTCGGTTTTCTTGAATTGTCTGCAGCAGCAGGTCGGCGATTTTTTGGGAGCCGGGTAATTCACCGACATACATTTCAAAGCAGCGATCGCCGTCTTTATCTGTCCCGAACATATCCATATTCAAAACGGCAGTAATATTGTCATTGGCATGTTTCTCCGCGTAAGCCTTACTACCCTGTTGAAAATTTTCTTCTCCGCTGAAAAAAATCACTTTTAGGGTACGCTCAAACTTCATCGTGCTGAAAATGCGTACCGCTTCGAGAAGAGCAGCGACGCCGGTCCCGTTATCATCCGCTCCCGGGGCGCTGACCATCGGGTCCCCTTCGAATACAACGCAACTGTCGTAATGCGCCGTAAACAAAATCTGTTCCTGTGGCGTAACCGTACCGGGGAATGTGATGATGATGTTGTACCAAGTATTGCCTCCCATTCCGTCCACATAAACGTAGGGTTCCACCGTTATTTGGTTTTCCGGAACCCATTGTCTGAGAGTCTGAAGCAAAAATTCTTCCGCTTTGGCGTTGGATTGATTGGTAAACATGGCATAGCTGTAACGAGTCTCGATCCGTGTTTCCTTTCCGTCTATGGTAACAGGGATGTCTCCGGAGAGTTGTCGGATCGCCGTCTCAAAATTTTCTCGAGAAAGTTCATTTTCAATATAAACAGCCGGATCGATCGCTGTTACTTGGGTTTGCGGAGTTTGTTGCGCGACGGCTTGGCTTGGTACTGGCGTTGTAATTTCTTTCTGAATCGCGGTGGGAGCCATATTTGTCTGCATCATCTCCGTTTCGACCATCGCTTCGACGACCGCTTCCCTGCTTGCTGACGGTGTATGTAGATGAGTCAACAGGACGATACCTGTAATAATTCCGATTCCAATCAAAGAAGTCAGTAAGATCAGGAAAGGGTTGCGTGTTTTATTTTTAATTGCTTTCAAAATAGCCCTCCGGCAATTCAATTATACTGTTTCGTGAATCCATCATATGATGCCTGCGGTTCGGTGATAAAATTTAATCATTAATCTTATTTGTTATGACTTCACATCAAATTCCACAAAATTTTAAACTTATGATATAATGTCGCAGTTTGCTTTGATAGATGCCAAAGCGAACCGATATCGCACGTCAAGAATTCGACCGTATGCGCACGACAAAAATCCACTGGTGTTGCAGAAGCGGATTGACTGACTGTGGACAAGATGATGCAGCTAAGCCCATGCTGACAATCTTGAGAAAAGGTTTTTTACGAAACCTTCGAATATTATATATAACCTTAAAAGGGGAGAAAACAGAGAATGTTTAAAGGGCTACTCGGCAAGAAAATCGGCATGACCCAGATTTTCGATGAGAATGGTGTTGCAATTCCGATCACCGTCATCGAAGCTGGGCCTTGCTATGTTACCCAGTTGCGCACTCAGGAAAACGATGGGTACAGCGCGGTGCAGTTGGGGTTCGAAGAGGTTAAACCGAAACGAATCACGAATGCTGAAAAGGGTCATTTAAAGCGGAACAACTTGCCTCCGCTACGCTTTTTGCGTGAATTTCGTGTTAAAGATCCACAGGTCT
>Ga0255345_1004804_pt1 | contig 14368 bp, 9 predicted proteins | sample wastewater_treat_6_FD_192415 | JGI IMG/M metagenome (GOLD analysis project Ga0255345, IMG submission 192415) | Wastewater microbial communities from Lulu Island WWTP, Vancouver, Canada - plant20 | ecosystem: Engineered > WWTP > Wastewater > Unclassified | place: Canada: Vancouver, British... | reverse complement strand
GACTTGCAACCCCTTGAAGGCGCCACCCACCACGTTCGCGGCACCGCCAATCTGCAGGGCATGGACATCGTCGTTCACCACGTTGGCCAGACCGCCGATCTGGAAGCCCGTGTAGGAACCACCCACCACGTTCCCCAGCACGCCCACCGACAGCGTCATGCGCACATCATCGTCAACCAGATTCAGCCCCGCAACATGCACGCCATGCGAATTGACCGCGTGCGTCACGAAACCCACATCAAGTCCGGTGAACTCCTGGCAGCGCCCATACGGCAGACACAGCCGCAGCCCTTCGACATCCCAGACCGGCCGCCACCACGGCACCTCCACCCCTGACGGCGAGCAAACGCTGACCATCAGAGGGGTCACACTCGCCCGCTGTTCTTCCGGACTCGCCGTCTCCCACGTGCTGCGCGCACCCTCCTGCGCCTGAGCTGCAAAAACCGACAACGCCACTACACACGCCGCCATAAACATGCCACTCTTCATGCTACCGCCTCCATCCTGTTGTTACCGATGTGTTACCGTTAAGAGGGTCAACGCCGCCACCGGCAAAAAAGCGTACCCCAACAAAAGCATATCGGAAAGAGTGCCATATTCCGCACGCCCGGACAAGAACAATGTGAGGCGAACAATGTACCGCGGTTGTAACGTTGGAGGCGAGGGCGAGGCGGTTCTCGGCATCCCAGAAGAAGTGCCGGCCACTGCCGTCACAGGTGAGGTCGCTGTCTTAGAGCATTAAAAACAAAACCAACCCCTACGTCTCTGTGTCAAAAAAAAGCCCCCAAAAACACCCCACTCTACTTCCACACCTTTCAAGGTGTGGAAAAACAGCCAGCGAAAAAATGGAAGTCGATAGTGCGGCAAATAGTAGTAAACAAAGGGTCTTTTAATGTTTTCGCCCCTGTGTCAACTGAAGTTCTTTTACTTCCACACCTTTCAATATGTGGAAATAACGGCCAGGATGGGGAAGGGACGAGAATGCGATATGTGGTTGTGGTTTTTTAGGGGTCTCGCACCGATGGCGATGTGGCTTCCCTTCGTTGAGATTTCTTTGCCCAAACGGTTTCCACAATGGCCTTAATTGTTTTCATCTCTGTGGCTTCGGCATCGGACACCTTGATGCCAAAGTTTGAACAGGGCAAACACTGCCCCGAGTCCAGAAACAATGTACAGCCCCATCAATCCGCCCGCAAGCACTCCGGGAATAACGATTGACTTCCGGAAATCCCAGCGGGTCGGTTCGTAGTTCACTTCGGACGATTCCATCGCAGCGGCAATGGCAGGAATTCTTTGCCACTCTTCATAATCGGCTCCGGAAAAGGCGAAACAACAAGCGAAAGCCACCATGGTACAGTAAAGGAGTGGTAAAACCTTCTTCGAGATTCTTGACTTATCCATCAACCAAGCAAAAAACGTGACGGTCACTCCGCTGAGGATGACCATTGCGAAAAGGATGACAAAAGGATTAAAGTTGGAGCCGTCACAGATGTGTTCCAAGAGCAAAATAGGCCAGTATCCAACAATCATTCCCCAAGCAAGCCCGCGCATTTCGAAGCCTGGGAAAACAAACAAGACAATTGCAAATGCCAACCATGTGCCTATGAAAATGATACGATTTCGTATCATCGTTTCGATCTCCTTACTCCTTTACCAGCACGCGCGTGATAGAGCAGGGCGCTGCTTCGCACACGACCGTCTGGCTGAGTGCGCTCCCTACTTTTTGCGTGTGGGTCACCGGCATGGCCTGCGTGTCGCGCCGTGCCGCCAGATCGGGCGCCAATTGGTCGGACACATACAGCACAAAACGTCGCTTCAGCGGCGCGAGCCCAATCCGCACGGTGTGCGCCTCAGGTGCGGCGTTGTAGACAAACACGATCAGTTCCCCCGCCCCAGTCGCCCAGGCCGCCTGCACGCGCAAAGAGCTGTCCGGTGTATTCGGCATACCTTCGATCAAGACCGGCCGGTCGGCAGGGTAGCGGTTGATCAACGCCAATAGCACGCCGGTATCGGTCAGCATGTTCCGCGCGCGGGATGCGCGGTAAAGCACCTGCTCGGGCTGCAAGGGTGTGGCGAGCGGACCGCAGCGTCCTTGCTCGACGCGATCGAGCACCGCGCAGGCCAGCCCCAACGCATTGTACCACTCGGCGTAGTAGACCCGTTCGTCGGGCGGTGCCGCCGCAAGCCGTCGCAGGATTTCCGATACATACGGGTCGCTGCGCGGCGTCAGCGTGGCGTCGCCACTGACCGTCACGCAGATGGCCGGATCTTCGGCGCACATGGCCGCCGTGTACGCCGCCGCGGACGCCGCCGACGGCCCGTCCGCGCCGCCGCGGGCGATCAGTTCCCAGCGCATCACGCGCAATGGCTCGGGGTGGCCGTGACGCTGCCGCAGCAAGGCCAGCGGGTGGTTCCCCGTCGCGTTGCAATAGGCCACCCATTCCGCAGCCATCCGGACACCCGCCGCTTGATCCGGCACACGCTCATCCGTCATGCCCGGCTCGAACACCTCAACGCGCAACATCGGCTCCGCCCCGGTCAGACGGCAGAAGGTGACAAACTCAGCCGTCCCGAACGCATGCGCCTCTTCCGGGACAGCGGAAGGCACAGCGGGGCGTCGCACGGCCTGCGGACCGACCCCGTCGTACCACACATAGGTTCCCAACTCTTTCGCAGCGGGCCATCCAATGACGCTCGGACTCATGCCGCGTAATGCCTCCAGTGTTTCATGGTCCCAGCCATCTTCGGCATCATCCGGCACCAGCGACAGCGCGCTCAATTCAATAACACTACCCGGCTCGATGGCGAGCTGACAGCGATAGGCCGTCTCATGCTGCGGCACCACATGCACTTCACGCGACCTCCACTCGTCGCGCAGCGAAAAGCGTTCGGTCACGCCGTCCTCGGGATTGCCGCCCATGGGCTGAAACGTCACCCAGACGCGCCCTTTGCCCGCGACCCGGCGCCCCTGTAGGCGCAGCGTATGCCCAACACCGCTCCGCAATGTCCGTGTGATCTGCGTGGTACCCAGACGCGCAGCGTCGCCATTCGTAACGCGCATCGTGCGGTTGGTCGGACTCGTGGTTGCAAGCGTCTCCAAGGTCACTCCGGTCTCGGCTCCCCAGTCGAGACCGGTTAGGCACTCCGCGCGCAACGGATGAAAGCGCCCATCCAGAAAGCCGACCTGCAAGCCCAGACGCAACGGCGCGACGTTTGTCGCGACCGGTCCGGGCAACACGCGGACCGACCATTCTGCCGCGCTACCGGTCGCCACGACGCCCGCACAGCATAGCAGCACCGTTGCCCAGAGTGCCCTCGCGCACGGCGCGGAGCGAAAGCGGTGCCGCGACCCGCGCACAGCGCGGCTCTTGTCACCGCACTCCAAATTTCGCCGCCACGTCGCGCACGGCACAACAATCATGTTAGCACCTGAACCTACTGCTGCGGCACCGTCTGCTGCGTATCCAGCCGCACGGTCAACAGCGCATTTGAAAAAACAATGGCGTCGTCCAGAAACGCAATCTGCCACTCCGATCCGTCCAGCTTGCGGAATTCCAGGTCCAGCCCGAGCGGGTCGCTGCGCCGGATCGCCTGGAGTCCCAGGGCGCGGTGACGCGGCGCCTCGGTCAGAGCCACCACTTCGCGCCGCCGGTCCACGGCGAACCACTGGTATCTATCGGCCAACTTCTCGGGCAGCGCCACGTAGTAGCGGGTCGGCATCGCGAGCGGCCGGAGAAGCACCGCATCTTCAAAGCGTTGACCGAAAAAGACATAGGAGACATACGGGAAGTGGGCCTTGACCAATGGCGGCTGATACCAGATAGCCGCCGCGATCCCGATCACGACCAGCGCCAGCGCCACTTTGATCAGGTCCGGCATCCAGCGCCGCCACCGCGGCCGCGCCGCCGCAACCGGCGGCGTCACGTCGCGCGGCTCTTCGTTAGCCTGCGTGGGGGCGTCATCAAGCTCTTCAGTCGACGGAGCCGCTTTAGCCGACGAAGCCGCAGGCTGCTCAGGCGCGACTACCTGCGCTTCCGGAACTTCGCTTTCGTCCGTCACCTCGACCGCCGTATCGGGGGACGAAACGGTGGCAGGCGGCGGAGTGGCCTTGTCTCTCTTTTTCTTGTGTTTTGCCATTCGCGTCTATTTATACTCTTGCACTGGGGAAAAGCCTAGCGAATTCTTAAACTTCTTCGCAAAAACGCTTGGCTTCTGATTTACAGCCCGCACTCATTTTGCTATTGTTGGAAATGGTAAACCGTTCGCTTGGACTTGTGGTCTGAGGGAGTAACAGCAAGGAGCCGCTTATGTCGAGTTTTGATCAAGAACTTCACCGCATCAACGGCAAGATCAACCGCTGGCACGCCACGGAGCATCTGATCGTGGCGCTCGCCCTTCTATTGGCCGCTTGGGGCGCTTTAACCGCACTCGATGTGTGGCTCCGTCCGCGGACTTACGGACGGCTGACCCTCTCGCTCGTGTTGATCGGCCTGGTGATCGCCGCGCTGGTTTGGCTGGCGCGCGTGGTCGGCCGGAAGCGCTCGCCCGCCGCCGTGGCCGCGTTTCTCGAAAAGAAATTCCCGCAGCTCGATAACCACCTCATCAACCGCGTGCTCTTCGCCAACGAGCGTTCGCAATCCTCTTGGCTGCGCACCTACCTGAATGAGGACGTGCCGGAGTTTCACACGCTCCCCCTGCACGAGATCAAGAATCGGCGCCTGCGCAAACGCGGCGCGATCGCCGTAGCCGTAGCGGTGCTGCTGCTGGCCATACCGGCGTTCGTGCTCGGCAATGCGTGGACGGTAGCCATGCAACGCGTGCTGAATCCTTTTTCGAAGCTTTCGCCGCCGACCTTTGCAACGGTCATCGCCGTGACGCCGGCCGACAAGACCATCGTGCAGGGCTCCGGCATCGATCTGGTAGTCAAAGCCACCGGCCGCGCCGGACAGTTCGTGGACCTGGACCTCTATCCCTCCGACGACAAACGTTCGACTGTGCGGATCGGCCAGTTCTCGTCCACCGGCACAGAGGAGGAGTTCCCCTACCGCGTCTCAAAAATCGCCACCTCGCTCCGTTACCGTTTCAAGGTCGGTGACGCCTATCCGACCGACACCTTCACGATCGACACCGTGCCGCCGCTGGCGCTCTCTGCCCTGCAACTCACGGTGACGCCGCCCGGATACACGTCGTTAGCCCCGCGTACCTTCGACGCGCTGACCAACGCGGTCGCGATTCCGGTTCACTCAGAAGTCGCCTTCCGAGTCGTCTGCAACCGGCCGACCGAGACCTCGCAGATCCTGTTCGATCAGGAAACGCTGACGCTGACGCCCGGCACGGACAAGGCGAGTTGGTCGGGGGCCGCTACAATTAAAGATGGTTCAATCTTTCAGGTCGCGGCACGCGACGCCTTCGGGCTTGAGATGCGCGTACCGGTGCGCTTCGAACTCATCGAAGACCGTGCGCCCGCTATCCGGCTGGTGATCCCTTCGGCCGCAAAGGCGGTCCTGCCGCCCAATGCCGCGCCGGTCGTACATTTTGAAGTCACCGACGAATACGGTCTCGGTAAGGTGCGTGTCGAGCGCGTCAACAAAGGTGCCAAACCGGGTGCCGAAGGCGACGTTCTCAAAGAGTGGGATCTCGACGGAAAAAGAGTTTTCAACGAAAAATGGACCGGCTCGCTGGCGGACGTCTCCGCCTCCTCGGCCCTGCGCATCGTGGCCTACGACACCGCCGCCGGTGACGCGCCCAACCGCGCGGTCAGCCAACAAATCTTGTTCGAGATGACGACGCTCTCCTCGCAGTTTGCCGCCGAGCAGCAAAATCGCGGCGAGGCGCGCAAGACGATCGGCGAGCTGGTTGCACGTCAGCGCGCCACGCTCGCCACCACCAAGCGGTTGCAGGGAGGACTGCCCACCTACGACGAGCAGCTCTGGCAGGAGGTTGCTGAAAAACAGACGGAGATCCGCAGTTATGCCGAGACGCTGCTAAAAACTAAGGACGCAGCGATCGGCACGGCGCGTGTCGCGCTCGACAAGGCGGTAAAAGGGCCGTTGCCTGACGCCACCATGCGGTTGACCCGCATGGTGACAGGAGCGGCGGAAACGCGCGAAGAGAACGCCCGGCTCGCAGTCGACGCGCAAAACACAGTGTTGCGCTTGTTGGTTCAAGCGGACGGCAACATGAACAGGGGCGAGATCTCTCAGGCCGCTGCCGGTGTCTTGGCTATGCTGGAGGGCATCCGCAAAGGCCAGACCGCCAACCTTAACGTCACGTTGAAGGCCGTTGAAAAAGCGACCGAACTGCCGGAAGCCATCGTCGATCGGCAAGACAACCTCGCGCAAGACATGGAAGCCATGATCGGCTTCTGCCGGTCCGAGGCGAAGCAAGACCGTGAAGATGAAGAGTTTGGTGCCTTGATGACCAAAATCGCCGACCGCGCGGTAGAACTGAAGCTTCACCCCACCATGGTCACGATCGCCGAGATCATGGAATCGGAACAGATCGCGAATGCCGTGCCGCCGCAAAACAACGTAACCAACGGTATCGCCGTGCTGATGGAATTTCTCAAAGAGTGGCGTGAAACCGAGACCAAGGACAAGACCGAAGAAGCGCTGGCGATTATCAAGGACGCGCGGCAGTCCATTAAGAAGATGGAGGACTTGCAAACACGCGTGGTGGATGCCCTGCGCGAGACCGGCAGCCAAGGCGACAAGACCGAGAAGCTTGACGAAGACCTGCTTGAGGAGATCGTGGAACTCAAGGAAAACATGGCACAAGCCATGTTGAAGGTCGCGACCGACCTGCAAGCCATGCCCGAGATGGACGCCGTCAACGAACTGGTGACCGACGCTTTTCAGACGTACGAAGAGATGAAGCAGGTGACGGGTTCCAGCACAAACGAAGTGGTCGAGATCGGCCTGCAAAAGGAGGACTTCCTGCTCGACATGATGATCGCGACCGGGCAAAAGGCAGACGAAATGGAAATGTGGCTCTTCTCCGTGCCCGATAACGTCAAGCGCAATATGGAGACGATTGACAAGGAGGAGATGAAGGGGCCGATCGGTCAGGTGACCATGCCCGAAGAGTTGCAGGACATCATCGGCGACCTGCTGGAGCAGGAAGAGGAGCAATCGGAAAAGGCGGACGACTCCGTGACCAATCAGGGCATGGCCAACATTGACATGGGATGGGGCATTTCCGAAGGTGAAACCGTCAGCTACAGCGCCGCCGGTAAATCGGGCAACGACCGGCCCGACCACAAGGATCAGGACGGCCGTTCACAGGTCGGGCGGCAAGGCATGTCAGACGGTGAGGTGATGTCGCGTTCCGGCAGAATCAGCGAGGGTGACGAGCATCTTGATAAGCGGCGCACGCAGGACTCCAATCAGTCCGGCGACGTCGAAGAAGAGGGGCACACGGACGCTGTCGCCACAGGCGGCGGTAAGAACTCCGGCTACTCGCAGGACAGGGGCATGGAGGGCGGCGAAGGCGCCACGCGGCGCGACACCAAGGTGGAGGCCGACTCCGCCGAGAGCACACGCGCCCAGTTGACCCGGAACGCCGAGGCGGTGTACGCCCAGGCGCAGCTCAACAACCTGCGGACCTACGACCTCAAGAAGTATATCGCGTTCAGCAAGCAGATCGAACTGTTGCAGAAGCAGAACGCTTCGCCGGCGATGATCGCCGAACTGCACAAGAAGGCGTTGCAGGCACTCAGCAGCACCTATACGTCGCTAGAAAACGGGATCAGCAACGCGGACATGGGGGCGGTCAGCAATACGGAGAACGCCGAAGATGCAATTGCCGCATCGCCGGACGAAGCCCCAGCCGAATACCGCGACATGGTGTCGGACTACTTTAAAGCGATTGGTGAGATGCAGTAGCGCGCGTGCGGGTGCGCCGTAAGGAGTCGTGTGAGTTGAAGAGTTGTGATTTGTTTTTGACCGCAGGATGGGAGGGACGAGCGTCTGCTCGTCCGCGGGCAAGCAGACGCTTGCCCCTCCCGGCGCTCCGCGAGCCCGGGCTCCGTACACGTTCACAGCGCAGCGGTCCGCGTTCACGTTCGCGTACACGCTGTTGCGGGCGAGGACGCCCGCGCTCCCGACTCTTTGCTCCCCTTTTCACCAGAAACGCATGGTCTTCGTACGCCCCTGTCACCAACCGATTGGGCGCGCGGCACCTTCCGCGTCTCGTCGTTTGTGCGCTACTGATTGTTGCGGCCGGGCGGGGCGGGGCGCAACAAGAGAACTGGGCCGTGCTCGGCGCGGCATTGCGGGTCGAGGTGTCTGTTTCACGTGATCCAGACCATCCTGATCTGGGTGTTTTCGTCAAGATCCCCAACGGTGGCCTGCTGCCCGGCAAGTTCCGCATCCCCGATGTGCGCGATGCTCAGGGCAAGCAACTGGAAAGCGTGATCGTCGCCGACTCGCAAACCGATGGCTTCGGCGTACTGTTTGCCAAGCCGGACAGCGGCGAGACCGCCACGGTCTACATCACCCCCTCGGCCAACCCGCCGCAGCGGCCGACCAACACGCGCCTGTTTCCATCGACCATTTTCTTCTCAAAAAATGGCAACGCTAGTCTGGCGGTGGCCAGACGCATGGAGCGCGACTACCCGCCAGCCCAAGGAGCTTCTTTTGACATGTGGGATTATGGCATCGGCTCAATGGTCAACCCCTTCGGCCCCGACGACGACTTTTCAACTTGGATTGTCGGCGCGTTTGTGCTCGAAAAAAAGGAGCGCATCTACTTCTGCACGATTTCGGACGAAGGCTCTGAATTCGCGATCGACGGCAAGATCATCCATAGTTGGCCCGGCATCCACACGCGGCATGCCGGTGCCAAAGGACAGCGCGGCGATTGGGTCGAGCTCGAACCCGGCCTTCACCGCATCGACTATTACCACTTTGAAAAGACCGGCCCGCAGGAGATCAACCTCTGTTGGAAGCGCCCCGGTATGGAAACAAAAGACGGACTGCCCGAGCATGTCACCGGGCTCGCGCGCTCCGGGCTTGCCGACATCACGCGGATCGCGTTCAAAGATGGACGTATCGCGGGAACCATCCGCGGCAACAACCAGCGTCTCGGGTACTACTGGATCGGTGAAAAACCTTTGATCCTGTTCGCGCTCTCCTACGGCGCGGTGACGCCCTCCGCCGCGCAGTCTGTCACTTGGGAGTTTCCCCCAAACAAGCGTCTTGCAGAGCCTGCGGTCGACTGGTTGGTTTCCGGCGACCCCGACACCATTTCGTACCCGGTCACCCTCGCCGTTTCAAATGCGGCGGGCGTTGCCCGCACCACGGTGCGCATGCGCTGTTTCTGGACGCCGCCCGCACTTTCGCTGGACACCAAGGAAGACCGGCTCGCAGTGCGTAAGGCCTTGTACGACATGCTGCGTGCCGTCCCGCCGCCAGCCGATCCGTGCGCCGATTGGAGCAATGACCACTGGGGCATGTTGGTTGAGTTGCTCGTCCCCTACCATGCCGGTCCGATTCTGCTCGACATCTTCAACCGCGGCTTCGACACGCTGCAAAAGCGGCCGCCCGAAGAACGCTGGGCATTGGAAGACCGGTTCGTCGAGACGTTGCGCCTGCAACGTAATGACCAGCTTCTGCTGGATTGGATCGCGCGGTTGGAGAAAAACGAGAGAAACAGCGCCCGCAAATTCCGCTGGAAGGATGAGCGCGTGTGCGCTTACTTGTTTGATATCGACGACCCCGAGGCAGCCAGACGGGAGACTACTTTTCTCAAGGAAGCGGCGATCGGCCCAGATCAAACGCAGATTGCAGCGTTGCGGCAAGGCGATGTCGCACGGGCGCTCGGCCAGTATGACGCGGCATTGAAATTTTACAAAGACGCACAAGACCGTTTCCGCAGCCGCCATAAAACCGGCACGGCTGGCGGACGCCTAACCTACGTCGGTGCGCGGAAACAGCAGCGCGACGCCGACACCAACACAGCAGGCAGGGCGGCCTCCAGACGCCCCGCCACACAGAGCCTCACCTCGCGTGTGAAAGTAGATGACTGGAAAGTCTACACGGTCCACGATGCGTCGATGTACGCGACAATCTCCAGTTTCCTCGAGCAAGACGCGCTGGCCGAGGCCTTTCAAAAGTTGAGTGACTGGGAGAATGAATCTCCCGCCTCCAAACTTTCCGGCGACTATCCGATGGCGGAGGCCAAGATCTACATCACCGTCGGTGACCTGCGCCGTGCGATCAACGCACTGGCGGCCTATCGCAAGAGTGTGACAATGAGCGCGCAGCTCGCGGATGCCATGAAGTTGGAGATCGAATGCCGACTACAGCTCAACGACAAAACGCGCGCCAAAGAGATCGCCACCGACTTTATCCGCCGCTTCCCGGGTCACCCCTATGAAGCCGATATGAAGGAGATCCTTACACGATGATGACATCCCGTATAGCCCCCCGTGCCGCTGGTGCTTTGCTGGCCGTTCTCGCGGCCTCGCTGGTCTGCGCGGCGACTAAGATCAACCCCGGCAATATGTCGCCTTACAGCAAAACCCAGGTCAGTATCAACCTGTACACCAAGCCCGATCCTTGGGCTGGCGGCGGTTTGCGCGGCGTGATCGCCGGCAATCCATCCGAAGTGCTCGGCGTGCTGGCCATGCCACAAAGATTCCCCAACGTTTCCGCGCTGGCCAATGTGGCGGGTGGCGACGCCGCCAAGAATGCGCGCAACATCAACAAAGACATGACCAACGAGGTCTTTCTCGCCGCACTGGGCGAGAACAACGCCTTCTCTTTCCACGGGCTGCCGCCCGGCAAGTACGATCTCTTCGTGCTGTGCGAGAACTGTTTTTACGAAGGGTTACTGCTCTCGCGCGACGAGAACACGCTGACCGAGTCGGATGTGCGCGTGATCAGGGCAAAGGTCAACGAGTCCAATCCCTTTTTCAACGTAAAAAACCAACACCGACTCGAAGGCCAGAGCGGCACCTTCGGCAGGGCGCGCGTGCTTGAACAGGAGGTACGCACCCTTCCGGTCACCCTGCAAAGTGCCGAGGTCCTGAAACACATTCAAATCCGCAGTATCAAGCTCTGTCTGATGGAAAGCGTCGGCACCAGCAAGTTGGGCGTCCACTGGGAGATGAAAAAGACCCGCGAGATCACCCGTCAGGAGCTGGGACCGCCCGATACCAAGGGACCGATCCCCGGCTACTTCTGTAAGGCATTGCAGGGAATCCGCGTGACAACCTCCGTGAAAGACTTGGGCACGATCACGCTGGCCAGCGATCCCGCTCCGGGCAGTCTGGCAACGCCCTGAAAATCTCGTTAACTCTATCTGACAATAAAGGAAAACACACAATGGCAAAGCTATTCCTGCAACAACCCGAAGGCGACCAGTTGCTGACAGAACTCGCGCCAACCCAATCGTATCTGATCGGCCGTGCCGAAGATTGTTCCATTTGCATCCCCGCCGACGCAATATCCAGTCGGCACGCGCAGCTCACCCCCGTTGATGATGGAGGGTGGATGATTGAGGATCTCGACAGCTCGAACGGCACTACCGTCAACGGCGAGCCTGTGGGCCAAGCCATCCTCAACAACGGATGCCAAATCATCTTGGGCGGACAGGTTGTCCTGCTCTTCATCGAAGAACCGACCGCTGCCGCCACCGACCAAGTAGAAGCAGAGGCCCCCGTCCCTGCCGACGCCCAACCGGCACAAAAGGGAAAGCGCGAACTTAAAGTACACGGCGCGTCTGAAGAAGACCTCAAGCTCGTCAAAGCAATGTCGCTGCGCTCTGACATGATCCGGGCTGAAATCGCCAAGGTCATCATCGGACAGGTCGACATCATCGATCAAGTGATGATGGTCATCATCGCCGGCGGCCACGGCCTGCTGGTCGGTATGCCCGGCATGGCTAAGACCACACTCTGTGCTACGATCGCCAAGGTGCTCGACATGGACTTCAAGCGCGTGCAGTTCACCCCAGACTTGATGCCCACCGACATCACCGGCACCGAGGTTTTGGAACACGATCCTGAAACCGACAAGAAAACCTTCCGCTTCATCAAAGGGCCGGTTTTCACCAATATGCTGCTGGCCGACGAAATCAACCGCACGCCGCCCAAAACCCAGGCATCTCTGCTGGAAGCCATGCAGGAAAAATCGGTGACTGTCGGTAACCAGACCTATAAACTCGACGCCCCCTTCTTCGTGCTCGCCACGCAGAACCCGATTGAGCAGGAAGGCACCTATCCGCTGCCGGAAGCGCAGCAGGACCGCTTCATGTTCAACCTGTGGGTTGACTATCCTAAAGAGGATGAGGAAGAGACCGTGGTGAAGGCCACCACCGTAGCCAAAAGAGAAGAGCCGCAGAAAGTCATCTCCAAGAACGAACTGTTGCAACTTCAAGAGGTTGTGCGCAAGATTCCTGTCTCTGACCACGTCATCAAATATGCGGTGCGCCTCGCACGCGCCACGCGACCGCAGGATGACAAAAGCCCAGACTTCATCAAGAAATACGTCTCAAACGGCGCTGGACCGCGTGCCGGACAGTTTCTCGTGCTGGCCGCCAAAGCGCGTGCCGTGCTGGAAGGGCGCATCCACGTAAGCTGCAACGATGTGGCAAAAGCGGCGGTTCCGGTTCTGCGCCACCGCATCATCACAAACTTCGCGGCCGACTCAGAGGGACTCTCGACAACCGTTCTTGTCGAGCGTCTGCTCAAGACGATCGAGCAACCCGACGACAAGGATTATTGACGAAGAAAAGCGGGGCCGGTCACTCGCCCCGTCCTTTCACTACAGACCTTTTTGCCATGCCCCGTATCCTGTTTGTCTCTTCGACTCCCTTCGTTCCATGGCGCGGGGCCAGCCATCGTGTGCGCCATGATCTCGCGGCGCTTGTCGCGCTCGGGCACACGGTGGACCTCCTGACCCCGCCGGGCAGTGCCGTGCCTGAGATGCCGGGCGTGCAGTCGCTCTCAACCCCGCATCTACCCTTCTGCCGGAACCTTCCGCCGGGACCATCGCTGCGCCGTTTTGCGACAGATGTCGTCATGGCTGCCAAAGCTGTCGCCGCCTGCAACCGTCACGCCTATACCCTCATGCACGGTATCGATGACGGCGGAGTCGTGGCTGGTATTGCCGGCCGTCTGACAAAAACCCCGTGGGTATTTGAGCGCACGGGTGATTTCGTTCCGGATCGGTCGCGTGGACTCAACCCTTTCTGGCACACCCTCCACCGGTTTCTGGAGCGGCGGGCGCTACGCCGCGCGGCCGCTGTCATCGGTAACGACACAGGGATGATCGAGCTGTTCAGCCGCCTAAACTGCCGCAGCCGCGCGTGTGTAATCCCCGACATTCCGGCGATTGACGAAGAAATCTCGCCATCAGTCCACAATCTCGCCATGGCCCGTTACCGAACCGAGCGCAACCAGAAGCTGGTCACCTGCGTCGGTTCTTACTCACGTTTTCAGGGGCTCGATCTGTTTTTCAACGCGATGCCGCATGTACTGGCGGCGCGCCCGAACGTACGCTTCGTTGTCGTCGGTGGCGACGCCGCTGAAATTCGGCGGATGACCCAGGCTCTCAACCGCGCCGGTATCGACGAGTCGGTCTGTTTCCCGGGACGCATCGGGACCGAAGAGCTTGCCGCGCTGCTGTCGATTTCGGATGTGCTCATATCGCCGCGCCGCGCCGGCACGACGGCACCGATCAAAGTCTTGGATTACCTCAAGTCCGGCACGCCGATTGTCGCGGCCGACACTCCTGCAAACCGCGCCATCCTCTCCGCCGAGAATGCCGTCATCACGCGTCCGATCCCGGCAGAGTTCGCGGCGGGAATCCTGCGCCTTTGCGACAGCCCGCGTCTGGGTGCTGAACTCTCCCGGCGCGGCCGCGAAACCTTGCGGCGCGAGCGGCGTTCACCGCAAGACTTCCAGCAAGCGCTCGCCCAATGTTATGACTACGTCCTCTCAACCACCTAACGCGGGCGGAGCCCGCAACCCTCACCCCATCCCTCTCCCAGCGAGAGAGGGTGTTGAGCCGTAAGGCACTAAACGTGTATGGTACGCCGTCTGATCAGCCGTTGCATCCGTTGGGCCAGCACCTTGCTTGTGCTGGTCGCGTTGGTGACCAACTGGTATGTCCACCAGCCGCGCTACTGGCAACAGGTGCAGGCGCAACACCTGCCCCCGCCGTTGGCCAAGTGGGCTGCGCGCATCGGCAACGCATCGGCCGATCTCACCGACGCACTCGGCCTGACCGGGCGAGATGTTGAGGTCGCCTACCCCACAGCGCTCTCCACTAACATGGTCACCTGTGCCGGAGTGCCGAGGCGCGTCGGCGAACCGGCCCCCAGCGACATCGCCATCCTGCGCAAGACAGGATTCGTGGTCGGC
>Ga0255345_1004795_pt1 | contig 14383 bp, 12 predicted proteins | sample wastewater_treat_6_FD_192415 | JGI IMG/M metagenome (GOLD analysis project Ga0255345, IMG submission 192415) | Wastewater microbial communities from Lulu Island WWTP, Vancouver, Canada - plant20 | ecosystem: Engineered > WWTP > Wastewater > Unclassified | place: Canada: Vancouver, British... | reverse complement strand
CGTGGCGGACAAGGCTCTGCTCACGGCCATGCAGGATGTGATGCGCAAGCGGGCTTTTGAGGTGACGGTAGACCTGCACCTTGGCGAGGGCGAGGATACGATTTACACGTGTGATCTCTCGTACGACTACGTGAAGATCAACGCCGAATACACGACGTGAACTGAGTGGCGGAAGAGCGGCATGAAACAGTTTATTGAAAAAGCGGCGGTGTTGACCGAGGCACTGCCGTACATTCAGGATTTCAAAGGCTCGGTCGTGCTGGTGAAGGTCGGCGGCAGTGTCATGGAGGTCGAGGAGAATCTCGATCGGCTGCTGACGGACATCGCGTTTATGAACGCGGTAGGCATGAAGACGGTGCTGGTGCATGGCGGCGGCAAGGCGATCTCGCGCGGCATGGAGGCTGCGGGCGTCACGCCGCAGTTCGTGCAGGGCCTGCGCGTCACCACCGAGGAGGCCATGCGGGTCGTCGAGCGGGTGATCAAGGATGAGGTGAACGCCAAGGTGGTGCGGATGTTGCAGCGGCACTTTGCGAACGCGCGCCCGTTGCACGGCGATTGGATTTTCGGCGTCGTGAAGAAGACCGGGACTGATCCGGTCAGCGGAGCGGAGTTGGATTGGGGATTTGTAGGCGAGCCGGTGTCGGTCGACACCCGGCCGGTCGCGGAGATGCTGGATGCGGGCATTGTGCCGGTGGTGACGCCGCTGGGTACGGGGCCGGACGGCAAGGTGTATAACGTCAACGCGGATACGGCGGCGGCGGCTTTGGCCAAAGCCATGAAGGTGCGCAAGTTGGCGTTTGTCTCGGATGTGCCGGGGCTATTGATGGACATGAATGACCCCACGTCGTTGCTGGCTACACTGCGGATCGGCAGTGTGCGCAAGCTGAAGGAGACCGGCGTTGTGGGCGGCGGCATGTTGCCGAAGCTGGACAGTTGCGTGGAGGCGATCCAGGCCGGTGTGGGCAAGGTCCACTTGGTCGATGGCCGCATGCCGCATTCACTGTTGTTGGAGATTTTTACGAAAAAAGGTGTAGGAACGGAGATTATTGCAGATGAGTAAGAGTAAAGACATTGCCGCTTTGTTTAACCAGTATGTGATGCAGACCTATGCGCCGACCGCGACGATAACCAGCGGTAGCGGTTGCAAGGTGCGTGATCCGGATGGCAAGACCTATCTCGACTTCACGTCGGGCATCGCTGTACACAACGTCGGGCATTGCCATCCGACGGTGGTCAAAGCGGTTCAAGATCAGGTCGCCACGTTGGGGCACTGCTCCAATCTTTTTTACAACGCGAGTCAAGCGCTGCTGGCGCAGCGGCTCTCTAAACTTTCGCTGAACGGCAAGTGCTTCTTCTGCAACTCCGGCGCGGAGGCTAACGAGGCGATGATCAAGCTCGCGCGCCTGTGGGGACACGAGAAGGGCAAGTTCGAGATCATCACCATGCAGAACTCCTTCCACGGACGCACGCTCGCGACGATCGCCGCTACAGCACAGACCAAGGTTCAGAAAGGCTTTGACCCGCTACCGATCGGCTTCGCCTATGCGGAGTTCAACAATCTGGAGTCGGTCGCGGCAGCCGTCAACGAACGCACGGTCGGTGTGATGCTGGAGGCGGTTCAGGGCGAGGGTGGCGTGATCCCTGCCACTGAAGAGTTTATGGTCGGCGTGCGCAAGTTGTGCGATGAGAAGGGCCTGCTGATGCTGTGCGATGAGGTGCAGTGCGGCATGGGGCGCACCGGCAAGTGGTTCGGCTGGCAGAACTATTCGGTCACGCCGGATGCCTTCACGCTTGCCAAGTCGTTGGCCGACGGCATTCCGATGGGGGCGTTGATCGCCTCGCCCGCGCTGTCCGACGTCTTCACGCCGGGCACTCACGCCTCGACCTTCGGCGGTAATCCGGTGTCGAGCGCGGCAGCGATGGCTGTGCTGGATGTGATTGAGGAGGAGGAGTTGCTCAAGCGTGCCGAAGAGACCGGCGCGTTGTTCGCCGAAGGGCTGAGTCTCTTCGTCGATAAGCACAAGCAGGTGCTCGAAATCCGCGGCAAGGGCCTGATGCTCGGCATGGTGGTCGAGGGCTCCGCCAAGGAGGTCGTGGACATGTGCCGCGACATGGGGCTGCTCTGCTGCGTGGCCGGTGAGCATGTGGTGCGCTTCCTGCCACCGCTGAACATCAAGGACACGGACCTTGAAGAGGCGCTGGAGATGATCGGCGATGCACTGGACGAGTTGTACGGCGAAGAGGCGGAGTGATCCGCGCTGTGCGCGGATCCGGCATTTAGGATTTAGGATTTAGGAGTTGGGAGTTTGCGCCGCAGGTCGCGAGTCGCCAGTCTTATTGCGACCACCCAGTGGTCGCAATGCAGTGGTCGCAATGATGAGTGTAAAAGCGCTGCTTCTCGCGCGAAGGCTGGAGGGCGAGTGTCCCCACGAGCCGCCTTCCGCTGTGCGGAAGGATGGTCGCAGGTTCCATCGCGGAGCGCCGGGAGGGACGAGCGTCGCTCGTCCGCGGGCAAGCAGACGCTTGCCCCTCCCAACGCTTCGCAAGCCCGATGACAAGTGCTGGAAGGCGGCATCAAGATCGGGATCGCCATCGGTATCGATATCGATTAGAACTCTCAACGTTCAAGCGGGCGGCGTGACCGCAAGCTTGATTCTGGCTGAATCACCGCCGCAATCGGTCGATGATGGGGGGGCGAAGACAATGCGTTTGCTAACGAAAAGGGGAGCAGAGAGTCGGGAGCGCGGGCGTCCTCGCCCGCAACAGCGTGACTTGCAAAAGGTGACGGAATGAAAGCGAGTGATCGATACCTTAAAAATTGTCGAGTGGTCGGAAGAGGACGGATGCTAACCTCGAAGCGATCACAGGAGGAAGAGAAAGTTATGCAGAACAATACACGTAGGGGATTCTTGAAGGCAATGCTGGCGGCCTCAACTGCGCCGGCTTGGATTCCGTCTGCGGCGTTTGGCGCGAATGAGCGGCTTGCGCTGGCGGTGGTGGGCACGGGTGGCCGCGGTCGGCATCTGGCGCGGCAGTTCGCTAAGCTCGACGAGGCCCGCGTGGTGGCGGCCTGCGATGTGGATGCGCGCGCGCTGACGACGTGCGTCACGGAAATGCACAAGGCCTATGGTGACGCTGCCTGCGCCGGATATGCCGACTTCCGCGAGATGCTCGCGCGTCCGGGCATTGACGGCGTGATCATCGCGACCCCCGACCATTGGCATGCGCTAGTCGGCATTGCAGCGGCGAGAGCAGGCAAGCACATCTTCTGTGAAAAGCCGCTGGCTAATTCGATCGGCGAGAGCCGCGCGTTGCGCGATGCCGTGCGCCGCGCTGGTGTGGTATTGCAGACCGGGTCGTGTGAACGTTCCCGCGATTCGGCGCGTTATTGCTGCGAGGTGGTCCGCAACGGCTACATCGGACAACTGCATACGATGTTCATCCACCTGCCGACGGATCAGGGACACCATGATCAGGTGCGCCGCCACACCGTGCTACCGGCTGCCGAGACGCCGCCGATTGAACTGAACTATGACATGTGGCTCGGCCACACGCCGAAAATCCCCTACTATCCAGGATTGCATCCCGGAAGTTGGCGCTTTAATTTGAGCTTCGGTTGTGGCGAGATGTCTGACCGCGGCGCGCACGTGATTGATTTGGCGCAACTCGGCAATAATAGCGACGGTAGTGGTCCAGTCAAGGTCTCAGCGCGCGGTTGGGATGACCAGCACGGCCTCTACAACACGCCGATGGCCTTTGAGTTTGAGAACATCTACGCCAACGGCGTCAAGATGATCGGCGGCACCACACGCAGTCCGCGCGGCGTACGTTTTGAGGGTGATGAAGGCTGGATCTTCCTGCGTATCCACGAGGGGACGTTGGAGGCCTCCGACGAGAAACTACTGAAGCTCGATCCGGCGACCTTCAAGGTGCAACTCGGCCGTACGCGCAGCCACGAACAGAATTTCATCGATGCGGTGAAGCGCGGCGTGCGCCCCTTCGCCGATGTGGAGATCGGGCACCGCAGTTGCACGGCTTGTCTGGTCAACATGATATCGATGCGGCTGGGGCGTCCGCTGACCTGGGATCCGCTCAAGGAACGGTTTGTCAACGATGCCGAAGCCAATCGTTTGATGACGCCGAAGATGCGCGCGCCGTGGTCGTTGTCGTAAGCCGATGACTTTGATTGCAGGGGTTGAACCGTTATGACCGAGCCTGAGGATAGGGCGAATGAAGCGGAGCGAACAGCGCAGGCGCGTGTTCGGCTCCGCCAAATTTTCGTGAGTTTCGCCAAAATCGGTGCGGTGTTGTTCGGCGGCGGGTACGCCATGTTGCCGCTGCTGGAGCGCGAAGTGGTCGATCGGCGTAAGTGGTGCCGACTTGAAGAAATGACGGATTACTACGCCATGGCGCAACTGGTGCCCGGCGTGGTGGCGGTGAATACGGCCATGCTGATCGGCCATCGTTTGCGTGGATTTTGGGGAACCGTCGCGGCGACATTGGGCGTTGTGTTGGCACCGTTCTTGGTGATTCTGGCCTACGCGATAGCCTTCGATCAAATGCGTGACTCAACTTTGCTGGCCAATGCAATGTCGGGCTTGCGTCCGGCAGTGGCGGGCTTGATGTTGGGCGTGGCGTACACAATGTTCATGCGCAGTTGCAAGACGCGGCTGGGTACCGGCGTATCGTTAGCTGTTGCATTTTTAACGCTCGTGTGCGGTGTCAGCGCGGTGACCGTGATCCTGCTGGGCGTGGCGGTCGGCATCGGTTGGTTCGTATTGGAGGCACGGCGGCGGCCATGAATCTTTTTGTCAAACTGGCCTATGTGTTTTTCAAGATAGGTCTGCTGACGGTCGGCGGCGGCCTGGCGATGATTCCCATCATCCAGTATGAGATGGTGCGGCGCGGGTGGCTGGACAATCAGCAGTTTTTGGATATCCTCGGGATCGCGGAGATGACGCCGGGGCCGATTTCAGTCAACACAGCGACGTTCGTCGGGTACCGGGTGATTGCCGATGCGTACACGGGGTCGCTGGCGCTGGCGGTGCTTGGGGCGCTGGTGGGAACGGTGGCGGTATGTACGCCCTCGTTGCTTTGCGTCAATCTGTTCGGCGCATTTTGGAGCCGGAACCGCAACCATCCCTGCATGTCGCGCGTCTTTAGCATTATGAGGCCGTTGGTGACCGGGCTGATTATCACAGCGGCAGTGTCGCTGGTCTTGCATGCGCTATGGGGCGAGTCTCTCAAAGGCATGACAGAGCGCCTGCCTGATTTGCGCATGGCGGCGATTGCGGCGGCGGCCTTTGCGCTTACGGCCTTTGGCAAGGTCTCGCCGGTCCTTGTCTTGCTCGGCGGCGCCTGCGCCGGAGTTGTGCTAGGGTGGATGTAGGAGGCTTGATGACCGTCCGTTTCGAAAGATGCGACGAGGCGATGCTGCGCGCGGCGCGCGCGGTGGCGGAGCGTTTGGTCGCGGCCGGTCATGAGGCGCTGTTTGCCGGCGGGTGCGTCCGCGATGCCTGGCTGGGACGTCCCTTCAAAGACATCGACATCGCGACATCCGCCACTCCCGATCAGGTCGAGGCGATTTTCGCAGGACATACGGTGGCGGTCGGCAAAGCGTTCGGCGTGGTGCTGGTATTGTACGACGGTTATACATTCGACGTTGCGACGTTCCGCACCGATGGCGACTACGCGGACGGCCGACATCCTAACGACGTGCATTTCGGGACGCCTGAAGACGATGCTTTGCGTCGGGACTTCACCGTGAACGGCCTGTTTTGTGAGCCTGCCAGCGGGGTGATCCGCGATTATGTGGGCGGCGTGCCGGATCTGAAGGCACGTGTGATCCGGGCCATCGGAGATCCTGTCGCCCGCTTTCGTGAGGATCACCTGCGCATGTTGCGCGCCGCGCGCTTTGCGTCAGTGCTCGATTTTACGCTGGATCCGGCGACACAGGCGGCGATGATGGCGCATGCAGCGTGGATCAAGTGGGTCAGCGCGGAACGTATCGCGTCGGAAATGACCCGCCTGCTGTGTGAGTCGCCGCGTCCCTCCGTGGGGCTTCGTCTGCTTCGCGTGACCGGCCTGTTGCGGGAGTTCCTGCCGGAGGTCGAGGCACTGTACGGTACGGAACAACCGCCGCGCTACCACCCCGAAGGCGATGTCTGGACGCACACCTGCCTCATGCTTGATGACGTTCCGGCACCGCGTGACCCCGTGCTGGCGTGGTCGCTCCTGCTGCATGACATTGGTAAGCCCGTCACATTCTGCCGGAAAGACGATGCGGAAGACGATGGAAACCAAATCCGTTTCCCCAGCCACGCGCCGGTGGGGGCGGCGATGGCCGAAGTCATTTTGAAGCGGTTGAGGCAACCGACCGCACTGATCGAGCAGGTCAAGGCGGTGGTAGCGGATCACATGCGAGGGGCCGACGCTGAAAAGATGCGTCCCGCAACCTTGCGGCGCTTTATGGGGAGTCCCGTTTTCCCTGTCCTGCTGGAGGTCATGCGCCTGGACATCAAGCACAGCAACAAGCAGTCCGCGCCGTGGCTCTTTTTGAAAGAGGCGTTTGAGGCGTTCCGCGCCGAACCGGTTCTGCCTCCGCCGCTGGTCATGGGGCGAGATCTAGTGGCGTGGGGGATCGCGCCGGGACCACGCGTGGGGGCGCTGTTGCGCGAGTTGTATGATGCCCAACTGGAAGGACGGCTGACAACCCGTGAAGAGGCGCAGGCGTATATCGCGAGCTTGGATAACAACTGAGGGACAGGTATTTAGACCCAGATATTTGACTCACCGCTCCGCAATTCTGACGCTGGGCGTCTCATGTTCTCCACTTCTGCGTCCTGTGTTCGACGTTGGTCGTTCTTTTCCTCCGAATTTCCGAATTTCCGCTTGACTTTCCCGCCCCCTCTTTTCTTATCATACCGCAAAAGCACGAGTAAGGTCTCGGCCTTGGGTGGCGGATGAATGTAACAGAGCCCGATAACCGGTCGCGGCGGTCGTGCCGCATGCAGAGCGCGGGATTCGCTGCAGCGTCCCGTGTCCTTGCCCTGCTGGCCGCGCTCGCGGCGGCGGGCGCCGTCGGCGCTCCGGCGGGCGACACCGCGTCGGCGCGCGCGGAGGCGCTATACAAACAGCAACGGTGGACGGATGCCGAAGCGGCTTTTTTGGCCTGCGCCGCGCATGCGCCGAAGGCGGCAGCTGCGGCCGGCGCGCGCGTCAAGGCCGGCATCTGCCGCCTGAAGACGCGCGATGAGAAGGGCGCGCTCGCCCTCTTCAGGCAAGTCGCCGACGATCCCGACGCAGCGAAATCGGCACCCGATGCGGTTGCATCCGCCTTCGACCAGATCCACCTTCTGTTGCTGAAACAGGAAAAGCGCCCCGCCCGCGAGAGGCTCATCGCCCAATGCCGCAAGGCCCTGCCCGGCCACCCCGTCAATGCCCGCATCGCCGAACGCGAGGGCGACGCGCGGCTGGCAGCCGGGGCGCTGGACAAAGCGCTGGATTTCTATGCGCTCGCCGGTGCCGGCCTCTCTGAGACCGGTACCAACATCGTCCGTCTGATTTCTTTCTCGAAACCCGGCCTCGACAAGCCGCCGCTCACCCAGGATGAGGCGGACCGGCTGTCCGCCGTCGCAGCAGCCCGGCCGGACTGCGGCATGGTTCTTTGCAAGCTGCTCGCCAAAAGTAAAGAGGGATGGTGCGCGGAAGATGTCCGTGCCCGTGTCCACTTCAGCCGGAAGGAGTTTGCCGAGGCCGTCGCGGTCTGGGAGTCGTTGCTGAAGGCCGGCAAAGGCCCGGCCGATGCGCTCGCCCTGGCCGTAGCCGAAACGCGCGGGTTCATGCTGGGCGACCATGCGCGCGCCGCGTCCCTTTACGGGGAGTGGCTGAAGCGCTATCCCGACTCGTCCCTGCGCGAAAAGGCGGAATATCAGCGGGCGGGCGCACTCTGGATGGCCAACGATTTCGCGGCTGCCGTCTCCGCCTTCGAGTCTTTTCTGGAAGCCCGCCCGTCGAGCCGCTACGCGGAGGAGGCCCGCCGCGCACTGACCCGCGCCCGGTCGGACCTTGAGAACCGGCGGCGGGCCGAAGCCCGCGCCGCATCCGAAAAGGAAGCCTCCGATCCTCTGGCCGATGACCTCGCCCTGGCCGAGAGGAAGCTGCGCGGGGGGCTGCCCGCCGAAGCGCTCAAGCTTTTCAACCGCTTCAGGGGCAAGCACACCCACCCCCAATGGGGCCGGGCCTGGCACGGCTACGGCCTCTGCCGCCGTGCGCTCGGCGAGCCGGAAAAAGCGCTGGAAGTCTGGGACGAGGTGCTGCGCCAGGCCGCGCTCTTCACCAACACCCTCTGCGCCGCCGAATGCCGGCGGGCCAAGGCCGATGTCTGGTTCGAGGATCTCGCCGAACCGGAGAAAGCCCTGCCGGAATATCTCGCGATACGCGACGCGCTTCCGCCGGGCCAGGCGGACCCCGCGCTTGAGCAGCGCGTCGCCCAGGCCCTGCTCGCGCTCGGGCGCGGCGCGGAGGCGCGTCCGCTCCTCGAGGCTCTCCGTGAAAAAGAGTCCGGCGACCCGGTGCGCGCGCCTTACTGGGACGGCCTGATCGCCCTCTGCGACAGACCCGTTCCGCCGCCGGCTGTTGCGGCCGCAGAGCGCCGCGCCAACACGCTGCTCGGCGTCGCGGACGTGCATTTCGCGGCGGAGCGCTGGGACAAGGCCGAGGCCGTTTACCGCAGAGCCGCGAAGGCCGCGCCCGGCACCGAGGCCGCCGCCTACTCCGACATGCAGCGCGCCCGCTGCATCGCCTGCGGCGACAAGCCGGAACGGGCGCTGCGCGTCTATGACCTCTTCAGGAAAGAGCACGCCGGAAGCGCCTGGGCGGACGACGCGCTCCTGCGCGCGGGAGTCCTCTGCGCCGGCCCGATGGCCGATTCAGAAAGAGCGGAAGTGTATTTCCGCGAGATCCTCCAGAACCATCCGGACGGCGACCGCGCTCACGACGCGTTCCTGTACCTGGCGACACTGGCCTGGTGGGCAGGCGACTGGCGGGAGGCGGAGCGCCTGCACCGCGCCTTTCTGGAGAAGTATCCGGAGAGCCCGTTCCGGGAAGAGTTTCTCACAGTCCGCCTGCCGGCCATCGCGGCGCGGCGGACTGCGGCGGCACGCTGACCGTTGCCGGTAGTTGAAAATAGAGACGCAAGGAGACACGATGACAAAAGGCGCCTTTGGGGTTATGATGATCGTCATGATGAGTGTGGCACGGCTGAGCGGTGTGCAGCACTACAGCGTGGAACTCGAGCCCGACACGGCCAAACGGCAGGTGATCGCGATCGGTTACGGGGCCTGCACAGCGGAGCTGTGGCTGCACCCGGAGGCCCCGTGGCGGATCGGAAGCTCGCGCATCGCCGCGCAGGACGATTTCCTGTGGAGCGGCCCTTACGGCTCGTACGGCATGTCGGATCCGACCCCCCACCTGCACCGGTACCTGATGCTGAGCGCGCGCTCCAGCCGCGAGTACGTGAAGATCACCGGCGTCCTGACGCAGGACGGTTCGGGCGGCACGCCGCCGCCGCGCTTCCGTGTCACCGTGCCCGCCGTGGACATCGACTGGGCCGGGTACGAGTCTGCGGCGCAGGAGAACGACGAGGACACGCGCAAACTGTTCTGCCCGGTCACGAACGACGTGAGCAAGTGCCGAAAGCTCGTCATCCGCAACCCGCTCGACAGTGGCAAGCTCCGCGACGACTCTTCGCTGCTCGGCTTCAGTCCCGACATGCGGCTCACACTGACGTCAGGCTACGCCGACTGTTTCCGCCTGCGGAAGGCGAACGGAACCGTGTTCAACACGGGCAGTTTCAATATCCACAACATTCCGAGCTGGCCGCTGGAGCTGTATGTCGAGGCCCTCCCGAACAGACCGCCCTGCGACCTCGGAATCACCCTCGAGGGCCCCGCCGGACCGGACGGTGCCAGGACGATGGACAGGATCATTGGGACGACCGTCCTCTTTGTAGACTTGGAATTTCAGAACTCTCACATGTCGGCGGGCAAGTTGATTGATCCTCTATCGCCGCCGCGAGATGTTCGGGTCGGTGTCGTCCAAGGCGACACCGTCAAATTCAAAGCCAAGCTTACCTCGACCGTGACTCTTCAGAACGGTGATTACGTATGGGCCGGGATGCAAAGTGGGAATGGCCCTGAGATTGACATTACATTCAGCAGTGTGGGAACGCACTCCGAACAACTTCAAGTCCTCGGATGCCAAGACCGCATGGGACGAACAACCGTTGTTAGCGTCACAGGGTCGGGGGAAGCTGCATGGATGGCGATACATCCTCAATACTGGATATCAGCACCACGGTTGCGAGACGAAGCTTTGGCTTGGGCAAGCAACAACCAGGCTGCTCTTGGCGGAGGTGTTCGCAATGGCCGCGCCGATGCTGCGCGGCATGCCTATTGGAATGCGATCATGACGTTTGATTGGAACGCCGCCGATGCCGAAGGTCTTGCAACGGCACACGAGAAGACAGGCTTGGACAACGGGGCTCCCCATAATGAGACCGTAATGGATCTTGAAAACAACGCGGATGGTCGGGCGATTGGTGGTGGAGGCTCTACAAATCGAGTTCAGTTACAAAATGCTGTTATCGCTGCATTGAACGCTGGGACATTGACCATTCTGGATGATCTTGGAAACGCGAACGAGGTCGGTTTCCTTCAACCTTCCAACCAATGATATGAGGTGCGAAATGAAACGTGCGTTTATGTTCTGTCTTTTGTTGGCATGCGTTGCTGTTGCTGGCTCGCAGAATAACGATCTCATGCCTGATGGTTTTGAGCAAATTCATATTGGGATGGATTGGCGTTCGCTGGTGGCACTTCGTCCGAATGCTGAAATCATGAATATGATGCCCGATTCAGGCGAAGCCCTTAAGCCTGATCCGGAAAGACCCGGGAGCGGGTTATTTGAAAACTTACCCGAGTCGGCGGTATTTAGTGTTGTGTACTATAACTTCGAGGATGGGGTTTTGGTTGCTGTAATGTTTGGCAAAGAAAAGGGTCGCTCTACCCCTCTTGAGCGAGAGAGTGCGATTCGGCGGGTCGGACAAGGCCGTGGTGAACCTACCAAAATCCAACTGACCGGGAAGCGACATGACCAAGGTGTAATTTCCTGGCAAGACCAGAACCTTCACATTAACGTCATGGTGCCGACCGATGAGGCGCACGCGACCCAAAGCGTGGTAGGACTCCAAGTGATGGATCGGAAGTACGCGGAGCGAATAAATGCAATCGGCAGTGTTGACGACACTGAAATGGAGCAGGCCCAGCAGGGTGCAGACAAGCTACGACTGGAAGCGTTCAAATCCAAAGTCAAAGCGAATCTTTCCGCGAACGGCGACAATCCATCGAAGTAATCGGTACTCTTCGCTATCGCCTACGTGCCGCCACGGCACTCCTGGGAGAAGCGGGGGCGTAGTTTGACATTAGACATTCGAGAGTTGCGGAGCGTTTTCGCGGTGTGGTAGTGTTCTGTCATGGCAAGGCAGCTGGGGCGGCAACGAAAGGATGGCGGCGCGCAAAACAGGAATCGATAAGTGACGGCGACCAAAGGGGTACGATGAAGGACACGCATTTCATTGTTGTTTTAGCAGTCACGGCGGCGGTCAGCGCATCCGCCTACGATATCGATCTGGAACCCGACGCGGCGAAGCGCCGGACCGTCACCGTTTTACAGTGCCAGGGGCCCCAGACGGCCGCGCTCTACCTGAAGGCACCGAAGCCCTGGGTGATCGCCGGGTCGTCGATCACCGCGCAGGACGACAACCTGTGGAGCGCGGTCAGCACGGCATCAGGAGCCCGCTCGCACCTCTACCAGATGGTGAACGCCCACTCCGGCCAGCAGTACGTCACCATTTTCGGGCGCCTGACCCAGCCCGGCCCCGGCTCCGGACGGAACCCCTGGTTCAGGGCCACGGTGCCCGCCGTGGACATCGACTGGGAGAGACACGCCGGCGCGGGCCATGAGAACGACGAGGACACCTGGGCCGGCATCTGTCCCGTCACCACGAACCAGAGCCAGAGGACAAAGATCATCGTGCGCTCCCCGAAGGACGACCTTTCTCTCGTTCCCGGCCGGATGACACTCGAGTGCTGGCCGGCGGACATTGTGCGCTTCCTCAGGGAGGACGGCGTGACCGCTCTCTGGAGCGAGGCCACGATCAGCGACAGCGAGACCCCGCTCACGCTCTACGTCGACCCGCAAAAGGTCGGGCCGTTCAGGGTCGCTCTGCTGGGGCCATCTGACGACAAATCCAACCGTCCGACCGACTACCTGTTCGGCAAGGCTGTCCTCGTCGACCTCGACGTGGACGCGGACAGCAACGGCGCGATCAACGAGGCGGACGACCCGCTGGAAGAAACCCCGGCGGCATCCTGGCGACCGGCACGGTGAAGCAGGTCACCCTAAACCTAGCGCCCGCCGGATTGACCGGGACGCTCAAGTTGCTGGCGGCGTCCGGCGGCGGCCGCATCCGCGTGTGGCGTGACGCGGGGAAGACCTCAGCCGTGGCCATGCCCGCAGAGTGGAACCTGTCCGGCGGCTACACCTTCCCGACCACGCTCTACGTCGAGGGGATCAACGCAAGCGCCGCCCCTCGCGACGTCCACCTCCGCCTGCGCTACACCACCGAGGGCAACCAGCAGATTGATGACGACATCAGGCTGACGGTACTCACTGTCGAGTTCAAAGAGAACGCTCCGTGCGCCGGTTTTGATCCCACACTCAATCCGCCTTGGCTCATGGTTCCTCTTCCAGCCGGTGGCAATAACAAGGCAAATGCTGAGATCACTCCTGCGGCTGCCGCTGCTAATGTTGATTTCGAGAGTGCGGCAATAGCAAAGGCCACCGTGGCACCTGCCACGGCGTCAGAATCTCCTGAAATCGTTACAGTTACCAGTGTAGCTGAGGGGGAGACAGAGGTTCACGCAAAAGTCGGTTCTGGGATATGCGCAAAACTCGGAGTTGATGTCTGCAAAAAGATTACCAAGACAATCAAGATACATGCCATCACGGAAGATAATGACGATGTTCAGACGATTCCTGTTGGCAAGGGTAAGCCGAACCAGGTCGCTATTACTGCCGGAGCAAATAGCACATTAGATTCAACACCCGGAGGTGATGACCAAGTTGCAGGAACCACCATCACAACGGGGGCAGATGGGATATGCAATACTACTGTTTCGGGCGATGACGTTCAAGCTATTGCAGTCGGAAACGGAAAGGCGAACGAGAACTGTGTGACGGCAGGTGTAAATGCTTGCAGAGATACGAAGACAAGCGGTGATGACACCGTTGTTGGAGACGACATAACTACAGGCCCTGATGGTATCTGCGATACGATTGCCAATGCAACTGACATAGTGCCGACTACAGACCCCTCCGCAGCTGATCTACAAAATTACCTCAACAACACAACATGGGGGAAGCAGGCAAACGTACACTTCACGGTTACCAAGGCGAGTATGCAGGTTAATTATGACCTTGATAGGAGTGGCACTTTGGCTCATCCCTCTAGGGGATCGGCACCCAACCCTGCTGAGGGTGAGGCGATATCCACCGCCGCAAAAGATGGATCAGTTGATTACAACATTTATTACGTATACGACAGGGATTACTCCATAGGTACCACCATCCCAAGCCGAGGGGAAACGTGGACTGCTGCCAATGGTGCAAATTCTGCAGTCAACCACACTGCACATGAAGTCGGGCATCTGCTCGGAATACTGTATGAGAGTAGCAACATCGAAGACGTAATGTTGTCCTACGGATCATCTGCTAACCCGTGTCGCGTGATCAAGCGTGACTGGGATACCGTAAATCCGAATTGAGGTGAATCATGAAACGAAGAAAGGAAACTATCATATGCTCTGTATTTGTTATGCTGTTTTCAGTGGTTCTTCTGTTCGCTGAAGACCAGCCGCCCAAAAGTGCGCCGCTGGGAGGGGGAGATAAAGCAACTATCAATGCATTACGTTCCCAGTTAAAAAGAGAACTATCTGAAACCGGAAAAGACAGGCAGCGTAGCGTAGAAGTTCGTCAGATTCGCCGTAAGTTGGCGAAAATGGGCGACCTAGAGGAACGTATGCGCATTATCGAGAGATTAAAGTCAGAGGATCCGGCGACACAACTGAATGCTGTGCAGGATGCCGCATACGTTGATGGTCGTGATATGATTGCTGCATTGGCGGAACTTCTAAACGTTACCAATGGGTATCAGTCTGTGACTTCAGGTGAATTGGGGCCAAAAGGGGAACGCTTGCAGGGCGACCTCGTTTACGAGCCAGTCAGTCTAGTCGCAGCAAAAGCCTTAGCCAAACTCGTTGAA
>Ga0255345_1004788_pt1 | contig 14410 bp, 12 predicted proteins | sample wastewater_treat_6_FD_192415 | JGI IMG/M metagenome (GOLD analysis project Ga0255345, IMG submission 192415) | Wastewater microbial communities from Lulu Island WWTP, Vancouver, Canada - plant20 | ecosystem: Engineered > WWTP > Wastewater > Unclassified | place: Canada: Vancouver, British... | reverse complement strand
AAAGGTGGACGGCGCTGATCTTCCCGCGGCAGAGCTCGGAGACTCTGACAACCTGGTCATAGGCGAACCCGCTATTGCCATCGGCAACCCGTACGGCTTCGACCACACTGTCACAGCCGGCGTCATCAGCGCCATTAACCGGTCGGTCACGATCGACGCTTCCACCGGCAACGCGCTCGAAGGGCTGATCCAGACGGACGCGCCCATTAACCCAGGAAACTCAGGAGGGGCTCTGGTTACGTCGACCGGTACGGTCATAGGCATCAACACCGCCATCGTGGCCCAGGCTCAAGGCATCGGGCTGGCGATCCCCATCAACTCGGCTCGGACGGTCGCCAACGAGATCATCCAGTACGGCAAGGTGCGACGCCCATATGTGGGCATAGCCAGAGTGACTGAGATCGACCGCTACCTGGCCGCCAGGAACAGGCTCCCGGTTGACCAGGGCATATACGTCTCGTCTGTAGTGCGCGGAGGCCCGGCGGACCGCGCAGGTGTTGGCCCGGGCGATATCATCATAGCCGTCGACGGCCAAAACATCGCAACAGCGACCGATCTGCAGAAGGCTGTCTACAAGTCCGCCATAGGCGATACGCTGGAGTTCACGGTTGTAGGGACGAATCGGCGGGAGCGCACAGTCCGGGTAGTGCTGACTGAAGCCCCGACCGGCCGCTGAGGGGTGGTATGAGAATCGACATTGTGGCCATAGGCAAGATCAAGCAGCGTTACCTCGAGCAGGCGATAGACGACTACTCCCGGCGGCTCTCCCGCTATTGCACGCTGAGCGTGCGCACTGCTTCGGAGGAGCCGTTCAGCGACCGCGACAGCGAAGCCAGGCGGGCCCAGCTCAGGGCGGTCGAAGGCCGGCGCCTGCTCGGCCTAGTGCGGCCGGGCTCATACGTGATCGCGTCGGATCTGGCCGGCAGAGAGCTCACATCAGAAGAGCTGTCCGCTCTCATCGCGGGGCTCGCCGCATCGGGGCGGAGCGATATCACGTTTCTGATCGGCGGGCCAACAGGCTATGCGCAGGAGGTGCTGGCCCGCGCCGACGACCGGATCCGTTTTTCGCGGATGACTTTTCCTCACCAGCTCATGCGGGTTATCCTGCTGGAGCAGATCTATCGCGCGTTCAAGATCGACCGGAACGAGCCCTATCACTACTGACTCATTGCCTACTGCAAGCGCTCGACAACTCATACTCTCACCAAGGAGGACGGCACATGCACAGCTCAGAGCAGGAGGTTGGCCTGAAATTCCGGATAATCTACTATCCATTCATGGGCACAGACGTAGACCCCGAAAGGCTGTTGCTCATGGCGAGGCTGTGCTATAAGCCCTTGGGCACGGACGACCTCTATGACATGGTGTGGGCGTCCGGCGCCGCCGGGCCCGGGGTTCGTCCGGGCGCCGCCGCCGGCGTGAGCGACGAGGCTGTGGGCAGATTCGTTCGCACATTGATCAGCTCGGGCCATCTTGGGGCCCTTGAGCATTGGTACACTAGTTTCGCCGTAGAAGGCTACAGCAGGATATCCAGCCAGCAGAATGACAGACACAGGCTGATGAAGATGTTCAAAGACCCCGACGTGTCGGCTTGGGTCAACCACCCCGAGCAGGGTTCGGCCGACCTGTCGCAACTGCAGCAGTCTCAGAGATACGTTAAGGAACACAACTTTCATTATGTTGTGCCGCCCAGTTTCCACAGGGATCCTGAGTTCCTGGAGCGGTTCCGCAGGCTCCAGGACGACATCCGCGGGTTGCAGCAGTATGGCCTGAACGAGGCCAAACTGCCGGCGGAGGATGTGCGGTTCGGGCTTTCCAATGCGACTGAAACCAGGTTCGTGATAACAACCAACGCACGCCAGCTCAGGCACATGTTCAACCTCAGGTGCTGCGAGCGCGCCCAGTGGGAGATACGCGAGCTGTTCGCAGGGTTGCTCGCTGAGTACAAGAAGATCGCCCCTAACATATTCTGGCGGGCCGGCGCATCCTGCGACGACCTGGGCTACTGCCCTGAAGGCGCCGCCGGCTGCGGGCGAGCGCCGACGCTTGACGCACTGCTTGACAAGGCGGGGATGAAAAGACCCGATTAGCCCTCCGGCGTTTCCCGAGGTTTTCCGATGTCAATCGACATGTTTCATGGTATCATGTTGTAGTCCGGACCCCGTCCCCGGCGCGGGGCCGGGTTCGTGTTTTCTTCTACCGCATTAGGCGCCGGTGTAGTGCGGGTGTAGATGTGGAGGAAAACACAGCTCCGTGAAGAATAAGGAAAGCAGTCTTCGTATGGATCCCCGATGGCTCGTCTGCGCGGAGTTGATCGGGGTGACTGGACTCGGTACTTAGGTCTTGTGATGCCCCTACCACGATTATTATGGAGGGATGAACATGGGCAAAGCGAAGCGGATTGTTCTGGCAGTGGCGATCCTGGCGCTGCTGGGAGGGATGGCTATGCTGAATGGCCACTCCATGGCGGCCGAGGCCAAGTTCAAAGTTGGCTTCATCTACATTGGCCCTGTGGGCGACGCGGGCTGGACCACGGCCCATGATGAGGGACGCAGGTTCATGGAGAAGGAGCTTCCGTGGGCGGAGAGTGTATGCGTCGAATCCGTCTCCGAGGACGCGATGGCGGAGCGCATGATGACGCAGCTGGCCAGGCAGGGCTGCAAGATCATCTTTGCGACAAGCTTCGGGTACATGGACTACGTGCAGAACGTTGCCAAGAACTTCCCCAGTGTCAAGTTCGAGCACTGCTCCGGGTTCAAGAGAGACTACGCCAATGTGTCAACTTACTTCGGCCGCATGTATGAGCCCAGGTTCCTTTCGGGCATGGTGGCAGGCATGATGACCAAGACTAACGTCCTGGGCTACGTTGCCGCATTCCCCATCCCCGAGGTCGTGCGGGGCATCAACGCCTTCGCTCGCGGCGTGAGATTCGTAAACCCCAATGCCAAGGTGAAGGTAGTATGGACGAACACGTGGTATGACCCGGCCACTGAGAAAGAAGCCGCAAAGGCGGCTCTTGACGCCGGCGCCGACGTGATAGGGCAGCACCAGGATACCCCCGCTCCCATGCAGGCTGCCGCAGAGCGCGGCAAGTACGGTGTGAGCTACAACTCGCCGATGAGCCACTTCGCGCCGAACGCGGTGCTCACCGGGCCCGTATGGAACTGGGGTCCGTACTACGTCAAGAGAGTGAAGGCTGCTAAGGAAGGCGCCTGGAAGAGCGAGGACTACTGGGGCGGCATGGTCGACGGTGCGGTTGGCCTGGCGCCCTACGGCTCTATGGTTCCTGAGAACGTCAAGAAGGCCATAGCCGACAAGCAGGCTGAGATCATGGCCGGCAAGTTCCATCCATTTGCCGGCCCGATCAAGGACAACACCGGCAAGGTGAAGGTGCCTGCCGGCACTACTATGACCGATGCCGAGATGCTCAGTTTCGACTGGTTCGTCGAGGGCGTTGAGGGCACGCTGCCCAAATAGCCTGGACATGTGAGCAGTACGGGACGGCCGGCGTCCTGCGAAGGGGCCGGCCGCCCCGTCACAGTATGGGGGATTGAAGTTGGGCACGGTGGATTATGCCGTAGAGATGCGCGACATCACCAAGAGGTTTCCCGGCGTGATTGCCAGCAATCATGTGAACCTCGCAGTTCGCAGGGGCAGTATTCACGCGCTCCTCGGCGAGAACGGCGCAGGCAAGAGTACCCTCATGAACATCCTTACCGGCCTGCTCCGCCCGGATTCCGGGGAGATCTGCGTACGTGGGGAGCGGGCCGCCCTTCGCTCGCCCGCCGCCGCCATTGCTCTCGGAATAGGAATGGTGCATCAGCACTTTCGTTTGGTCCAGACCTTCACCGTAGCCGAGAATATTACCCTGGGCATGTCTCGCCCGCGCTTTGCGCTTGACATGGCCCCCATAGAGCGGGAGGTTGCCAAGCTTTCGTCTGAATACGGCCTCGCTGTCAACCCCCGCGCGAAGATATGGCAGCTGTCAGTGGGTGAGCAGCAGCGCGTTGAGATCATCAAGATGCTCTACCGCGGTGTAGACGTTCTGATAATGGATGAACCCACGGCTGTTCTCACGCCTCAAGAGGTTAGGGAGCTTTTCGAAACCCTTCGCCGCATGACCGCCGACGGCAAGACGATCATATTCATCACTCACAAGCTAGATGAAGTAATGGAAATCTCCGATAGAGTGACTGTCTTGCGCGCAGGTCGGGACGTGTTTTCGTGTGACACGCGCGAAACAAACTCCAGAGAGCTTGCGTCCAAGATGGTCGGGCGTGAGATTGGGCAGGCTCCGGAGCGACCGCCGGTGGCGATAGGCGGTCCGGTTCTGGAACTGCGCGGGCTCACTGCGATTGGCGACCGCGGTACTATGGTGCTCGCCGGGATCGATCTCGATGTGCGCGCCGGCGAGATCCACGGCATAGCCGGTGTTGCCGGCAATGGCCAGCGTGAACTGGCTGAAGCAATCACCGGGTTGCGCCGGGCAAACTCGGGGCGAGTGCTCATACGCTCGAAAGATATGACAAACAACACCCCGCGATCGATAATCGAGGCTGGGGTCAGCCATATACCGGAGGACCGTCTTGGCATGGGGTTGGCGCCTAATCTGAACATAACGGACAATGCGATTATGAAGAGGTATCGGTGCAGCGATATGTGCCGAGGGCCCATTGTCGACGCCACGCGGGCCAGGACTTGGACGAGCGGGCTTGTGGAGAGGTTTGCCGTCAAGACTCCGAACACTCGCACCGCCGTGAGGCTTCTGTCGGGCGGCAACTCGCAGCGGCTGTTGCTTGCCCGCGAAACGTCAATGGAGCATAAACTGGTCGTGGCGGTTCATCCTACCCGCGGCCTGGACATAGGCGCTACCGAGGCAGTCCACTCCATACTCCTCAGAGAGCGTGAGAGCGGCGTCGGCACACTGCTGATATCGGAGGACCTGGAAGAGCTGATCGCCCTGTGCGACAGGATATCAGTCATGTACGAAGGACGCATCATGGGCACTGTGGGCCGCGATGAGTTGAACTTGGACGACATCGGCATGATGATGGCCGGCGTATCAGCCGAAGGGAAGGGAGATGTACACCTTGAGACTGGTGCTTGAGAAGCGCGAGACGGTGTCTCCCCTCTACAGACTCGCCTCCCCATTGCTTGCGATAATCATGGCGCTCGTGCTCGGGGCTGCGTTCCTTGCGGCATCCGGGTTCAGCCCTGTCAAAGTGTACTACTACATGTGGTGGGGCGCGTTTTCCGACTGGTACGGCATCTCGGAGACTCTCGTTACCTCCATACCGATAATGCTGTGCGCGCTGGGCGTGGCGCTGGCGGCCAAGATGCTTCTGTGGAATGTGGGCGCTGAGGGCCAGTTTCATATGGGCGCGTTCGCTGCTGCCTGGGTGGCGCTTTCTATGCCGAATGCACCGTCGTGGCAGGTGCTGCCGCTCATGGTGCTGGCCGGCATGGCGGCGGGGGCATTTTGGGCTCTCCTCCCCGGGGTTCCCCGGGCGTATCTGGGCGTCAACGAGATCATCACTACGCTACTCTTGAACTACGTGGCCATCTACTGGGTCGAGTATTTGGTGCACGGGCCGTGGCGGGATCCGGTGAGCCTCAACTTCCCCCTGTCGGCCCCGTTTTCTAGCGCAGCCAGGCTGCCGTCGCTGTTTGGCACACGTATCCACCTGGGCCTCGTGTTCGCCCTTGTGGCGGCGGGCCTGATCTGGTTCGCGCTGGGGCGCACCAAATGGGGGTACGAGGTTACGGTAATTGGCGAGAACCCTCGCGCCGCCCGGTATGCCGGCATGAATATCGAACGCAACATTGTGCTGACGATGTGCCTCGCCGGCGCCCTGGCCGGCTTGGGCGGCATGGCGGAGGTGTCGGCGATTGCCGGCCGGATGACGCGGCAGCTGTCGCCGGGCTACGGGTATTCGGCCATCATCGTAGCATGGCTCGCCAAGCTGAACCCATGGGCTGTGGCGCTGGTGTCGGTGCTCTTCGGCGGGCTCTTGGTGGGGGGATACTCGGCGCAGGTCATCGGAGTGAGCGCCGCGTCTGTCAACATGCTGCAGGGCCTAATGCTCTTCTGCGTGCTGGCCACAGAGGCTCTGGGACGATACCGCGTAAGGGCTGTACATGCTGCTGTCCGCGGGAGCGGGGAGGAGGAGAGCATTGATGGCTGATTCCATGTTTGTGTCCATTCTCTCGGCCGCGGTCAGCTCCGGCCCTCCTGTGCTCTACGCCGCTCTGGGCGAGCTTGTGTGCGAGCGATCGGGCGTGCTCAACCTGGGAGTGGAAGGTATGATGCTGGTAGGCGCCGTCAGCGGGTTTCTCACTGCGGTGCGTACAGGCAACCTTGCGGCGGGGGTCCTGGCGGCGCTCGTCGCCGGAGGGCTTATGGGTCTGATACATGCGTTCATGACTATCACGCTCAAAGTCAATCAGGTTGTGAGCGGCCTGGCGCTGACGCTGTTCGGCACAGGCCTCAGCGGCTACCTGGGCAAGTCGATGATTGGAGTGCCTCTGGCCGTCACGTTCAGCCAGGCGCCTATCCCGGGGCTATCCAGCATTCCGGTGATAGGGACGATTCTGTTCAAGCACGACTTGCTGGTGTACCTCACGTATATCGTTGTTCCTTTCCTCTGGTTCTATCTGTACCGCACCCGTCCGGGCCTGCATCTTCGGTCGGTGGGCGAAAGCCCCGAGACCGCCGATGCGCTCGGAGTGAATGTCTTCACTATTAGGTACGCAAGTGTGACGGCAGGCGGCATGCTGGCTGGGCTGGGAGGCGCCTACCTATCGCTGGCCTACGCTCCCAGCTGGCTTGAGAACATGACGGCCGGCCGCGGTTGGATAGCAGTGGCTCTAGTGATATTCGCAGTATGGGATCCGTTCAGGGCCATGATTGGCGCATACCTGTTCGGAGGGATAGACGCACTGGGTTTCCGCATACAGGTGTTGGGGGCGAGGATACCGTCATTCTTCCTCAAGATGATGCCGTATGTATTCACGATAGTGGTGTTGATCATTGTGACCGCCACCGCGTCGCGGCGCAGTTCGAGGGCGCCGGAGGCGCTGGGATTACCGTATGAGCGTGAGTGACCGGGTGCCGCCCGGAGGGGGTTCAGTTGGCAGACAACGTGGATAGCAAGGCGTCGGAACGGCGCCAGACCATTAGGTGGAATTTCAAGATCAGCAACATCGACGCCATGCTTTCCAACGTGGCGGTGGGGATGGTTACTCCCTTCATCCCTGTGTTCGCCATTGCTCTGGGCGGCTCCAACACAGAGGTAGGCCTGATCACAGCTGTGCCGGCCTTCATCAACATGCTGATGTACCTGCCCGCGGCGTCTTTTGTGGAGCGCGGCGGGAGCAGGCTCAAGATCACCATCAGGACGGTGTTTATCGCACGCCTGCTCTACCTGGCCATGGCCGTTATTCCGTTGGTACCGTGGCCCCAGTATCGCACGGCGATGCTCATCGGGATTCTGGGCGTTCAGACCATACCCAACGTCATCGTGGCAGTTGCCTGGACCGCGTTGCTGGGCGATATGTTCCCCCAGGAGGAGCGGGCGCACCTGTTTGCCATGAGGAACATGTACAGTGCCTTCGTCGCGCTGATCTCGTCATTGGCCGCCGGCGTTCTGCTCGACCGGATCGCCTACCCAGCCAACTATGTAGCGCTATTTGCCATATCGTTCGTCACAGGGATGGCGGCACTGCACTACTGCGGTAAGCTCGTCGAGGGCCCGATCAGGCCCAGACCCACCTGTCGCAGGTCCGTCGCGGAGCGGCTCAGGCAGCCGTTCGCCGACCCGATGTGCGGGCGCAAGTTCCGCGTGTTCGCAATAAGCGCGGCCCTGCTACACCTGGGGATCAACATAGCGGTCCCTGCGTACTCCATATACCATGTCCGGACCCTTCACCTGTCCAATAGCGTTATCGGAACGCTATCGCTGGCGGCGGGCCTTACTACCGTGCTTGCATACCCTGTTTGGGGTCGCGTGTCGCGGCGCGCCGGACATTCAGTGGTATACCTCCTGTCCATACTGGCGTATGCTCCGTTCCCAGCGCTCTACGGAATGCACGGATCAGTGACCTATCTGCTGGCGTTGCAGGCTGCCATAGGCTTCTTCAACGCAGGGTTCGCCCTTACTATCCTCAACCTTACCCTGCAGCATGTTAACCCTGAGGACAGTGCCAATGGGATCGCGGTTTTCAACATGTTGATCAACTCTACCGGCGTATTGGGTCCGCCGCTGGCGGCGTTCGTAGTATCCAGATACGGTGTGACATCGGCTTTCGTGCTATCAACGATTGTTCGCGCTGTCGGGTGCATCGTGTACATCGGAGCGTCGGGAATAGGCGACACCTTTGTACAGCTGCACAAGACGCTTTCGCCATCGGCGTTGCGTCGGCGCAGGCTTAACCGAAAAACGAGGGGGGTGCTCTAGCAGGTGAAGCTTGTGATAGCTATAGTTAGGGACGACTACTCTGAGATTCTCCAGGACGAACTTGCAGATGCCGGGCACCGTTACACGAAACTGGCTTCCACAGGCGGTTTTCTCAGAAAGGGCAATACCACGCTTCTGGTGGGGGTCGATGACGACCAAGTGGGATCGGTCCTGGAGATAATCCGGGCTACCTGCAAGACCAGGCAGGAGTTGATCACTCCGCAACCCATGCAGATCTCCCACGGACTCGCCGTGCCCCCGATCGAAGTCATGTCAGGCGGCGCTACCGTTTTCGTTGTGGACGTAACGCACTTCGAGAGGATCTAGAACTGAGTAGCCTTCCAGCTGTCGCGGGCCGCGGCGCATCGCTTTCGCATTGCGCAGGCGGCCCGCGGGCGTAGATGGCACCCCGGCGCGGCGACTCTAAGCGCAGTACGCTATGCAGCGGTAACGCTCCGCCCAAAAGGCCCCACACAGCGCGCGAGTCCCGAAAGTGGGCTGAGCAGGACTTTACGCGACCGTATGGAGAACCAACAGGTCCTGCTGTGACTCCATCCGGCAACACCTGTTCGCATTTCCACTTCGCGATGCTTACAATCACTACACAGACCCGTGAACGTTCGGCATTGCGCATGCGGAGACGGGCCGCGGGACTGATGGTAATATCTAGGTGCCGATATTACCGACGCTTTTTTGGCGATGTGTCGATTTTCCCGACGATGGCTGCTGTATAATCGGGTGTATGGGTGCATAGGACGCGCAGGGCAAAACGAATGCACCCTATATACCCATTTGGACTGACTGAAAGCGACATATCATAGCAGAATATCCCAGGCCTTAGCCATGAATCCCCATCACCGACCGCTGCAACCAGCCGAACCTTCTGCCTTTCGTCCTTATGCAGCCATACGTCGTGCTATGCACCAACTATTGTCCAGATTCTCGACATGTCGGGGAAAACGCGCCGATCATATCGACACATCCCGACAAAAGACCAGGAAGGTGAGCCTTTCACCGCAAACGGGCAGCGTACGGCACATATACGCTCTTAATCGGTGATACGGAGCGCGGTGTCAACGGGGATTGTGAAAATACGCACAATATGCTAACATCACATATTGGGAAGACAGTGTTCGGCGAAGTTCGGAGGAGGTCGTGTGGGCGACATGATCACAGTGTCAGTGTGCGTTGGAAGCTCGTGTCACATCAAGGGCGCTCCTCAGATAATTGAAAGATTTCAGCAGCTCATTGAGAGCTACGATCTGTGGAACCGGGTTGAACTCAAGGGCGTGTTCTGCATGGAGCGGTGTACTCAGGGCGTCACTATCGAGATAGGCGGGGAGTTGTTCTCCGCTGTTGATGTCGCCGCTGCTGAGGAGCTGTTCAGGACGATGGTGCTTGTTCCGCTCGGCATCGATTCGTCCGGGGCCTGATGCACCGGAGCGAAAGGGGTGGCTGACTTGGGTTCAATAAGGACGATCACTGCCAACTGCAAGGACTGTTACAAGTGCGTTAGGTATTGCCCCATGAAGGCGATACGGGTAGCGGGCGGTCATGCTGAGGTAATCGATGAGCTCTGTGTGAAATGCGGTACGTGTGTGCGAATGTGTCCGCAAGGAGCCAAGCAGGTTGCGGATTCCAAGGGCGCGGTGAGGGAACTGCTTGCGTCGCACGCGCAAGTGATCTTGTCGGTCGCGCCCTCATTTGTTGCATCCTTTGCCGGCGCCTCGGCAGTGTCTTTCGCGGCTGCCGCCAGGAAACTGGGGTTCTCTGAAATCTTCGAGACGGCGGAGGCCGCTCAATACGTGGCGCTCAGGAGCCTTGAGATGGTGGACGCCTGCGCCTCGCCAGCCATCGCGACGAGCTGTCCGGTTGTTGTCAACCTGGTGGAGCGCTACTACCACGATCTTCTGGATCATCTGGTTCCAGTGGCGTCTCCCATGGTGACCCACGGGCGCATGATCAAGTCATGCAGGGGGCCGGAGGCCAAGGTGGTTTTCGCGGGGCCCTGTATCGCCAAGAAAGACGAAGCCGGCAGGGCGGAGACCTCGGGGGCCATAGATGCTGTGCTCACATTTGAGGAACTGCGCGACATGTTTGAGCAGGCCGGGATTGATCCTGCCGACTGTGCGGCCGACTCCGATCATCCCGCCTCACCCGGCGGCGACCCCGGGCCCGGGCGTGCGCGGCTCTTTCCGATAGAGGGCGGCATGATGGCCACTGCCGGAGTATCCAGCGACATGATAGACGGGCCTGACCTGTGCGTCACGGGAATGGACAATGTCGTCGCGCTGCTGGACAATCTCCATCGCCAGAAGGGCGTTCGGCTAGTGGAGATCATGGCGTGCTCGGGGGGCTGTGTTGAGGGGCCGGGCATCTCATCTGAGATCGATGCATGGAGCAAGAAGCGCATGGTGATGGAGTACGCTGAGCAAACCACGTTGGGTCTTGCGGAAGGTAGCCTTCCTTCTCCATCGTCTGAGCTGCTCCAAGTGGGATTTTCCCGGCGGGAAGTGGACTTGCCCGAACCGACTGAAGAGGATATCCGCGCCATTTTGGCCAAGACCGACAAACTCAGTCCGTCGGACGAACTCAACTGCGGAGCGTGCGGCTACGACTCCTGTCGGGAAAAAGCCATTGCGGTCTTCCGGGGGTTGGCCGAGGTGGAGATGTGCATTCCCTATATGCGCGCGCGGGCGGAGTCCATGTCCAACTTGATAATCAACTCTACACCCAACGGGATCGTGGTGGTCGACCGCGACCTCGCGATAGTGTCGGTCAATCCCGCCTTCGAGCGTATCTTTGGCGTGAAGGCCGATGACTGCCTGGGCAAGGATATCGGCATGCTTATGGATCCGGCATCGTTTGAGCATGTGCTGAAAACGAGAGAGCCGGTTCGTACAGGCGAGTCGCATCTGGGCGGATCGCTAATGACTTCTCAGCTCCTGTTCTACGTTTCGGTGCGGGATGTAGTAGTTGCGCTCGTCAATGACGTAACCAGCGACTACACCAGGACTAGAGCCATTCAGAAGGCTCGGGATGAGACGCTTGAGAAGGCCGGTCGGGTGATCGATAGGCAGATGCGAGTGGCGCAGGAGATTGCGGGGCTGCTAGGTGAGACCACAGCTGAGACCAAACTCCTATTGACGCAGCTCATCAGGCAGATGCAGGATGAGGAGTTGGACGAGTGATGGAGAGACTGCATGTTGAGGTTGCAAACCTCTCTATCGCAAAGCATGGCGAAGAGCTGTGCGGCGACCGCGTGGAGATCGCTCGAAACGGCGGCGGCGTGACTGTAGTGCTCAGTGACGGGCTGGGCTCGGGGGTGAAAGCCAACATCCTCGCGACCCTTACAACTACCATTGCCGCGAGCATGCTCAGGGGCGGCGCCGCAATAGAGGACGTGGTCGACACGATAGGTCACACCCTGCCCATATGCAAGGTGCGCCAGGTTGCCTACTCAACCTTTACGATTCTCCAGGTAGACTCGGACGGCGATGCATACCTGGTGCAGTTCGACAATCCGGATGCCTTCTATGTTTCGGATGGACGTGTGGGCTGCGTGGACTGTGTCCAGCGTCGGGTGGCGGACAAGGTCGTGAAGGAGGCGCGGTTCAGGGTGCGCGCCGGCGACCACCTGTTTTTGGTGTCGGACGGCATAATCCACGCAGGGATAGGCGGTGTGCTCAATCTGGGGTGGGGATGGCCCAGTGTGGCCGACTACATCCGCCGTATTACGCAGCAGGAGAAGCGTGCGTCGGTGTTGGCCAAGTGGATGATAAACGTGTGCGACCAGTTCTACGGCGGCAGGCCGGGCGATGACGCGACTTGTGTGGCCATCACAGTGCGTGAACCTCGGTATGTCACTGCGGCGGTGGGCCCGCCTAGGGACCCCGAAGATGACCCGCAAATGGTGGCAAGGCTGATGGGGTCGCCCGGAACGCGGGTTGTATGCGGCGGGACTACCGGCAAGATCGTGGCTCGCGAGACGGGCGAGAGCCTTTCGGTGGACCTGGCCAGCATGGCGCAGGGTGTGCCGCCCACTGCCACTATTCGAGGGCTGGACCTGGTTACCGAGGGCATTATCACACTGTCGAAAGCCGTGCGCAAACTGGCAAACCCCGAGGAAGCGCACGGCAAAGACGGCGCCTCCAGGCTGGTGCGGGTCTTGCTCGATGCGGATCACGTGGAGCTACTGGTGGGAAAGGCGGTGAACCCTGCGCATCAGAACCCTAACCTGCCCATCAGCATCACTCTGAAGGAGCAGGTGATGCAGGACATCGCCAGGATCCTAGCCGAGCTGGGAAAGGAAGTCCAGGTTACCTACTATTGATCTATTGTTGAACCGGGGTGAGGAGGAAGCATGACACCTGTTGAGCTAGCGCAGAGGAAGTTCGAACGCGTAAATGAGATAATCGCGGAGCACGGTCGTGAGCAATCCGCCCTCATACCTATTCTCCAAGATGTCCAGGCGGAGTACAGGTATCTTCCGGAGGAGATCCTGACCTATATCGCTACGGCCATGGGCCTGTCGGTTGCGACGGTGTTCGGCGTGGCCACGTTCTATGCCCAGTTTTCGCTGGAACCCAAGGGCAAGTACGTGGTGAGAGTGTGCGACGGTACAGCATGCCATGTACGTCATTCGATGCCAGTGTACCAGGCGATTCGCTCCAGGTTGGGGCTGAAAGACGGAAAATTCACGACACCGGATATGATGTTCACCGTGGAGACGGTTGCGTGCCTCGGCGCGTGCGGAGTAGCGCCTGCGATGGTCATCAACGAAAAGGTCTATGGGAAGATGACTCCCGAGGCCGCATGCACGATAATCGATACGCTGCTTTACAGGGACGGTGACAACTAGCGATGGAGACAACCGCAAGAACGAGGATGACGATAGGGTCGCGAGACCAACTGAAGGCATATGCCGCCTGGGTCCGAACGGAGATGGCGGCCCAGAAGAAGCGGGTGCTGGTGTGCGCTGGGCCCGGGTGCTTGGCCAACGGGGCAGAGAAGATCCTGGATGCATTCCGCAGCCATTCGATAGAGGCGGTCGGCGCCACGCGAACCGGATGCCATGGGTTCTGCGAGGTCGGGCCGGTTGTAAGGATCGAACCTGACAACTTGGTGTATGTTCATGTGAAGCCTGAGGATGTTGCCCAGATCGTGGAGGAGACCCTGCGAAAGGGCAGAGTGGTTGAAAGACTGGTTTACCGGGATCCCAACACGGGGCGGGCGTACCCCAAGGAGAGCGATATTCCGTTCTACGCAAGTCAAACCAAGGTTGCTCTGGCAAATTGCGGGGCCATCAACCCCGACGATATAGGAGAATACATCGCCCGCGACGGCTATCAGGCTCTGGCCCGCGCTGTGCTGGATCTGTCGCCGGACGAAACGATAGAGGAAGTGCTGGAAAGCGGGCTTAGGGGGCGAGGGGGCGGAGGCTTCCCCGCCGGCCGAAAATGGATGTTCGCGCGCCAGGCCAAGGGCGACCAGAAGTACGTGGTGTGCAACGCGGACGAAGGCGACCCCGGGGCATTCATGGACCGCTGCATCATGGAGGGCGATCCCCATAGTGTGCTGGAAGGGTTGGCCATCGCCGCCAGGGCCGTTGGCGCAGATCGCGGCTACATCTATGTACGGGCGGAGTACCCGCTGGCTGTGGCGCGCATGAAAAACGCTGTCAAGCAGGCCAAAGAATGCGGCCTGTTGGGCGCCGACATCCTGGGTTCCGATTTCTCGTTCGACGTGATTATCAAGGAGGGAGCAGGCGCGTTTGTGTGCGGCGAGGAGACCGCTCTCTTGGCATCTATCGAAGGCAAGCGCGGCATGCCTCGTCCACGACCTCCGTTTCCGGCGAACGAGGGCCTGTTCGGCAAGCCCACGATCATAAACAACGTGGAGACGTTGGCGACGGTGCCTGCGATAGTCCGCCGGGGCCCGGCATGGTTCCGCGC
>Ga0255345_1004773_pt1 | contig 14446 bp, 9 predicted proteins | sample wastewater_treat_6_FD_192415 | JGI IMG/M metagenome (GOLD analysis project Ga0255345, IMG submission 192415) | Wastewater microbial communities from Lulu Island WWTP, Vancouver, Canada - plant20 | ecosystem: Engineered > WWTP > Wastewater > Unclassified | place: Canada: Vancouver, British... | reverse complement strand
TTAGAATACTTTTCGAATGTGCTTTTATCATCACTATTAAGTTTTTCAATAAATTCTTTAAATTCCATGTTTTTCCTCCACAGTAACTATTTGCACTAAAACGACAACTATATGCGAATATATATTGATTATTTCACCCTTTTTCCAGTTTAAGAGTAAAATAACTGTAATTATTTGACATTGAAATTATTAGACATTTTCATGAGCTTTTAAATGCAAATGCTTATGAGTATGGTTCTCTTCATCCTTAAAAATGATTATGTGGATGTGAATGTTCAATCACATGCGTATGAGTCGTTCCATCATGTGTATGTATAATAACATGAGTATGCACATGAGTATGTCTTCTTTCAAGTGTATCAATAATAATTAAAACTGCACCAGCTAACATTATCGCTAAAGCTATGTAGAAATTCCATGTAGGTATCTCTTTAAATATTATTAAAGATAAAATAACACCCATAAATGGATTTACTGCATAAAAAGCACTTGTCTTTGCTGCACCAAGTTTTGCTTGAGCTTTGATATAAAAGAATATCGATAAGCCATAAGCTACAAAGCCTAATAACAATGCATATAATAAATAAACTGATAGTGGAAATTGTTCACCAATAATAAGTCCAATTACTATACTTCCAATGCCACAACATAAGCCCTTTATAGTTACTATTTCATAAGAGCTCCTTGATGATATCTTTCTAGTACAGTTATTTTCAAAGCCCCAACAGATAGCAGCTCCTAAAATAAGTAAGCTTTGCCATGTGAATTCAAGACTTGAAATGTCAAATGTCAACAGTGCACTTGATACAGTTACAAGCACAATAGCTATCCATAATTTCTTACTTATAGCTTCTTTAAATATTATCAAAGCAATTAGTGAAGTCGCTACTATTTCAAAATTATTAAGAAGTGATGCATTACCAGATGTTGTACCTCTAATTCCAAACATCAATAGAATTGGAGCAGCAATATCTAGTGCGATCATTCCTAAAACATATGGTAAATCATTTTTATTTAACAGTTCTTCTTTAGGTGTCTTTTTCACCTTAAACAAAAACATTATTCCTATTCCGATACCAGCACCTAGATACAATAATCCTGCCATCATAGTAGGTGCTATATCATTCATTAATAACTTTGATAACGGAATATTAACAGCATAAAAAGAAGCTGCAAGTATAGCAAATATAATAGGTATAATTCTTTTTCTCATGTTGCACTTCCTTTCTATGTTTTATTTACACTTAAATAACCGATTTCTGCAGGGTTATTCATAGATTAGTTATAAACTGTCCATTTTAAAACAACAATAACTAGCATTATTTGATTCTCATCTATTTTAAATTAAGTGTAATCACAACATCTTCATCACCAAGTAAATCAGTTAATTCACTTTTAGATAAATTGATGTGTCCTAATTTCGTATACGACCAAGTATTAGAATCATAGAATAATACTATTTGATTTGATGAGTATAAAACTATATCTCCTGGATTAGTAGTAATTCTAGTATCAGATGATGGCAATGTAGAACCAATAGATCCTACTTGTTCAAACCCACCATACTTACTCATATTTATAGTTAATCCATCTTTAACAAGATTCTTCAAAGCTCTTACTGAATCATTGTCAGTCCATATTACATCTACTTCTATATCATTTATTTTTAATGTTAATTTCATATTGGCAGTTTCTTCTTTCTGAGTTGTTTGATTATCCCCTGATGGAGTAGTAATTGTTGTACTAGGCTCATCAGTAGTTGGAGTAGGTGTGCTATTTGATTTACCACAAGATGTTAGAGTAATGGAAATAATTGTTAAGAGAAACATTAGTAATTTCTTCATATTAGTCTGATAATGCATTTTTTACTGCTTCATAATCCCAATAATATTTACCATTCTCATAATAGCACATTGGAACATGCGTTCCTTTATATCTAACAGACTCTGGACATTTATCTCTATAGACATTTGCATAATTGTATAACACGACAATTTTTATACCTGCTTCTACTGCCTTCTCACACTCGAAATTAATATAACTTCTATTGTCAATATAATGGCCACGTGCGCAACTTCCTGTCCATGAATTATAACTTCCACATAAGCTACACTTACCTTTTGTTAAAGTATTTGTTTTTTCACCAACAATTAAAACAAAAATTTTGGAAGCATCCATTCTTTCTTTTAAGGATCTTTTAATGCTACAAGGTAAACTCGTGTCATATGACTGAGTTAAATCATGTGCATCAGTAAATGATAACGACCAAAATTTACTATCATTCCATTGATGTAATTTTTCTACAGCATCTGAATCTCCTGTCCAATCAGCCGCTATATATGTTCTAGTTCTATACGCCATATTTTCCTCCTACTTAAATATTGATACTTTGTCTTTATCTTTTTTGTAAACAACTATATTAATAATTCCATGAATAGATTTTTCATTTGTCAAAACAGCATTTTTTATAATTTTAAATGCTTGTTGATGATTCAAGTCTGCTCTAGACCTACCAGTTCCAAACAAAGGAATGAAAATTTGATATCCCTGACCATTAGTATCATAAAATTCAATCAATTCATCTACACAATTTCTTATTTTTTTTCTAGATGAGTTAGCTTTATTATTTTCATCAAACTTTGAAATAGCTATTAAATAAAATGTAGTATTATTTTCACCGTTTATAGTTGCAATTGTTCCTAATTCATATGACTCTTTGTTACCTCTATTTTTTTCATCATCAGTATATACCTTGATTGGCTCTATCTTTCTATTTTTAAGATTGTCAGAAATCATAGTACTAAGCGTTTTAGAATCTATTCCTTTAGAATTCATGTACTTTATCCATTGACCATGAATTGTAGTTAAAGAAACAAGAGGTTTATCTTGAACCAAATCATCATCTACAATTGTCTCAAATGTATCATTTACTGGAATTACAACGATCTTTTTTTCTTGTTTGTCCGTTATTTTAAATAAATCACCATAAAAAGCTAATACTTTATTTTTTCCGTTAGCCCATAATTTTTTGTTTTTTAAAATAACTACAATAAAAACTAGTGATATCAAAAATGAACCTAATATAATTCCAAATAATATGAATATCTTAGTCCAAATATTTTCAATTTTCATATCTTCCCATGTAATAAAAGATAATACAATTGTTAGAACTGAGAAAATTGATCCAGACAATAAAATTGTTTGTTTAAATATTGGTATAATATTCAATTTTAATTTTTTAAAGAACTCCATTATTATTCCTCCTATTTAAACTTTCTTGTATATCTACAATTATTAATTGGAAAGTTTTCACATCCATAAAAATTGCCATATGGCCCATGACGTTTAACAAGCAATCCGCCACATCTAGGACAATGATCTTTATCGATTGTAACTATTTCTTCTTTTGTTTTTTCAGTAGTTTCTGATACTTCTTCTACTTTTTCGTTTTTAGAAACTACTGATTTTTTCTTCATAATCCTATGTTTTATTACAAACAAAAGAATTATTATTCCTATAAGAACTATTCCTGCAATAAGATAAATCCACCACTGAAAACTAAATAACCATTTAATAAATTTAGCAATTTCTATGCATATAAAAGAAAGCCCTAGAAATACAATCACTCTAACTATCCAATGAGTATCACTCATTAAATCGGAATCATAAATACCTAGAGCATCAAATATCATACCTACAAATCCGAAAGCTACTAGAAAGGCAATTAAGCCTATAATAGTAAGGATTATTGAATCTGCCGTCGAATTGCCGGTAATCTCTATAAAGTTAGAAATAAAATCTAAAAATCCACTCAAATTGCCTTTCCTCCCTTTTTATATTAACTACTCAATACCTAATGCTTTTACAGCTGCATCTTCAGGACTACTGTAAAAACTAATTTGGAATTTAGCAAATAAATCAGCTGGTACAGTTGCAATATCAGCTGCACTACTCATAGGTAATAAAATCTTTTTAGCACCTGCATCGAAACATACTTGAAGCGCATTAGCTAAATCATCAACTTTGTTTACAGTTCCACCAATACTCATAGAACCTAACACCATAAGTTGAGCAGATAATGGCCTACCTAATGCTGCACTAATATATGAAACATAAGTTGCTAAACTTAATGATGAATCAATGCCAATACCCATGCAGTCTTCTACATGAGTTAAATAATCTTTTTGATCTAAAGAAATGGTTTGACTAATATGTTTAGCATTAGCTCTAAAGTAATTTTGCGCTGTCTTAACTGATTCTTTTAATTCTTTTGAATTACCTAAACCAGTAACATCAAACTTACCGCTACCTTTTTCATTTAAAGAGCATTCAATTCTAGCCACACCAATCATTGAGCTACTATTGCAAATTGCGTATACAGTACCAGCACTAGAATTACCTTCTGGAATTAATTTTCCTCCACCTTGTTCTTTAACTGATACAAACTTTTCTTCCATAGTTTCTAAATCAATATAAGAGAACATAGTGTCATAGAATTCCATTCCACCAAGTTTCTTTAGCTGCTCTTTTACTCTTCTTCTTCCTTCTAAAGCATATTTTAAGATTTCTTCAATATCTTCTTTAGAATAATTATTATCAGGATATAAGAGTTTACACATTGCAGATACAGTTTTATTAACTGCCATTGTATCTCTTTGATTTAAGCATCTACCTAATTTGAAATATTTATGATAACAGCTAGATTCATTTCTCTTTCTCATTTCTCTTAAGAATTCAGCAAAATAGTCTGAAATAAATCCCCAACTATCAGTAAAGAATTCTGGTCTTAATTTGGGAACTTCCCATCCAGGAAGATAGAAATGCATTCTATCCAAGAAAGCAGTATCAATCATAGCTTCAGGAAATGGTTCAAACAATGTTGAAGTCTTTAATAATGATTCAACACTTTGATTAATATTTCCTTCAAAAACCATTGAAGCTTTTGCAATGATAGATTCTTTACCTCTAACAAATGAACCACTATTCATGTAGTCCTTCATTATTTGAACGCCATCATGATCTTTAAAATTAATACCAGCTACTTCATCGAAAGCAACTACATCCCACATGCCAACAAGTCCAACTTGTCTTCTATTCATGTTATAGAATAAATTAGCTACTGTTGTTTGGCCTCCAGAAAGCAAAATTGAGTTAGGAGATAATTCCTTATAGATATGAGATTTACCTGTACTTCTAGGTCCAAGTTCACATAAGTTCATGTTTGCTTCAATCATAGGAAGAATTCTTGCAAGCATATGCCACTTAACTCTTTCATCAAAGCAAGATGGCTCCATACCGCAGCTTCTAATAATTAAATCTATCCATTCTTCTTTAGTGAAATTCTTTCTAGCATCAATTATTTCATTAAGTTCAAATCCAGGCATTTGAATAGGAGTTATTTCATTAATCTTAAATGCTCCGCCATCATCTTCATTGAACTCATACGAAAGTTCAACGATACACCAAATACCATCACTTAATAATCTTTCATTTTCTTTTATATAGCTATCTTCTATAACATCGCTAATTCCCATATTGTGAAGATGAGCTACATAAACATTGTGTTTTTCATTAAATCTTGCATCAACAATATCAATGACATTATATGAACCATTTTCTCTAATTCTAGATCTTATTAATTCTACTTCATCATTTCTAACATAGTTTTCAGCAAGAATCTTTTTAACTTGTTCTATACCTCTCTCAATTTCTTTTTCATCATCAGAAGTACAGTATGTGCCTAAAAGGTATTCAAGAACATATGTAGGAACATTTGATGATCCTTTAATTAACTTTGTGGCACCTTTTTTTACTACTCTTCCTGCAAAGGAATCATATATCTTTCTATCAAGTTCATCCATTTGAATTACCTCCTAGAACATTTTGAATTTAACAATATCAATAACGAATTGGATTTGTTCTAAAACTACACCTGTTTCACTATTTTCAATTGTTAAATAGTATCTCTTATTTCTATCGTATTCTTGATTTTTTAATAAGAATCTCATGTCGATAGTTCTTTCTTGTAAATTATCAGTAATCTTATTAGCAATTAATAACTTTTTATCGCTAATTGCTTCATTATTTTCATCTACAAAATAAACATTAAGCGTTGCAGATACTTTCTTTCCTTCAACCTTTTCTAATTGTTCAAATTGAAGTGAGAACGACTTATTCATTATTTTATGAGTTGCTGTCTTCAATCTAACCTTAACAGGTTCTACAGTATTATCCGCAGCTCTGCTTCTCATTTCAGATAAAGTAATAATCGGAGTAATCAATTCTTGAAGCGATGCACCTCCATGAATATATTGAATGCCACCACCGGCTTTTCGATATAAATCATAAGAATATGGAACATATACGTTTGAATTACTTCCACCTAAATAATCCATCTTAAAATAATTAGAATCACTTAATTCAGTTAAGTCATCAATAACTGCATATCTTTGTGAATAATCATCTAAACCAAGTGATGCAAATGATAAATATTTACTAGATGCATCAATCTTTTTATTTCGATAAATAAACCCATGATCAGATGTAATAATGTAATTTGAAATTTGAAGTGTATTATATAATTTTTTAACCAAATCAACTAATTCACTAATTGCTTTTTCACAAGCTTCAAATACACCAAATTCATGCTCACCAGCATTATCAATTACATCATGATAAATATAAACAACTGTCTTATCATTCATATATTCGCGAAGTTCATCTCTGGTCATAGCCATTATCTTTTCAGATTGAATGGCACTATAACTACTATTTCTATCACTTAATATTTTGTTTCTAGCCTCTGTTGAGTTAGTAGGCTTACCATCTACATAAACTTGTTTATTTTCATAACTTATTTTTTCATTTGGTAATAATGATGCCATACCAAACATAGTTATTGATGGTAATGTCGTAATTTGATGTTCAAGTTTAGCTTGACCATTAAACTTTTCATATCGATTAAGTTCATTAACCAAATCAACAGCCACTTCATATCTTAAAGCATCTGAGATAATAACGAATTGCTTTTTAGCTAATCTATTCATTCTATTCTTGAAGAAATATTTAGATAATTCTATTGAACCAAAATCATAATTAGGTTCAATTTTCTTTAATGCTTTTGAGAATTCTCCACCTATTCTAGACAAGAATTTATTTTCATAAGTATTATCGATATCTTCAATTAATTTAGTTTCATTATCTGTTGGTTCATTAATTTTTGAATATTCGCTTATAGCATGACGATAATAATTATCAACTAAATAATATGAATCGCAATATTTATGGACATAGTCTTGAGGCATCAAATCATGTTCAATAACCATATCAGATGTTTTCTTAAGAAGAATAGAATATCTTAAAAATTCATACTCATTTATATATTCATCATACCATCTTGTAGTTAAACGATAATCATTGATTACTTTTAAATAAAAATCAAAATCATATGAACCATCAATTAAAGATTTAACAATTGTATTTATGATATATCTATCAAACACTTTAAATTCATCTGACGATTTAATAGAATCGATACCTTTTGACTTAATTAAATCTTCTATTCTAAGAACACTAGCAATATCTTCTTGTAAATCAGAATATCTTTTATCCTTCTTTAATATTTCATTAACAAAATAACAACAAGCTTCGCTTGAATTCTTAATAATTAGATTTTTCCATACAGGTGTATCAATAATTAATGACTTATTTTGATTAACTGATGTAACTAAGAAAGATTTAATCAAGTTTTCAATCTTTTCTTCACCACTATAGCAATATTGCTCACCAATCAAATCCCATAAAAGATTCTTGAAATTAAATTTTTCTAAATCTTTATACTTTTTACCATTATCATAATCAAAGATTAATTCTTTTAAAATGTAGTCGATTTTATCATATTCAGCTTTGACTAATGATGCCATCATAGCCATTTCAAAATCGTTTGGCTTTGTTGCATCATTTATATCGATTCTTTTACTTAATTGATTAATTCTATCTTTATTATCAAAGAATGATAAATGACTTTGAATTACATCTCTTAACTTAGATGATTCAAGTCCTAATTTTCTCATGGTTAAAGCAACCATATCAGCATAATATTCATCTGAATATAGTAATGTATCTAATAACCAATTTTCGATATCTTTTGGTCTATTACATGGAAAATATACCAAATAATTTGACTTTGTATCTTCTATCTCAAGTAATGTTTTTATAGTAAATGGATTGTTTTCATAAACGACTATTTTGGCTTCATCAAAACTATCAGCCTTTATATCATCCAAAAAATCTCCATTAGGATCATACCAAAAGATAATATGTCTAAAATCAGAAGGTTTATTAAACATTTTAATAAGTTGTAATCTTGCCTCTTGATAACTACTATTATCCATTTTTTAAACCTCCTACTTCTTTTTTTCTTCTAATCCAAATGGAACTAATAAGTTCTTTTTGATTCTAGCTCCATTGACTTCTAGTTCAACCCCTTGGAATTTAACATAATTAACCTTAACACCATCATCTAAATCAATATCAATGAATTGATTAGCCATATGGTCTAACACTTGTCCATATTCAAGAAGTTCTTCTTCACAAGCTTCAATATTAGTTAATTCTTTTTCTATTTTTTTCTTTTCTCTAATATCAGCATTAACTAATTTAAATTCTAATCTTTCTCTTTCTGCTTTATACATTGCAGTTCTTGGTAAGAAATACTTTGTGTTAATTAATGCCAATGTATTTTTGTTGTATCTATGTAAATAGATTAAGCATTTGAATGCTCCTTGCTTACCGCTTGATAGCATCCAATAAATTGGTCTTTTCTGATATATTTTTACATGGTCATCATAAAAACCATCATTTAAATATCTATTTATGGCTTCTTCAGCACCTTCTTCAGGTTTTCTTCCTAAAGCTTCAGCAATAAAATCAAGATTTTCTTTATAGTAAGTGTCACCATACACACGCTTTACCATATTACAAAGACCTGTAGTTAATCCATCTTCAATTCCAACGAATCTATAAATTGGAACAACGCCATCTGCGTCAACATAATCACCATATTTAGATGCATCAAAGGTACCTCCAGCATAGACTAGGCCTTCTTGTTCTAAAGAGTATCTACCCATAATACAACCAATAAAATAAGATATTAAAGACTTAATTTCTCTTTTCTTATCAGCAAGTCTTACGGTTACATCTTTATCCGCAACTTCAGGAGTTAATTCATCTTGAAGACCATAAATATCAATAAAAATTTTATTTAATTCTTCTTCATTATGTTTAAGAGCTTCAAAACGTTGTCTACATTCTTCTTCCCATGCTTTAAATTTATCTTCTAATTTAATTCCCATTTGAATTACCTCCTAAATCAATGGGTGTTTTTTGAAATCCCATGAAGTTTCAAACGAGTCCCAATCATCCTTACAGTGTTTTATATTGTCATTAACAATCAAAGATACTTCATCTTCCTTACTATCGAAAACTGGAATTTTTCTAATAGTGTCAGCACCTGTATTAAGTGTCGGATTTAAAACATCTAAAAAATGCTGACCAACCTTAGAATTTGTCAGTGCAATATAATATAGTAACTTTTCTTTTTTATGTGTTTTTGAAAATAACGATGGTGAAGCATGGTCAAATACAAAACCGTCTGGATAATATCTCGCATGAAAAATACCTGTTGTAACAGCTGACCAAGTCATACCTTCAATAAATAGTAAATCCTGATAAGTTGCTCCGTTACGATGAAATTCATTATTTTTGCACCACAGTGCTACCCAATCATTATTTCCGTACCACTTACGAAATTCGCCACCTTTATTACAATATGCGTATTTACTTACTTTTTTATCAAATGTTCCTCTTTCTTTAATATCAAAAATTTCATTTTTGTTTACTTCAAACCACAATTTTAAATATTTATCATTATTTCCAGAAGATACACCTGCAGCACACTTTGTTAAATATTCAAGAGACTTCCCATCTTCAAAGCACTTAATTAATTGATTGGACATCCAATAGGAAAACATACTCCCGGGAATATAATTATATGATTCAATGCTCATCTCATATCTTATTTGCATAAATACCTCCTAAAGTAATGGATGCCTTTTGAAATCCCACGATGTTTCAAATGCATCCCAGTCTTCTTTGCTTAACTCTATACTTTCCTCGACAAACTCGTTTATGTCACTTGTTGGTTCAAATACTAAAGGTAATTTATCAACATCACCTGGCTTGTAGTTTAATGTAGGTGCAACCAAATCAAAATAGAACTGGGAAACTTTAGAATTTAAAAAACCTAAAGATGACTCCAAATATTTTTTATTATCAGTAAATGCTTTTGCACCTGAAGAGTCAAATAAAAAACCTTTTTCAGAATATCTAGCCGCATACGAACCTGTTGATAATTCGGTCCATGTAATGCCTTCTTGAAAACTATATTCACCATTATAATTATGGCTTCTAATTCGTTTTGTTTCGGGATCTATATTGTTCTTAACTCTCTTTCCGTCACTTTCCCAATCAACAACATAATCATTATTACCATACCACTTGCGATAATCCCCGCCTTTGTTGTATGCAAACCATCTTTTACCTGTATAAACTGCATTAATAATATCTGTAGCTTCAAAGCATTCTTTTTGTTGTAAAACTTCAAACCAATATCTTAAAAACCTATCGTTATCAGCTGTAGCCATTCCAGTTCTAGTAACCAAAACATTCTTGAGCGTTCTTCTATTCAAATTTTTTGAAGCAGCATTACTGATCCAATATGCAAATGCCTGGTTAGGAATTAAATTATAAACGCTAAGATTCATTACTATACCCCCCCCCGCAAGGAATGCAGCTTCTTTGTCTTTTTCATCTACAAGACGGAAATATACACCATTTGAAGGTATAGCTGTATTTCTTAGAACGAATGTTGTTGTTTGAACGACCGCATCAAAGGCACCCATTCCTAGGTGAAGCATACTCACAACCATTTCATTCTTAATAATCTTCTTTCTTAAATTTTCAAAGCTAACCAAGAACATCCATGAATCAGGATTTACTATTGCTCTAAAACCATTTTTCTTTATATAATCAACTTCCATAAACATAGCAAACATATCTGATTTACTATCTGGATAGTTTTTAATTAAATATGATTTTCCCGGTTCTTCGAGATTACTAATCCCTAGATATGGCGGATTAGTAATTACTACATCATATTTTCTAGATAAAGTCATAGCAACTTTGACTAAATATTTAATGCAATCGATTCCAGCATTAAAGAAATTCATTTCTAATAGATTTGGATATTCATTTTCTTTACAGCGCTTAATGTCATCCAATAATCCAGTATAATCTCTTGCAGGAACTTTTAGCAAAGAGCCTATTATCTTCGCGTTTTCAAAGGTATCATATAAGAAATCAACCATTTTTATTGAATCTTCATTAAAATGTAAAGATTTCATACTTTCACGATAGTTGGTCTCTTTTAATAATTTACTATCAATGATTTCAAATACTCTAGGTCTAACAAATCTATCTTCATTAAAGAATCTATTATCAATAGATCTAGCTTTCATGATTAAAGAGAATTGTGCTAATTGAGCAGCTCTTTTATCAATATCTAAACCATATAAATTATTCTTTAGAATTAGGCTAGGGATATCTTTTGAATTATAACCTTTTTCTAAATACATCTTGAATAGTAAATCAAACACATATACCAAAATGTGACCACTACCGCTACACGGTTCGATAACTTTGATTTTTTCAGGATCAACATTCTTGTACTTAATTTCTTCTAGTTTTTTATTTGTTTCAACATCTTGTTTTGCATCATCAACATAATACTTTAAGTCATTACGTAATGAAGAATTAGGATATGATTCTAACCATAATCTACCAACTGAATTTTCAGCCATATACCTTACAATCCAGTCAGGCGTAAATATTTGAGATAATGTAGGAATCAAATCTTTAGTTACAACTTTTGCTTTTCTAAATTCTTCTCTATTTGATGCTACATAATATTGATATAACCATCCAACTATTTCTACATCATTTAAAAAATCTTCTTCTGGTATAGTTTCAAGCTTACGAATGATTGAATCTTGTGACAACAAATTATTAGGAAGTAATAATTCTAAATACTCATCGCCTCTTTTAAATAATTCAGGGAATACTTTAGACAATCTATTACATTGTTTAAACAAAACATAGCGATATAATTCTTCTGTCTTATTTTGTTCTTTTAAAGATCTGATAACTGATTCTTTTAAATCTAATTCGTCTAGTACATACGGAAGATTCTTTAAAATTTCAGGCTCATAAGATCCATCTCTAGAAGTTAAAACTCTAAATCCATGAGGAAAATAATCATGAACTTCCATGAATCTAATAGCAATAATTCTATTGAACCAAGTATATGCAAATTCCTCTACAACATTTTCAAACTTTTCGCCTTTAAGTTTAAGTTCGTTATCAACAATGCTGTTTCTTAACGCATATACTCTTTTAGGAAATGTTTCTTGCGTTCCTTCAATAATAGTAAAGTCACCAACAACATTTGCTTTTGTTATATGGTCTTTATATATACCTAATTTGTTTAATGATAATGCTATTTGCGTTTCTAATTCTTTTCTTGCAAATAATGCATATTCAAGTAAAGCTTTCTTATTCATCTAAAAGCCCTCCTAATCGATGTCTACTTCTTCATTATCCTTAAGTAATGATTCTAAGTGTGTTTTTATATTCTCAACCAAATGATCAATATCATCTTTCGATGTAATCTTTCTATTAGCAACTGGAATTAAGTTAGATGCTTTAACATTTATCTTCTTAGTTGGAGCAACTCCACCATCTTTTGCTATTATCTTTGCAAGTTCTGTTCTGAAAGTATTTACTTCTTGTACAGCTTTCATTTCAGATGATGAAATTTTATCAAATGTATCTAGCATTCCAAGTAGATTACTATATAAAGTCTTTTCTGATTGATATAATGTTTCAATTGATTCTTTTGTTTCTTCTTTAGAATAAGTCTTATTCATTGCTTCACTATATTCTTTTGTTATTAAATCAAGCGAATCATTAATTGTCTTCTTTGCAATCTCAACTTTCTTTCCTAATAATCCATTTTTTATTTCATTTGCTTGTTGTACTAATGTTCCAAGTTTAGCAATAGAATTAAATGGTTCATCCATACCTAAAATATCAGTAATTTCACCAATTAAATCACTCATATCTTCAAGTTCAGGAATAAATAATTGATTTTCGCGATAATAACTATAAATGTCTTTTGCTGCATTCCAAGTTTTCATTTGTGAACCAGCTTGATTATAGAAAGCAATTATAGAATCAATCTTTCCACCAAATCTATTCAAGTCATTCTCTTTAGAAATGATTTTATTAAACACTGTTTCAGAATCACTAGAAGCTGTGATAGTAGCAAATACTGATAACATTTCTTCTACTAATGACTTACCTGGATATTGACCTTGTTGACCATAAGATATTTTTCTTAAATCATCAATTTTAGTCTTAAAGAATTGCAATGATTCATCTCTCAAATCATTTTCTTTATTATTTATAGTTATATCAAATGCATCTTTCATTACTCTCTTAACTTTCATTAAGATTTGAGGATCAACTTCTGTTTGAATTTCAATAACAATTCTTTCGTCTTGTGAACCATGAGAGAATTCCCAAATAAAGTTTTGAGAATGAATGTTTTGTAATTGGTCAGAAATCTTAGCTTTAAGTTTTTCTGCATGAAGCAATGTAGCAACTAATCCTCTAACATCATTTGCTCTATAACCATAAGGAGCTCTACCAAACTTAGTTGTCAATGATGACATAGTTACTTTTCTTTGCCATGTCTTTTCATCTTTGATAAAATCAAACACTTCTTTTAAAGCTAATCCATTTGAATCAGTTGCAAAAATATCATCAAACATACTTTGTTGTGGATTTCTTAAAATTACAGAAATATCCTCGGCTTTATTTATAAATGTCTTTACATAATCAATCTTATGATATTTGTTCTTTAAAACTTTTTCTAACCCTTCTAGAATACGCTTCTTTGCATCTTTAGATGAAGATACAATTTCAGAACCATTTTGATAAATTGAGCAATCTTCAATTGATGAACGAATGTTCTTTTCAGCTCTCTTAATTCTTTCTTCTGCTTCAGCTCTCTTCTTTGTTAAAATATCGATTAATACTGAATCAGCACCAGAAGCATTGTTTCTATCAAAAGTTTGAATTCTATTAGCTTGGATTAATTCTTCAAGATATGCACCATTAGTTAAATCAACAACTAAAGCGCCAGACATAGATTCAACTCTTAAATCCTTTTCATTTTTAGTCCAAGGAGTATAAATCTTTATAGTAAGGTTATCTTGTGAATCAGTTCCTTGAATATTATCGTCAACATAACGATTTAAGCTGAATT
>Ga0255345_1004766_pt1 | contig 14459 bp, 12 predicted proteins | sample wastewater_treat_6_FD_192415 | JGI IMG/M metagenome (GOLD analysis project Ga0255345, IMG submission 192415) | Wastewater microbial communities from Lulu Island WWTP, Vancouver, Canada - plant20 | ecosystem: Engineered > WWTP > Wastewater > Unclassified | place: Canada: Vancouver, British... | reverse complement strand
GGTATTAAAAGTAAATCCTATATAATCCACCAGCCACTTGCCTAAGGGTATGCCTGCTATTATACCAAGTGCTGACATAACCATGTTTTCCTTAAAAAGCATTTTAAATATTTCAGCTTTTGTAAAGCCCATTACCCTCAGGGATGAAAATTCCAAAGTTCTTTCATTTATACTCATAAGAGTCATGCTGTATAATATAATAAATCCGAGCATCCCTGAAAAAACAACCATAACTCCCATAAACATCACTATTAGTCCCGTGAATTCTTCAAAAACGCCCTGCATTTCCTCCTGTGATTGAATTGACATAATATTATTTATGTCAACCAATTTAGCTTTAACATTATCATCTGAATTAATATATACACCATTGATAATACCTTTATCCAAAAACTTTCGGTTTACATAATTTATATTTATGTAACCATTAATTCCCAGACTCTGCTCTATTATACCCTTTACTGTTACATATTCTCCATCGGTGTCAGGTATGAAGCTTTCCAATAATATTCTGTCACCCTTTTCTGCTTTAAGAGACTTTGCCAAATTCGAAGAAATCAATATCCCTTCTTTAGGAAGAGTAAGTTTGTTTCCGTTCAAATCACGAAAATCATAAAATACAGTATTCTCTTCAAGTCCTATTACATTTACTATTTTAGAGAGCCTGCCATTTTTAATTTCAAAAGGCAGCTCAATTCTTCCCTCTAAATGATTGTAACTTATATTTTCTTTGATTTCCTTAAGAACTCTTTCATCCTGAAATCCTCTAAATCCTACATTGTATCCCATTTTTGTAAATTCTGAATAATGACTTACGAACATAATATCCATAATTTCATTCATCCACATTGTCATAATCATCAAGCTGCAAGTGATGCAAACTGCTGCAGCTATAAATATAAATTTTTTCTTTTCTCTGAATATATTTCTGAAAACTATTCTCCAAGTAAATGTAAGCCCGGTCCAAAAAAATTTAAAATTTTCCAAAAGTATTCTTTTGCCTTGCTTTGGAGGCTCAGGCATCATAGACTCGGCAGGATTAATTTTAATTATGTTTCTGATACCCCAAAAACCTGATGCTGAACAGAACAATAACGACAATATAACTGAAATGAATATTCTATAGTAATAAACTTTGACGGTAAGCATGGGAATATTGAAAAATTCCAAATACATATTTGTCATTGCCCCCGAGGCCAAAGTCCCTATTATTGAACCTAAAAAACCTCCGATTATTCCCACAGAAGCAGCATATTTCAAATAATGAGAAATTATTTCACTATCCGTAAAACCAACAGCTTTTAATACTCCGATAGAAGTTCTGTCCTTCTTTACGATACGAGACAGCATGACGGCAAGCATTATTCCCGCAAAAAGTAAAAATACAATTGGTAAGGACTTAGATACTTTTTCAAGACCGTTGATTTCTTCATTCATCATACTGTTGCTTAATTGCTCATCTCTATCTATAACCCGCTTTACACCGTACCTTTTTAATTCATCTTCCAAAAAATCCTTTGTTTTATCAATATTGTCCTGATTATTTACCCTTATAACCACTTCGTTAAAATATCCGCTGCCTGATATTTTTCTCAAATATTCTTCCTCGATATAGGCTACTCCGAAATTTTCATAATCAGGAAGAAGCACCTGTTCGTTTTCCATCAAGTAAACATATTCCGGACTTGAAGCAATAGCGGATACTATGAATCTATATTTTCTGCCGTTTATGTTAAGATTCATTTCATCACCTATATCAATTCCTCTTGCAAGGGCAAACTGGTCAATAACAATTATTTCTCTTTCAGAAAGAGTTCGCCTTCCCTGTTTAATAAACAATTCATTTATTTTATTTTCATTTGTGTCAACGGATACAGCCCTTACATCTACTCTTTCATCGTCGTTGTCGGTGATAAATCTTGTATCTATGGACAGTCTTGCATCTGCCTGCCTAATATTTTCAGCTTTTTCCAATTCCCTTTCCAGTTTCTCCGGAATGGCTGCTGCTGTTACAAAAATATCCGCAAAATTAGTAGCATCATAATAATCATTCAGGCTGTCCCTTAAATTTATAGCAGAATTGCTGACAGCTGTGAAAATAAAAATACCCGTAATAATTATTGACAAAACTGCAATATATTGACCTTTGGTATTTTTAATCATCCTAAAAAGTCTTAAATCAAGCTTTTTCATTACCACTCAATCCTTTCAGGCTCAATGGGATTTTTATTTTCTATAATTTCGGTTATATAACCGCTTCTCATTTTAATAATTTTGTCAGCCATTTGCGCAATTGCCGCATTATGAGTAATTATAATTACAGTATTCTTGTATTTTTCGTTAACATCCTTTAAAACCCTCAATATTTGAATACCTGTTTCAAAATCCAAAGCACCGGTTGGTTCATCGCACAACAAAATCTGCGGAGCCTTTGCAACGGCTCTGGCTATAGCAACCCTTTGCTGCTCTCCGCCGCTCATTTGAGAAGGAAAATGATCCGCCCTGTCCCCTAGACCTACAGCATCTACTACCTCATCTATATCAATATGATTTTCACATATTTCAACAGCTAATTCTACATTTTCCTTAGCTGTCAATGTTGACATTAAATTATAAAATTGAAATACAAATCCTATTTTGTTTCTTCTGTAATAGGTAAGTTCCTTTTCGCTCATATTTGTTATAAGCTCGTTATAAAAATATACATTTCCTTCAGACGGTTTATCCATTCCGCCAATAATATTTAATAATGTACTTTTTCCGGAACCGCTGGGTCCAAGAATTACAATAAATTCCCCCTTAATAATTTCGAAATTTACATTTTTGAGGGCTTTCACCGTTACTTCACCCATTTGATAAAATTTGCTTAAATTTTCGACCTTCAGTATAATTTCCCTCATAATTACCCCCAAAAAACAAAATGCCACGACCATACATTTAAAACCTACATCTATTATATTATAACATAATCTGGGTATAAAGAAATAAATTTCTTAATGTTTAGCAACCAATATTCTTATAAAATATAATGGCTGCTACACTATCATAAGTACAACAGCCTTATTTATCTCTTTTTTAGTTACAATTATCCCCCTTGAACCTTTGTATCGATTTTCAATAGTTATATTTATGTATTCATTTTTTTATTCTATTGTGTTATGTATATATTCATAGTATAATATTGGAAAATATATGTAATTATTCAAATATTGTCCTGTTTATAGTACTCCTCTATTAATAAAATTTACATTAAAGACGAGTATAGTTATATTACTTAATATAAAGCATAAAAAAAGCCCTACATCGGGCAGCCTTGCGGCGATTTGAATAAATTTTTATTTGAACTTATGGTGTAATCTCATATGGTGGTCAACCTTTGAGATACATTAATAATACCATATAAGGGGGAATTCGTCAAGATGAAAAAAAACGAAAAATACTATGCGCTAAATGCAAGTTAAAATGAAACACTTTTTCTCTGTTAGAATGTATTACCTTTCTCCCCTAGGGGAGAAAAATTTTTTTGCTTTCTAATCCTAATTATGAGCATTCCTTTAATTCTTCTTCAATTACCTCTCTGGCACTTTTGCCATTCAATACTTTTCGTGGGTATGTATTTAACCATTCTTGAATCTCTAAAATCTCTTTTGTACTGTATTTTGCAATTGCACAGCCCTTGGGAATAAATCGTCTTAGGTGTCCATTTACTTGTTCATTTGTGCCTCTTTCCCATGAATGGTATGGATGACAATAGTAAATTTGAGTACGTAATATACCTCGTCTGCTTAAACATGATTGTTCTAAGTTTCTCCAATCCAAAAATTCACTTCCATTATCTACGGTTATTGACTTAAACATCTCACGAAAACGCTTAGCTCCAATCTTTCTTTCCAGTTGATCTAATCTTCTCTGCACTTCTTTTTGTGTCTGAGATCGCAACTTAAATATCAGTACATTTCGACTCTTTCTCTCTACAAGCACAAGCAAGCATGCCCTTCCTTTTCCACGACCTGATTCCACACAATCCATCTCCCAATGACCTAACTCACTTCGTTCATTCGCCTCTTGAGGTCGTTCATCTATACGTTTAGCATCGACATCTTTTATACGCTTGGTTACTCGGGTATATTTTCTTTTTGAACTCTTTCCCTTTCGAGGCAAATCTCCTTTTGTTACATTAATTAATAATTCGTTGTCTATATAATTATATAGGGTGCGTACTGATATTGGTGTTTCCTGATAATTTGAGTCATTCTTCAGTTTCTCAATGGTTGCATACGGAGAATAATTCTCTTCTACAATACAATTTTCAATCTTTTTCGCCAATTGTTTGTTTTTACCAATCTTTAAATGAGGTCCTTTTGCACTTGCTTTCTCATCATAATCTTCTTGTGCTTTTATTGCTGAATAACTACTAACTTCACGCCATTCAGTATCTCGTAGTATTACTTTTCCGCGTTTCAATTCTCGGCTTAATGTTGCCGGACTAACGCCCATTCGCTTGGCAATTTGACGTTGGCTCATTTTATCTTTTTTCGGTCTTTTATTGTTTTTATTTACGATTGCTTCTAATTCTTCGCGTTCTTCAAAAGATAAGTGTTTCCCTTTTTGTCGTGTTCTGATACAATATACTAAGCTCATGATCTTCTCCGTTTCTGTTTATTGTGGTGATTAACATTATAACAGAGAAGCTCTCATGAGCGTTATTTATTTAATTAGTGTTTCATTTAATTTTACAACTCGCCACGAAAAATACTATGTTGGATTTGATATTGGAACTAATTCCACTGGTTGGGCTGTTACAGATGATACGTATAAGTTATTTAAATGCAACGGTCATAAAATGTGGGGAGTAAGACTATTTGATGAAGCTGAGACTGCTGAAAACAGAAGGATGCACAGAGCTTCCAGAAGAAGGTTGCAACGTCGAAATGCACGAATAGAATTACTTCAAGAATTATTTGCAGAAGAAATTTGTAAGGTAGATCCAGGGTTTTATCAAAGATTGGAAGACAGTAAATTTTATATCGAAGATAAAAAGATTGCTGAAAAATATACGTTATTTATTGGAACTGAATATAACGACAAAGACTATTATAGACAATTCCCTACAATATATCATTTAAGAGCAGCATTAATAAAAGGGAAAAAGGAATATGATGTCCGTTTAGTTTACTTAGCTATCCATCATATTCTTAAAAATAGAGGACATTTTCTGTACGAAGGGGATAAATTTGATACATCATCATTAGATGATAGTATCCATGAAGTTTTTGAAAATAGTGATGTAAATACAAACGATGTAGAATTAACAGATGAACTGTTAAAAAAAATCAAGGATATTATATTAAACGTAAAATTAACAAAAACTGATAAGAAAAAAGAATTAAAAAACCTATTTGGTAAATCAAAGCAGTTGGAGAGCATATTTGGGCTTGCAATTGGAACAAAAGAATCTTTAGAAAATTTATTCGGAACATCTGAGTATAAAGAACTTGAAAACGATATCACTAAAATTTCCTTCAGCGAAAAAATATATGAAGAAGAAAGAGAAAAATATGAAGAAGTTTTAGAAGATAGAATAATACTTATTGATACTCTTAAAAAAATTTATGATACAGTATTATTATCTGGTATAAAAAAAGAAGGGCTTAGTTTATCTGAATCAAAAGTAGAATTATATAATAAACATAAAAAAGAACTTGCTGCCCTAAAAAAAATAATAAAATCCTATTCAACAGAGGAATATAAACGATTTTTTTCAGAAAAAGATGCAGATTTAGCAAACTATAAAAATTATATCGGTGATGGAGATAAGAAATGCAGTCGTGAAGACTTTTATAATTCATTAAAATCCCTTTTGAATAAAGTTGAAGATACCCCAGAAAAAAAATACATTCTTGAAGAAATTAAATTAGAAAAATACTTACCTTTACAAAGAATAAAAGAAAACAGTGCAATACCATATCAAGTACATCAAGAAGAATTAAAACTAATTTTAGATAATGCATCAACATATTTAAATTTCTTAAATCAAACGGATGGAAAGTTAAGCGTAAAAGATAAAATCATCAATATTATGACTTTTAGAATTCCATATTATGTTGGACCTTTAAATACTTTCCATGCCGGAAAGAAAAACGGATTTGCATGGGCTATTAAAAAAAGTAATGAAAGAATAACACCCTGGAATTTCGAAAATATTATTGATTTAGAAGCAAGTCATGATAAATTTATTCAAAATATGACTAATAAATGTACATATATTAAGGGTAAAAATGTAATTCCAAAGAATTCTTTGCTTTATAGCGAATTTACATTGCTTAACGAACTTAACAATATCCGATGTAATGGAGAAAAATTACCTGTATCCATTAGAAATAAAATAATAGACAATTTTTTCAAAAAATCAGATAAAAGAGGCAAAGTTACAGTTAGCATGATTTCACAACTATTAAGATGCGAGGGAGAATGCGAGGAAAATGTAACAATAACAGGAATAGATAATGAAGTAAAAGCAGACTTAAAATCATATCGTGATTTTAAGTCAATTCTAGGTGATGATTTCAATTATGAAATGGTTGAAGATATTATTAGATGGATTACTTTATATACCAACGAACCAAAATCTATAAAAAAAAGAATCAATGATAAATATGCTGATATGCTCAATTGCACTCAAATTAATAAAATATGTAAACTAAAATATAACGGCTGGGGAAGGTTTTCAAAAGAGTTCCTTACTGAAATTATATGTGATGAGTTTACAGATTACTCTTCCGGTGAAGTCGGAAGTATTATTACTGCTATGAGGAACACGACGAACAATCTTATGCAGCTATTGAGTAATGATCATGACTATATGAAACAAATAGAAGAAGAAAATGATTTATTGTATAATCCTGATGAAGAAATATCACATGATATGCTTGATGAACTTTATGTTTCTCCTGGGGTAAAAAGAATGATCTGGCAGACAATTCTCATTATGGAAGAGATAAAGAAAGTAATGGGCAAAGATCCTGAAAAAATTTTTATTGAAACAATTAGAAGTAACAAAGCTGAAAAAAAACGTACCGATACAAGAAAGAAAAAGTTATTAGAATTATATTCATCTTGTAAAGATGAAATAAAGGATTGGCCTAAAGAAATTCAAAGCCGAAGTGACGGCTCGTTAAGAAGCAAGAAACTCTACTTATATTATCTTCAAATGGGAAAATGTCTATATTCCGGTGAAGAAATAAATCTCGACAAATTAATGTCTGGAGAAGACTATGATATAGACCATATTTATCCAAGGTCAAAAACTAAGGATGATAGTTTTGATAATTTAGCTCTTGTTAAAAGATCACTAAATAATGAAAAAGGCGATACTTATCCAATTAGTAATGTAATTCAAGCTAAAATGAAAGACACTTGGGATTTTTTATATAAAAAGGGGTTTATATCACATAAAAAATATGAAAGATTAATAAGAAAAGAAGAATTTGGAGCAAATGAGCTTGCTGACTTTATTAACAGACAGATAGTAGAAACTAGTCAGTCTTCAAAAGCAGTAGCTCAAATTATGCAAAGATTATATTCAGATTCAAATATTATATATGTTAAGGCAGAAAATGTATCAGACTTTAGAAACGAAATGAAATATATAAAAGTAAGGGAAATCAATGATCTTCATCATGCAAAAGATGCCTATTTAAATATAGTTGTTGGGAATGTATTTGATACTAAATTTACACGTTCACCTATAAATTATGTTAAAGAAGCAGGATTTAGAGAATACAATCTTAATAGAATGTACGATTTAAAGGTAGAAAGAGCAGGTTATACTGCATGGGATGGCAGAAACGGAAGATGTAAGAAGATAGTTGATTCACAGATGAAGTGTAATGATGTGAGAATAACAAAAAGAGTTGCAACGCAAAAAGGAGAATTATTTGATTTAACTATATATAAAAAGGATATTGCTAAACCTGATTCTTATATAGGAACTAAAACAAGTGATCCACGATTATGTGATGTAACAAAATATGGAGGTTATAGAAAGATTAGTATAGCTTATTTAATTCCGTATACCTGTGATATGATAAATAAAAAAGGAGTAAGAAAAAGCATAAGAAGGCTTATAGGTATCCCCGTATACTTAGCTAATAATATAAAGACTCCTCAAGAGCTTTCGGAATTTATTTTTAAACATGTTCCTGCTAAACATGGAGAAACTATTGAAAACTTAAAAATTATTAACACAAAACTACGAATTGGCTCCTTAATTAAGTATAACGGGTTTTATTATTATGTAGGCGGAAGGACCGAAGATAATTTTTATGCTGATAGTGCAATTCAACTGCTTTTGGATGAAGACGATGAAAAATATATTAAAGAGATCATTAAATTTACTAATATTCAAAAAGGAGACAAAGAAATAAAAGCTGAAAGATTTTCTGATTTTATTACAAAAGAGAACAATATTAAGCTATATGATGTATTGGTTAACAAAATGAATACTAATATTTACATGCAAGCAAAAGATAATAAATATGATGTGTTTATGGAGGATAAAATGAGAAGCAAATTTTGCAATCTGCTAATTGAGGAGCAGATTAAGATATTGCTTAATATGCTCAATTTGTTAAACAATAAAATCTCTACATATGACTTTAAGTCACTTGGGTTTGGAGTGGGAAGAAGAAAGATAGGATTTAATATAGCTAATGCGAAAGAGTTCAAACTTATTAATCAATCAATAACCGGTCTATTTGAAAATAACATAGACCTACTTTCTTAGTTATGAGTTGGCGAACAATTGTTATTTCAAATAGAGCAAAGTTGGATTTCAAAATGAATTATATGACAGTAAGAAATGACCAAGAAACAACAAGAATATTCATAAATGAAATATATATGGTCATTATTGAATCAACAGCGGTTTCTATTACCGGAGCTTTGCTTTCTGAATTAACAAAGAAAAAGGTAAAGGTAATATTTTGTGATGAAAAAAGAAATCCATCATCTGAACTGTTACCATATTACGGTTCACATGATACAAGTGCAAAATATAGAAACCAATTAAATTGGAGTTCTGATATAAAATCAGAAATTTGGACATTAATTGTCAGAGATAAAATAAAAAAACAATCAGAATTACTTCGGGAGAGAAAATTAGATGAATATTTAAGGTTAGGTGAGTATATTGAAAATATTGAGATAAATGATGTGACTAATAGAGAAGGACATGCAGCAAAAGTATATTTTAATGCATTATTTGGGAAAAATTTTTCCAGAACAGATGAAAGCACTACAAATGCAGCCTTAAATTACGGATATAGTATAATACTTTCTTCATTTACACGAGAAATTGTAGCTAATGGTTATATGACACAATTAGGATTATTTCATAACAATATGTTTAATCAATTCAATCTTGCATCTGATTTAATGGAACCCTTTAGGATACTAATTGATAGAAAGGTGGTAAATATGAATCTAGATAAATTTGAATTGTCAGAGAAATTAGAATTAGTTAATGTTTTGAATGAAAGCGTCATTATTGATATGACAAGAAGAAGTGTTGCAAATGCTATATCCCAATACACAAAAAGCATTTTTGATGCGCTCAACGATAATGATATTTCTTTGATTAAGTTTTATAAAAATGAGTTATAGATATATGAGGGTTATTGTTTTATATGATCTCCCAATTGGAAGTTCCAGTGAAGTTAGTGCATATACAAAATTTCGAAAGTATTTGATAAAGAATGGCTTTATGATGATGCAAGAATCTGTTTATACAAAATTGGCATTAAATCAAACAGTATGTAGAAATATTATGGATAATGTACGAAAAAATAAACCGGAAAAGGGCTTAGTACAAATGTTAGTTATTACTGAAAAACAATATTCTAAAATGGAAATTTTGGTTGGACAAATCCGGTCAACAGTGCTAAGTACTGATGAGAGGCTGGTGGTATTATAAAATTAGCTAGTATAAATTGGTCAAGGCAGATTGAATGTGAGGAAAATGTAATTCCAATTATAGTTATTGAGAATAAAATTATGTTTAGAAAAACTATAATGGATGTTTACAACCAAATTATAGGAAATCCCGGAAATTTAGTTTTATCAGAAAATAATCAAGAAATAAAATTTTCAAAGCATGTTGAGTTAATCAATGATTATATCAATATTGATTTAAATGACAAAAAAATATTAATCAAGTTGTACACCTTGTTAAAAGATAAGTCTTTGGAAGATTACGACAGCTATTGCAGGATATCAGAAAGCATTTCTGATTATGTACAAGAGTTGCTTTTTGATGAAGAATTTGACTTGATTCAAATTGAAAATATTGATCCCATTGATATTTTTAGAGGTGTTTCAGTAAAAATTGATGATAGTAGTATGAATGTCTCGGAAAAGTTATTAGAGTATATTACTATCTTAGAAAAATTTATGAATATAAGGCTTTTTTTATTTGTTAATTTGAAAGAGTTTTTTAATGATGAGGAGATTGTTCAAATCTATAAAAGGTTGCTACTAAATAAAACTAAATTTATAATAATGCAAAGTAAAGTTACTGAACCAATTGATTGTAGAGAGACTGTTTATATAATTGACGAAGATCTCTGTGAAATATAGTTATAATACTTCTATATGAAATTACAGCGTTGTGGTGGCGCTATCATTTGAGTTTGAGAATGGTGTAATTTCATATGGTGGTCAAACCTGTTGTTGCCGCCTTATTGCCTATCCTAGGTTTGAGAATGGTGTAATTTCATATGGTGGTCAAACAGCATAAGACCAGGTTCAGAGGGCTGGTACGTTTGAGAATGGTGTAATTTCATATGGTGGTCAAACTCGAATTCAAATCTATAAACGAAGCTGGTAGTTTGAGAATGGTGTAATTTCATATGGTGGTCAAACCCAACAATAGTTATGCCTATACAATCATTAGTTTGAGAATGGTGTAATTTCATATGGTGGTCAAACAATTACGAAAAAGGCTATCCAATAGGCATTGTTTGAGAATGGTGTAATTTCATATGGTGGTCAAACTTTAGAAAACACTTGCAGGCTATACACAGAGTTTGAGAATGGTGTAATTTCATATGGTGGTCAAACAGCAAGGGCCGGACCAAAGGACCGGACCAAGTTTGAGAATGGTGTAATTTCATATGGTGGTCAAACAACAAATAAAAGATGTTGAAGTATTAGAGCGTTTGAGAATGGTGTAATTTCATATGGTGGTCAAACCGAATGGATGATGTATAATGGAGAAATTCAGTTTGAGAATGGTGTAATTTCATATGGTGGTCAAACTTTTCTTATTACAAAGAAAACTACATCAGTGTTTGAGAATGGTGTAATTTCATATGGTGGTCAAACTATTTATCAATATCTTGCACCCATAAAACAGTTTGAGAATGGTGTAATTTCATATGGTGGTCAAACTATATTGCCGAGTTGACCGTTGACCAATTGGTTTGAGAATGGTGTAATTTCATATGGTGGTCAAACTTGTTGCAATTTTCTGCCCATTAGTTAATTTGTTTGAGAATGGTGTAATTTCATATGGTGGTCAAACATTCTGCTGTTGGATGATGGTCTAATATTGGTTTGAGAATGGTGTAATTTCATATGGTGGTCAAACAAAACTAAACACTACCGGACAACCATGCACGTTTGAGAATGGTGTAATTTCATATGGTGGTCAAACGGTCACCCCGCATATGGGATAACAAGGTCCGTTTGAGAATGGTGTAATTTCATATGGTGGTCAAACTTGCTATAATCAATCCAGCTTTGAAGCCTTGTTTGAGAATGGTGTAATTTCATATGGTGGTCAAACTATTCTCTGATAGTTGATATCAGATTTATTGTTTGAGAATGGTGTAATTTCATATGGTGGTCAAACTTATTTTTTTTAACTCTCGCCTCTGTCGCTGTTTGAGAATGGTGTAATTTCATATGGTGGTCAAACAATTTATTTAATTTTTTAAGTTCATACATAGTTTGAGAATGGTGTAATTTCATATGGTGGTCAAACAATTTGATGCACATTACAATATTACAGGAAGTTTGAGAATGGTGTAATTTCATATGGTGGTCAAACTAGAGCAGACTTTGTTGACCTTAAGATTGCGTTTGAGAATGGTGTAATTTCATATGGTGGTCAAACTGAAGATGGTGTAGTTACAGCGATAGGCGAAGTTTGAGAATGGTGTAATTTCATATGGTGGTCAAACATGACATTTGCAAATATGTTGTCATTTAGAGTTTGAGAATGGTGTAATTTCATATGGTGGTCAAACAGAAGAAAAAACTTTAAAACAGCAATGCCTGTTTGAGAATGGTGTAATTTCATATGGTGGTCAAACTAGATTCTTGTGTTTCAGGATTTAAGTTTCGTTTGAGAATGGTGTAATTTCATATGGTGGTCAAACATATTTCGGCCACAGTTGATAGCACTATTTGTTTGAGAATGGTGTAATTTCATATGGTGGTCAAACTATTCACATTGTTCGCAAATTCCACCGCAAGTTTGAGAATGGTGTAATTTCATATGGTGGTCAAACTAAAAAACGAGTACGAGCTGCAGGAATCTAGTTTGAGAATGGTGTAATTTCATATGGTGGTCAAACTAAAAAACGAGTACGAGCTGCAGGAATCTAGTTTGAGAATGGTGTAATTTCATATGGTGGTCAAACAGAAGAAAAAACTTTAAAACATGAGTGCCTGTTTGAGAATGGTGTAATTTCATATGGTGGTCAAACCTGTAATTGCGTATACGTATTGATTATCTTGTTTGAGAATGGTGTAATTTCATATGGTGGTCAAACATTTCCTTATTGGTGAATCCCAATGCCTTCGTTTGAAAATAGTGTAATTTTATTTGGTAGACAATCATGACACCGGCTCAGCCGGTGGTTTGCTCTAGCCCTATAAGGGCCTGTTACCTGCTTGAGCCTGAAGGCTCACTAAATAGTTTGCCAACCGCATATATTTACTCGCTACCGCTAAAGCGGCTGGTTATTTGCTTTTCTTCACCTGCTCACCCGTAAACGGGTCCATATATTCTTTCAAGCTTATTTGATCATTTGCTATATCCTCTTGAAGCTGATTTCTTATGTATTCCTCAATCTTTTTTGCATTTTTCCCTACTGTATCGACATAATATCCTCTACACCAGAAATGCCTATTCCCATATTTATATTTTAGATTTGCATGCCTATCGAATATCATTAAGGAACTCTTTCCTTTCAAATATCTCATTATTTCAGCTACGCTGTATTTTGGAATTTCATAATAAAATTCTGCATATTAATTTAAATTTAAGCCAATTAGTACAGACTCTATTTAACGAATCTTTTTTATGTTACCTCTATTTCATGTACTATAATAAAAAGGTCAAAATGTTCAATAATGTTTAAGTATGAAATTAATAAATAGTGGAGCCCGGTGTTTTCTTTCTCATATCATATCCCAACTCATAATAATGATTGTTGTTGTAATCAAATGTTTTTATAACTTCAAGTCCCAGCTTGTCGACATGGGCACGGTATGATCTTCCGTTTATTTGGTTTATGAATGTTATTAATACAGGGTATCTGTCTTTCATTTGGAGTCTTGAAAATTCGAAAAGGTTTGGTAATACTTCGGTGCCTCGATATTGCTTATCAATGCATATGGGTCCATATTGGTAAGAGTTTTCTGTTGAGAGTGTGTATCCTAAATATTGTATGTTAGGCAAGTCATTTATCATGTATTGAAAAAGCGACCAAGCTGACCAATAATCCCATGAAGCTGCCATTGCATATGCTATAACTTTGTCATTATCACATGCTATGGCAAGTCCGTTTTCTTTCTCTATCAATTCTTTGAACTGTTCATCTGTAAATAAAGTTGTTACGAAACCGTCCTGTTTATCTTCTTCACTTATTGTAGATATATGATATTTTTTTTGAAGCTGTGAAACTCCGTAAATATCATTTAGATTAGCATTTCTATACTCCATAGTTGCTCTCCTTTTCATTGGCATAAAATTTTGTTGTGTGTTTTATGTTAAATCTAATATCATTAACACCATGAAATCGATATCATAATTCTATTATACCATCTATTCCCAATTATTGAAACAATATTAACAATTATTTTAAGGAAAAGGTTGTCGTTATTTTTTTAACATTGACTTAATACTTATCTTAGTATAAGATTAACTATAACAATGATTACTAATAAAAGGAGGGGTTCAATTGAAGAAATTAGACGGCAGAGTTGCAATTGTAACCGGTTCAACATCAGGAATGGGGCGTGCCACTGCAGTATTATTTGCAAGAGAAGGCGCAAAGGTTGTTGTTACAGGAAGAAATGAAGAAAGAGCAAAGGCTGTGGTAGACCAAATTAAAGGTGAAGGCAATGAAGCGATATATGTTCTAGTCGACACATCAAAAGTCGAAGATGTG
>Ga0255345_1004765_pt1 | contig 14460 bp, 16 predicted proteins | sample wastewater_treat_6_FD_192415 | JGI IMG/M metagenome (GOLD analysis project Ga0255345, IMG submission 192415) | Wastewater microbial communities from Lulu Island WWTP, Vancouver, Canada - plant20 | ecosystem: Engineered > WWTP > Wastewater > Unclassified | place: Canada: Vancouver, British... | reverse complement strand
AATGCTTGATTCTATCCAATAGAATACTCGCCTCGCGGGGTACGTCCTATTTCCATGCTTTGGTTCCTTATTACTTTTAAGATAATATCATAGATGTTAAGACATATTTTTTAAAATCAACGCTATTGTTTTATCTATCTTCTTTTGCAAAGCAAGATCAGAATGAATTTTTCATTCCCCTCTTTTAGAGGGGTGTCTCGTAGAAACAGAGTGTTTAACTCTCGTTTCTCACTCTGTCAAAGGAGAAGGAATCTAAAATCCCCCTCACCCCCTTTTTCAAAGGGGGGATTAGGGGGAGGACTTTTCAAAGAGGGAACTTGTGGGTAAGGGACAGCCCCAGGGATTCGCGGGGGCAAACCCCCTGCTCCCCCACGATTCGGAGGCGCTGCGCGCCTGGCCCGAATGTCTTCGTGAAGGGGGGGTTCCCCTTCACGAGATAAATCAACTTTCCCCAAGCACTCGCGGGGGCAAACCCCCTGCTCCCCCACGATTCGGGGGCGCTGCGCGCCTGGCCCGAATCGAACGGGCAACCCTCTGCTTAGAAGGCAGATGCTCTGTCCTATTGAGCTACAGGCGCTATAGAAAGTATATTTTTTTTTATCCTAACAGTCAAGATGTTATAATATTACAATGGACAAAAAACAGGGAATAACCGGATTAAGAATTATTAATCTTGTGATGTTGGTTGATCCTTTAATACTTCTGGGAATTGCTTTTTATATGAAGAATCATCTTGGGTATGAACCATCCCCAGAGTTTTACGAGGTCAATGAGACAATTCGTATAGTGCAGTATTTTCTCTATCTTTCGGGTCTTGGAGTTTTTTTCTTTGTTGATGCCATAATGCATCCCTTAAAAAAGCGCATATCTGAGAAAAGTGATACGGCATCCAGGATTAAGTATAATATTGTATCAATGGCAGTCCTTGATTATATTGGAATATCTGGTTTTATTGGTTTTCTAATTTCTGGCAATCTGCCATGGGTATTAATCTTTTGTATTATTGCATTTTTTTCGAGGTTGAGGTTTATTAATAAAAATGCCTGTATCTCGACCGAGAGTTCAACATAACCCTGTTGATTTAATTTTGTCTGTGAGTGTATAATTGTTATATACGCGGGATTATCTCAATGGTAGAGTGCAAGCTTCCCAAGCTTGAAATGCGGGTTCGATTCCCGCATCCCGCTCTTTAATATTAATATGGAAAACAAAATTATCTATAAATGTGAGCATGTTAAGAATCCTTTGATTATCGATGGGATACTCGATGAAGACGCTTGGTCTAATGCTGAAACTCTCGAGTTTTTTATACCTGTTTCTTTTAAGACACCTATTTCGAAAACAGAGGCAAAAATTCTATATGATGATAGGTACCTTTATATTGGGTTTAAGTGTTATGACGCAGACATCAAAGCAACCTATACCAACAGGGATAGTTATACCTGGGAACAAGATGTTGTTGAGGCATTTATAAAAACATCAATAATTGAACCTGAGTATTTCGAGTTTGAATTTTCACCGATTAAAACAATTTTTGATTCGTTTTTACCTGGAAAAGAATATCGTTCACAAGTTATAGAATGTTCAAAATGGAATTGCGATGGGATAATTATCGGAAGTTTCATTAAAGGGACATTAAACGATTCATCTGATATTGATGACTACTGGTCTATTGAGATTGGAATTCCCTTTGAAGGACTTCCTACATTAAAAGGGAAAATTCCCAATAAGAATGAAAAATGGATTTTCCATCTTGCAAGATATGATTATTCTGCTTACATAAAATATACAAGAGAATTATCATCTTGCGCGCGTCTCACAACAAGAGATTTTCATAATCTCGACGATGGCCTTTTGCTCGAGTTTAAATAGATTAATATGTACAAAAAAATCTTATCGTCAGGTATATAATTAGCATTGTAATAATAAGTGCAAGATACACCGGCATTATAATATATAATGCAATGAAAAAGATAACGCCCACTGGGGCAACGATAATAAATAAAATACCCTTTATCAATTCTTTCTTTTGATATTTAATATCCCTAAAGAGATCCCTGTCAGTTCTTGTATAACCACATACCTTGCATCTCTCAATGTCTCCAGGATTATCAAAACTACATTCAGGACATACCCATATAGTTCTGTTTTTAATCTTCAGTTCTTTTTCAGTGACCTTTATTCTTTCCATAATGTAAGGCATATCCATTATTTTCTGTGCTCTCTGGTAGAAGTCAAGCGCTTTTTCGAATTCATTTCTATGAAAATAGATGTCTCCAATTGCAACATAGGCATTGACATTTTCCGGTTGTTTTTCTATTGTATAGAGCCAGTTCTGTAGTTGTTTTTCTTCATCAATATGCTGTTGAATTTTTTCTTTTGAACCAACTATTGCACGAATAATCAAATCTACAAGTGGCAGAGGAACAATAGAGAATATTCCAAGAAATATGTTTTTATTATAACGAAATGGAAGTATTAGAATTGCGATGGAAATCAGCAAACAGAAAATAAAAATTATTGCCTCAGATGTTGTAAGATCTTTTTCAATATATCTTGCAACAATATAATAGTAAAACTCAATACCAAGTATTATCAGAACAGCGCCGAGCCACAATCCTAAAAAGTATCCGTCAAACATTTTTAATGCTCCGAAGATTTAACCACATCAAGCACAAATCTGAGATTTTCGGCTGCCTCCTCTATTGTAGTAAAGTCACAGTGCTTACCTTCGAGAAACATATAAAATTGTTCTGCCTGATAGAAATAATAATTCTGTGCCTCGTCTCTGAATTCGCAGATTTGCTTCCATTCTCCTGAATCATCATTGGCAAAAAATATCTTCGAAAGAAACTTTGATACAAAGACATACTTTAGGTTTCCATCTATGCCAGCAAGGTCTATAATCAGTTCATTTGGCTTCTGAAAACCATTACAATAAAAAGCAACAAGTTTTCCATTAAATTGTCCAGCAACAACAGTTGAATCATCAGTTTCTATTGCCTCTCCAAAAACAAGATTAGCACACAATCCACAGCCCTTTTCAGGCCGGCCTATAATCCACTGAGCAAGATCAATCATATGAGTAACAGAGTCCCTCAAAATTCCACCACCCATCTCTTTTTTTGCGAAATAAATTTGAGAATAATCTGGCCTGTATTTCCTATAGTCCTGCGCACAATAAAAGTTAGCCATTTTAATCTCTCCGATTATTTTTGAATCGACAAGTTCCTTGATTTTCCTGTACGACGGAATACTACGCCGGGTAAAAGCAACACCACAGGGGATTTTTTTTTCTCTAACAATTCTTATAAGTTCATCCACACCATCAAGTGTTACTGCAAGGGGCTTTTCTATTAAAAACGGAACTTTTGCAAGGGCGCATTTCTTTGCCATCTGGACATGATAATTTGCGGGTGTTGCAATAAGAACTGCATCGAACTGCGAGAAATCAATAGAATGAAAATCATCAAAAGTCTGCTGGATAGGATAAGCGTGTGTCAATTCCTGTAGTTTTCTTTTATCTACTTCGCAAACAGATACGATAAACTTTCCTGTGCGCAAAAAACCATCTATATGTTTTTTACCAATGCCTCCACCGCCAACTATGAGAATTTTTTTCATTTTTGTGTGTATCCTCCATCCATCAGGATATTTTCTCCTGTTATGTACGAGGAAGCATCAGAAGCAAGAAAAACCACAGGTCCCTTAATATCTTCCCCATCAGCCATTCTTCCGAGGAATGTTCTTTTTTTATATCTTTCAACAAATACCTTGGGTTGGTTTGAGTAAAGCCCCCCTGGGGAAATACAGTTAACCCGTATATTGTATTGTCCATATCTTGCTGCAAGATACCTTGTAAGAGAAATTAAACCTCCCCTGTGAAAAAAATAATCCGGCGGCGCATCCATATCTGTGCCCTCATATAAGGTAAAATCAGGGCCAATAACACCCATCATTGAAGAGATATTTATTATAGTTCCTGTTTTTCTCTGAATCATATTTTGAACAAAGATTCTTGTTGTATTCATAATACCTGTTGCATTTATTTTCATTGAAAGATCAAAATTTTCAATTGGGTCATCGTAATGTTTCATTGGTCGTAAAACAGCATTATTCACAAGTATATCCACCTTATTTTGCTCCTTCAAAATTTTTTCGTAGAGTGCAACAATACTATTTGTTTCTCCTATATCAAGATACCCTGAAAAAACATTATAGTTTTTCTCTCTTAGTTCAGCAGCAAGTTTTTCACACCTATCAATATTTCTTGATACTACATAAACTATTGCACCTGCTTCTGCCAGCCCTTTAACAATAAATCTTCCGTATTGTCCAGCACCACCGCTTACAACAGACACTTTATCCTTAAGACAGAATTTGTCAATTATCCCCATTATTCCTCCAAATTTATTTCAGAAATATGTACGGGTTTACCTGTTTTTCGTGATTCAATTCCAGCAATTACTGCCTTTATTATCTCAACTGTTTCCAAAAATGGAAAAGGATACTTATGTTCTACAAAAAATTTCACAATATCTTCAATCTGTTCCCTAAACATATAGAAACTGTCAGAGGTTTCAATTGTAAATGTATTTTTTTCACAAAAAATATCATATCTTCCAAAGATCTTTGAGTTATATATCACCTGAAGTAGAGACTTCAAGCCATTTTTGTGATTGATAAGGGCAAGATTAAGATGTTGGTCTCCAGTATTAAATACAGAATCAATGTTAATACCTGTAATTGCACACAATCCTTCGATAGCATGAACACCGTACCTCTCCCATGATTTTGACATTATTCCGCTGATGTATTCAATCCTACCTGCAGCAGAAAGGTCTAGTGATTTTATTTCCCTCGCGTACCTTAAACTCGAACACGACATAATAAGTTTCCCCTCTTTATACCAGTTATAAAATGTTTTAAGGTCATCAATATTATCTGCGAGGGGTTTATCGATAAAAACAGGGATATTTGCATCGATAAACGGTTTTGCAAGATTAACGTGTGTTGAGCCAATATCTGTTGTTATCACAGCCCCATCAACATAACCAATTGCTTGTTCTGGAGAATCAATCACATTATCAATAAATGTTGTTTTCGAAACCTGTTCAGATATATTTCTGTCATGAGTCCAAACATGTGTTACCCTTGCATCTTTAATTCCAAGGTTATTTCTGTTTTTATAAAGATAATCAACAATAACAGGGTATCCACATTTTTTAATTAATTCAAAATTATATGAGCCATTTATTATTGCGCTCCAGGAGTAAATATGACCATTTCCTTCATTTGTCCCGATAAAAGCAATTTTCAATATTCTTTCCAAGATATATCCTCCTTTATTTCAGTAAATTTTTGCCCATTAAGCCAATCTCTTAAATCCCTCTCTCGCAACATTTCCCTTTAATGTTTGTTGAATATTTCCCTTTTTAATAAGGTAACCTATCCTTCCAAACACATGATCGAGTTCTGAAATATACTTGTTTACATCTTTTTCTTTATGGGCATAGGAAACATAAACTGATTTATATGCAAGATAACCTGCCTTTAACATTTCTCTTGTAAAAAATGTCTGGATTGCCTGCGAATTCCTGCCGTAATCAAAGGAAAATGTTGTAAGCGGCGGCATACCTGATATTTTAATTTTAATTCCATTATCCTTTGCCGACGTTAGCCAGAGTTCTGTAATTTTATTTCCGATATAAATAAGGTGTTTTGGAACATTCTTCTCTTTCATTTTTTTGATTGTCGCCATAGCAGCCACAGGACCGATTCTTTCAGTCCAGTAAGTACTGCTGATGAAACTTTTTGATGTTGCCATATCCATTATCCTGCCCTTTCCAACAATCGCAGCCATTGGAAATCCATTACTGATTGCCTTTGCATATACAACAATATCTGGCTGAACCTTTAAGATTGTATGAACACCACCAACCGTCATTCTAAAACCACTGGTAATTTCATCAAAAATCAATACTGCGTTGGTTTTCTCTGCAATATCCCTTACCTTATTAAGAAAATCATCCTCCGGCCATGTGCTTCTCATTGGCTCCATAACAATTGCTGCAAGTTTGTTCTCCCTGGTAATCTTGATTAGTTCATCTATTCTGTTATATGTAAAAGGAACTGATGTACCTCTGAGGCATCGCGGAACACCGGCAGGATCAAGACCTGGAAGAAGATGTCCATCAAGGTTTGAATTATCTCCAATATTAGCGGAAATGTACCAATCATGCCAGCCATGATAACCGCAAAAAGCAATTGTATCTTTTCCTGTGTATGCTCTTGCAATTCTCACAGCAATTGCCATTGCCTCTCCACCGCAACGTGCAAATCTTACCATGTGTGCCCAGGGATGCATCTTCAAAAGAATCTGTGCGAGTTCTACTTCTTCAGGACAATTTAGAGTACTCATTGAACCCTGCTTTATTGCGTTTATTACCTTTTTATTTACATCAGAATCAGCATATCCGAGAACACATGAACCAATGCCAAATATTGAAAAATCCTTAAAAGCATTTCCATCAAGATCCCACACCTTTATTCCCTTTGCCTTTACATAATATGATGGCCAACCATCTGGAAGGAAAAGCTCAGCATACTTTGACCTCAATCCTCCTCCACCAGGAATAATTTTCTTTGCCTTTTTCCAGAGAGCAGGCCCGGTTTTTATTCTACGCATATTTTCCCTTTTTACTCCATTAGAAACCTTCTGGCGTTTTTATTTCCTGTCTCGCTTTGATTGTGTATCGGCTTTCTTTATTCTTTTATCTTTATTCTTGATAACCTTACGAATTATCTGTTCTGAATTCCTGAAGAAAATCTTCTCGATATCCGACATTATAAATCCTGTTTTCTTAAATGCTCTACACATTGCCTTTATTTGCTCATAAATTAAAAGCGCTGGAGAAACCGGAAAACTTGCTGTAATCGAATGAGTTTCATCAGCAATAAAAGCCCAGTCATACCCGAAACCAACGCACTTACCTCTCAAAAATGCAACGGGTATATCGCTTCCGTATAGAATTTTTTCTGAACCAAACTCAGAAAATGCAATTGTGAAAACTTCCCTATCGGTTACTGCAGCAGTATCAAAATAGATATTTCGTTTCATCAATTGTTTAAGTTTTACGAGATACCCTTCTGAGTTTATGTCCGAAAATATTCAAGGCATTTTCCCTTAGTATCAAAAGTTTCTCGGCATCAGAGATATCAGCGTTATCAATTCTTGCCCTCTGCGATGGTGAAAAATATAAGGGTGTATCAGTACCATATAATATTCTATAGGCTCCAATATTTTTTACAGCCATTTCTATAAGCCCGGGGAAAATAGAACGGAAACTTGATGTATCAGTAAAAAGATTATTTTTTCTGCTTTTCAGGATTGCATCCATCTGAAGGGTTAACCTTTCTGTGTCTGAACAACCAAGGTGCGAGATTATGATTTTTACCTCGGGAAAACTATCCGCAAAGTCAACAAAATCTTCGGGCATACAGTTATCCTGCCCACTGTGAGATTGAACAACAAATTGATTTTTTGCCGCAAATTCAAAAATTCTGCCTCCATATTTTTTTATCGGATATTTATGCAATAAAGGATGTATCTTGATTCCAGCGAAAAATTTTTCATTTGAAAAAACTTCTGCCTGTACAAATGTTTCAGGACACATCGGGTCAACAACAATCCAGAACATAAAACCTATTTTATTTTTTATCAAAGATACTGCTTCTATATTCGCGGAAGCAGGGTTTCCTGGTTCAGGGAAAAATGCTTTTAAGGAAGAAACAATGGTTACCTTTGTATTTGCCTGTTTCGCCATTTTCCCAACAGTATCAATATCCCCGGACATAATATCAGCATAAATCTTATCTTCAGCAAGGTAATCTCCAAAATGTGCGTGTACATCAATTGCCTTAATCTGTTTTATTTGCATTTTTCCATTCAAGATTCAAAAATTCAGGGAAATTGTTTTCCAACCATTTTCTAAAATCGTAGAGGTCATCCTTGGAACAATACGGGTATGGTCTTTTACACCGAAGGGATGTCTTCAAAAAATAAGCAGATATACCAATAAGACGGTCAATGGCACTATCTTCGCATCTCTTTTTGAATAATGGACTTAATCCTTCAAAAATAATCCTTCTTACCTTTTCGCACCATAAATCAAGTTCTGACCAATTCTTTTCAAAAAGGAGTTTCTGCATATGTAAAAGGATTGATGGATTTAGGTAAACAAGCGAACTACAGGAACCAACTGCGCCACATCTACCGAGTTTTGAGAGTAAATGCTCGCCAATGAAAACATTAAAGTTCTTACTAAGATCGAGACATGCCTTTTCCTTCTGGTCCTCAGGAACATTGATACCCTTAATGTGAAAAACTGATGGTACATTTCTATTAATATCATTTAAGATCTCAACGGATAAATTTTTCTTCATTCTTTCACCTGCACAATAGATAGAGATTGGAATCTTCCCCACTGTCTTGGAAACATCATAAAAAAATGAAACCACACAATCATCAGGAACACTCAGCCAGAAAGGAAGTGCCATCTGAATTGCATCCGCACCTTTTTCTACTGCATATAGGGCCTTTCTTATCGCTCCACCCGTGTAGGTTGAGGTACAGCCAATCATTACAGAAACCCCTGCGTTTTTACACTCTTCTATTGTTGCATCTGTAATCTTACAGAAGTCCTCAAATTCCTGTGCGTAGAATTCTCCGGTTGTGCCTCCTGTATAAATTCCGGGAATTTTCGCTATACAACAACTTTCTATGTCCTGTCGATAAGTTTTTTCATCAAATGTTTCATCATCATTCCATGCAACAGGTATTCCTGCCCATATACCTTTAAAATTTTCTCTTGTAAGCATTTTCACTCCTTAAAATTTCCCGTACTCTTCAACAATACTCTTCATTTGTTTTATTCTTTCTTCCTCTGCACCTGGGGGAACCTGATCTCCTGCGGCGGCCATAATCCTGACATTTCTATTCTTTAGGTCAAGCCAGTTTATAACAGCTGTTTTAAATTGGTCGATATCAATGGATTTATACCAGAGACCTGGCGCAACTCCTCCTGAAAGAATAAAATTGTCCCCTGCCTGATATCTACATTCATCTGGTGTAAGATCCCCAGCCGGAGTTGGAGTGATTGCATCCCCACAGTCAGCACCTGTTTCTGAAATCATTCTGATACTGTTTTTCAGTTTTCCATCTATATGAACAGCAATCTTTTTGCCTGCGACATGAAACCTTTTTATTGCCTCAACATAAAACTGCCTTGACCATTTATTGAAAAAAGATGGTGGTTGGATATCAGAAGAAAAATTATCGCCCATCATAATTATTTCAGCAGGAGAATCGCATAGTAAATCTACGGCTTTCAGATTATTTTCATTGACGCTCTCCACAAATTCTCTAACCGTATCCTCTATATCAAAACTTGCATAGATTGTTTTTTCGACACCCATCCATGCATTAAGGAGTTGCCCCATTGCACTATATCCGAAGGGCATATAAACAACTCCAATATCCCCAACAGCATTCCTCCAGTGATTATAACTTTCAAAACAAGGATAGAAAACTCTCGAGGTTAATGCATACTGCAAAATCTTTAGATCATTTTCTGTCTTAACCCCCCACTGATAAATAGGCCAGGAATATGATTTCTGTTCCCATATCCTTCGCCTTTTAATACTTCCGAAGCGCGTCCTATATTCCCATATAATAGAAGGGGTACCTTCAAAATCTTCCTTATAAACAAGATATTCAACATCTGAATGATATTTTGCAGTCCAACCAATACTGAGAATTGGAATATAAAATCCTGCTCCAAATTTTCTATGAATATCTAATAAACCAGTATCTGGTTCATCATACGGCATAGTCAAATCCCATGGAAGATTAAAATGGTGATAATACCAGTGAGAGAGGTCAAGAATAAAAGGAACACAGTCAGGGTTTTGTCCCTGAAAAACTGAGAGTATCCTTTCTCTTATAGTCATCAGATTCTTTATTTCTTTATGCTTCAAGCCCCATTGAGAGAAGATTCTTAAAACTTATCTCGACACTATCAAAAGGATCTCCACTGCAGGTGTCCTGTTCAACAACCAACCATTCTACACCAGAGTATTTACATTCAGCGATAATTTCCTGCCAGTTGAGGTTTCCTTCTCCAACCTCAAACATTGCGGGTGTATTGTCAATAATTCCCATATCTTTAAGGTGAACAACCTTTATCCTGTCTTTCATCTTTTTTATCCATAAGGAAGGATCCCCACCTCCATACTGTATCCAGTATGTATCAATTTCAGCGAATAAACAATTTTTATCGCTTTCATCATATATAATATCAAGCCCTGTCTTACCCGAATATCTCATAAGTTCAAAGGCATGGTTATGATAACTTAGATCCATTCCTTCAGAAAGTATTCTCCTACCTATCTCAGAACACTCTGCTGCAAATTTTTTATATCCCTGTTCATTGCGCATATCCTGAGGCATTGAAGCAATTACAATGTGAGGACACCTTAAAATTTCATGTTCTTCAATGACTTTATCAAACTCATTTTTTAATCTATCGTATGAGACATGGGTAGCACAAACAAAAAGACCTGCGTTATCGAGCATCTTTTTAAGATAATGGGTATCAACACGACCAAGAGCCGATAGTTGAACATTATTATAGCCAATTTTTTTTACCCTGGTAAATGTTTCCATCATATCCGCTGGTTTTTGAACAAACTGCCTTAATGTGTAGAGAGTTAGCCCTATCTTCATTTATTCCTCCTTGAGTTAGAACTTCGCCTGCTTGACTTTTTTCTTCCATAAGGAAGAAAATTTGATAATGTATCAACTGAAATCTTTACAACAATCTTCTTTACTTTTGAAATACCATCTTCGATAATTCTCACCTTATGACAGTCATCAGGGAAAAAAATCGCAAAAAAATCCTCTTTGAGTTTCAGGTATGAACCCTCACCACTAAAAAGCATGTAATCATCTGCATCAATATAGCCAGAAATTGGTTGCATATTGCTGATATGGGAATAGCCAATATTTTCTGTACCTTTAAGGACATATTGAAAATCAATATATTTTCTATGTGCCTCCCAGACCAGTTTATCAGAGGGCTGGGTATAATACATCTGAACAAGAGCAAACACCTTATTACCTTCGATTTCGTATTTTCCATCATTTATCTGAATTTTTTTGCAATTCATTATGAAGTCGAATGCAGATAAAAATTTTTTATTGATTCCTCTATAGATTTTGAAATTTTCCAGTTTGTCTATAATCATATTCCTCCATGTGTGTTTTCTTTTAGTTTAATACATTTATAACCTTTTGAAAAATTATGATAACCGTTTTGTTGGTAGTAATGAACAATGCTATATACTCGCAGGGATACACATTGAAGGAGATTTAAATATTGTGAAATTAGAAATGTATACTGCCCCCATCAAGAAAAAAATAAGTAATTTGCCATATATCTTTCTAAGGTTTTAATTAAACATCAATGGTAAAATATAGTTAATCACGAACTATTGGATATTATGGATAAAAGAGATAAACAGTATCAAGAGGAAAAACCTCAGGAGGAATGGAAACTTCTCGTTGAGATAACAGAGAGTGAAAGTATCATCATCGAATCATTATGCAGGTCTCTTAATATCCCGGTTATAAAGAAATATTCTGGTGTAACTGGATATTTCAAGATAGTAAGTTGCCTGCCGAGTATACCCGTCTTAATATATGTACCTGCATCCTGCCTTGATAAGGCAAAAGAAGCATTAAAAACAGGATTTGAGGATAAATAATATATTCTGTAAAAATCCATGTTTTGATTTTTCAGGAATCCTGGTCCTTCCTTTTTTTATATAATTCGTTATAAGTGGTTGACATAAAACATTTGCAGTATTAAGATAAACCAGAACATATTCGTAAAATCATATGAACAAAAACCAGTTTAAGCAACTTGAAAGATTGTGAGAGATTCTTTCTTTGATATAAAAACAATTGCTGTCGAAAAAGTAATATTACACGATAATCCAATTGAATTCCATAATGAAAATAGGGGGACATATGGTGATTGAAATGAGAAAAAGCCGTGTTCTGCGAAAATTAAGAAATGGAGAAATAGCATTGAGTACAAAGATTAATCTTACAGACCCTGTTTCAGTTGAACTTGCAGGGCTTGCAGGGTTTGATTGTGTCTGGCTTGATATGGAGCATATTCCATGCGACTGGAATGATATCTGTAATATGATAAGAACCGCAAAGATATACGATATGGATACAATAGTACGCGTGGCTAAAGGTTCTTATTCTGATATTATAAGGCCATTTGAGGCAGATGCAACAGGAATTATTTATCCGCACCTGATGAGTTTCGAAGAGGCCAAAAGGGTTGTTTACTTTACAAAGTTTTATCCTGTTGGAAGAAGACCAATAGATGGTGGAAATGCTGATGCAAAATATTGCCAGATTGAAATAAAGGATTATATAAAACAGGCAAACCAGGAGAGATTCGTGATGGTACAGGTTGAGGACCCTGAAATTCTACCAGATCTCGAGAATATTGCACAGTTAAAAGGGATTGATATCATTTTCTTTGGACCAGGAGATTTTTCGCAGGGAATCGGAGACCCTGGAAATTTTGAAAACCCACAGATTACCAGAACAAGAGCAAAAATTGGAGAGGTCTGTAAGAAATATAATAAGTTCTGTTCTACCACAGCCAACCCATCGTTAATTAAAGAATATAAAAAAATGGGTTATAATTTATTGAATGTGGGTGCTGATGTAATAGGTCTCGGAATATACTGGAATGATTTAATGAAACAAGCAAAAAAGGTTCTAAAATAAATTTTCGAATAATTAACACAAGGAGGGATATATGGCAAGACCAAAAATCTGTTTCATAGGAGCAGGAAGTCTTGGTTTTACGCGAGGTCTGGTAAGAGATCTTTTAACCTTTCCACTGATGCGCGATGCTCAGATTTCTTTGATGGATATTGACCCTGAACGACTTTCTTTTTCAAAAACAGCAGTTGAAAGAATCATTGAACTTGGCAAGTACCCTGCTACAGTTGAAGCAACACTTGATAGAAAACAGGCATTGAAGAATGCTGATGCAGTTCTGTGTACTATATTAGTCGGCGGAACCAATGTCTGGAGATATGACATTGAAATTCCAAAGAAGTATGGAGTTGACATAAATGTAGGTGATACAAGAGGCGTTGCAGGAATATTCAGAGCATTGAGGACAATTCCTGTTATGCTCGATATTTGTAGAGATATGGAAGATCTATGCCCTGATGCGATACTGCTTAACTATACAAACCCAATGTCCATGAATTGTAAAGCAATGCAATCTCAAACATCAGTAAAGGTAACAGGGCTTTGCCACAGTGTTCAGGGGACAGCAATGATGCTTGCTGAATGGGCAGGGGTAAAATATGAGGAAGTTGACTACCTATGTGCTGGAATAAATCATCAGGCATGGTTTATAGAATTTAAGAAAAATGGAAAGGATCTGTATCCTGCAATAAGAAAAGCCGTCCAAAAAAAGGAGATTTATAACAAAGAAATTGTCAGGAATGAAATGTTTCTGAATCTCGGATACTATGTAACAGAATCAAGCGGTCATAATTCAGAATATAACTGGTGGTTTAGAAAAAGACCTGATTTATTAGAGAAATATTGCAAATATGGAACAAACTGGAACCCAGGGGAATATGCCTTTATACTGAAGTACTATCTTAAAACTGAAAAAACCTGGAAAAAGCAGGTAAAGGAATGGCTTGCAAGTAAGGAACCAATTTCTCTCGAGAGAGGCCAGGAATATGCTGCACATATAATAAATGCGTATCTCGGTGGGGAGCCGTATCTCTTTAATGGAAACGTGCCAAATACAGGATTGATTGAAAATCTTCCAGCAAACTCATGTGTTGAGGTTCCTGTGCTTGCAACAAGAAGAGGGTTTAACTCAATCCACGTAGGAAAATTACCTCCACAGTGCGCTGCATTAAACAATGTTAGTATTGCAAGTGAAGAAATGGCTGTACAGGGATGCCTTACAGGAGACCCAGAAATGGTTTTTCACGCTGTTGCATACGATCCATTAAGTGCGGCTGTACTTTCACTGGCAGAAATCAGGAAAATGGTAAGCGAACTGTTTGAGAAGAACAAGAAATATCTGCCAACATTCAAAACAGTCAAACTTTAATAAATGAAAAAAATTTTATTCAGAAGCACAAACAGGCAGGCACCTGAAGTTTCTTTTAAGGAGGCACTACTAAAAGGGCAGGCACCTGATTATGGGTTGTATGTACCCACCAGAATTCCTCATTTAGATTCTGAAGAGATAAGCAAATTTGTCGGGATACCATACTATGAGGTTGCCTTCAGGATTATAAGGATATACATCCCTGAGGAAGATATTCCAACTT
>Ga0255345_1004754_pt1 | contig 14482 bp, 11 predicted proteins | sample wastewater_treat_6_FD_192415 | JGI IMG/M metagenome (GOLD analysis project Ga0255345, IMG submission 192415) | Wastewater microbial communities from Lulu Island WWTP, Vancouver, Canada - plant20 | ecosystem: Engineered > WWTP > Wastewater > Unclassified | place: Canada: Vancouver, British... | reverse complement strand
TGCATCGCCAAGAAGGACGAGGCCGCCAGGGCTGAGACCTTTGGCGCCATCGATGCTGTGCTGACTTTTGAGGAACTGCGCGAGATGTTTGAGCAGGCCGGTGTTGATCCTGCCGATACGACCGACGATACGACCGGCGACACGGGCGTCGCGTCCGGCTATTACCCTGGGAGTGCGCGACTCTTTCCGCTAGAGGGCGGGATGATGGCGACTGCCGGCGTATCGAGCGAGATGATCGGCGGGCCCGACCTGTGTGTTACCGGAATGGACAATGTCATCGCGCTACTTGACAATCTCCATCGACAGAAGGGCGTTCGGCTGGTGGAGATCATGGCATGCTCTGGGGGATGTATTGAGGGGCCAGGCGTCTCATCCGAGATCGACGCATGGAGCAAGAAGCGCATGGTGATGGAGTACGCACAGCAGTCTACTGCAGGGCTTGCAGACACGGGCCTTCCTCCACCATCGCCGGCACTGCTTGAGGTGGGCTTTGCCCGGCGCGAAGTGGATTTGCCCGAACCGACGGAAGAGGACATCCGCGCCATTCTGGCCAGGACCGACAAGTTCAGCCCATCCGACGAACTTAATTGCGGCGCGTGCGGATACGACTCCTGTCGCCAAAAAGCCATCGCGGTCTTTCGTGGGCTGGCTGAGGTGGAGATGTGTATTCCCTACATGCGCGAGCGGGCGGAGTCCATGTCCAACCTGATAATAAGCACTACGCCCAATGGGGTCGTGGTGGTCGGCAGCGACCTGACCATAGTGTCGGTCAATCCCGCGTTCGAGCAGATCTTCGGCGTGAAAGCCGATGACTGCCTGGGCCAGGACATCGGCAAACTGATGGATCCGGCGCCGTTTGGACAGGTGTTCAGTACAAGAGAGCCGGTCCGTACCGACGAGGCGCATCTGGGCGGATCGCTCATCACCAGTCAGCTCCTCTTCTATGTTTCGGTGCGCGATGTCGTGGTAGCGCTGGTAAACGATATGACCAGCGACTACAACAGGGGGCGAGCCATCCAGAAGGCTCGAGAGGAGACGCTTGAGAAGGCCGGGCGTGTGATCGACAGGCAAATGCGTGTGGCACAGGAGATTGCGGGGTTGCTAGGCGAGACCACAGCTGAGACCAAACTCCTATTGACGCAGCTCATAAGGCAGATGCAAGATGAGGAGTTGGATGAGTGATGGAGAGGCTGCATGTGGAGGTTGCAAACCTCTCGATCGCAAAACATGGTGAGGAGCTGTGCGGCGACCGTGTAGAGATTACCCGAAACGGCAGCGGTGTGACTGTAGTGCTCAGTGATGGGCTGGGCTCGGGGGTAAAAGCGAATATCCTCGCGACTCTCACAACTACCATTGCCGCCAGCATGCTGAGGGGCGGCGCCGCAATAGAGGACGTAGTCGATACGATAGGCCACACTCTGCCCATATGCAAGGTGCGGCAAGTGGCCTACTCAACGTTTACAATTCTCCAGGTCGACTCCAGCGGCAATGCGTACCTCGTGCAGTTCGACAATCCTGATGCCTTCTACGTCTCAGACGGATGTGTGGGCTCTGTAGACTGCGTGCAGCGCCGGGTGGCCGACAAGGTCGTGAAGGAGGCGCGCTTTAGGGTGCGCTCCGGCGACCACCTGTTTCTGGTGTCGGACGGCATGATCCACGCGGGGATAGGCGGTGTGCTCAATCTGGGGTGGGGCTGGCCCAATGTGGCCGACTACATCCGCCGGATCACGCAGCAGGAGAAGCGCGCGTCGGTACTGGCCAAGTGGATGATAAACGTGTGCGACCAATTCTACGGCGGCAAGCCGGGCGATGATGCGACTTGTGTGGCTATCACAGTTCGTGAACCTCGGCATGTCACGGCCGCGGTGGGTCCGCCCAGAGACCCGGAAGACGATCGAAAGATGGTGGCCAAGCTGATGGGGTCGCCGGGAACGCGGGTCGTGTGCGGCGGGACTACCGGCAAAATCGTGGCCCGCGAGACCGGTGCGAGCCTGAAGGTGGATCTGGCCAGCATGGTGCAGGGTGTGCCGCCCACTGCGACTGTTCGAGGGGTGGACCTGGTTACTGAGGGTATCATTACGCTGTCGAAAGCCTTGAGCAAACTGGCAAGCCCCGAGGAAGCGTACGGGAAGGACGGTGCCAGCAGGCTGGCGCGGGTCCTGCTTGACGCGGATCATGTGGAGTTTCTGGTGGGAAAGGCGGTGAATCCAGCGCATCAGAATCCGAACTTGCCCATCAGTATCACTCTCAAGGAGCAGGTGATGCAGGACATTGCCAGGATTCTCAGTGAATCGGGGAAGGAAGTCAAGATTACCTATTTCTGATCTATTACTGATCCAGAGCGAGGAGGAAGCATGACACCTGTTGAGCTAGCGCAGAGGAAGTTCGAGCGCGTAAACGAGATAATTGAGGAGCATGGTCGTGAGCAATCCGCCCTCATACCGATTCTGCAGGAAGTTCAGGCGGAGTACAGGTATCTTCCGGAGGAAATCCTGACCTATATCGCTACAGCCATGGGCCTGTCGGCCGCGACAGTATTCGGCGTGGCCACGTTCTATGCCCAGTTTTCGCTGGAGCCGAAGGGCAAGTACGTAGTGAGAGTGTGCGACGGAACGGCATGCCACGTAAGGCACTCGATGCTGGTGTATCAGGCGATCCGTTCCAAGTTGGAGCTGAAAGACGGAAAATTCACGACACCAGACATGATGTTTACTGTGGAGACTGTTGCATGTCTTGGCGCGTGTGGAGTGGCACCTGCGATGGTCGTCAACGGAGAGGTCTATGGGAAGATGACTCCCGAGGCCGCGTGCACGATAATCGACATGCTTCTGTACAGGGACGGTGACAACTAGCGATGGAGACAGCAGTGAAGACGATGACGATAGGGTCAAGGCACGAACTGAAGGAGTATGCCGCACGGGTCCGCGCGGATATGGCCTCCCTGAACAAGCGGGTACTGGTGTGCACGGGGCCCGGATGCTTGGCCAACGGGGCGGAGAAGATCCTAGATGCGTTTCGCAGCCATTCGGTAGAGGCGGTCGGCGCCACCCGAACCGGGTGCCACGGGTTCTGTGAGGTTGGACCCTTGGTGAGGATTGAGCCCGACGATGTGGTGTATGTTCATGTGAAGCCTGAGGATGTCGCTGAGATCGTGGAGCAGACACTGCGAAAGGGCAATATCATTGGAAGACTGGTCTACCGCGATCCTGATACGGGGCGGGCATATCAAAAGGAGCGAGATATCCCGTTCTACGCAAGCCAAACCAAGGTTGCTCTGGCAAATTGCGGGGCCATCAACCCCGATGATATAGGCGAGTATATCGCCCGCGACGGCTATCAGGCTTTGGCCCGCGCTGTGTTGGATCTGTCACCCGACGAGACTATCGAGGAGATGCTGGAAAGCGGGCTTCGGGGGCGAGGGGGCGGGGGTTTCCCCACCGGCCGCAAGTGGATGTTCGCGCGCCAGGCTAAAGGGGATCAGAAGTACGTTGTGTGCAACGCAGACGAGGGTGACCCCGGGGCCTTCATGGACCGCTGCATCATGGAAGGCGATCCCCACAGTGTGCTGGAAGGACTGGCCATTGCAGCCAGCGCTATCGGCGCGGACCGCGGCTACATCTACGTGCGGGCTGAATACCCGCTGGCTGTGGCCCGAATGCGGAACGCCGTGAAGCAGGCTAGAGAGTGCGGCCTTCTGGGCGCCAACATCCTAGGCTCCGAGTTTTCGTTCGACGTCATTATCAAAGAAGGCGCCGGCGCCTTCGTGTGCGGCGAAGAGACTGCTCTTTTGGCATCTATCGAAGGCAAGCGCGGCATGCCTCGTCCGCGACCGCCGTTCCCGGCGAACGAGGGTTTGTTCGGAAAGCCGACGATCATCAATAACGTGGAGACACTGGCAACGGTGCCGGCGATAATCCGGAGGGGTCCGGCGTGGTTCCGTGGCATCGGAACGGAGTCGAGCCCGGGCACGAAGACCTTTGCCGTAACTGGGCAGGTGTCCAATACTGGTCTGATCGAGATACCAATGGGGGCGACTCTGAGGGACGTCGTGTTCAAAATCGGCGGAGGCGTGCTCGGCGGGAAGAAGTTCAAGGCGGCGCAGATAGGCGGGCCTTCAGGTGGATGCCTGCCGGAGCAGCTTCTCGATACGCCGCTGGACTATGACTCTCTGAAGAAGGCCGGCGCTATGGTCGGCTCCGGCGGACTTGTCATACTCGACGAGAAGACCTGCATGGTTGAGGTAGCTCGCTTCTTCATGCATTTCACTCAGAGGGAGTCATGCGGCAAGTGCGTTCCATGCCGCGAAGGCACTAAGCGAATGCTGGATATCATGGAGAAAATCGTCGCCGGCCGCGCAACGCTGGAGGACCTAGACGCTCTGGAGCAGATCGCGTGGGTTGTTAAAGAGAGTTCGCTGTGTGCTCTGGGCAAGACGGCGCCAAATCCAGTTCTTACAACGCTGAAGTACTTCCGTGATGAGTATCTGGCGCACATCGTAGACAAGAAATGTCCTGCAGGGGTGTGCAGCGCCTTCAAGGCGTACGTTATCCACTCCGAACTGTGCAAGGGATGCGGCAAGTGCCGCAGAGTGTGCCCTGCAGGGGCGATCACTGGCGAGCCGAAGCATCCTCCTGTGATAGACACCTCGAAGTGCGTGAAATGCGGGGCATGTGTCGAGGCATGCGCTTTCGGCGCCATTTCGCTCGGGTAGATCCGAATAGAGGGGAAAGAGAGGACACGAAATGTCTGTGCAACAGAGAGTCATCATAGATGGATTGTCAGTTCCGATTGAGGGCGAGCGAAATCTGCTGGAGCTTGTGCGCAAGGCAGGAATAGACCTGCCCACGTTCTGCTACCATTCGGAGCTTTCGGTATATGGGGCCTGCAGGATGTGCGTTGTCGAGATCGACAAAATGGGGATAGTCGCATCCTGCACCATCCAGCCTCAGCCTGGGATGGTGGTACGCACGAATACAGAGCAACTGCGCGCCATAAGGCGCACGATTCTCGAACTTCTGCTGGCCAACCACGACCGCGATTGCACTACGTGCAGCAAGAACGGCGCATGCAGACTCCAAGAGCTTGCCAGACGGTTCGGGGTCCGAGATGTCAGGTTTGGCGAGGAAGACCTGAGCCTGCCTCTGGATCATTCCACGCCTGCGCTGGTTCGTGACCCCAACAAGTGCATACTCTGCGGAGACTGTGTGCGAGTGTGCGGCGAGGTGCAGAAGATCGGAGTGCTCGACTTTTCGTATCGGGGCTCCGAGGCCATGGTGGGCCCGGCGTTCGGGAAGAACCTGGCCGACGTGGACTGCGTGCAGTGCGGGCAATGTGCAAGCGTCTGCCCAACCGGCGCGATCACCATACATTCCGACATCGACAGAGTATGGAAGGCTATTCACGATCCGAACATCAAAGTCGTGGCGCAAGTCGCGCCGGCGATCCGTGTGGCGCTGGGAGAGGAATTTGGGCATGAGCCTGGCTGGGCCGAGCCCGGCAAGGTCGTGGCCGCGCTCCGGAGCATCGGCGTGGACATGGTCTTCGACACATGTTTCACTGCGGACCTTACCGTAGTAGAGGAGACGGCCGAATTCCTGGACAGACTATCGTCGGGCAGCCGGGAGCGACTGCCTCAGTTCACGTCCTGCTGCCCGGCATGGGTCAAGTACGTGGAGCAGTACCATCCGGAGTACCTCCCGAACCTTTCGTCGTGCAAGTCGCCTCAGCAGATGTTCGGCGCGGTAGCCCGCCGATTCCTCTCGAGCGAGTTGGGCATCGAGCCCGAATCGCTGTACGTGGTTTCGGTCATGCCGTGTACGGCCAAGAAGTTCGAGGCCTCCCGCACAGAGTTCGCCGCGGATGGCAGGCCTGATGTAGATGCTGTTCTGACCACGCAGGAATTGGCACGCATGATCCGTGAAACAGGAGTCGATTTCGATAAGCTCCCCATAGCCCCGTTTGACCTGCCTCTCGGGGTGTCTACCGGGGCCGGCATGATTTTCGGGAACAGCGGCGGGGTTGCGGAAGCTGTGCTGCGAGCAGCGGCGGAGCTTCTGGCGCCGGAGAAGAAGCCCGGCATTCGCGGGACTCAGCTGGTCTTCGAAGAGGTGCGTGGGCTCGAGGGCGTGAAAGAGGCAACTGTGAGCATTGCGGGGAATGAAGTGCGGATGGCGGTCGTGAGCTCTTTGGGCGCCGCGGCCGAGGTTCTTCGGAAGATCGAATCGGGCGAGGCCGTGTATGACATCGTAGAAGTCATGTCCTGCCCGGGCGGATGCATAGGGGGCGCAGGCCAGCCCAGTCCGTCGCACCTCGAGGTCCGCAAGGAGAGGACCAAGGCCCTCTATGATGTGGACACAATGCAGATGCTGCGGAGGTCGCATGACAACCCCTACGTCAAGGCACTATACGACCGGTACCTCGGCGATGTTGGCGGCGAGGCGGCTCATTCGGCCCTCCATACGTCCTACGGAACGCGCAGGCGGATTGCGGGCGAGGATATCAGGTTCTCCGCCGAAGAAATCGACGGACGGCTGGACGTTGGAGTCTGCGTCGGGACCTGCTGCTATCTGCATGGATCGTATGACTTGTTGCGCGGGCTGATGGATCGAGTCAGCCAGCATGGGCTCACGGGCAAGGTGGACCTGCATGCCACCTTCTGCTTCGAAAACTGCGGTCACAGCCCGAACATTGAGATAGCGGGCAACGTTCGGAGCAACGTGACTGTAGAGGAGATAGATAAGGTGTTCCAGGAGGAAATCCTCGCACGTCTTGTAGAATAGGGGACGCGGGGGTGGTTGTATGCCGGAGCGCGAGGTCCGGATGTCCAGGGCGATGCTTGCAAGGCTGCCGTTCTACTACCGGACGCTGGCTGCGCATGCCCGCGCTGGGAATGGCAAGATCTCTTCGTCACAGCTTGCAGCCAGTCTTGGCATGGATTCTGCTCGTGTGCGGCGCGACTTGTCGTCCATCGGCGAGTTTGGCCGCCCGGGGATAGGATACGACGTTCCTGAACTGCTCGAGGCCCTCGAAGAGATGCTGGGCCTCAGAAATCGCACTGAGGCGGTCCTAGTCGGAGTGGGCCGCCTCGGCGCGGCTCTTTTCGGTTACCCTGGCTTTGAAGGCTACGGGCTGCGTATCGTAAGCCTGTTCGACTCAGACCCTGAGAAGATCGGCACGAAGCTCAACGGCGCCCTCATTCGCAGCGTCTCGGAGATTCCTCATGTGGTACGGCGATTGTCTATTCAGATGGGGATAATCACGACCCCTCCGGCCAGCGCGCAGCAGATAGCCGACATGCTTGTGAATGCAGGGGTCATAGCCATCTGGAACTTCGCCCCTGTCAGCTTATCTGTCCCGCCCGAAGTGATGGTTCGCGACGAGGACTTGGCGGCGGGCCTTTCTTATCTTTCGCGCCATCTATCGGGCACGACGAATGCGGCACGGCCTGCGCAGGAATGATGCTACACGTGTTGAATTCAAACTAGTATTCGCAGCGGTTCACGTTGTAGCAATAGGGGGCAGGAAATTGCGTGTCGCGGTCATATTGAACCCCAATGCGAGGCACGGGCGTGCAGCAGAAGACGAGGCAGAGGCGGTGCGGACCCTCCGAGACTTGGGAGTGGACTTTGACTTGGTACGCACCTCTCACCCGGGGGATGCCGTCTCCATGGCGCGGAGGACTGCCGAACAGGGATACGATGTTGTGTGCGCCATGGGCGGCGATGGCACAGTCAACGAAGTGATCAACGGGATAGCAGGCACGGGGGCGGCGCTCGCCGTGATACCTGTGGGCACCGGGAACGACTTTGCGAGTGCTTTGGGTGTTCCAAAGGGCGATGTGGCGGCCGCGTGCCGCATCTTGGCGCGTGGTCATAGGCGCCCCATGGACCTGTGCCGGGTGAACGACAGGTTCTTTGCGTCCAGTTTCGGGGCGGGTTTCGATGCCCGGGTGACTAAAGCTGCCAACGAGCGCTTCAAGCGCTTGGGCGGGATATGGACCTACATATTTGCAGTGATGAGCGTCATATGGTCTTTCCGGCCGGGGCCGATGCGCATCGTAGCCGACGGACGCAAGATCTCCAAGTCGCCACTGCTTGTCGCCGTCACCAACTGGAAGAGCTACGGGGGCGGAATGTACATATGCCCGGACGCCGAGATTGACGACGGGCTGTTTGAAGTGTGCATTGTCGACAGTTTTCCCATACTCAGGTTTCTGTACAGCTTCCCCCGGGTGATCCGAGGCACTCACGTGACCATGCCGGAGGTGGAGATATTCCGGGCGCGGTCAGTGCACATCTCGTGTTCGCGGATGGAGACATATCATGTGGATGGCGAGGTGTTTGAAGCCGACGACATGCAACTGGTGCTGGTGCCGGCAGGGATCGACGTGGTCGTCGGGGAGGTGTAGCCTATGCGGCTCCTTCTGGCCGCTATCGTTGGCTACTGCGTAGGCTCGGTGTCTTCCGCCGTTATCGTGGGCAGAGCGGTTGGGGGCATTGACGTGCGAGAGTACGGGTCCGGCACCGCCGGCGGCGCCAATGTCGGAAGGTTGCTGGGCGTGAGGTACGGCGCGCTGGTAGCCTGCTGCGACGTGGTCAAGGGAATGGCCGCCGCACTCATCGGGCGGGCAATAGGGGGAGCGCCCGGGCAGATGGCATCCGGGGCGGCCGCCGTGATCGGGCACATCCTGCCGGTGTGGTTTGGATTTGCCGGCGGAAAAGCGATAGCTACGTTCTTCGGCTCGTGCGTGCTGACTGCGCCAGTGGCGGTGCTGCCTGCAGCGGCGCTCTGGCTTGCTGCGTATCTTGCTTTGCGCTCGGTAGCGCAGGCGTCTGCGATAGCTTCTGCATGCCTGCCCATCATAGGATGGGTGTGCCGCCTTCCATGGCAGCAGATACTGTACCTTGGTGTGATGGGGGCGGCTATCTGCCTGAGGCATGTGCGGCCGACGAAGCATGGAGCGCGCGGGCTGATGTTGATCGCCTTCGGCGTCGGGCTCTGCCTTCAGATGTTCCCTGCGGTAGCGAGTTCCGGCGAGTCCATCCGCGTCAGGGTCGGGCTCGTGGGCCTTCCAGCCCCTGTGGCGCTGGGCTCAAGTTCGAGTCAGGCTTCGCTGCGCATAGCGGGCAGCCTGAAGATGCCTGTAGCGCTGTTCCAGCTCGATGAGGCCGGGCAGATCGTATGCGTGGCTCCAGATGGAACACGAACCAGCCTTGAAAGCCCTGTGTCTGTGGAAATCGACGCTCCGGACCCAAGCTCGGCATCTGGCTCAGTCAGGCCGCTGATATGGGCAGGTCAGCCCGGCGACGTATACCGCGGGCAGTTTGAACTGGCATGCGGCAAATCCGGGAAGATCTACGTTGTTAACATCCTTGACCTGGAGGACTACGTGGCAGGCGTGGTGCCGTACGAGATCGGCGCAGGCGCGCCCCTAGAGGCCCTGAAGGCTCAGGCAGTCGTGGCGCGAACTGAAGCGGTGTCGGTTGCGGGGCGCCATGGCGAAGAGCCGTTCGACATGTGCTCCGCCACCCACTGTCAGGTGTATCGAGGAGCGTCCGCTGAACTTGGCCGGCCTGACGTGAGGCGAGCGGTGGAGGAGACGCGAGGCGAGGTTCTCTTCTATGATGGCAAACCTGCGCCCGGCGCCAAATACCACGCCTGCTGCGGGGGCGTTACCGAGAGCGCCGGCGCGCTGTGGCAATTCGATGTGCCGTATATGGTAGGGGTGGCCTGCAGCGTGCCGGAGGCGGGTGCGGCGCCAGACGGCCCGGCGGCGATGCGTGATGAGGAAGCAGTTCGCGCGGCCATAGCCACTTCCGATCCCCGTGACTTCTGCTACGGATCCAATGGATACAGGTGGAAGGTTGAATATACCGCCGGCCAGCTGGCGACGGTACTTGCGCCTGCAATCCGCGGCCTTGATCCTTCGAGCTCGCGGATCATTCGAGTTGCAGTGGTTCGGAGGACTCCGCGCGGCTCTGCTGTTCGCCTCAGGGTGACGACCACCGAAGGCGAATACGATATCGAGGGCGAGTACGCGATCCGGTCGGCGCTCGGGGGCACGGTCACCATCAAGAGCGGCGTATTCGTCGTGGACACTCAAGGCGATCCACCTTCGGCTTTTGCGCTTTCCGGAGCTGGGTACGGCCATGGTGTTGGGATGTGCCAGTACGGCGCCAGAGGAATGTCTAGGGCGGGATACAGCTACCGAGCGATATTAGGGCATTACTACCCAGGGACGACAGTGGAGCCTATACTCCGCTCTGCCGGCAATTGATGGTTGGGAACAGGTGATGTCCATGGATGACGGAATCTACGAGCGTGTGCAATCAGGCGACAAGAGCGCGATCAATGAGCTGTTCGAGGCTTACGCTGACACCGCTGCCAAGATGGCGAGGCAGATGGCCGGCGCATGCCAAGACCTGGAGGACATCGTCCAGGAGGCTCTTCTTCGGGCGTTCCGCTCGATTGGGAGTTTCAGATGGGACAGCTCCTTTCAGACATGGCTCTACCGCATAACTGTCAACGTGTGCCGCGATTTCGCCCGCAAATCTGCCGCCTGCCGGTGTGTGTCGCTGGATGAGATGTGCGGCGAGGATGAGAGTGCGGTAGGCACAGCTACATCTTCTGATGCCACTCAGCCTGAGGAGGAGGCCATCCGTATAGAGCAGCGCGAGGCGATTGCGCGCGCTGTAGCTGCGCTCCCTCGTTTGGATCGGGCCGTGTTCGTAATGCGCGAGCTCGGAAGCTTGTCGTACAAGGACATTGCCAGCTCGCTCGGATGCTCGATCGAGAGCGTGCGTTCACGTCTGGCCCGTGCCCGCAGGCAGGTGCGCGTGAACATTCGAACGTTCCTTCCCGACGCCGCCCAGCCGTGACACGTTTTCCTCCGCCTCTCGTCTAATCCAAAGAGGGGGGGAATACGTGTGTCATTGGTCAGGATAGTAACCGATAGCTCCAACGGCATCCCGCCGGATTTCATAAAGAAGTACGGAATCGAGGTAGTGCCCATCCAGGTGCAGTTCGGTGCCGACTCGTACAAGGAAGGTCGGGACCTATCTTTGGCGGAGTTCTACAGACGACTTGACGAGCCTGTCCTTCCCACCACTTCGCAGCCCTCGCCCGGCGATTTCGTAGAGGCATACAAAGGACTTGTGGGCAAATGCGATGAGATCATCTCGATCCATCTCACATCCAAAGGCAGCGGCACTTGTCAATCTGCCAGGCTGGCATCACAGATGATCGAGGGAGTTCGCATCACGATTGTCGACACCCTCACTGCCAGTATGGGTACTGGCCTCATTGTCATGGCAGCGGCTGAGGCAGCCTATCACGGATGCGGGCATGAAGAGGTGATGCGCGTCATACAGCGCGGCATGGACACGACCAGCGTGTTCGTGGCATTGCCTACGCTGAAGTACCTGCGGCGAAGCGGGCGCGTTCCGCAGGTACAGGCATGGGTAGCCGGGCTGCTTTCGATCCATCCCATCCTCGGCGTGCGCGATGGCATGGTCGAGGCGGTTGAGCGAGTGCGGACTTTCCGCGGGTGCGTGCGCCGTGTGGTGGAAATGGCTTCGGAAAGCTGCCTGGGGAGGGCATCGCGCATGGTGGTCATGCATACCAATGCCCCAGACGAGGCGCGAGCTCTGCTTGAGCAAGCCGGGCAGGCCATCAAGTTCGATGAGTCGTATTTTTCGGAGATGGGAGGATCCATGGCAGTGCATGGCGGCCCCGGAATGCTGGGGATAGCAGTGACCCAGGCGTGAACATGAAGTCGCAGGGTAGCTTGCGTATCAGGGCAGTGAAGGGTATAATACGATTGTACAGTCGAATACGGGTGTGTGTGCGCCTATAGCTCAGTGGATAGAGCACCGGCCTCCGGAGCCGGGTGCGCAGGTTCAATTCCTGCTAGGCGCGCCATTGTTGTTGAAGCCCTCTCTGTGTCGAAGCGTTCGTGCGTCGACTGCGGGAGGGCTTCAAATATCGTAATGTTCGGGCCAATGCTGTAAGTATCCCCTCAATAGGGGCGCGCAATCGCGCCCACCCGACAACATTCGACCCAAAACCCTACTGATATGTCGAGAAACATGGCAAATTGATGTTATAAATTGTAGCTTGTGGGGAGGAGTCTCATTCGAGCCGGAGAATTGTTCAGTTGCGATAATCGACGGCACTCCAGTAGGTACGCGAATTTGGGGGGAATTAGCTTGACGAGGGAGAAGACCAGGGTTCTGGTAATCGAGAACAATAAGGACCTCTGCGAGGTGATCGAGGCTCTCCTTCGGGACGAGGAGGACATGGAGCTCGTGGGTGTGGCGCACGACGGGGTGCTGGGTCTAGATATGATCGCCCAGACTAGGCCGGATGTTGTTCTTCTGGACATTATCATGCCTTATCTTGACGGAATGGGCGTACTGAGCCAGCTGGATGATCTTGGACTTGAGCGGCGCCCCAGGATCGTGGTGTTGTCGGCCTTCGAAGAGGAAGACATGGTGCGCAGGTGCGCGCGGCTGGGCGCCGATTACTATCTGCTTAAGCCGTTCGATCGTGACAATCTTATAAGCCGCATACGACAGGTCGGCCAGGTGGAGCCGGTCCAGGCGAAGCCCAAAACTGATAGGGCCTATGCTGCACGTGAGCGCCCTCGAGAGCGGGAAGCCGACCGCAGGCCGAGGGGCGCGCAGTTCGACCTGGAGACTGAGGCGACCCGAATTCTGTACAACCTCGGAGTGCCGACTTACTTCAAAGGGTATTGCTACATAAAGGAAGCCATTGTCCTTGTCACCAAAGACATTGGCCTTCTGGGCGCAGTGACGAAGTCCCTCTATCCGAAAGTGGCTGAGAAGTACCAGACTACCCCGCTTATAGTGGAAGCTGCCATTCGATACACAATCCAGAAGACATGGAAGCAGGGCAACCCTGACTGTATCAACAAGGTATTCGGATATGCCGTCAATCTGCGCAATGGCAAGCCGCCCACCAACTCGTTCTTCATTGCCAAGATCGCTGAAGAACTTCGGCTGGAAATGCTGGAGCATGCGCAGTAGAAACCAGCCAATACGTGTGCGCAAGCGCGAGCGGCGGACCCGATCATGGGATCCGCCGCTTTACGTGGCGTTTGCCCTTTCACGCGATTGCGGACCAGTTCATAGTGTAGTATAATCCCACTTGGACTAAGAGGCATGATCAGTGTTTCTTGCCCAATCTGGGGGTGTGCCCGCATGAGCATTGAGGCGCTAGACCGTATCCGAGCTGTCGAGCAGGAAGCTGATGAGATCGTCCGGAAAGCCCACGACGAGGCAAAGGCGCGCATGGCCCGAGCCGAACTTGATGGAAGGCGCGTTGTGCAGCAGGCGGAGGAGAAGGCGCGTATGGAAGCGGAGGAGATCTCCTCGGCCTCCAGGGCTCGTATCGAGGCTGAAGCCTGCGAAGCGAGGAAGGTAATTGCCCAGCGCGTGGACGGAGTGAACAGCACCGCGAAGGCCAACTGGGAGAAGGCGATGGAGCTAGCGGTCCGGAAGGTGTTGAACTCGTTTGGCGATCTCTGAGATGAGGCGAGTCGCCGTCTTGGGCCATGAGTCCCGGATCGGCGATGTAGTCACTACTCTTCAGCGTTTGGGCACCGTCGAGGTGAGCGCCGACACCGCTGACCTTTCGTGTCCTTTCAATCCCGCAGCAGGCCTTGCGCATGTGGATTCGGTGATGTCCGAGCTGAAGTATTCCATCGATATCATGGGGCGTCATCGTCGCATATCCAAGACGGCTATTGAGAGCTTCACTGGCTACCGTCTTCGTCTCACCGACGACGAATGGACGACGTATGTTCAGGACGGTGCGGAGAACGCCCATCGTATCTACGCCATGGCGAGGGCGGTCGAGCAGTCGCTGGCCGACTTGGCTGCCGCCGAAACGCGTATCCTCACATCCTGCGAGCAGCTGGAGCCGTGGACGGAGCTGCGCGTCCCTGTTGAGCAGGTAACTGCGGGCCGGTACGTGGGCCTGGCCTTGGGCACAGCTGAGCCGCGTTCATACGAGGCTGCGCTGGGCGATGCGGCCGCAGCAGTAGACGGCTTATCGTGGGAAGTTGTCGCCGCCGAAAAGGACAAGGTCCGCCTCATGGTTGCGTACCCGATGTCGGCTGCTGATGATGCAATTCGTGCTCTGGCACAGGCCGGGTTCGCCAAGGTGAGCTTCGAGCAGTACAGCGGTATTCCTTCCGATATTATCGCCCAGCTGGAGGATGATCTCCGATCGATCGAGCCGCAAAGAGCCCAGATCGAACGGGACATCGACGCTTTGGTGGAGGAGAGGCCGCGCGCATTCGCGCTATACGACTTCTTCGCGCTGGAGCGCGCCCGGCTGGATGTGACCCACAAGTTCGGCGGCACAGAGCGCACATTCGTTGTCGAAGGATGGGTGCAGCTTGCGAACTTGCAGGAGTTTCGCACGGCCATAGAGCAGATTGCCGACGATATCGTGGTAC